>Ga0210379_10000468_pt1 | contig 13098 bp, 11 predicted proteins | sample PLMedo_2_FD_155468 | JGI IMG/M metagenome (GOLD analysis project Ga0210379, IMG submission 155468) | Groundwater sediment microbial communities from an aquifer in East River, Colorado, USA - PLM4_32_coex redo | ecosystem: Environmental > Terrestrial > Soil > Riparian zone | place: USA: East... | reverse complement strand
CCTGGTGCCCCCGGTGCTAATGAGCCCCGCGGCGACCAGTATCGAGAGGAACGGGCTCATGATCAAGCCCCAGCGGAAACCGTACGGGAATACCCCGGCGCGATCCGCGGCGAGCGACACCAGCCACGTCGCGCCGAACCAGATCGCGAGCCGGCGCTGGGAGCGCATTCCGAGCACGAGCAGCGCGAGCACCAGCGGCGTCGACACCCACGAGGGCACCGGCGTGTACGGCCAGCCCGTCAGCGGGAACGAGAACGGCTGCTGGATCCAGCCCAGGAGTGCAGCGGTGTCGTGCGGAGCGCTCGACGCGTCGGCCGCCTCCGGCGCCACCACGCGCGAAAGCTGCGCCGGGAGCACGGCGAGCAAAGGCAGCATTCCGACCGCGTAGGCCGCGAGTGCGACCAGCGCGCCCCGCATGCGCCCGCGCTGGCGTACGCTCCCGATGGCGACGCACGCAAACGGCACCAGCACCGCAATCGCCGCGCCGTAGTATGCGTGGGAGGCGATCAGCGCGGTCAACACCCAGAGCGCCCAGTTCCGCCGGTCCGGTGTCGCCGCCGCGCGCGCCAGCGCGAACAGGCTCCAGAACAGCGCGCCGACCATCAGGGCATACTGGCCGAGTTCCTGCGCGTACCGGATGTCGGACGCGCCCACCGTCACGAGCAGGCCCGCGCCGATCCCGGCCCGCCAACCCGCGAGTTGGCGACCGACGGCGATGGCTCCCGCCACGCCGGCGACGCTGAACACGACGGAAAGCAGGCGCAGCCACGCCTCGCTCCGCCCCGCCTGCATCCACGCGTGCAGCAGCATCGCGTACAGCGGTGGGTCGCCGGACCGGTCGCGAACCGCGGCGGGCACCTGCGAGAGCGGCGCCGTGGCGACCCAGTACTCGCCCGCCTCGTCGAACCAGAGCGAGCGGGCGTCGAGGTCCCAGACGCGCAGCAAGAGCGCGAGCAGCAGGACGGCCGCCGCGATCAGACGCGGGCTGATTGGCGCGCGTCGGGTATCCCCGCGAGCGGGGGCCCCTCCCGACGCGCGCCCACTATCTTCATGGCGTTGTGAGTGCAATGATTCAGTCCAACACGGATGGGCGGTGTCAGTCGCGCTGGGCCTGCACCCGGCGCACGACTGCGGTCACCGCGCGCCGCGGCACCAGTCGAAGCAGGAACACGTTCGCTTTGTTGAGCGCGCCCGGGACCACCACCGGAACGCCCTTCAGCATGCCGCGGTAGCCTGCGCGCACGACGTCTTCCGGGCTCACGCGCATCATCAGCCGCAGCCCGCGCACGCGGCCCACGTTCGCGCGCTCCTGGAACCCGGTCAGCGTGGGGCCCGGGCAGAGCGCGGTCATCGTGACCCCCGTCCCCTTGAGCTCGTTGGCGATCGCCTCCGAGAACGAGAGCACGAATGCCTTGGTTGCGTAATAGACCGGCTGCAGCGGTCCCGGCTGGAAACCGGCCGTCGAGGCGACATTGACAATGCGCCCGCGCCGCCGCGACACCATGTCGCGCAGGAACAGCTTGGTCAGATGCACCAGGGCGGTCACGTTCACCTGGATCATGTTGAGCTCGGTGTCGAGGTCGCTCTGGCTGAACATGCCGTAGTGGCCGAAGCCGGCGTTGTTGACCAGCACGTCGACCTCGATTCCAGTCGCGCGCACCTGCTCGTGGATTGCGACCGACGCGCGCGGGTCGCCCAGATCGGCGACGATCACGTGCACGCGAGCCCCGTGCAGGCCCTCGATTTCTCTCTGGATAGAGGTTAACCGGGCGCTGTTTCGCGCCGTGAGCACCAGGTCGTAGCCCTCGGAGGCAAGCAGGCGCGCGAACTCGGCGCCGAGTCCCATCGACGCGCCGGTGATGAGCGCAACGGGGCGCGCAGGCGCCATCTAGCCCTCGAGCGCCTGCTGCAGGTCGTCGATCAGGTCCTCGCTGGCCTCGACGCCGACCGACATGCGCACGAGCCCGTCGGTGATGCCGATGCGCTTGCGCGCTTCGTCGCTCAAGCCGCGGTGCGACGTGCGGGCCGGCCGCGTGAGCAGCGTATCCGTTCCGCCCAGGCTGACCGCGATCACCGGCAGCGTCACGCGATCGAACAAGCGCTCGGCTGCCTCGGCTCCGCCTTCGAGCTCGAAACTCAACATCCCGCCGAAGCCGTCGAAGAACTCCGCCGCGCGCTCGTGGTGTGGATTCGCCACCAGGCCGGGATAGTTCACGTTCGCCACCGACGGGTGTTCCTCGAGGAAGCGCGCGATCGCGAGCGCACTCACGTTCTGGTGGCGCACCCGCAGGGCGAGCGTCTTGAGGCCGCGGTGGAAGAGAAAGCACGCGTGCGGGTCGAGGGTTCCACCCAGGTGATTCAATCGCAGGCGCACTTTTTCGACCAGGTCCGCGCGGCCGATCACGGCGCCGGCGACGATGTCGTTGTGGCCGTTCAGGTACTTGGTGGCGCTGTGGAGCGAGAGGTCGAAGCCCCACTCGGCGGGCCGGAAATTAATCGGGCTGGCAAAGGTGTTATCGATCATCGACACCAGGCCGTGCTCGCGCGCGAAACGAGTCGCGGCGGCGAGGTCGCTGACACTCATGAGAGGGTTGGCGATCGCCTCGACGTAGATCGCGCGCGTGTTGGCGCGGAGTTTCGCCTTCCACGACGCCGGGTCGGTGCCGTCGATCACGTCGTACTCGATGCCGAACGACTCGAAGTCGTGCGTGATCAGGCCGTGGGTGCCGCCGTAGGTGCAATCCTGCACCAGCAGGTGGTCGCCCGTCCGCAACAGGGTGAGCAGAGCGGTCGAGATCGCGGCCATGCCGCTGGCGGTCACGAGGGCAGCCTCTGCATTCTCGATCGCGGCCAGCTTCTCGTGCAGGGCGAGGTGGTTGGGCGTGTTGTTGACGCGAATGTAGCGAATGTCGTGGTAGCCGGCTTCCTCGCCGCGCGTTTCGAACATGGCGGTCTGGAAGATCGGCATGACGACGGCGCCGGCGTGGCGCGGCTCGCCGGCATGCACGACGCGGGTATCGATATGATGACGGGTGTGGTCCATGGCGGTGCCTCGGTGTGGAGAGGGTGGTTCGAAAGCTATACAATACGGTGCGGGCGCTCGCTTGACAAGGAGCGCTCGAATGCGATGAAGACGCCTGAAAATCCGAATTTGTCGATCCAGCCGCGCACGTACCGCGGCGTTGGCGCGGAGACGATCCGGTTCACGGTGCCGATGCGGTGATTCTAACGCTGGCGGGTCGTCGAGTGGTCGGGGACACTCGACAAGCCCGGGCGCGGAACCAGAATGCTCCGGACGGTGGGCAGAAGCCGCGCCACCCACAGCGCATACATTTGCGCCGAAGGGTGCAAACCGTCGGACGCGACGAGCTCCTGCTCGTCGAGCGCCCGCCGCGAGATGTCGGTCACGTCGACAAACACGACCCCGCTGGCTTCGGAAACGGCACGCGCGAAGTCGTTGTACGTGTCGATTTCGCCCGCGATCGTTCCCTCCGGGTCGAATAACCGCCGCCCGAAGGGTGTCGCCGAATAGTCCGGAATCGAAAGCACGATCACTCGGGCTGGGCTTCCATGCGCCAGAGCGATCGCGCGGTCGATGAGCACCGGAAACTCGCGCTCGTAGACATCGAACGCAAGCGCCCTGAACTGATTGTTGACGCCGATCTGGAGGGTGACGAGGTGGAACGAGCCGTCTAGATCCGCGGACGCGTCGAGCAAGTCCGCGGTGGTCCAACCGGTCTGGGCGACGATCGTGGGCCCTACGACGCGTACGCTGTCGGCGAGGAGCGAATCAGCGAGTTGGCGGGGCCAACTCTTCTCTGGCGCGACCAACTCGCCGATCGTGTACGAGTCCCCCAGTGCGAGGACGCGGACTTGGGTGGCAGCCGGCAGCGCGGGCGTCGCCGTGGGCTGTGCCGGTTCGTCCTGGCACGCCCATACGGAGGCGACGAACACGACGGCAGCGATAGCTCTCGAAGCGGAGAAGCCCATGGCCAACACATCATAGCGCCGGGCTGGTGGATGCGCAAGCTGTCGGCACGGAGGCGCATGATATGATACGCGGGGCCCCTCTCATGAAAAGGAGAAAGAACCATGAGTAACGTTGCGACGAAAGTCGAATCGGGTGTACGCCGCATGACGATGTTTGGTGTCATCTGCATCATTCTCGGACTGATCGCGATGGCGATACCCGCGCTCACCAGCCTGTCCGCCGCATTGGCGGTGGGCCTGCTGGTGACGGCAGCCGGGTTCCTGAGGATGCTATGGGCGTTTGGCGCGGGGAGCTTCGGCAGAGGCTTGCTGGGTCTTGCGATCGGCTTCCTCACGCTTCTGTGCGGCCTCGCGATGGTGGCCAACCCGTTGTTTTCGTTGGGCGTTCTGACCCTCGTCATCGCGATCTATTTGATCGCGGATGGCGTGGCCGAGATCATCGGATCATTCCGCATGGGCGGGTCGGGTCGTGGGTGGTTGCTTTTCGGAGGGATCGCCTCGATTGTTCTCGGGCTCATGATCTGGCGGCAGTTCCCCTTGTCGGGGGCCTGGGCCATCGGCGTCCTTCTGGGCGTCAAGCTGCTGTTCGTCGGAATAGCCATGGTCACCGGCGGGTCTGCGTTGAAGTCGCTCGCGAAAGCGAGCGGATAGATTGCGGCTGCGGGACCTCGTAGCGATTGCCGTTGTCCTTGCCGGGGACAGGGCGATGGCGCACACGATGACGTCCGCCGCCGCACTGACCGAATCGGCGACCGACTCGACCGGGGCGGAGGGGGAGGCCTGGTCCTTCTCCGCCTCGGTCTTCGTCTACCTCGTGCCTGACGATCGGGATTACTTGCAGCCCACCTTCGTCGCCACGCGCGGCCGCCTGCAGCTGGTGGTGAGATACAACTACGAAGACTTCAACACCGGCTCGGCCTGGATCGGCTGGAATTTCAACCTGGGTGACGAACTGGCCCTCGAGCTCGCGCCGATGGCCGGTCTCGTGTTCGGCGGCACGAATGGCATTGCGCCGGGCTACATGGGTTCGCTGAGTTGGCGGAAACTCGAACTCTATAGCGAGAGCGAACTCGTGTTCGACACGGAGAATTCCTTCGACGATTTCTTCTACAACTGGTCGGAGCTGACCCTGGCGCCGACGGCCTGGTTTCGGTTCGGCGGGGTGATACAAAAGACGAAGGGTTACGAATCGGACCGCGAGATTCAGCGAGGAGTGCTCGCGGGCCTCTCCTACCGGCGTATGGATGTGAGCACGTACGTCTTCAATCCGGATGATGACAGGCCAGTGGTGGTCCTGGCTCTGGGATGGAGATTTTGACGGCGTCTCAAGCCTGTCTAGTTCTCCGGCGCGACTCGCAGGATCATGGCAATGCTTTGAAAATTGCGCAGTGAACCATCTTCCACGAAGATGACGTTGCCACCCAACGCCAGTGTTTTCTCGATGACGACATCCACAAGGTTATCAGCATCGTCCATTAAGAGCGAGCTCTCCAGGGGCTTCACGCGGTAATCGTCTTCGACCAGCAACGTCGCGCCTACGCCGGAGTCGACCGATTGGACAACGTCGTCAATGCCTACGGCGACGTTGTGTGCGCGTGTGGCCGCTTCCAACTCGCGCGCTACTTTGTCGCCGGCGCCGGCCATAACCCCTTTCACAATGGGCCACACGATGCTCCCCAAATCGCTCAGAGATGTGGTCGCATGATCACCCTCGGCCTGGCCGATAATCACCCCTGGATACGCCGTCACCGACGCGAACGTGGACCGGTTTCTCTCTGTGCCAACCAGGACCATCCCGAGCGGGTCCTGCTCATAGTAATGAGCGAAATGGTGGTCTACGGTCTGCAAGAGCGCTCGCAGTTGAACATCGTTCAGCGCTGGCTGCATGGGGCTCATCGAAGACTCGAACGGGAACCACGTGTTCTGTATGTCAATCAGGCTATCACGAAATGCCTCGTATAGCCTGTTTGTGTGTTCACTCAGGGAGAGGACGTAATAGTGTGTGTTGAGTTTATGCTGTGTACTGAGTTTCACGACGTGTCTCCCTGTTCCGCGAGCGCTTTCATCTCGAATGCTCTTGCCCGTGCGCCTCTAGTGTACGCAATGCCGGGTGCCGGATTGAATCGATCAAAAGAGCGAAAAAGGAGCTAGTCCCTCGAAGGATTGACCGCTTCTGTACAGCTACCACGCCAGCGCCCTTGGTGCGCGATATTCAGGACTTACTCCCGCACCACGGCGCGGCGGGTAGCTGACTTAGGCTCGAACGGAGCCCGGAGTTCATACAGAATGACCTGCTCCCGGCCAGCCTGCTTGGCGGCGTAGAGAGCGATGTCGGCCGCGCGCAACAGTTCCGGAGCGGTGGAAGCGTGTTCGGGCGACGTCGCGATGCCCGCGGACAGCGTCATCGTGCCGAGCGACTGCCCATCGTATCGTGTCTCCAGTTGCTTGATGACCGCGCAGATCTGTTCCACCCGCTGCCGGGTGTCCGCCAGAGACGAATCTGGCAGCACGAGCGCAAACTCCTCACCGCCCAGGCGGCACGCAATGTCGCTCGCGCGCAGGTTCTGGGACAGCACGTGCGCACACTCACGCAACGCCAGGTCGCCGGCATCGTGGCCAAACGCGTCGTTGAATCGCTTGAAGTGATCGACGTCCAGAACGGCGACGGACAAAGAAGTACTGCGTCGCTGCGAAAGGCTCAATTCACGCGGCAGGCTGTCGTCGAGGTAGCGCCGGTTGAACAGGCCGGTCAGCGGATCATGATTGGCCTGTTCGCGCAGGCTCGACAGCAAGCCCTCAGTGACTCTTCGGGTGCGATCCTCAATTTCTTTCCGCTCGGTGATGTCTCGGATATTGCACTGAATCACCTTCATGTCGTCGACCATGTACACGTTGCTGACGAACTCCACGTTCCTGCGCTCGCGGTCCTTGGTTTCCAGCGGCAAGTTGTCGTAGCGGACATACTCCTTGGCCTGCAATTGACGGAAGGCCGCCCGGCTGGCAACGACGTCCTTGAACGGGCCGATCTCCCAGAGTGTCTTGCCCAACAGCTCGGCGTGACGATAGCCGAGCATGGCCTGTAGAAACGGGTTGGCGTCGGTTATCTGCCCAGTTTTCGCATCCAGGATGAGTATGCCGTCTTTGGCTGTCTCGAAAAGCCGCCGGTAGCGGAGTTCTGAATCCGCCAACGCATTTTCGATCCGCTTGCGCCCATTCCGACCGCTCACGAGTTGAGGGTTTGTATTCTCGGTCATGACAAACCCCTAGGATTGACGGGAACCTCTCCCGCCTGCGGCTCGTGTGCGCGATTGGAGCGGGGAGCTACAGGTCCGAGCAGGTACTGAATCAGATCGCTTTTCTCCCCGTCCGTGAGCCCGAGTTTGAAGAAGGAATCGTATTGGTCCACGACTTGAGACATCGACATCGACATCGACTCTCGATGGGTAGCAAGTGTCTTTACCACGCCAGTGCCCGGCCATTCAGCGACGCTCCGGTATTCAGAGTGATCGACTGATTCGCCATGATGGTGCCCTTGGGACAATTAGATTGGTGAACTGTCATTTGAGCGACAACATACCGGGGGCGGATACCGGAGGGAATCGACCGAAAGGGCGAAAAGGGAGCTAGTCCCTCGGATGGTGGGAAAATACGGCTGGCGACTTAGTGACTTCGGCTATTGTTTGCGCTCTTCGTCGCGTACGAAGGCCGCAATCTGCAGGCGGGTATTGAGCTCCAACTTTTCCAGCACATTGTGGACGTGGCTTTTCACGGTGAAGGTCGCAATATGGAGCTGCTGGGCAATCTCCTTATTGCTCATGCCCTCGGAAATCAGGTCGACGATCTCCCGTTCGCGCTTTGTCAACTGTATCGCATGAGCGGGAATGCTGTTCCCGCTCTTGAGCACCGATTCGACGATTTGCGTGAAGAGTGACTTGGTCAACCCTGCCGGAAGTATGGTTGCTCCGCCGGCCACGGACTGGATGGTCCTAACATAATCCTCCACCGGGGCGTTCTTGAGGATGAAGCCGGACCCTCCCGCTTTCACGAATTCGACAATGTCGGCTTGATCGGGGAGGATATCCATTGCGATGACTCTTGACTCCGGAAAGCGCTCTCGAAGCACAGCCATCAGGCTCAAACTGTGTTCTTGTTCCAGGCCGAGATCCAGAAGAACGACGTCGGGCGGGCGCATACCCTCCAGCTGTTCGGTCGAACCGACGCCGTCGGTGCGCGCGTCGACTGCGAAACCACCGTGACTCCGAAGAATGTCGGTGATGCCTTCCCGCAAGAAGCGGTTGTCTTCAATCAACAAGACTCGAATTTTTGTCGCCACGGTCGCCTCCAATCATGAGAGCCCACGCAAAGCGGACAGGGCGTTGGCCGTCAGGGGAGACTAACCGAAGGTACCTATCCGGGCAGCGGCTGGCTCTTCACTGGCTGAATTTACTTGAGTTAAGCGTAGCCACCCGCGCTTGTCAACAGCCTTGTCGCGGAGACGGCCAAACAATTGGGTGTTACCGCGCTAACACCGAGCGGACCTGCTTCAGGCGATGCGTTGAGTTTCCCGGCCGTCACTCGGCGAACTTGCCAAGCGCGTCGTGGTCGTGGATGCAGATGAATTCTTTGTGGAACGCGACGATACCCTCGCGTTTGAAGCGGCTCAAGTGCGTGCTCACAACCTCGCGGCGGGCGCCGATGAGGTTGGCGACATCCTGCTGCGTGAGGGGGACGTCGATGGACATGCCGCACGTACGTTGCTGGGGGAATTCGTTGGCAAGGCGGAGCAACACTCGGGCCAGCCGGGCGAGCACGCTTCGAAACGCCAGATCTTCAAATCGCGCGACCACTTCGACCGACCGCTCGCCAATGAGCTTGACGAGTCGCGAACATGCGCCAGCCTGCACGATGAGCTTGTCGAAATCATCCCGCGAAACATAAGCGACCAGCGATGCCTGCATCGCTTTCGCTTGCAGTTCCGTCGTTTCGTTGCCAACCGAGTTCAGGAGACCGAACGGCTCACCGTGCTTGATGAGCAGAAGCAGAAGCTCCTTGCCGCTGGCATCATCGACACTGCTGATTTTGACGCGGCCTTTGAGGAGAAAGTACATGCGCTGCAGGTGCTCGTCACGGCTGCTGCTGATGACGTAGATGGTTTCGCCGCGCTTGAACTCGCGCAGTTGCAGGAGTCGCGTGAACCGGTTCAGTGCCTCACCGTCGACGGACTTGAGCAGGTCGACGCGACGAAGATGCCAAAGACCGAAATCCTTGAGCGTTCTGGGTGTGGGTATCGTTCCGGGCTTTTTGTTCATGTTACGAGGTAGCTCCGACAGCATACCGGAAAGCGGTAACGGGATTAAATCGATCCGAAGGGTGAAAAGGGAACTAATCCCTGGGGCGTGTGTGTGCACCAATTCGCGCTCGATTCCTTCGCCACCGGTCGTTAGAATAATGGTATGGCCGCAAGAATCCACACCCGGCTAGCGTGAGGTTTTCCAACCCGCCGCCTGAAGCCGTACGCGTCATGTTGCTTCGAATCCTCGCGACGCTTCTCGTCCTTTCCTTCTCGCTGCCCGCAGCGGCCGCGCGCAATGCCACACCCACCGACCGTCCACCGGACCAGGGTGGCTACACCCGAGCGATGGGCCTTCCGTCGCTGTTCAAGAATACGGCCGGCCTGGAGTTCCTCTCTTACCACACGTCGACGGACCACCAGATCGGCGCACTGCTCAATCTCGGGGTAATGCGTTACCTCGGCAACCCGGTCGCGGGCATGCTGGGGCTCGCGGCCGAGGGGTACGTGGGCGGTCACGCCAGCGAGCCGGACCTCGGCGGCCGTGCGTACCTGACCGTTCCCAGCCTGCTGATCGGCGCCGGCGTCGACTACAGCGCCGAGAGCGGGGAGTCCGACCTCATCCTCAAACTGGATGTTCCCATGCGGCGCAAGGGAATCGTCGGGGCGGGGTCGGCGCTGACCTTCCGGTGGTTACCGCACCGCGAGCAGACGTTCGCGGTCGGGTTGAACATTCCGCTGGGTGACCGGAACGCAGGCCGCACGCGTCCCCAGTCCGATTACGTGAAGATGGACAATCGCGAGCCCGCGCGTCTGCAGTTCGAAAAAATGGGCGCCGTCGACTCGACGTTCGTGGAGTCCCTGCGGGTGCTGCGCTCGCGCGCGGCGTGGGTGGCGCGCCTCACCCAGCCATTCTCCGAATACGGCGGTGCGGATGCGGCGGACGCCATGGCACCCCGGATCGCCGAGTTGCGCGCGCACATGGAAAAGACCGACGCCGAGTTCCCCAAAGGCCACAGCGTCAACGAAGAAATACGCGTCTACCACCAGACCCTCGACCGCGTGTTCTCGAGCGCCGAGAGCGGAAGGCCGATGGCGCCGGGCGAGAGCACGCCCGCGGGGAAACGAATCGCGGCGCGCGCGAAACTCTACCTCCTGGATAACGTGATTATTCCGTACAACGCCCTCATCGGTCAGTTGAAGAAGACGGATCGGCTCTCGGGCATGATCGCGGTTGCACAGGCCAACTTCGCGCGCGGCATCCTCTCCGGCGAGGATTTCGAGGATGTCCGGGCGCGACGCATCCTGTTCGCGTTCCAGTCGCTCTGCGACATCATCGCCGAGAACCAGGTCGAATTGCGCGAGCGCTGGGGCGACAACCGCTACCTATGGCTGCCGCTCCAGTACGGGCTGACCCCGGAAGAACACGACACCCAGGAAGAGCTGAACGGCATCATCGCACGCGCCACCGGAGAAGAATTCACACGCGGCAACCGGGTCTGGTACATCATGAACGAAGAGTTCCAGCACGAAATGGCCCGCTCCGTGCGCCTGGCCGAGGACTACCACGTGCTCTGGATCCACGACATCAGCGGCGAGAACGACAACGGCGACCCGGACGCCATTTCCTACGAACTGGTGCGCAGCTACCTGCTGGCGCTCACCGAGCGCGTGCGGGCCTACAACACGACCGGCAAGCTGCCCATGTACATCATCCTGCTCGACCAGCTTTGCCTCGAGAAGCACGACTCCCGGTTGTGGATCGAACTGCTGGAGGATCCGCTACGACACAAACTGCGCCTTCCTGGCAAGTTCGCCGAGTGGGAAGACGAAATCGCGCGCCTGCAGGACGACCTTCGCAAGGCGGTCGACGAGTCGCTCATGCTCCAGGTGGAGAAAAACCAGTATGGGGAGAAGTGGTTGTACAACCGCATCCGGGTTCAGGTGAACATTACCAACCCGGCCGACTACTCCTTCTACAGCGTGAAGACCATCGGCAAATTGCCAGTGCCCGACAACAACATGCGGGACCACCGCAAGATCGTCTTCTACGACGTCACCGAGGACGATCCGTACCGGGGCATGGCGATGTTCACGGGCGTGGGGATCGGCGAGCACTATGCGGGAACGACGTGGGAGGACCGCGCCCTGATGCTGCAGGGTCCGGGCGCTCTGGCCACCAAGAATGCGGCTCGTTTCCTCTTCAAGACGCAGGGATTCGAGGATAACGAGATTCCCTACCCGCTGCGGTCGCGCCCGAAGCCAAGGTCGTACGACGACGCCGTATCTGCCGAAATGGCGTCTCGCTCCGACTACAGCGTGCGCAGCCGCGTCATCGAGCTGCACAACGAAACCGGGTTCACACCGAAACCGCTGAACGTGGCGAAGTGCGTGCTGTACAGCCTGATGCCTCCCGGCTCGGTGATCAAGGTGCCCGATTCGCTCTGGCAGAGCTACATCTACGCATCGCTCGTCGCGGGCAGCTCCCTTCGCGGTTGCCGCTCACTGGTGATCGCGCCATCGCTGCGCGCCGCCCCCAGCCCGGGCGCTCCGCAGATGGCGCGGACCAACGGTCTCATGAAACGCCTGGTCGTCTTCGGCAATGCCATGGACGATTACATGGAGCGTGAGGGCGGCATTCTGAAGGTGGGGTTGTACGCGCCGCGGCAGGGGGCGGATGACATCGCAGGACGGTTCCAGCAGGGGATGGACATCCACGAAGCGTGGATGTCCCGCGTCTACCACCTCAACGCGGCCATGGACTCGGTTGCGTCCAACGCGGGCCGCTATCTCGACGAGATCGGCTACAAGGCGTCCTTTCACGCGAAAGGGGATTCCCTCGAGACTCCCAAGCTCCACCTGAAGGCCAACCTGTTCGCGTCGCCTCAGGTGTGGGACGGCCTCATGGCCGACCCCGGGTGGGGTGAGGTTCTGAAGCTCTATATCCAGTACCTCGCGCGGCAGCAGGGGCAGGGCCAAGAAGCAGAAACACAGGTCCACAGCGTCCGGGAGGTTCCCGAGGCGTTGGCGCGCAAGGTGAGTTACGTTGTAAACGGATACTACGATTCGCTCTCGCCCGAACAGCAGAACGCGATGATTTCGTTCTTCACCATCGGCAGTGCTAACATGGATTACCGCAGTCAGGTCATGAACGGCGAAGTGATGGTGACGATCGGCGGCCCCAGCGGCCTGGTGGGCGTGATCGATTTCGTGCTTCTCGCCGGTTTGTGCGAGTGGCCGGCAACACCAGAACAGGTTGACGAACTGCTGCCGCCGCCGGGCTGGCTCATGCGCAAGCTGTCCGCATTCATCAAAGTAGCGCTTTAGACTAGCTGGTGCGGTCGCTCCAGGCGAGACGACGAATGCCGCGGCGATACTGCGTCGCGCCTGCTAACGCGGGGCGACGCGGACCCGCATCCAGCGGGCGCACATCACGGAGAACCCGCCGAAGGCAATGAGACCGAGTCCCGCGCTGGCGAGGAGCGTGCGGCCGAACGGCTGGCGCAGGAGCCCGAGCAACGCGCCGTTCGTCCCGGTTACGTGGTGAGGATTGGCATGGAAAGCCGTGCCGACCATAAATATCCCGATGATCGTGAACACGATTCCCCGGGTCACAATCCCGACCCGGCCCAGGCGCATTGCCCACCGGCGCTCGGAGGGGCTCCTTCGATCGAGATCGAGATCACTCGCGAACCTGCCCCGCCATCCCGGTACGATCTCGCCGAGGACGGAACCCGCGATTGCAGCCAGGCCGACGATGCCGATGAGCCACAGGCCGAACGGTTTCGCAACCAGCCCCGCGGTCCAGTCGTGCGGTG
>Ga0210379_10000467_pt1 | contig 13107 bp, 4 predicted proteins | sample PLMedo_2_FD_155468 | JGI IMG/M metagenome (GOLD analysis project Ga0210379, IMG submission 155468) | Groundwater sediment microbial communities from an aquifer in East River, Colorado, USA - PLM4_32_coex redo | ecosystem: Environmental > Terrestrial > Soil > Riparian zone | place: USA: East... | reverse complement strand
GTCGCCCTGCTCGCGGATCGGGGCGTGGACGTGGGGGTGCTGCTGGGGACCGCGTACCTCTTCACCCGCGAGGCGGTGGCCTGCGGGGCGATCCAGCCCGCGTTCCAGAACGCCATGGTCGAGGCCCGCCAGACCGCCATCCTGGATTGCGGCGGCGGATACCAGATCCGCGCCGCTCCCAGTCCGTTCGTCGGCACCTTCGAGGAGGAAAAGCAGCGCCTGATCAGCGAGGGGCTCCCCGCCGAGGAAGTGCGGATGACGCTGGAGCACCTCACGCTGGGCCGCCTGCGCATGGCCGCGAAGGGGCTGCGGTTCAACGAGAAGTACCGCGAGGACAAATCGCAGCCCGTCACTCTGCGGGTGGAGGAGGCGGACCAGCAGCGGGACGGCGTCTACATGGCCGGACAGGCGATCCTGCTGCACGACACCGTGTTCACCGTCGAGGAGCTGCACCGGCGGATCGCGGAGGAGAGCGCACAGGTGCTCGCCGAAGCGGCGCCGGAGCGCGTGCGGGTGACGGCCGGCGAGCCGGAGACGGGGAACGACGCGGTCGCCATCATCGGCGTGAGCGCGCTCTTCCCCGGCGCCGATGGCGCGTCCGCCTACTGGGAGAACATCTTCGGCAAGAAGTACTCGATCACCGAGGTGCCTCCCGAGCAGTGGAGCCAGGCAACCTACTTCGACGCCGATCCGAGGATGCGCGACAAGATCTACTCGCGGTGGGGAGGGTTCCTCGACCCGGTCGCTTTCGATCCGGTCCGCTACGGCATGCCGCCGAAATCGGTGCGCGCCATCGACCCGTGCCAACTGCTGACGCTCGAGATGGTGGATCGGGCGCTGCGCGACGCCCGCTACGACACCCGGGAGTTCGACCGCGAGCGGACCTCCGTCTTCGTCGGCGAGGGCGGGGGGATGGGGAACCTCGGCCAGCTCTACTCGCTGCGCTCGCTGCTGCCGATGTTCCTGGAGAATGTCCCGGAGGAGGTGCTGGCGCAGCTGCCGGACTGGACCGAGGACTCGTTCCCCGGCCTGCTGCCGAACGTCATCGCCGGCCGCATCACGAACCAGTACGACCTCGGCGGGACGAACCTGTCCACGTCGGCCGCCTGCGCGGCGGGACTGGCGGCGCTCTCGCTCGGGATCGACGAGCTGCGCACCCGCAAGAGCTCGATGTCGATCGTGGCGGCCGTCGACCTGCAGCAGAACCCGTTCATGTACCTCTGTTTCTCCAAGACCCATGCGCTCTCCCCCACCGGCACGCCGCGCTGCTTCGACGCCACGAGCGACGGCATCGTCATCAGCCAGGGGATCGGCGTCGTGATCCTGAAGCGGCTCGAGGACGCCGAGCGCGACGGCGACAACGTCTACGCCGTGCTGCGCGGCATCGGTAGCTCCAGCGACGGCAGGGGGAAAAGCCTCACCTCCCCCACGGCGCACGGGCAGATCCTGGCGATGGGGCGCGCCTACGGGCAGGCGGGGTTCGGCCTCGACACCGTGGAGCTGATCGAGGCGCACGGCACCGGGACCGTCCTCGGCGACCGGACCGAGGCCGAGAGCATCCGGCACGCGCTGCAAGTCGCCGGGGCGCCGGCCCGCGGCTGTGCCGTCGGCACCGTGAAGTCGATGATCGGCCACACCAAGGGGTGCGCGGGGATCGCCGGCCTCATCAAGGTCGCGCTCGCGCTGCACCACAAGGTCCTGCCGCCGACGCTGGGGGTGACCCGGCCCGCCGCGGACGACCTGTGGACGGCGGACAACCCCGCGTATCTCAACACCGAGACGCGGCCATGGATCGGCCGCGGCCACCCGCGCCGCGCGTCGGTCAGTTCCTTCGGCTTTGGCGGCACGAACTTCCACGCCGCGGTCGAGGAGTACCTCCCGCACCGCGAGGAGCTCTCGCGGTTCCCGATCACCGCCTTGCCGGCGGAGCTGCTCACCTTCCGGGCGCCGACGGTCGAGCTGCTGCTGGCCGACCTCGAGGCCCTGGACGCGGAGGCAGCGGGAGCGGACAGGCTGCCCGACCTCGCCCATCGGCGCTTCGAGCGCAGCCGCGATCCGCGCCCCGACGAGGCGGGCAAGGAGCTGCGTCTTGCGATCGTGGCGGAGTCGGTCGCGGACCTGAGGAAGAAGATCGCCCAGGCCCGCACCCGCCTCGAGGCGCGGCCCGGCTCGATCCACGATCCGTCCGGCACCTACTTCCACGCCGCGCCGCTGGCGCCCGCGGGGAAGATCGCCTTCATCTTTCCCGGCCAGGGGTCGCAGCGGCTGGACATGCTGAAGGACCTGACGCTGCTCTTCGGCGAGCTGCGCGACAGCTTCGCCCGGGCCGACCGGACGCTGCGCTCGCGCCTGCCGCAGCCGCTCAGCCAGTACGTCTTCCCGCCCCCCGTCTTCACGGAGGCGGAGCAGGCGGCGCAGATGGAGGCGCTGACGCGGACGGACATCACCCAGCCGGCGCTGGGGGCCGCGGGGTTCGGGATGCAGGCAATCCTGCGCGCCTTCGGCCTCGCTCCGGATATGGCCGCCGGCCACAGCATGGGGGAGTACGTCGCGCTGTGCGCGGCAGGGGTCTTCCCCGAGGAGTCGCTCTATCCGCTGCTCTGGGCTCGCGGCTCGCGCATGCTCGAGGCGGGCGGAGACGACACCGGCACGATGATGGCGGTGCGCGGTCCGCTGGAGGCACTCAACGCATTGATCCGCGGGCGTCAGGACGTCTTCACCGCGAACTTCAACGCCCCGCTGCAGACGGTACTCTCGGGCCGGCGCGAAACGCTCCAGGATCTGCTCGCCGCGATGCAGGGGACCGAGCTGCAGGGGCGCTTCATCCCGGTCGGCTGCGGGTTCCACTCCCCGTTCGTGGCCAAGGCCGGCGAGGCGTTCGCTCGGGATCTGGCGGCGGTCCGCTACGCCCCGGCGGCGGTGACCGTCTACTCGAACCACCTGGCCGCCCCGTACCCGGAGGGAGAGGACGCGGTCCGCAACGTGCTGGCCGCCCATCTGAGCCAGCCGGTGCGGTTCGCCGACGAGATCCGCAGGATGCACGCCGACGGCGCCCGGATCTTCGTCGAGGTGGGACCGGGACGCGTCTGCACGAGCCTGATCGCCGAGATCCTCGAGGGGCAGCCGCACGCGGCCATCGCCTGCGACGGCGCCGCCTCGCGGGTCGGCACCGTGCGCTTCCTGCACGCGCTGGGGCAGCTGTTCGCCGACGGTGCGACGCTGCGCCTCGATCCGCTGTACACGCGGCGCAGCTTCGACAGCTACGCGGTGGCGGGCGTCGCGGCAGCGGCAAAGCCTCCCGGAAAACCGCAGGTCACCTGGATGGTCTCACCGGAGATGAGCTGGCCGGCCTCCGAGCCTCGCCCGCAGATCCGGCCCGTGTGGACGACCTCGGAGCGGACGCCGCAGCCGGTCGCACCTTCCGCGAACCTCACGGCGATCAGCGCCGGAAAGGACATGGCGATGCCCACCCCCCCCGCCCCTCGCGAGGAGACCGGCGCCGGCTCATCCGCGACCCGGCCGACGGTGACGGCGGTGGCGGTGCCGCCCGCTCCGGCGGCTTCCTGGCTTGCACCGCCGCCCGTCGCCGGCGCCATAGGCGGCAGCGAGCCCCACGCCACGCGAACCCCGGCCGCGATCTCGGCGGTGAGACCCGTGACGATCTCCGCGACCCCGATCGCGGCGGCGCCGAGCCCTGGTGCCCGCGATCTGCCGGCCTCGGGCCCGCTGGCGGATGTGGTGATCCGCCACCAGAAGATGATGACCGCGTTCCTGGAGCAGCAGAAGGAGGTGATGCTCGCCTACCTCGGCGGCCAGCCGGCTGCTACCGCATCCCCCGTCTCGACCGGAGCGGCAGCGCCAGCCGTGATCACCCCTCAGCCGCCGGCCCTCACGGCGGTGGTGCCGGCGGCGGTGCGAATCGTCCCCGCGATTTCCGCCGCGCCCGCGCCCGCGGTGATCGCGCCTATCGCGGTCGTACCCCCGGTGGTCGCGAGCGCCCGCTCCGTCGCGGCGCCGCGCGCCGTGGCGCCGCTCGCCCCGCTTCTCGCTCGCAAGGAGATCGAGGATCGCCTGGTCGCGCTGGTGTCGGATCGGACCGGCTACCCGGTGGAGATGCTCACCCCCGAACAGGACATGGAGGCGGACCTCGGGATCGACTCGATCAAGCGCGTCGAGATCCTGACCTCCTTCGCGCGACAGTTCCCCGAGCTTCCGCCGGCCGTCGGCGAGCCGCTGCGCGCCGCGCGCACGCTGGCCGATGTCGTGACGATCGTGGGGCAGCACCTCGCGCCGGGCGTCGCCGTGACCCCGGATGCGGTGGCGCCGGTGGCCGTGCCTGCACCGATTGCCGCCTCGGCGCCGATCCCCGCGCCCCCCCCGGCGCCCGTAGCAGAGGCGGCGCCGCGCGTCGCCGCGCCGCCGGCTGCCATCGCGGCAGTCGCCGCCGGGGAGGTGCTCGCGCAACTGGTGACGCTCGTCTCGGAACGCACGGGGTACCCCGCGGAGATGCTCACACCCGAGCAGGACATGGAGGCCGATCTCGGGATCGACTCGATCAAACGCGTCGAGATCCTGACCTCCTTTGCGCGGCAATTCCCGCAGCTTCCGCCAACCGTCGGTGAGCCGCTGCGCGCCGCGCGCACCCTGTCCGATGTCGCCGCGATCGTGCGCGACGCGCTCACGGCGGGCGCCGGCGTGGTTGCCGCCGCCACGGCGCCCTCGGTGGCGCCCGAGCCGACGCCCGCGGTTCGACGTCAACCCCAGCCGATCCCGGCCCCGCCCGTCCAGGCGGCGCCCGCCCCGGCGCCGGTTGCAGCCGTTGCGATTCCCGCGCGGGAGCTGATGGCCGCCTTCGTGGCGCTCGTGTCCGAGCGGACCGGGTATCCCGCCGAGATGCTCACGCCGGAGCAGGACATGGAGGCCGACCTCGGGATCGACTCGATCAAGCGGGTCGAGATCCTCACCTCGTTCGCGCGCCAGTTCCCCGGCCTCGCACCGTCCGCCGGTGAGGACCTCCGGGCCGCGCGCACCCTGGCGGATGTCGTCGACGTGGTGCAACGGAGCCTGACCGCCGGTGCTCCGGCGACGGAGCCGCACGTCACAGCCCCTGCACCGCCCGCGCCGCCGCGCGTGAGCGTTCCCGCACCGCGGCCGTTGGCCGCGCCAGCCCCGGTCGCGGCGCCCCGACCGGTGGCCGCGCCGCCTGCCGCACCAGCCGCCGCGACGGCCGCAGCGCCACGCGGCGCCGATCTCCTTGGCAGCCTGGTGGCGCTGGTCGCCGAGCGGACCGGCTACCCTCCGGAGATGCTCACGCCGGAACAGGACATGGAGGCCGATCTCGGGATCGACTCGATCAAGCGGGTGGAGATCCTGACGGCGTTCGCCCGGCAGATCCCGGGCCTCGACGCGCAGGTGACGGAGCACCTCCGCGCCGCGAGAACGCTGCAGGACGTGGTCAACGTGGTCGTGGCGAACTCGGGCGGCGCGAGCGCCGCCCCTGCCGTGGCGGCAGCGCCAGCGGCCGTCGTCGCCGCGACTCCCGCGGGTGGAGCCGGCCTGGATCGCTTCGTGATCCAGATGAAGGACTCCGTGCTGCCGGCGGCCGGTCCGCTGCGGATTCCGGCGGGGGCGCTGCTCGTCACCGACGACGGCGCCGGGTGCGCCGTGAGTCTTTGCGAGCGCCTGCGCGCGCAGGGGGGCCGGCCGATCCTCGTCCGGCTGGAAGGACCCGAAGCTCCCGCGCAAGGAATCTACGCCGAGGATCTGACCGACCCGGCCCGCGTGCAGGATCTGATCACGCGGATCCGGCGCGACCATGGAGCGATCGGCGGCGTGATCCACCTGCTCCCGCTGCGCCCGGTACCCGCCATGCAGGATCTGACGGCGCCGGCCTTCGAACGGCTGGTGGACCAGGAGGTGAAGGGGCTGTTCTACCTGCTCCGTTACGCGGCGGCCGACTTGAAGGGATCGCCGGGAGCCTGGGTCGCCGCCTGCCTCTCGTTCGGATCCGCCACCATCGACGGCGTGCTGCCGACGCCGGCGAACCCGTGGCGCGGCGGGGTCATCGGCGTCATCAAGACAGTGACTGTCGAGTGGCCGGAGGCTGTCGCGAAAAGTCTGGTGCTCGAGGAGCCGACGGTGGATCTCGCTCTCGCGCGCATCCTGGCCGAGCTTGGCGGCCCACGCGGGGAGCACGAGGCGTACTACCGCGCCGATCGGCGGCTGATCCCCGATCCGGTCGCTGCCCCCTTGCAGATGCAGCAGACGTTCGTCGACCTCACCCCGGAGGATGTGGTGGTGCTGATCGGCGGGGCGCGCGGCATCACCTCGGAGATCGCTCGCGAGCTGGCGCGCCAGGCGCGGCCGAAGCTGATCCTCGTCGGCCGCTCGCCGTGGCCGGAGCCCGAGTCCGCCGCCACCGCGGGCATCGCCGACGATCGCGATCTGCGCAAGGCGCTGTTCACCGAGCTGCAGGCGCAGGGGAGAAAGCCCGCTCCCGTGGAGATCGACACCGCGGCACGGCGGATCCTGATGAACCGCGAGATGCGCGCCGCGCGCGCGGCAATGGAGGCCGCCGGTTCGACGGTCCACTACCACCAGGCGGACATCCGGGACGGGGAGTCGACGGCGGCGCTGTTCCAGCGGCTGTACCGCACGCATGGGCGGATCGACGGGGTCGTCTCGGGCGCCGGGATCATCGAGGACAAGCTGATCGAGGACAAGACGCCGGAGTCGTTCGACCGGGTCTTCGACACGAAGTCGCGCTCGATCTTCCACCTCGCCCGCTGCCTCGATCCCCAGCGGCTGAAGTTCTTCGTCATCTTCTCCTCGGTGGCCGGGTGGACCGGAAACCGCGGGCAGGTCGATTACGTCGCCGCGAACGAGGTGTTGAACCGCATGGCGCTGCACCTGAGCGCGCGCTGGAGCCGCCGCGTCGTCGCCATCGACTGGGGCCCGTGGGAAAAAGCCGGCATGGTGACTGCCGAGATCCGCCGCCAGTTCCTCGAGCGGGGCGTCGGGCTGGTCCCGCCGGAGGCGGGGCGCCGGTTCCTGATCGACGAGATCCGCTTCGGGAACGTCGGCCACCCGATCGTGGCGGCCATGGGAAAGCTCGACACCGCGCTCGACGCCACCGATGCATCCAGGGCCCCGCTGACCGGGGTCGCTGGCCGGTGAGGTTGATCGAGGACGATGTCGCCATCATCGGGATGGCCTGCCTGTTTCCCGGCTCTCCCGACTTGGCCACCTACTGGGAGAACATCGTCGCCGGACGGAGTTTCATCTCGGACCACCCCGATCCGCACGCGGTGAAGTTCCTCGACCCCGACGCCCACGTCTTCGAGCGCGTCTACTCCCTGCGCGGCGGCTACCTCGGGGACCTGGCGACCTTCGACCCGATGAAGCATGGGGTGATGCCGGCCGATGTGAAGACCGGCGATCTCGATCAGTTCCTCTCCCTGCGAGTCGCCACCCGCGCCGTTGAGGACGCCGGGATCGACCTCGGGAAGATCGCGCGGGACCGGGTCGAGGTGATCCTCGGCCACAGCACCTACTTCACGCCGGGGAACATCAACTGGTTCCAGGTGGGGACGGCGCTCGACCAGACGGTCGAGGTGATTGCCCAGCTCCATCCGGAGATGTCGAAGCCCGAGCTCGAGACCCTGCGAGAGGGGCTCAAGCAGTCGCTCCCGGCGTTCACGCCGCAGACGCCGCCGACGCTGATCCCGAACATCATCGCCGGACGCATCGCGAACCGCATGGACCTGATGGGGGCGAGCTACATCCTCGACGCCGCCTGCGCCACCTCCCACATCGCGGTCAGCAACGGCGTGAAGGACCTGCTGACCGACGAGTGCGACTACGTCCTCGTGGGCGCGACGCAGGCCTCGCTGCTGATCCTGGAGCTGATGCTCTTCTGCGCCATCCAGGGGATGTCCCATCATTCGGAGCTGCGGCCATTCGATCGCGCCGCCGACGGGACGATGCTCGGGGAAGGGGTCGGCGTGATGGTGCTGCGCCGCCTCGCGGATGCGGAGCGGGACGGGAACCGGATCTACGCGGTGATCCGCGGCATCGGCACGGCGAGCGACGGGCGGGCGCGCGCGCTCCTGGCGCCCCGCCTCGAGGGGCAGCAGCTCGCCATCCAGCGCGCCTACGATCGCGCCCGCGTGGACCCGCGAACGGTTGAGCTCGTCGAGGCGCATGGCACCGGGATCCCGCTCGGGGATGTGACGGAGATCCACGCCCTGGCTGGCGTGTTCGGGGCGCGCGAGGGTGGGCGACCTTCCTGCGGCGTCGGGTCGATCAAGTCGATGATCGGCCACTGCCGCTCCGCCGCGGGGATCGCCGGGATGATCAAGGCGACGCTCGCGCTGCACCACAAGACCCTGCCGCCGACGCTCAACTGCGACGAGCCGAACCCGGACCTGGAGCTGGCGAGCACGCCCTTCTACATCAACACCAACAGCCGTCCCTGGATCCGGCCTCGCGGCGGCTCGCCGCGCCGCGCCGGAGTGAGTGCCATGGGATTTGGAGGGATCGATGCCCACTGCGTCCTCGAAGAGCATCCCGCCCGCTGAGACGCAGGCCAGGGTCGATCTCGCAGGACGCCTCCCCCGCCTCTTTCCGAGCGAGCTGTTCCTGATCACGGCGGAGTCGAGGGCCGGTCTGCGCGCGCGGCTCGGCGACGTCGCGGCCTACCTCGACCGGCCGCATCCCGCGCCGCTCCACGACCTCGCCTTCACGCTGTCGCGTGCGTACACGCCGTCGCTCGAGTGCGTCGCCCTCGTCGCCTTCTCGCACGCGGACCTGCGACAGAAGGCGGTGCAGGCGCGGGAGAAGCTGGACGACGAGAGGTGCGCGCGCATCCAGAACCAGAGCGGGATCTACTACGCGCAGGATCGGCTCGGCAGCGGCAAGGTGGCTTTCCTGTTCCCCGGCGAGAATGCCCAGTACGTGAACATGCTCGCAGGGCTGTGCATGAACTTCCCCGAGATGCGGCGGACCTTCGACGAGGCGGACGCCGCCTGCGTCGAGACGGGGGACGGCTTCCTTCCGAGCGCGCTCAACTTCCCGCCGCCGGGGACGAACGGCAGCCTGTCGGCCGAGGAGGAGATCGCCCAGTGGGAGAAAGCGGTCGTCCTCGTCCACACCGCGAACACGGCAATGTCGAAGCTGCTCGACCATCTCGAGCTGCGTCCGGACGCCGTGCTCGGCCATAGCTTCGGCGAGCTGTCGGCGCTCGAGATGGCGGGGGTGCTCCACCCCGGGGAGGAGGCGGCGGAGCGGGTGCGCTACAGCACCAGCGCCTACCTCCACCTGCGCCAGCTGTCGCGCGAGGCGGGCCTGCCCCATGGCCGCCTGCTCTCCGTGGGCGGCGCGGAGCGGGCGCACCTCGACGCCATCCTCGCTCGCTTCCCCGACATGCTGCGCATCGCCATGGAGAACTGCCCGCACCAGTACATCCTGGCCGCGGGCGGCCCGGAGATGGACGCGGTGATCGCTGAGGCGGATCGGTTCCTGACCAACGAAGGGGCGATCTGCGCCCGACTCCCTATTGAACGGCCGTACCACACGAGCTTCTTCGAGCCGGCCTACCCGCTGGAGCGGGCCTACTACGAGGGGATGGGGGTGCGCCCGCCACGGATCCAGACGTACTCCTGCTCCACCACGGAACCGTTCCCGGAGGACCCCGAGGAGATCCTGGAGGTGGCGGCGCGAGCCTGGATGACACCCGTTCGCTTCCAGACGACGATCGAGAAGATGCACGCGCGCGGCTTCCGGGTCTTCGTGGACGTCGGACCGCGCGGCAACCTGTGCGCCTTCGTCAGCGACATCCTGGGGAGCAAGCCGCATCTGGCGGTGGCGTTGAACCGCCCGCAGCGGCCCGACATCACGCAGCTGCAGCACGCACTCGCGATCCTGGCCGCGCACGGCGTGGGGCTGAGCACCGACTATCTGCACGAGCGCTGGGGCTCCTCCGTGGTGGCGCTGTCAGAGACGGACGGGGTCAAACCGCCCCCGCCGGCGCGGATGCTGCCGCTCCCCATACTGCTGCCGCGGATCGACGCGACGGGAATATCCCTACCGCGGCGCCCTCCGAAGCCCGAGGCCTCGAGCACCGAGCCCCCTCCACCGCCAGCGGTGGCAGAGCAATCCGCCCCCGACACCGCGGCGAGGGAGGGCCGGTCGGACGCCAGCACGGACGTCGCCTCCGTGATGGTCTCGTACCTCTCGACCATGGAGCGCTTCCTCGAGACCGAGGCGCAGGTCGTGGTCTCCGCACTCGCCCCCGGTGTCGCGGAGCTGCTGGGAAGCGGCCTCGCCGAGGAGCAGGAGCGCCTGGCCGCTGCGTTTCCGCTCCTCGGATCGATCGTCGAGCACGTCCCGGGGGAGTCGCTCGTCTCGCAGCGGGTGTTCGACGTCGAGGAGGACCTCTACCTCAACGATCACACGCTGGGAACGCCCCCTTCCGCCGCCGATCCGGCGCTCCGCGGCCTGCCGGTCATGCCCCTTCTCATGAGCCTCGAGGTCGCCGCCGAGGCGGGCGCGGCGCTCCTCCCCGGCTACAAGGTGATCGCGCTCGTCGACATCCGCGCGCATCGCTGGATCATGTTCGAGCGGGGGCAGGTCGCGCTGCGCGCCGTAGCGGCCCGCATCGAGGACGGACCGGATGGGCTCCAGGTCCGCGTCACCATCCAGCAGGAGGGAGCGACCGGGAACCCGCTGCTCGCCCCCACCATGGTCGAGGCGACGGTGGTGCTCGCGACCGCCTACCCCGCCGCCCGCGCCTCGCGCGCCGGTGGCCTGCCGCCGTCGATCGCCTGCGACTGGACCGGGAGCGCGATCTACCCCCGGCGCACGTTCCACGGGCCGCTCTTCCAGGGGATTCGCGGGATCACCCGCTACTCCGAGGAGGGGTTGGACGGGACGCTCGAGGTTCTGCCGCACACCGGCCTGCTGAGGGGCCGCCCCGACGTGGCGCTGCAGTACGACCCGATCCTGGCGGATTCTCTCGGCCAGGCGGTCTGGCTCTGGGGATCGAAGGAGCCGTTCCTCGGCATCTCGTACCTGCCGTACGCGGTGAACGCCATGCGCTTCTATGGCCCCGTGCTGCCGGCGGGAACCGGGCTCGATCTGCGCCTGCGCGTACGCCGCCGCGACACGGAGAGTGTCGTCGCGGACCTCGAGGCGGTCGATGACGCCGGAAAGGTCCAGCTCGCGATCGAAGGGCTCGCCGACCGCGCCTTCGAGATCTCGGCGCCGCTGCACCGGCTGATGCTGGAGCCGCTCGAGCACTTTTTCGCCGACGTCCGCGGCTTCGACCTCGAGACCCCGGAGCACGGGGAGTGCCGCATCTCCTTCGGGGTGATCGCCGGCTTCCCACCGGGCATCCTGGAGAGCGCCTTCGGCGTGTGGCGCAAGGCGCTCGCCTTCCTGATCCTCTCGCCGCCGGAGCGCCAGGAGTGGCAGGCGCTGCAGGTGCCGCTGCGGCGCGAGGCGCAGTGGCTCCTCGGACGAGCGGTCGCGAAGGACGTGGTGCGCAACGAGATCGAGGAGCGGTCGGGTCGGAGGTTCGCGGCGGCGGAGATCCGGATCGAGAACGACGCCTCGGGACGGCCCGTCGTGGTGGGAGGCTGGTGGACGGATCTGCCGCAGTCGCCGCAGCTATCGATCAGCCACACCGACGGGATGGTCGCCGCGGTCGCCGCCACCCTCGCCACCGGTCTCCGGCTCGGCGTGGACACCGAGAAGATCCGGACACCCAGCCAGGACCTGCTCGACGGCGCGTTCGCCGAAGGGGAACTGACGCTGTTGCCGCCCGGGCTCGGAGAGGCGGAACGCCCGGAGTGGATCTTCCGCTTCTGGTGCGCGAAGGAGGCGGTCGGCAAGGCGCTCGGCTCCGGCGTGCCGCTCGATCCGCGGGAGCTCAATGTGACAGGCGTCGAGGCGGGGTCCGGGTGGATCCGGCTACGGTTTCGCGCGTCCGAGTCCGGCGAGCTCACCGCGCTGACGTTCCGGCGTGGGGAGCATGTGTTCGCCGTAGCAGTGGCGCGCGAGGCGGGGTAGCTCCGACCCTGATGCGTATTCCAGCAGCTCCGCCCACTCCTTCGCTCCGTCACTCCAGCGGAACCGTTCCGGGTGAGGTACGCCGAAGCGGCGGCAGGGAGGACGGCCACCCCTTCAACGTCATTCCGGCGAAGCACTACTTTGTCAGATTCTCCGTAGGTGATCTCAGCGAAATCGGCTGCCCGATGGGTCCCCGGCGTGCAGTTCCTCGATCCGCGCGCGTCGCCCCGCCCACCGCCGTCACCCCGGCGAAGGCCGGGGTCCACCGATTACCTCGACGTCGACTTGGCCTCTGGCGCCGAGCTTTCCGGCCGAGGACCTCACAGGTCGTCCGTGCAGCCGGGGGCGCCAGTGGATTCCGGCTTGCGCCGGAATGACGGTGAAGGCGGCGATCGCCGTGCCCCTCGTGGAAACACCGAACGGCATTGAGTTGACGCCGTACGACCCCGAGTTCGCCGCACAGGCGGACGCAGCCGAGCGCATCATGCGGGAGGACCGCGACGTGCTCAAGCGTCTCGCCGACTGACGGCGTGACCAATCCCGTCTGGGTCCGGGAGGACGTCGTCCGCGCAATCCACCGGCGGCAGATCGCGGAGCATGGTGGCGCCGAAGGGGTGCGCGATCAGGGGTTGCTCGCCTCCACGCTCGCCCGGCCACGGAACCGGCTCGCCTATTCCAAGAAGCGGCCGGACCTTGCCGCGCTCGCGGCGGCCTACGCTTTCGGGATCGCCAAGAACCATCCGTTCGTGGATGGCAACAGGCGGGTCCCCCTCATCGTGTGCCGGCTCTTTCTGCGCCTCAATGGACGGGACCTGGAGGCAACACCCCAGGAGAAGTACCCCACGTTCCTCGGCCTTGCCGAAGGACGCATCTCGGAGAAGAAGCTGACAATCTGGATCCGCAAGCACTTGTCGCGTTAGCCGTCAGCTCGGGCGGTACCCGCATGGGGCCCGCACGGCGACGTAGTTGGCCCGCGGCTGTCGCCCTTTCGTTCAGCCGACCAATTCCGGGAAGCCCTGGGCGCGCAACCACTCCGGG
>Ga0210379_10000466_pt1 | contig 13118 bp, 14 predicted proteins | sample PLMedo_2_FD_155468 | JGI IMG/M metagenome (GOLD analysis project Ga0210379, IMG submission 155468) | Groundwater sediment microbial communities from an aquifer in East River, Colorado, USA - PLM4_32_coex redo | ecosystem: Environmental > Terrestrial > Soil > Riparian zone | place: USA: East... | reverse complement strand
GTCGGCAGCCGCGCGGCCGATCCGCATGAGTGGCCCGGTCACGAATGCGCCGCACCCCAGGTCGACGGCCAGGTCGTAGGTATTGATCACGTCATGAAGGTTGTGCCGGGTGGGAACGAACACCATCTGCGGCGCGAGACCGCGCGCGGCCAGCCTGCGGATCGCCGCCGTGGCCGCCTCGAAGCTCAACCCCGGACGCACCCGCTCGTGTGTCGCCGCCGTAGCGCCGTCCACCGACACCTGCACGCACTGGACGCCGAGCCGGGCCAGTCGGTCGGCAGCCGCATCGTCGATGCGGGTGCCGTCGGTCTCGATCTTCAGCGCGACGCCGCCCGCGGCGAGCAGTTCGAACAACTCCCAGCAGTGGGGCACGCCGAGGGGTTCACCCCCGCCGAAAGCTACGTATGGAATGCCGGAATCCACAATGCGCCGGGCGAGATCCAGCGCCTCGGCGCGACCCAGCTCATCGCGCCATGCCCGGTCGGGGCCGGACTCCTCGCAGCAGGCGAGGCAGCGCGCCGTGCAGCGGTTGGTCAGTTGCCAGGCAAGAAAAAGGGGCGCGCCGTATTCGCCTACGGCGCGCCCCGGCATTGCTGACTGCTGAGTTATTTCAGGTAAATCGAATGTACGGCTGGGCCATGACCTGCTCGGAGACATCCTCCATCTTCGGTGTCTCCCACTGCTGCCGCTCGCCGACCCGCATCTTCTCGCCTTTCACTTCCTGCTCGTCCTTCTTGCCCTGCAGATTCACGTTCATGTCGCCCATCGTGCCTCCCATGCTCAAGGTTGCAGAATCGCTATCGGCTGCCAGCGGTTCGCTTCCGCGTGCTGCATTCCATCTTCCGCCGCCCGGCGGACCGCGGCGATGACCGCGTCGTCATGCCAGGCGCCGCAGTAAGCCTTCCAAGCCTGCTCCAGGGTCGAGTGGCGCAAGTCCGCGCAAATTTGCGGCAGTGCCGCCGCCACCTTGACCCAGCCATTCGGCAGAACCAGGAGCGTTGCCGGCGGCTCGTCCAGGCTTTCCTTCAGGGCTTCTTCCAGCGTGAAGGGAGAATAGCAGAATTCCATTTCCTGTCCAAGAGTTGCCGCTTCCCGCGCCAGCAGGGCCCGGTACTCCCCGTACTGCGCCGCGGAAGGCTCCAGCTTGTCCCACAACCGGGCCGCCGTGCCCACGCGCATCAGCTGGCCCGTATTGAACCGGAAGGCGCCCAATGCCCGGGCCCGCCGGATGACCGCCCCGGCTTCGTGGAGGTTCAACCGGGTCGGGGCAAAAGTGACTTCGAGCGGCAGCCCCGCTTCGCGCGCGGCGCGGCAAGCCGCATGCGCTTTCTCCAGAGACCCTCCGGGACGCTGGCGCTCGTAGACTTCCTGGGTATCGCCGTCGAGGCTGATCTGTATGGACCTGATCGGCAGCCGGGCGAGGCGCGCGGCGACGCCGGCATCGAAGCGTTGGCCATTGGTTTCGATCTTGAGGCGTACACCCTCCGCGCCCAGCGCTTCGGCAAGCGGCAGGAAATGCGGCACCACCAGGGGCTCGCCGCCGCACAGCATCACGTACGGCACCTCGTTGCGAGCGATCTCGGCCGCCATGCGCATGGCTTCCACCGCGCTCAACTCATCCGGCAGACGCTTGCCGGGCGCCGAATCGGTGCAGCAATGCAGGCAGCAGAGGTCGCAATCGCGCGTGATCTGCCAGGAGACGAACAGCGGCGACCGCAGGTTGTCGATCCGGTTCGCCACGGATTGCGGCTTCAAAATCTGACCAGCAGTCCGGCGCCGAACAGGGTCACGGCGACGAGGTAGCAGGCGACCACCGCGCGGATCGCCGGCACGAATTGCCGGGGCGACTCATACGTAGCGAGGGCCGCGCGTGCGCTCGATATCAGCAAAGGCAGCGCCAGCAGTGCTGCCAGGCACGCGACGGGAAACACGCCGGCCGCGACGCCGGCCACGACCGTCGCGAGCCCTGCTGCCGCGAGCGCGAGATAGAGCCATACGCCGCGACGGCGGCCGAGGCGGACGACGAGATTGCGCTTGCCGACGAGCCGGTCCTGGTGATAGTCGGGTATCGCGTTCACCACGGCTAGCGCCATGATCAGGAATCCCGGCACCAGGGATGCCCAGAAGGCCTCCCACGAGACCGCGCCAGTGTGCAGATAGAGGCTGCCCAGCACCATCCACGGGCCATAGGACAACGCGATCACGGTTTCACCCAGGCCGCGGTAGGCCCAACGTATCGGCGGCGCCACGTAAAAAATGGCGGCGAATCCGCCGAGCACCGCGAAGCCCAGGATCGGCCAGCCCGCCCGAACCGTGAGATAAACGCCAACCGCGAGGGCGCCGGCAAATGCCGCGATGCCCAGCCACAGCACCCAGGCTGCCATGGGTGGCAGATCGTCCGGGTTGAACACGCGGTCGGTTCCCATCTGCGCGTCGAAGTACTCGTTGAACGACTCCACGCCGACGACCGCCAGCACCACGCCGCCCAGCCCGCTCCAGAAAACGGCCGCGTCGAATGCGCCCGCCATGGCGTGGGCCCAGGCCGCCCCCAGCAGGTACGGCAGCAGCCCGGCGTAGAGAAAGAAGCGGTAGCGCACGAGGCTTGCGACCAGCAGCAGCCGGCGCCAGGGCGAGCGCTCGGCGCCGGCATGCCGGTGCGGGGGCGTGGTCAGAGATAGACCCATTGGTGCAGTGACGCCGTCTTGTGCGGATCCTCCGCAAGGTCCTCGACGAATTTCGCGACGCGAGGATCCTGCCACGCCTGCTGGAACCGCGCCCAGATCTCCCCGAGGGTCTGCTGCCGCAGGTCGCCGCACACGAACGGCAACGCGTTGATGAGCTTGACCAGGCCATTGGGGAGCACGATCAGCAGGGCCGCAGGGTGGTGCAGGCGATAGCGCAGCTCCTCGAGCAGTCCCATCTCATGAAAATGGACCCGCATGCGGCCACGGTATTCCCCGGTTTTGCGGTGGAGCACCTCGAAAAACGTGTCGTACTGCGCCTCCGAGAGCGCCAGCCGGTGCCAGGTCTTGACGGCGTTGCCGGTATACATCGTGCGCCCGGTATAGAAGCTGTAAGCGCCAAGCTCCGCGGCCAGGTCCACCGCCACGCCGATCTCGTGCGCGTTGAAGCACGTGGGCGAATAATTGATTTCGATCGGCACGCCCGCGGTGTGCAGGTTCCTCACGCCTTCCAGCGCCCGATCGAAATCCCCGCGCACCCTCATGCGGTTGAAGGTCTCGCGCGAGGCCCCGTCAAGGCTCACCTGCACGGCCTTCACGCCGAGCGACTTCAGTCGCGCGCAGTTCTCCGGGGTGAGGTAGTGGCCGTTGGTCTCGATCTTGAGCTGGCCGTTGCGCCCGCAGACATATTCCACCATGTCGAAGAAACGGGGGTGGACCATCGGTTCGCCGCCCGAGAACGACAGGTAGGGCACCTCGAGATCCAGCGCCTGCTCGAGGACCGAGAAGACTTGCTCGTCGGTCAGTTCGTCGCGGAACGCCTTGCCGGGGCCGCTTTCCTCGATGCAGTGCAGGCAGGCAAGATTGCATTCATTGGTCACCTGCCAGGCGATGTAGAGCGGCGCGCCGAGATCGCCGGACTCGGTGGCAGCCGGAGTGGTCACCGGCACCTGAGAGCCGACCCCGGGACCGCTTGCCCGCGTCGCCACCTATTCAATCCTCCACCAGTCCTTTTTGCCGCAGCTCGGCGAAGAAGGCAACTACCTCGCGCTCGATCGCGCCGCTGTCGTCGCGGAAGCGCTCCTTCAGTCTCCCGGGTATGTCGAGCTCATCGCGTCCCGCCTGGAGCTCCCGTACCACCGCGGTCGCGGTGGGATTGAGGGTGTACACCTTTTCGGAGCGCGTTTCGAACAACACGCTGCCGAACTTCTCTTCACGGAATTTGACGTACTTTGCGAGTTTCATGGGAGGGTCGCCAGCGGCAATTATAGCGAGAAAGCCGACCGTCGCCCCCGCCGTGCTTGACCGGCGGCCAAAAGCCGCCGGGCGCCCCTCCGATGGAGCTCAGTACTTGCCCTGCACCTTGTAGATATAGTTCGTGAGCTCGCTCGTCTGCATCGCCATGCGGTTCAGGACGACGTGCACGACGCGGAAAATGGCGCGCATGACCCGGTAGACGATGACCGGCTCACGCTGAAGCAGCGATTCCAGCTTCTCGCGCTCGAGGGACAGGACCTGCGCCGGCCCGGTCGCGCGCAGCGCCGCGTAATGCGGCCTGCCGTCCATGAAGCCCAGCTCGCCGGCGAGATCGCCCTTGGTCAGCACGTGCAGCGTGACCCACTGGCCGTCCGCTTCGATCTGCCGGGCGACCGCCAGCGCGCCGCTGACGATCGCGTAGAGGTGATTGTCGGTAGCCCCCTGCTTCACCAGCACCTCGCCGTCCCCCAGGTTGCGGACGGACACCAACTCGGCCAGGACATCGCACTGGTCACCGGTCAGTTCCACCGCCAGCGCCGATCCGCGCACCAGGTCGCGCTTGACCGCACTTCCTGCGGTCTTGTTCCCGCTATTGCCAGCCGCCATGATTTGGCTCCTTTCCCCTTGAATCCACAATAGACCAAGTTACCGATGCTGCCCCAGGCAGGGGTTGATCCAAATCAACCCACCCCGGGCGGGCGTCGGCAAACTGCTATTATTGAATTTTAAAGCTTATTCACCGCCATTACGGCCTTCTGTCCACGGCCGTATGCACTATCAGGAGATGGCCATGGCCACCATCAAGGAACGGGATTTCATCCAGAGTATCGCCGACGCGTTCCAGTTCATTTCCTTCTACCACCCGGTGGATTTCATCCGTGCGATGAGCAAGGCTTATGAAGGCGAGCAGTCCCCCGCTGCCAAGAATGCCATCGCGCAAATCCTCATCAACAGCCGCATGTCGGCGGAAGGTCACCGGCCGATGTGCCAGGACACCGGCATCGCGGTGGTGTTCCTCAAGATCGGGATGGACGTGCGCTGGGACGCCACGATGAGCGTCCAGGAAATGGTCGACGAGGGCGTGCGCCGGGCCTACACTGACAAGGACAACCCGCTGCGCGCATCCGTGCTGACGGACCCGGATGGTGCGCGCAAGAACTCCCGCGACAATTCTCCGGCGGTGGTGCACATGGAGGTCGTCCGCGGTGACCGGGTCGAAGTCAAGCTGGCGGCGAAAGGCGGCGGCTCCGAGAGCAAGTCGCGCTTTGCCGTCCTCAACCCGAGCGATGACGTGGTGGAGTGGATACTCGGCCAGGTGCCGACCATGGGTGGCGACTGGTGCCCGCCAGGGATGCTGGGCGTCGGCATCGGCGGCACGCCCGAGAAGGCCATGGTGATGGCGAAGGAATCCCTGATGGCTTCCATCGACATCAACGAGCTCAGGAAGCGCGGACCCAAGAACCGGGCCGAGGAACTGCGGCTCGAGCTGCACGAGAAGGTCAATGCGCTGGGCATGGGCGCGCAAGGGCTCGGCGGACTGACGACGGTACTCGACGTCAAGGTGCTCGACTATCCCACCCACGCCGTCATGAAACCGGTCGCGATCGTGCCGAATTGCGCCGCGACCCGCCACATCGAGTTCCACCTCGACGGCAGCGGGCCGGCCCGTTTCGAGGCGCCGAGCCTCGATAACTGGCCCAAGATCGCCCTCGATCTCAGTGCCGGCGCGACGCGCGTCGACCTGGAGAAGCTGACCAAGGCGGAAACCGCGAAGTGGAAGGCGGGGGACCGGCTGCTGCTCACCGGAAAAATCCTGACCGGCCGGGACGCCGCACACAAGCGCCTGACCGATCTCATTGCCAAGGGAGAGAAGCTGCCGGTGGATCTCACGAATCGCTTCATTTACTACGTCGGCCCGGTGGACGCGGTGCGCGATGAGGTGGTTGGACCCGCGGGCCCCACCACTTCCCGCCGCATGGACAAGTTCATGGACGCCATGCTCGGCAAGACCGGGATGCTCGGATCGATCGGAAAGTCGGAGCGCGGCGCGGAGGCCGTGAAAGTGATCAAGCAGCACAAGGGGGTTCACCTGATCGCGATAGGCGGCGCCGCGTACCTGGTGGCGAAGGCCATTCGCGGGGCGCGCGTGCTTGCCTTCAAGGACCTTGGCATGGAAGCGATAAACGAGTTCGAGGTCAAGGACATGCCGGTGACGGTCGCAGTCGATACGGGAGGAAACGCGGTGCACGAGAGCGGCCCGCGCGAATGGCGCGCGAAGATCGGGAAGATTCCCGTCGTGATAGCCTGAGTAGTACCCCGAGCGGTTGATCCAGATCAACCGCTCAGGCACAGTGGCATGGGTTAATCGCGGGAACGACGGGAACCAGGGCCGGGGGGATGATGCAATCGGTACAGACGGATGTCGTGGTAGTGGGCGGCGGCGGCGCGGGCCTGCGCGCGGCGATCGCGGTGGCGCAGGGTGACCCCCGGCTCCGCGTCGCACTCATCTCCAAGGTCGTCCCCATGCGCAGTCACACGGTGGCCGCCGAAGGCGGCTCCGCCGGCGTCATCCGCAGCGACGACAGCTTGGATCATCATTTCGACGATACCGTCGGCGGCGGCGACTGGCTGTGCGACCAGGACGTCGTCGAGTATTTCGTGGCGCACTGTACCGAGGAGATGGTGCAGCTCGAGCACTGGGGCTGCCCGTGGAGCCGCAAGGACGACGGTCACATCAACGTTCGCTTCTTCGGCGGCATGAAGGTGCAGCGCACGTGGTTCGCCGCGGACAAGAGCGGCTTCCACATGCTGCACACGCTGTTCCAGACTTCGCACCAGTACCCCTCGATCAAGCGCTACGACGAGTATTTCTGCGCCGACCTGATCGTCGAGGACGGCCGGGTGCAGGGAGTGGTCGCGATCGACATCGCGACCGGAGAGTTCCGCCTGTTCGAGTGCAAGGCGGCGATCATCTGCACCGGCGGCGCCGGGCGCGTCTACGGCCAGAACACCAATGCCGGGATCGTCACCGGCGACGGCATGGGCATGGCGTACCGGCACGGCGTGCCCCTGCGCGACATGGAGTTCATGCAGTGGCATCCCACGGCGTTGCCTGGCACCGGCATCCTGATCACCGAGGGCTGCCGCGGGGAAGGCGCCATTCTTACCAACAAGGACGGCTATCGCTACCTCCAGGACTACGGCCTCGGCCCGACCGAACCGTGGCCGCGCCCGAAAGCGATGGAGCTCGGCCCCCGTGATCGCCTGTCGCAGGCGTTCTGGCACGAGGAGCAGAAAGGACGGACCGTCAGCACCCCCCTCGGGCAGGTCGTGTGGCTCGACCTACGGCAGCTGGGCGCCGCCAAGATATATGAGCGGCTGCCGATGATTACCGAGGTGGCCAAGACCTTTGCCGGTGTCGACCCCGTTGTCTCGCCGATACCGGTTCGCCCCGCCGTGCACTACACGATGGGCGGCATTCTCTGCAACGGCCATACCGAGACGCCCCTCAAGGGACTCTACACGGCCGGCGAATGCTCGAGCGTGGGCATCCACGGCGCCAACCGCCTCGGCTCCAACTCGCTCGCGGAGATCGTGGTGTTCGGCAAGGTTGCCGGCGAACGGGCGGCGCAGTACGCCAAGGCGGCGCCCGCGGGACGGCCCGAAACCATGCGCAAGCAGGCCGAGGCCGTGGAGAGCCGCCTGCTGGGCCTGTTGAACCGCGACAAGGGCGAGCGCATCGCGACGATACGGGACGAGATGCACGAGGCCATGGAAACCGGCGTCGGCATATTCCGCAAGGCGGACGGCATGCAGGCGGCGTGCGCCAAGCTGACCGTGCTGCGCGACCGCTACCGGCGCGGCTTGAAGCTCGACGACCGCAACCGCGCGTTCAACACCGAGTGGCTGTCGGCCATTGAACTGGGTTTCACCCTTGAACTCGCCGAGGTGATCGCCCATTCGGCCTTGCACCGCAAGGAATCCCGCGGCGCGCACACGCGTCTCGACGAGTTCAAGGAGCGCGATGACGCGAATTACCTGAAGCACACCCTCGCCTATCGCACCGGCGACGGGCCGCCACGGATCGATTATGCGCCGGTGACGATAACCAAGTCGCCCCCCAAGTCACGCGTCTACGGCGGCGAAGGCAAGAAAGTCGAGTTGACCTGAGGACCGCGCATGGCCGATACCCGGACAATCGAGATCGAGGTGCTGCGTTACAACCCCGAGAAGGACACCGAGCCGCATTTCCAGACGTTCCAGGTGCCGTTCACCCACGACACGTCGGTGCTGCAGGGCCTGCAGTACATCAAGGACCACCTCGACGGCAGCCTCACCTTCCGCTGGTCGTGCCGCATGGCGATCTGCGGCAGCTGCGGCAAGATGGTGAACGGCGTGCCGCAGCTTTCGTGCCACACGTTCCTGCGCGATTACTATCCCGGCAAGGTCCGGATCGAGCCGCTGAATCATTTCCCGGTCGTGCGTGATCTGGTGATCGACCAAAGCGACTTCTTCGACAAGAAGCTGCCGTCGGTGAAACCTTACATCGTGCCGAAGGACGCAAAGCCGGTAGCGGCCGGGGCGCATGTGCAGACGCCAGCGCAGTTCCAGAAGTACTACCAGTACTCACAATGCATTAATTGCCTGCTGTGCTACGCGGCCTGTCCCCAGTACGGTCTCAAGCCGGAGTTCACCGGACCCGCGGCGCTGGCCCTGCTGCACCGCTACAACGCCGACTCGCGCGACCGCGGCTGGGAGGAGCGGGCGGAGCTCCTCAACTCCGAAGAAGGGGTGTGGGGCTGCACGCTGGTCGGTTACTGTTCCGAGGTGTGCCCGAAACACGTGGATCCCGCGCACGCCATCAACCAGAACAAGGTCAACAGCACGCTGGATTATTTCGGTGTGTTGAAATTCCTCATGCCGAAGGGAGGCGCCTGATGGCCCGGGTCAAGACCTACGTTCGCCCCATGCAGGGTTGGTGGCGCAGGAACCCGTACTACGTGCGCTACATGATTCGCGAAGCGAGCAGCGTGTTTCTCGCGATTTACACGGTCATCCTGCTGGTGGGCCTGTTCCGGCTCACGCAGGGAGAGGCAGCCTGGGACGCGTGGCGCGCGGCGCTGGCGAGTCCCGGCTCCATCGTATTCCATTGGCTGGCGCTGCTCACGGTCGGTTACCACGCCTACACCTGGTGGAAGGTGGCGCCCAAGACGGCGCCCGACCTGCACGTCGCCGGAAGTCCGCTGCCGGAGCTGGTCATTACGGCGGGCGGCTTACTCGCCACCGTCGGCACTTCCGCTTTGGTCTACCTCATTGTACGGTGGATGTGACATGAAACGCTCCAACGAACCCATATTCTGGTCGCTGTTCGGGGCCGGCGGCATGCTCTCCGCGCTTGTCGCGCCGATTCTGATCTTCATCACCGGCATCATCGCGCCGATCGGACTGTGGATGCCCGAGCAGGCCCTCGCCTACTCCCGCGTGCTCGGGTTCGCCCAGCACTGGCTCGGCAAGCTGCTGCTGCTGGCGGTGATCTCGCTGTTCCTGTTCCACGCCGTGCACCGCATCTACCACGGCCTGCACGACATCGGGGTGCACGCCGGGACGGGGGCCATGGTTGCAGCCTACGGGAGCGCGCTGCTCGGCACGCTGATCGCGGCTAATCTGCTGATTTCCGTGGGTTTCTAATGGATTGAATCGATCAAACAACTGGGTAGTGAACCACATGAAAATCCCGTGGAAAGCCGTTGCACCGGTCGCTGTCGCCATTATCATCGCCCTCATCCCGGCGCCGGCGGGCCTCCCGCAGTTTGCCTGGTATTACTTCGCGATTTTCGTCGGCGTCATCGTCGGCCTCATGTTCGAGCCGCTGCCCGGGGGCGCGATCGGCCTCATCGGCGTCGCGCTGGTGACGGTGCTGTCCGAGTACGTCTTCTTCAGTCCGGATCAGCTGGCGAAGACCGGCTTCAGTTCCGCGCGGGCTTCGCTGAGCTGGGCGCTCTCGGGCTTTTCCAACACCACGGTGTGGCTGATCTTCGGCGCGTTCATGTTCGCACTTGGCTACGAGAAGACCGGGCTTGGACGGCGCATCGCGCTGCTGCTCGTCAAGGCGATGGGCCGCAAGACGCTCACGCTCGGCTACGCGGTGACGATCGCCGACCTGCTGCTCGCGCCGTTCACCCCGTCCAACACCGCCCGCAGCGGCGGCACGATCTACCCGGTCATTCGCAACCTGCCGGCGCTCTACGAGTCCAAGCCGAACGATCCCTCCATGCGGCGCATGGGCTCCTACCTAATGTGGGTGGCGATTGCGGCGACCTGCGTTACGAGCTCGATGTTTCTCACCGCTCTCGCGCCCAACCTGCTCGCCGTCGAACTCGTGAGAAAGACCGCGCAAATCGAATTCACGTGGGTCCAATGGTTCATGGCCTTCGCGCCGGTCGGGATTCTGTTGCTGGCGCTGGTGCCACTGCTCGTCTATTGGATCTATCCGCCCGAGGTGAAGGAAGGCGCGGAGGTCCCGGCCTGGGCGGCGAAGGAACTCACGAAGATGGGGCCGCTCTCCCAGCGCGAAATCACGTTGGGAATTCTCGTGGTGATCGCGCTGCTGTTGTGGATATTCGGCGGGGCCATCATGGAGGCCACCACCGCCGCCCTCGTCGTGATCTCGCTGATGCTGCTGCTCAAGGTCGTCACCTGGGACGACATCACCGCAAACAAGGCCGCGTGGAACACGCTCGCGTGGTTCGCGACGCTGGTCGCGCTCGCGGATGGCCTGACCCGCGTCGGATTCGTGAAGTGGTTCGCGGAGAGCGTCGCCGGACAACTGAGCGGGGTCTCGCCCACGGTAGCGGTCATCGCGCTGCTGGTGATCAACTTCTTCGGCCATTACCTGTTTGCGAGCGTTACCGCCCACGTCACCGCCATGATCCCGGTGCTGCTCGCGGTCGCCTCCACCATTCCGGGAATCAATATGACGACGGTCGCCCTCGGGCTGTGCCTGCAGCTCGGCATAATGGGCATCCTCACTCCGTACGCAACCGGCCCGAGTCCGGTGTACTACGGTAGCGGTTATCTGCCGGCGGCGGATTACTGGCGGCTCGGTGCGATCTTCGGCGTGATCTTCTTCGCCGCTTTCATGGCGATCGGTGTGCCCTGGATGCTGGCAATACGGTGAGCATCGCCCGCCGCGGCGCGCCATGCGCAAGGGCGGGCATGACGCCTAGGCGGGACCCGGCACGATGAATTTGGCCACCGTCCGCCGCATCGGCCTGTTCGGCGGGCCGCTGCTGGGGTTGCTCTGCTACTACCTGCTGCCTCCGCATTATTCGACCGGTCCCGGCGAGTGGGTCGAGTTCTCGCAGGCCGGGCGCACCACGCTTGGCATGATGGTGTGGATGGCCACGTGGTGGCTCACCGAGGCGGTGGATATCGAGGTCACCGCCCTGCTGCCGGTCGTGGCCTTCCCGCTCCTGGGCATCGCGCCCCTGACCAAGGTCCTGCCGCCCTATGCCGCAGACGTGATCTTCCTCTTCATGGGCGGCTTCATCATCGGGCTCGCCATCGAGCGCTGGGGCCTCGACCGGCGCATCGCCTTCTTCACCCTGCGCCTCGTGGGCGCGCGTCCGGGCGCGATCATCGGCGGATTCATGGTGGTCACCGCGTTTCTGAGCATGTGGGTCTCGAACACCGCGACTGCGGCAATGATGGTGCCGATCGCGTTGAGCGTCATCGACCTCGTATTGCGCAGCCGCACCGGCACCGGACTGAAGGAATCCGGCGGGATACCGCAGGACCGCATTCCCGAGCGCAACTTCGCCACCGGTCTCCTGCTCTGCGTCGCGTACGCGGCGTCGATCGGCGGCATCGCGACCATCATCGGCTCGCCGCCCAACGGCATCGCGGTGCGCTATATCCAGCAGACGTTCCAGAAGGAAGTGAGCTTCTTCGACTGGTTGCTGGTGGGCGGACCGTTCACGCTGATCTTCCTGCCGATCGCCTGGCTGATGGTCACCCGCGTCCTGTTTCGCTGCGACATGGGCGAGATCGCGGGGGGCCGGCAGCATTTCGACGAGGAGTATCGCAAGCTCGGGCCCCTCACCCGCGGCGAGAAGGTCGTATTGGCGGTCTTTTCCGTCACCGCCTGCCTCTGGATTTTCAGCCCGCTACTCAAGCCGATGGTGATCGCGGGCATGAAGCCGCTCGCCGGGCTCTCCGACGCGGGCATTGCCATGCTGGCGGCCATGGCGTTGTTCCTGATTCCAGTGGACCGCGCCAAGGGCGTCCGCGCCATGGACTGGGACACGGCCGTAAAACTCCCCTGGGGCGTGCTGATGCTGTTCGGCGGCGGCCTCACGCTCGCGGCCTCCATTGAAGCAAACGGCGTGTCGGAGTTCATCGGAAATTCGAGCAGCGGCCTTGCCGGCCTGCATCCCCTCCTCCTCCTGCTCGCGATAACGACCATGACGGTGTTCCTGTCGGAGCTCACCTCCAACACGGCGCAGGTCGCGACCATGGTGCCGGTGCTCGCCGCGATGGCGCCGGTGCTCGGTATGAACCCATACGTGCTGATACTGGCGTGCACGCTTGGCGCCAGCAGCGCCTACATGATGCCGGTGGGAACCCCCCCGAATGCGATCGTGTTCGGAACCGGGCTGGTGCGGATGCCGCAGATGATGAAGGCCGGCTTCTGGCTGAACCTCGCCGGCATACTGGTCATCGTCGCACTGTCCTGGCTGTTCATCGCGCCGTTGCTCGGCAACGTTTATTAGACCTTCCCCAAAAAATAAGCCCGGGCGACTGCCCGGGCTTTCTGCTGCCGCAGTTCGAGTGCGCTACTTGTTCTTTGCAGCTGGCTTAGCGGCAGCAGTCTTGACGCCCTTTTCCTTCTTGTAGCGATCGACGACGCGGTCCATCGCTTTTTCCTCATCCGCGCGCGCCTTCTTCGTGGCCTCGGCCGCCTTCGCCTTGGCCTCCACTGCCTTGGCCTTGGCGGCGTCATCCATGGGCGCCTGGGGCAGCTTGGCCGAAGCCAGGCCGACCGCGCCGCCGAGCAGCAGCGCCGGCACGACCATCCAGAATCTCGGTGTCTTCATAGCTTCCATCCTTCCTTCATGGCGCCCGCGCGGGCGGCGGACGCGGTGCCCGCCGCGCCGGCCCCGGGCCGGCCCTTCATCACCT
>Ga0210379_10000465_pt1 | contig 13128 bp, 11 predicted proteins | sample PLMedo_2_FD_155468 | JGI IMG/M metagenome (GOLD analysis project Ga0210379, IMG submission 155468) | Groundwater sediment microbial communities from an aquifer in East River, Colorado, USA - PLM4_32_coex redo | ecosystem: Environmental > Terrestrial > Soil > Riparian zone | place: USA: East... | reverse complement strand
CCGCTTACCGCTTACCGCTTACCGTTAACTGATTACTGTTCATTCGTCGTTAATGGCTGAGCGGCGGAAATCGAGATTACTTTTGGGATACTAAAATGGCTAAAGTCACCATCAAGGTTAACGGCAAGAACCACACCAGGACGGTCGAGGACCGCACGCTGCTCGTCAACTTCCTGCGCGACGAGCTGGGGCTGACCGGCACCCACGTCGGCTGCGACACCAGCCAGTGCGGCTGCTGCACCGTGCACGTCGATGGACGGGCGGTGAAGTCGTGCAGCATGCTCGCGGTTCAGGCGCATGGCGCCGAGGTGGTGACGATCGAGGGCCTGGCGAAGAAGGGCAAACTCCATCCGATCCAGCGCGCCTTCTCCGAGTGCCACGGGCTGCAATGCGGCTTCTGCACGCCGGGCATGATCATGGCGACGGCGGGGCTCCTGAAGGACAAGCCCAACCCGACCGAGGACGAAATCATCCACGGCCTGGAGGGCAACCTCTGCCGCTGCACCGGCTATATCAACATCGTCAAGGCCGTGAAGATGAGCGCGAAGCTCATGCGCGGCAAGGCGCGCTAGAGGTCCGGGCTGCGGCACCAGGCCGCAACTGAAGAGGAGGGCAATGAAGATATTGTCGATCGCCGCCCTGGTGCTCGCGGGCGCTGGCTTCAATACGACCCACACCCTTGCGCAAGGTACGGCGGCAGACTACCCGCAGCGGCCGATCCGGGTCCTGGTCGGTTTTCCGCCCGGCGGCGCCACCGACATCCTCGCGCGGATATTGGGGACGCATCTTGCGACATCGTGGGGTCAGCAGGTCGTGATTGACAACCGCGGCGCCGCCGCCGGCACCTTCGCCGCCAGCATCGCGGCGAAGGCGGCGCCGGACGGCTACACCCTGATGATGGTGCCGAGCGGGCCGTTCACCATCAGCGTCAGCACCTACCAGAAACTGCCCTACGACTCGGTCAGGGATTTCGCCGCGATTTCATTGCTGGCCTGGGTAACCAACGCGCTCGTCATCAACCAGGCCTCACCCGTTCAGTCGCTGCAGGACCTGATCCGCCTGGCAAAGGAGAAGCCGGGCCAGGTAACCAACGGTTCGTCAGGCAACGGTTCGCTGCACCACCTTGCGGGGGAGGTGTTCAAGCGCCTCACCGGCACCAGCATCATCCATGTGCCCTTCAAGGGCGGCGGCCCGATGATCGTGGCGGTCGCCGGCAACGAAGTGACGTTCGCTTTCGCTTCCGTGCCCTCGGCGATGCCGCTCATTCAGGCGAAACGCATCCGGCCGCTCGTCGTGACCAGCCTGAAGCGCTCGGCGGCGCTGCCCGAGGTGCCGACGATAGCGGAAGCCGGCGTGCCGTTGCCCGCTGGGCTGGAAATGCGGGAGTGGTATGGCATGCTCGCGCCGGCCCGGACGCCACAGGCCATCGTGGACAAGCTCAATGCCGAAATGGTGAAGATTTTCAAAAGACCCGACGTGCAGACGCGGTTGAGCGAGATGGGCGCGGAGTTCGCAGGGAGCTCCCCCAAGGAGCTGGCGGCGCAGATCGCCTCCGACGTCAGGACCTGGGCCGCGGTGGTGAAGGAGGCCGGCGTGCGTGCCGACTAGCATTGCCCCAGGTTATCGGGCGGGCGATTTTTTTTAAGGAATTTGTCGGATCCTGGTCCGGCAAATTCCTTCGTTGTCCCGATTCTCGAAAAAATCCGTTCGCAGCGCTGCCGGTCGAGCTCCGCGGCAACACCCGGCCGGGCGCACCATACGAGCAGTTGTTCGCCTGCGCTTTCCGCAGCAGCCGTGGTGCCCTTGAACCGGTCCTTCAACTGCATCACCTGCAGCGCAAGCCGCTGCGCCTGAACCTCGGCAGGGCTGTCCAGGCCCAGCGACAATTCGAGCGCGATCAGAACCTGGCGGCGTGGCTCTGCCTCCTTCGCCATGCGCTTGACGTATTCGCTCGCGGCGGCCGCATCGCCCAGGGCGCGGAGCGCGGCATCGCGCCGGGCCAGAAGTTTCTGTTCCCACGCCGCAGGCAGCGCCGGCAAGGCAGCCCACTTTTCCTGCGTCGCCGCCTGCTTATCGGCAGGTTCGGCCAAAGCCTGGTTCACACCCGCGCCAGCCTGTACCAGGCTGTCGAGCTCATCGCACAGGCGCTCCTTCGCCGCCAGCGTCCCCCAGACCGCGGCCTCGCGCGAGCGGGTGCGCGCCGATATCATTGCGTCGACGGCCGTCTTCGATTTTCCGAAGCGCGATTCGAGATCGCGCGACCCCGGACCGGCTTCACGCAGCTGCCGGCTCCACTTTTCCTGCAGCTCGCGCTGCAGCCGGCGCAGGGTCTGATCGTCCTTGTCCGTTTCCCGGGCCAACTGCTCGAATTGCAGGCAGAGGTCCTCCAGCGCGCGACGAAATTCCTGTTTGCGGATATCCTCATCCTTGCGCCTCGCATCTCGCGCATTGAACGCCGCATTGCAGGTTGCGCGGAACTGCTCCCACAGGAGCCGCTCGTCGCGCGGCGCAATCGCCATTGCTTTCGCCTGCTCCTGCCATCTCGCCTGAATTGCCTTGAGTCGTGAAGGCGTGTCGCGCTCCATCGCCCTGGATGCGAGCGCCGCGGCCTCCTCGATCAGCTTCTTGCGGCCTTCCTTCGCCAGCTCGCGCGCCGCCGACAAGGCGTCGCGCAGGGGAGCGAGCGTGGATCTGAGCCGCGCGTCGAATTTTTTCCAGTCGCCCGGATCGAGGCTGCCGAGCTTGCCATGGCGCCACGCCCCGTCGGTGTCGCGCAGCCAGCGCTCGATCGCGCGCCAGTCGTGGGGCTCACCCAGCAGCGCCGTCACCTGTGCTGCAGCAGCATCCAGGAACGCTTCGCGCTGCTTGCGGGCCTGCTTTCGTTGCGCCGCCTGCTCCGCAAAATGCCTGGCCGCCGGCGCGTAGGCCTTTTCGCACGCCGCATCGAAGCGCAGCCACAGGGACCGGGGGATCCCCGCGTGCTGCTGGTCGAGCACCTTCCATTCGTTGCGCAGTTTCCGGACCTCGGCGGCAAGTTGCGAAGGATCCCTGGCTTCCACCAGCAACGCCTCGGCGCGCTCGCACAACTGCTGGCGAGCGCTCTGCTGGCCGAACGATTCCCAGCGCTCGAGCTCCGCGAGCTGCTGCACCAGGCTGGCAATCCGTTTTGCGGCGGCATTCGGCGGCTCTCCGGCGCCGGCCATGAACGCCTTGATCTCCTCGGCGGTCGCTCGCGCGGGGTGGACCTGCCCCGCAGCCAGCGCCTGCTCGGCCAGATCCAGCAGGCCCTGGAGGCGTTGCCAGCGCGCGGCCACCTCCAGCTTGGCGGTCCTGGCCCGCTCGATCCTGCGTTGTTCGATGGTCAACATCGCGGCTTCGAAGCGCCGGGTCAGGGCCGGCGCGCGAATCGCCCGGTTCAATGCCTGCCAGCGCAGCAGCAGCGCCGCAACGTCCACTGAGGTGCCGGCTGCAAGCTGCTCCGCTTCGACCACCAGCGCCTCCCCGCCGACGATCGCCTGGCACTCCTGCTCCCGCTTCGCAATGCGCTCCTCCGCGTGAGCGAGCTTCGCCAGTGCCGCATCGTCGCCGCGCAGCACCGCCTCCTCGCGCAGCACAGCCAGCTCGGCGCGCAAGCGCGCGAGCGCATCCGCCCCGGAGGGCGTCCCGGAACCGGGCGCCTGATCCGATGCGGACTTGGAACCGGCTGGGGCTGCCGGTCCGATTGCGGAATCCAGCGCGGGCCCGAGCGCGCCTGTCCAGTCGCGCAGCCGGCGCTCGAAACGCACCCGCGCCTGCTGCGCCTCCTGCTCGCGATGGAAGCGCACCTGGATCGTCTGGCGGATTGCGTTGAATCGCTCCAGATACGCTCTGTCGCCGCTCATGTCCAGCGCCTGCCAGCGGCGATCCAGCGCGACCACCGCCGTGAGTATCGGGCCGTGATCGACAGCCAACGCTTCGAGCTGCGCGATGATGGCGTCCGCCTCCGCCTGCTGGCGCACGCGCTCGTTGATCGCGTCGATTCGCTGCCGGGCAATCCTGGTCACGCCGCGATCCTTGTGTTTTGCGCCGGCGGCGAGTTGCTTCAGTCCCCCCGCCGACAGCACGCGCTCGGCGGCCGCGCTACGGGTGTCCGCGCGCTCGGCGCCGAGCGCGAGCTCCACCAAAGCAGCTTCATCGCGGATGCCGGCAATCGCGGCGCGCCGACGCTCCGGGTCCAGGGCGCGGCGCGCCACTTCCGCGCGGATTGCATCGGTGCAGTTGTCGGCATCCAGCACCGCCTGCGCGCGCGCGCCATCGTGAGTCAGCGCGAGCGCATTGCCCAATGCGCCGGCGATCGCGGCCCGCACCGCCGGATCCGCCTCGGTCCGCCAGGCCGCGGCAAGCGCGGCGACATCGGCGCAGCGCCGGGCGGCGGCGGCGCGAACCTCCGGCGCGGGATCGGTGGCCAGCAGCTGCGCCATGTCCTGGGAATCGGGCGGAAGCTGCGCCACGCCAATCAGGCGTTGCGCGGGGTCGGCGTCCCTATGCGCGGCGGTGCGGGAAAAGATATTGGTAGACATGGTATGGGCGGACGCAGGTATGTCGGGCGCAATAGTGAGCCGGCAGTGCGGATCCTGTGTTGATGATACCGATATATTCCCGGTCCTAGAAACGGGTCGAATCTGCGCAACGCATTAGCGCGCTGACCACTAGCGGCGTCAGAGGAAGCTACGCTGCCAGGCCGACTGCCCAATTTGATCCGCACACTTCATAAGCAAATTTACATATAGATCAATAGTCAATTGATCCTACAAGAAAACAGGGGTTTCCGCTTGCGCACAACGTTGCGTGCGTAGGCAATCTGGACGGGCTACACTTGGGTCTATTGCGGGCCGAGATGGATCGAGCGCGGAGGTCTGGAGGCGCTGTCAGAATCATCTTGAACAGGAGAATTCCATGAACATGCTGAACTTCGTAAAGTGTTTCGTCATTCTGACCGCAATCGGTCTTTTGACCGCCTGTGGCGGCGATGGCGGCGGCAGTCCTGGCTCCGCCGCGCAGGTCGGGGGCAGCGGCACGGTGGCTATAGCACTGACCGATCAGCCGGCATGCGGCTTTGACCACGTCTTCGTCACTGTCACGCGGGTGCGTGTGCATAGGTCCGCCAGCGCCGACGACACCAGCAGCGGCTGGACCGACATTGTTGTCGCCCCGGCGCGCAGGATCGACCTGCTGGAACTGACCAACGGGCGCATGGAGGAGCTGGGGGTTACGCCGCTCGCGGCAGGCAACTATACCCAGTTGCGGCTGGTCCTCGTGCCCAATGCGGGGGGCGCGCCGGCCAACAATTCGGTGGTCCCGACCGGCGGTGTCGAGACCGCGCTGGTCACCCCAAGCGCGGTGCAGAGCGGGCTGAAGCTGATACATCCGTTCACGGTCGAGGCGGGTAAGCGCGTGGATCTGGTGATCGACTTCGATGCCTGCCGTTCGATCGTTCGGCGCGGCAATGGCAGTTTCGGCCTGAAGCCGGTGCTCCGCGCGTCGCTGATGGAGGTCGCGGAATTCGTCGGCTACGTCGACAAGGCGATTGCCGATGTTACCGTAACGGCGCAGAAGAACGGCACGGTCGTGCGCGGCACGAAACCGGATGCGGACGGCCTGTTTCGGCTTGCCTGGCTGAGGGCGGCGAGTGCGCCCTACGACGTGGTCTTTACCGCGCCTGGTCGTGCCACCACTGTGGTGCGCGGCGTAACGGTGACGCAGGATACGACTACCTTGAGCACAATCACTTCCCCGATCAGCCTGGAGCCATCGCCGGTCAGCCAGACCGCCGGGGGTACCGTCAACCCGGTGGAGGCGCGGGACGACGGTGCCGTGCGCGCGCTGCAGGCGGTGGGCAGCGTGCCCCAGGTCGAGGTCGCGACGGTGAACGTTGATGCCATCTCCGGCGAGTACTCCCTGATTCTGCCGACTGCATCTCCACGACTGGCCGCCTATTCGACGACGCTCCCGCTCACCTTCGCGCCGCAGGACGCTACTGCTCGCCTGTATACGCTCGAGGCGTCAGCGACGGGATTCGCCACGCAGCCCAGGGCGATCGATCTGACGGCGGGCAATGTGACCGCGAACTTCATCTTGGCGCCGTAACCGGCGGCGGCGATCCAGAGGCAATGCCCGGCGACGCCGGGCTTTGTTTCTTGATGGCGGTATATCGGGGAGGGTTCTTGTCCGTGTGATTCCGTGTGATTCCGTGGCTATCCTTGAGACCGGCTCTAGTCCGCCAGCTCAAAAACAGCGTCGATCACCACCGGCACGTTACCGCGCAGCGCGGCGACGCCCAGCGCGGAGCGGGCGTGCCTGCCGGCGTCGCCGAGGGCCTGCACCATCAGATCGGAACAGCCGTCGAGCACCTTGGGCTGGTCGAAGAAGCCGGGGGCCGAACTGATGTAGCCGCAAATCCGCACGCAGCGCTTCACGCGCGACCAGTCGCCGGCGACGGCGGACTTCACCTGCGCCAGGATATTGAGGCCGCACAGCCGGGCGGCCGCCTGCGCATCCTCGACCGTGACCTCGTTTCCGACGCGTCCCGTGAACGCGTACTTGCCGTCCCGCACCGGTGCCTGCCCGGCCATGAAGAGAAGGCCCTTCGCAATCGTATAAGGCAGGTAATTCGCGGCCGGAGAGGGCGCATCCGGCAGCGTCAGGCCGACCGTGGCCAGCCGGGCCTCGATATCCATGCTCATGGCTGTCAAACGTCCTCGTCCGGGGAGCGGAAGCGGGCTGCGCTGAAGTCCACGGTCAGGGCGGCCAGCGCAAGGACGAGGATGGCGCCGGTCACGGTCAGAATCTGCTCGTTCGCCAGGTCCTTGATGTCGATGGTGAGCATGCGCGTGAGCGCCGTGATTGCCACATAGATCAGAAAACGCACCGGCAGGCGGTGGGTCTTGAAGTAGATGCCGACCATCGCCCCGATCTCCAGGTAGATGAACAGCAGCAGGATATCGTGGAGCCTGGCATAGCCCTGCTGCATGGTTTCCATGTAGAAGTGGGCGGCGGACCACACCACCGTACCGCCGATCACAAACAAGGCCAGGATGTGAAAACCCTTGACCAGGGCCCCGCCGATACCTTCGATCTTGTCTATCATCTTGTCCCCCCTTGTGCTGCTTGCTTGCGTTCACGCGGCTGCTTCGCGCCGCAGCGCGGGCAGAATACTTCCTTCCTGCCGAGCGGCTGGCCGCAGTCGTGGCATCTCCGCAGCAGATTCATGAAGCGTCTCAAGTGATGCGTCTCAGATAAAACGTCTCAGATAAAACGTCTCAGATACTGCGTGCATGGAGGGCATTGCACCGCTCGCTTCACCTGGGACGCGTTACCTGAGACGCCTCACCTGGGACGCATTATCTGAGACGTTGTATTTGCGACGCAGTATCAACCTCGCAGCAGTTTCTCGTCGAACCAGTTCCACATCTCCGCCACCACCAGAGTGAGGTAGTCGCGCTGGCAGTGCTGGGCGCCGCCTTCCTCGGCGGTGAAGACGCGGAAGGTCTTGTCCTTCGAGCCGCAGGCGTCGAACTGCTTTTGCGCGTCGGCGAGCGGGATCTGCTCGTCGTCCGCCCCGTGCACCAGCAGGAACGGGCAGCGCATCTTCTGCATCACGCCGTCGAGCTTGAACGGCTCCAGCTTTTTCAGCGCTTCGTCGAGGGATTTCGCGCCCATGATCCACTCGATGTGGTGTCCGGGCACCGACAGCGACGTCTTGAAGGAAGCGTCAATGCGTTTCTTCCAGGTGCCGTGGTAGTCCCACTGCGCGCCCCAGGCAATGCAGGCGGCGAAGCGCGGCTCCATCGCGGCGCAGCGCGGGGCGTAATAGCCGCCGAGGCTGATCGCGACGACCCCGATCTTTTTCGGGTTGACGTCCTTCCTCTTCTCGAGCCAGTCAATGCAGGCGCTGCCCGCGACTTCGTAGTCGTGGCGCAGGTAATAGTTGCGGAAGCGGATTGCTTCGCCGGTGCCGGGCGCGTCCATGATCAGGCAGGAAATTCCGCGTTTGACGAGGTCCGGCACGCCGCGCACGAACTGGATTTCCTTGGTGACGTCGAGACCGTCGAAGAACACGACGCAGGGGGCGTGCTTGCCCTTCGCGTTCTGCGCGTGCACGAAATAGCCGGGGAGGCTGCCGTTTTCGTACGGCACCTCGACGATCTCGATTTTGAGGTCGGTCAGCGCGGCGTGGCGGTGGAAGCATTCGACCCCCTTGCGGTAGGCGTCGAGCCCGACCTTGTCCTTGGGCGTGCGGAAACGCTCGGCCATCTGGTAGTAGTTGCAGGCGCGCAGGTAGGCGTGGGCGGCCGAATGGCGGTGCCCGGTCTTGTCCCACTTCTCGGCGTAGGCGCGCACGCCATCCGCGACTTTCGCGCAGGCCTTGAACCACGCCTCGTCGTCCTCCGGTGCTTTGTCCTTCAACAGGCGACCGATCTTGTGCAGTTCGCCGATCTCCGCGCCGCCGTAGGCGATCGAGCCGATCATGTTGATGAACGCCGCCGACCAGCGGTAGTTGCCGGGGAAATACATGAAGTACGCCGGGTCCTTCTTTTCAGCCATGGTGCTCCCTTCTTTGGTGCATAGGTGACGAAGTGATGCGGTGACGAAGTGACGGATTACAGCCGTTCGGTCCGACCCTCATCCCTCATAAGTCTGAAACTCCAAATCCCAAATTCCAAATCACAAACAGAATTCAAATCCCAAGCTCCAAACGTTTGGTGCTTAGTGCTTGAGATTTGATGCTTGTTTGTAATTTGGTGCTTAAGATTTGGTGCTTGTTTTATCCCTTATCCCTCGCCCGAGTGATGCGTCACTCGGGCTGGATACCGGCGGCTTTTGCCACTATCGCCCATTTTTCGATCTCGGCCTTGATGAACGCACCGTACTCCGCTGGGCCGTCGCCCGACACCTCGTAGCCGATGGCTTCCATCTGCTTGCGGGTCTCGGGGTTGGTGAGCGCCTTGGTGAGGACGCCGTGGATGCGGTCAATGATCGCCCTGGGCGTGCCGGCGGGCGCGAGGACGCCGTTCCAGTTATAGCTCGAGTAGCCCTTGACGCCCTGCTCCTGCGCCGTCGCGATTTCAGGAAGCAGCGGCGAGCGCGCGAGGGCGGTTACGCCCAGGGCGCGCAGCTTGCCGGCGCGCACGTAGGGGACCGCCTGGAAGATCTGGATCTGGGCGAAATCCATATTCCCCGCCAGCAGGTCCACCGTGTACAGGGCCGCTCCCTTGTACGGCACGTGGTTCATCCTGATCCCGGTCAGCGTCGCGAGATGCTCGATAGCAAGGTGACCGACCGTGCCCACGCCCGGCGTGGCGTAATTGATCCTGCCCGGCCTGGCCTTGGCGAACGTGACGAAATCCTTGAGGTCTTTCACCGGCACGCTCGGATGCACGCACCATGCACTCGCGTTGCGGGCGATCAGCGTGATCGGCGCGAAATCCCGGACCGGATCGTATCCGAGCTGCTTGCGCAGGCTTGGCGCGATGGTGAGCGGCCCCGGGTTGCCGCCGAGCAGGGTGTAGCCGTCCGGCGCGGCCTTCGCGGCGGCTTCGGTGCCGATGATCCCCGCCGCACCGGCGCGGTTCTCCACCACCACCGGCTGGCCGAACGCGACGTTCAGCTGCTGCGCCGCCCAGCGCGAGTGTGTGTCGGTCGGACCGCCGGGCGGAAACGGCACAATGAGGCGGACCGGTTTGACTGGATAGCCCTGGGCCCATGTGCCTGGCGCCCAGGCCAGTGTAAAGATGGCGAATGCAAGGCTGGCAGCGAGTTTCATGCTTGTCCCCCCCAGTGGAAAGTATAATTCCCCGTTTCGCAACCAACCACAGTTTTCGTCGAGGAGCGCCATGCCCGCCAGCAGCACGAGCAAAGCCAGGAAGGCTGCAAAACCGTCCGCACCGAAGTCCATAACCCGGAACTACCAGGACATCCTGTACGAGGTCAGGGACCAGGTCGCCTGGGTCACCATCAACCGGCCGCGCGTGCTGAACGCTTTCCGGGAGCAGACGCTCGACGAGATGATAGCCGCGCTCAAGTCCACGCGCGAGGATCCGTCCATTGTCTGCGCGGTAGTCACCGGCGCGGGCGACAAGTCGTTCTCCGCCGGCGGCGACTTCTTCGCGATGAAGCGCCTCAACTTCACCAATGCCTACATGTGGAACGACCGCATGCTGGGGCTGGCAATGACGATCCGCGGGCTGCCGATCCCGGTGATCGCGATGGTCAACGGCTGGTGCATGGGCGGCGGGCACGAGCTCGCGCTGTGGTGCGACCTGGTCATTGCGTCCGAGAACGCCGTGCTGGGGCAGACCGGCGCCAAGGTTGGCGCGTGTCCGACGGTAGGCGCGACCCAGTACATCCCCCGCCTCATCGGCGAGCGGCTGGCGCGCGAGATGATCTTCTGCGCGCGCCGCTTCGCCGCGAAAGAGGCGGTCGAGGTCGGGCTCATCAACAAGTGCGTGCCGCAAAAAGACCTCCTGAAAGAAACGCTCAAGTGGTGCGAAACCATGAAGGGCCACAGCGCGCTCACCCTCCGCATGACCAAGAAATCGCTCAACTTCGAGTCCGACAATCTCTATTCTTCGTGGCAGCACGGCATGGAGCTGCTCGCGCACGTGTGGGGCTCGGAAGAGGCCAAGGAGGGCATGAACGCGTTCCTCGCCGGCCGCGCGCCCGACTTCCAGAAATTCCGCTTGCGTGCGAAGAAGGAGCTCGAGCAGTACGTCGACGGCTGCGAGCGCGACCTCAACGCGCCGCCGGACATGCGGAGAAAATCGAAGCAGCAGGACTGAACCGCCAAGGCCGCCAGGCACGCCAAGAAAACCAACAACAATAAGTAAGGGGTTGTGATGAGTTCTGAAAAATCCGGGGGCGCGCTCGAAGGGCTTCGTGTCCTCGATCTCACGCGCATCCTCGCCGGGCCGCTGTGCGGGCAGATGCTCGGCGACATGGGCGCCGACGTGATCAAGGTGGAGCCGCCCGGCGCCGGCGACGACACGCGCATCTGGGGGCCGCCGTTCATTGAAGGCGAGTCCGCGTACTTCCTCGGCATCAACCGCAACAAGCGTTCATTGACGCTCAACATGGCCTTGGAGGCCGGGCAGGAAATCCTCGCCAGCCTCATCAGGAAGAGCGACGTGGTGGTCGAGAACTTCAAGCTCGGCACGCTCGAGAAGTGGGGAATCACCAACCAATGGCTGGAAAAGAACGCGCCGCGCGTCATCCGCTGCTCGATTACCGGCTATGGTTCCAGCGGTCCCGATTGCGCGCTGCCGGGCTACGACTTCATTTTGCAGGCGGAGTCGGGCCTGATGAGCATCTGCGGCGAGCAGGACGGCCCGCCAACCAAGTACGGGGTCGCGATCGTGGACGTGGTGACGGGGCTCTACGCGTGCAATTCCATCCTCGGGGCGCTGGCCGCGCGGGAGCGCACCGGCCGCGGTCAGCACGTCGAAGTCTGCCTCTACGATTCGGGCATCGCGATGCTGATCAACGTCGCTTCCAACTACCTGGTTTCGGGCAAAGATGCCAGGCGTTTCGGCAACGGCCATCCCAGCATCGTGCCCTATACCACCTACCCGACCGCCGATGGCATGATCGCGGTGGCGGTGGGCAACGACGGGCAGTTCGCGCGCTTCGCCGAGACCATCGGCCGCGGCGAATGGGCGCGCGACGCCCGGTTCTCGAAGAATCCGGACCGCGTGGCTAATCGCGATCTGCTCGATCGGCTGATCGGGCAGGCGCTGGAATCCGGCAAGACCGCAGCCTGGATCGAGAAGCTGCGCGCGGCCGGCGTGCCATGCGGCCCGATCAACACGGTGGCGGAGGCGTTGAACGATCCACACACGCTGGCGCGCGACATGGTGCGCACGGTCAGGCACCCGAAGGTGGGCGACTTCAGGATGGTGGGCATTCCGTTTCGCATGAACGGCACGCCGTCGTCCATACGGCGCCCGCCGCCGCTGCTGGGCGAGCATACCGATGAAGTGCTGGGAGAGGAGCTGGGCCTGTCCGCCGCGCGCATCGCGCAGCTGCGTGCCGAGAAAGTCATATGAAGCCGCCGATGAACGCCGATAAGAAACGAATGCCTCCAACAACGAATGGAAATTGCTCACAAAATGTGGCAAACAGCCGGCAGAAAGATTTGGAAATCCGGTTTTCTCATGGTTCTCAATTTTATTGCGTCTGGTTTTTTTGATCGTATCGGCGTTCATCGGCGTTCATCGGCGGCTGAAGATTGGGGGTTGGCATGATCACAGGACTGTCGCACGTATCCATCGTCGTGCCGAGCCTGGAAGCGGCGGCGACGCGGCTGAAGGGGGTCTATGGCCTCGAGGTCGGCGCGGCGAAGGTGAATGAAGAACAGGGCGTGCGGATGGCCTACGTCGAGCTCGCCAACGCCCGCATTGAACTCATGGAGCCGTCGCGCCCGGACTCGCCGGTATCGAAATTCCTGGAAAAGAATCCCGCCGGCGGCATCCATCATTTTTGCCTCAACGTGGACGATGTTGCGGCGATCACGAGAGTCGTAGCGGGAAAGGGTGTGCGAGTACTGGGGGATGGTTCGCCGCAACATAATGTGCACGGCGAGCGCATCGCGTTCGTGCACCCGAAGGATTTCCTGGGGGCGCTGGTCGAGCTGGAGGAAACGAGCAACGGATGAGGGATGCAAACAAATTCCAAATCTCAAGCCCCAAATTACAGGCAAGCACCAAATCTCAAGCACTAAGCACCAAACTATTGGAGTTTGGGATTTGAGGTTTGATATTTATGAGGCATGAGGGAAAAACCGATGACCAATAAAGTGCCAAGACCATCGAGCACCTTTCATTTAGTTTTGCGCTCCGCGGCGATCGGAGCTTTCGCTGCATTTGCAATCCTCGTGGCGAGTCAGAATGTGATGGCGCAAAACTATCCGGTCCGCCCCATCAGGATGCTGATACCATTCGCGCCGGGCGGGGCGACCGACATCATCGCCCGTATGATCGAGCCCAGGATGAGCCGGGCGCTGGGCCAGCAGATCGTGGTGGACAACCGGGCGGGCGCGGCCGGCAACATCGCGGTGGAGCTGACCGCGCAGGCGCAGCCCGACGGCTACACGCT
>Ga0210379_10000464_pt1 | contig 13132 bp, 10 predicted proteins | sample PLMedo_2_FD_155468 | JGI IMG/M metagenome (GOLD analysis project Ga0210379, IMG submission 155468) | Groundwater sediment microbial communities from an aquifer in East River, Colorado, USA - PLM4_32_coex redo | ecosystem: Environmental > Terrestrial > Soil > Riparian zone | place: USA: East... | reverse complement strand
AAGCATTGAACCGAAGATCATGACAGGTGGATCTTGCGAGGTCCATCTTTGGTAGAGGAGCGTTCTCTCTGCAGTGAAGTCAGACCGACAAGGACTGGTGGAGCTGAGAGAAGTGACCCTGCCGGCATAAGTAGCGAGAAGGGAAGTGAGAATCTTCCCCGCCGTAAACCTAAGGATTCCTGAGGTAGGTTCGTCCGCTCAGGGTTAGTCGGGAGCTAACGCGAGGCCGAAAGGCGTAGCGGATGCACATCCGGTTAATATTCCGGAACTACTGACAGATCGTTATCACGATGGGGGGACGCAGGAAGCTATGCGGGCCTGGCACTGGATGTCCAGGTTTAGGCATGTAGGGGGAACAGGCAGGTAAATCCGTTTGTTCACATACCCTGAGGTGCTATAGCGAGGGTCGCAAGACCCGTAAAGCCGCAGACGCTACGCTGCCGAGAAAAGCCTCTAAGGAGATCTGTAAGTACCCGTACCGCAAACCGACACAGGTAGGTGAGGAGAAAATCCTCAGGCGCAAGTGAGAATCATCGTTTAGGAACTAGGCAAAATGACCCCGTAACTTCGGGATAAGGGGTGCTCAGAAGCGTTAGTGGCCTCGCGCCACGAAGCGCCACCTGAGTTGCAATAAAGAGGGTCAAGCGACTGTTTACTAAAAACACAGGGCTCTGCTAAGTCGAAAACGACGTATAGGGTCTGACGCCTGCCCGGTGCCGGAAGGTTAAAAGGAGAGGTTAGTCGCAAGGCGAAGCTTTGAATTGAAGCCCCGGTAAACGGCGGCCGTAACTATAACGGTCCTAAGGTAGCGAAATTCCTTGTCGGGTAAGTTCCGACCTGCACGAATGGCGTAACGATTTGACCGCTGTCTCAACGATGAACGCTGCGAATTTGTGGTACCGGTGAAGACGCCGGTTGCCCGCCATAAGACGAAAAGACCCCGTGCACCTTTACTGCACCTTAGTAGTGAATGTTGACGCCGTATGCGCAGCATAGGTGGGAGACTTTGATCCCAGGCTCTCGGGCTTGGGGGAGTCAACAGTGAGATACCACCCTTACGACTTCGACGTTCTAACTGAAACCCATCATCTGGGTTCAGGACACTGCTAGGCGGGTAGTTTGACTGGGGCGGTCGCCTCCTAAACTGTAACGGAGGCGCACGAAGGTTCGCTCAGGCTGTTTGGAAACCAGCCTTAGAGTGCAAAGGCATAAGCGAGCTTAACTGCGAGACCTACAAGTCGAGCAGATGCGAAAGCAGGTCTTAGTGATCCGGTGGTCCCGCATGGAAGGGCCATCGCTCAACGGATAAAAGGTACGCCGGGGATAACAGGCTGATCTGGGCCAAGAGTTCACATCGACGCCCAGGTTTGGCACCTCGATGTCGGCTCATCGCATCCTGGAGCTGTAGCAGGTTCCAAGGGTCCGGCTGTTCGCCGGTTAAAGCGGTACGTGAGCTGGGTTTAGAACGTCGCGAGACAGTTCGGTCTCTATCTGTGATGGGCGCAGGAGATTTGAGTGGGGCTGACCTTAGTACGAGAGGACCGGGTTGGACGGACCTCTAGTGTATCGGTTGTCGCGCCAGCGGCAGTGCCGAGTAGCTACGTCCGGAAGGGAGAAACGCTGAAGGCATCTAAGCGTGAAACCCTCCACGAGATGAGATGTCCCAGGTCGCAAGACCTCTAAAGGCTCCTGGTAGACTACCAGGTTGATAGGCCAGGTGTGGAAGCGCAGTGATGCGTTAAGCTAACTGGTACTAATTAGCCGTGAGGCTTGACCATATTCTTTTCTTTCCCTGTGTGTGCATGGACTGACGGGAACTACCGTTTGCAGGGTATTCAGTTGTTAATTCGTGATCAACGATCGCGAATGCTCTTTGACAGGCGGGTCCGGATGGACCCGCGCTACGAGATAGTCTGGGACGATCGGCAATGCGACGAGGCGCCGCTGATAGCTGCGCTCCGCATTGTCGGACCCCAGGCAATCAAGATTCATTTGCGATTCAATCGCGAATGACCAAGTTTCCCGGTGGTCATAGGGGCAGGGTTCCACCCGTTCCCATTCCGAACACGGAAGTTAAGCCTGCCACCGCCGATGGTACTGCCCGCGCAGGTGGGTGGGAGAGTAGGTCGCTGCCGGGATTTGTTCTACGGTGATGAAGGCCCGTTGCGAGGAATCGCGGCGGGCCTTTTTCCTTGTACGCCCTAGTGTTCCCCGATGACGCGAGTTCCCCTGAACCCTCATCTAGTCGCCCCACCGGCAGCTTTTACTAGCGCTAGCTGAGGCCGTGGCGACTTTCGGAGTGCTGGTCGGACCCCGAGGGTTATCCGAGGTTTGGATCGCAAGAGACTGTGTGTCAATGCTTTAACGATATCGAAAAGGTCGGGCAGCGACCGTGACGGTGCTGGTCGTTGTATTGCTTTTTGGACTCTCACACTTACCCCTGCGTGGACACAGTTGGCCCTTGTTTAGGGTCATAAGGAGAGGACCGATGCGTAAGCCATTCGTGGGTGCCTTCATTGTGCTCGTAGGGATCTTGCTGGCTCCCAACCCCGCATCAGCGGCGACGATAGGCTTGTACCAGTCCAATGCCACTGTTGGCGCCGCGGGACAGACCGCAATCACTGCGTCGGGAAACACCGGCGTCGCGCTTGCCGGCCTCTCCGCCGCGGATTTGGTGGGGTTGGACGTTCTGTGGATCCTGAACGGCGCCAACGGTAACCCAGACGCCCAAGTGCTCAGTGCCGCCAATCAGGCGGCCATCCTGGCCTTCGTCACGGGCGGCGGAGTTCTCTCGTTTCACGATCGCAACGTGACGCAGGGCACCGCCGACGCAAACACGTACCTGCCTGGGGGGGCGGCGATCAACTTCACGACCAACTTCAGTGCGGCCATCGACATCTCCACGAACGGCACGTTGGTTACGAACGGCCCCGGCGGCGTCATCAACAACGCGTCGCTCGATGGTGGCAACTTCTCAAACCACGGTTATGCGAGCCTAGCCTCGCTGCCCGGTGGGGCAGTCCCGATTTTCAACGACGGAGACGCAACTCACATCGTCGATTTCTATTACCCGCTCGGCCTCGGATTCGTCTACTACTCGACGATTCCGCTGGACTTCTACTTGTCCGGCTCAAATCCCGCAGCGTTTAGAAACATCTACGCGCCGAACGAGCTCGCGTTTGAGGCGTCGCTCAGAGGAGCGAACGCGGTTCCAGAGCCCGCATCCTTGCTCCTCTTCGGCGCCGGATTGGCGGGCATCGTGGCCGCTCGCGCGAGGCGTCGTCGAAGCTAGCGCCCGAATGTTCGCGGGCGCCCGGTCGGTGCCGGGATTACTATTGAGCTCAGACGGCCGCGAGAGCGGCCGTTTGTGCTGTACGGTGGAAATTCGCGCAATATACGCGCTCATCTGTTCAGACTTGACAGGGTGGTTGGTTCGCAGCTGCGGTAACCGCCGGATTGCGTCCACCTCACCGAACCAGAGCCGCACTCGACGTACAACTCTCGCTACCGGGCCAGCGCCAGGCGTTTGAGCCGTTCTGACAGATGAAAAGATTATCTAAGGAAACGCAACGATTCGCGTTCCCTCAGATACCCAGGCCGGCGCGCTACTGCTTATCGTTCGGCGACGGTGGTGGGATGTCCGCGGGCTGGCTGTTCGGGACGTACGTGGGCTGGCTGTTCGGGACGTACGCGGGCGGGGTGCTCGGCACGGTCGTCTCGCCCGCGCGACCCGAAACCGAGCTCGGCGTGATCGCTCTGCTCATCCCGGGAGGTCCGGATGACTGCACGAATCCCGGACGCGACGTTTCCTGTGTTGCTCCTTGAACGCTCCCGCCCGTCGCGCTCTCGACTGCCTCGCTGGCAGCTCCGACGATGACGAGCCCATCTCTATTGGGCTCGTCCGGCTCCGGAAGCATTGATGGCATGACCCGAGACGGCGAAACGGCTACCGCAGCCGGCGAGGAGGGGACGACGGCCGTAGCAGCCGGAGGTATCGTTCGCGTTGGCAGCACCACGATCCGGCCAATCGCTGATCGCGCCGGATTCGGATCGGCTCCTTCAGCCAACAGATATCCAGGAACACCCCGAAGGATCACAGACAGGGCCTCTCGTTCGGGCACATCCACCAGATCGAGCGACATCGGTCCCGACTGAATCTGATCCCCGTTGACCACCATCGTTCCACCCACCTCGGACCATCGGGCGAGGATCTGGGCCACCGTCACCGCGTGCGTGCTCAGATCGACGAGCCCCGCGTGAAACTGGAGGCGCAGGTCCTGCCCATACGCCGAGCGCCCTCCGGCGAGAACCAAGAAGCATGCGAGCCACCCGGCTAACCGAGTAAGGGACAGTGAGGCTCGAGACGACCGGAGGTTCATTGCCGACGCATTCTAGCAAGAAGCGGGGCGCGCTCAGCGGATCGGGCAACGCGATTCCTTCCCGGTCAACGAACGGCCAGCCTGCGGTCACCGCACGGCGGTGAGCCACGCAACTGTTTGGTGGTGTTGATCCGATCGGACCCGGACCATCCGTGGGAGAGTCGCGCCTGTTCCGGGATGTCCATGCAGAGGGTTAGATCGCGTCCGACAATCCCGCGGTGGTCGACACACTAGTCGCTATGAAGGTCCATAACCCGACTAAAGTCTGCCCACGAGATAACTGGTAATTCCGGCGCATTGATTATTGTTTGTACACGGCTGTTCGAACATCGGCCTTGTTTTTGTATAGCGAGCATTCAAACTCGAGGTATAGGCCTTCGGGCGGATGGAGAGTTATGGCTAATTGGCGTGGTTGGACCGGATGGTGTATCGGCGCGTTATTGACTTCTTTTTGGGCCTCGTCTGCTTCCGCGGATACGCTGTTGATGCCTCCTCGGGACATGCTGATGGGGACGTCAGAGGTTGTGTGGGGCGTGACGACCCAGGCCAATGGCACTGCATTCGTTCTCGACTACGGTGACGGGTCTGCGCAGTCGTCGGGTCCCGTGGGCGATCGGTCCTACATCGCCTTCCCCCATACGTACGCCCTGTCGGGCATCTTCACTGCGACCCTGTGCGTGGGCGCCGGCGCCGCCGTTCCGGGTTGCCCCGGTGAGCAGGCAACGGTGGTCATCAAGGTGTACAACGGAGCGCTCTTGTCAGCGTTCGACCTCAGGAACTTGAACATCAATCGCGCCATTGAAAACGGGCTGAGATATCTGTGGTCCAGTCAACAGAATCGGGCGGCGAATTTTCCGGCTGGTACAACAACGTTTTGGAACGCCGACTACCAAAACTCCAATACTGCGTTAATCGTCCTTGCCTTCGAGAACCATGGCTACCACCTCCCGAACGACAACAGCGTTCCTGCTGGCGTTTACGAGCGGTTCATCGTCCAGCGCGGGCTGAACTATGTCCTCACGAACACCGCGGTCCAGTCGCTGAGTGTCCAGACGTCGCCCGCGCCGAACCGCAATCCCTGCGTGGGCGCCGGTATCGAAGCCGCCCCCTGCACGGGTTATGCGCCATCGACTGAAGTGAACTCTGGCAATTACCCAGGTTACTCGACCGCCGTTGTGTCCTTGCCGCTGGCCGCGAGTGGTGCCCTCAGTCGGACGAATCCGGCCGGCCCCGGGGCCGGCAAGACCTATCGGGAGGTTCTGCAGCGCCTGATGAACACAGTCGCGTGGGGGCAGATCGACGTCCTCAACTGCAGCGGGCGAGGCGGCTGGCACTACTCGCTTGCGAACAACGGCTGTGACTCCTCGGATGGGTCCACCGCGGGGTGGAACCTCCTCGCGCTCCTCGACGCGACGAGCGCGGGCATTACCATCCCCGACTTCGTGAAACCAGAATTCAGCAACTTCGCGCTCCCTGCCGGATTCAACATTGGCGGCACCGCCCAGAACGATGGGACGTTCGACTACAACGCCGATCAGAATCCTCTCAGTTCGCAGAGAAACCTCGGCAAGGTTGGTATCGCGCTTCAGGGCCACTACTTCGCCGGCAAAGCGCTGGGCAACTCAGATACGCAGGCAAGCATCAACGCCGTTAACCTGCGGTGGCCAACGGGATCGGCTACAGGCGACGACGGGTGGGTGTGCGGTGGCGCGCGCGGCGGGATGGGCTGCGGCTATCCCATGTTCAATGTCTTCAAGGGTCTGAAGCTCTTTGGCGTCCAGACGTTGCCTGGCGTGACCCGGCCGGCGGGGCCCGGTCCAATTCCGGCTGGCGATTGGTACGCGGACTACGTCGACTATCTGATCACGAACCAGGTGTCGCCGACGAGCACGAGTGGCGGCAACTGGTCAATGTCGTTCTCATGCTGCGGTCTGAACAATACTGTGTCGCCAGGGACAGCCATGGCGGAGTTGATCCTGTCGCCGGTCGCGTTGATCGCACCAGACCCAACCCTCTTCTCGACCGTTGGCTTGTTGCAGGGCGGGCCCCCGCTCAGCACGGCCGACGATACGAACCCGGTGGGAACCAATCACACCGTGACGGCGCAAGTGCGCGCTGAGGGCAACGTACCCGTGCCTGGTGCCACGGTGAATTTTGCGGTGATCAGCGGTCCGAACACGGGAGTCGCCGGCACCTGTAACCCGGTCGGTTGCGTTACGCCTGCCTCCGGGGATGTGACGTGGACTTACCTGAGTAACGGCAGCATAGGCACAGACGTCGTGCGCGCCAATATCGGCAACCTGCAGTCGAACCCGTTGAACAAGATCTGGATAGTCCCTGTGTCCAAGTGCGATGTTAATGACGACAAAAAGGTCGACATGACCGATTTGAATCTCATTCGCGCGAGGCTGGGCACGGTGGCGTCGGGTCCCAATGACCAGGCCGACGGAAACAGCGATGGCGTCATCAATGTCGCCGATCTCCGGTACTGCGCACTGCGCCTTACACCGTAGTAAGCGAGCGGGAGCGTTTCAACCAGGCCCGTTTCAGCGAGTGGAGCGGGCCTGGTTTTTCGTAACGGGTGGTGACGGGCCGACGCTCGCTCAGATCAAAGCACCGCAAAGTTATCGCGGGCAGCGACTTGAGCTGGGATCAGCGGAAATAGAAAGACCGAAGTCGCCTCCAGAGGTACTTGATAAGCCGAAGAGTTTTGCGATCCGGTCAGAAGGCTTTATTTCACAGTAGGTTAGGTGACACCGTTTGAACAGTCGGGCCGGCGAGCATTTTGCTGTGATGGTGCCGACGGAGAAGACCGCGAAATGTCGCGGACACTGCAGTGGTTTCCTGGAGAAGAAACATGAGTATTCGTAGAGCAAGAGCTGTCGTAGCGGCCGTTGCGATTTTGATTGGCGCCGCGTATGCCGTCCCGGCGCAGGCTGCGACGATCAGTGTCGTTCCTGCGCTCTCGACGGTCGGCATTGGGGACGCCTTCAAGGAAGTGAGCCTCAACGTGACCTTGGGGGCGGGCGAAGTGGTCGGCGGTTTTGCTCTCCGCCTTGGATTCGATTCGACGTTGGTTTCGGGGTTTGGCTACACGATCGATCCCGGCAACAACATGGCCGGGTCGCTGGACTTCAGTTGCGGATTCGGGCCGGCCCCATGCGCCCCTGCTCTCGGCGCTGGTTTCCTCGATCTGGTGTACATCCCACTCGGCCAGGTACTCCCTCCACAGGGTGCTGGATTCACATTGGCCACGGTTCGATTCGCGCCGGTGGCTCTCGGGACGACCGCGCTGACCATTATCGACACCTACAATGGGCTGTTGTCCAACGCTAACGGCACTGCTCTCGTGGTCACGGCTGTGAACAATGGCTGTTTGACCGTAGCGCAAGCCAATACGGAGCCGGCTCAGGACTGTCGTCAGGTTGCCGCCGTTCCGGAACCAGGGACGGTTGCGCTACTGGGCAGCGGAGTGTTGGCAATGTTCGCCGCTCGTCGTCGCCGGAGCAGCGTTCGCGTCTAGGACCCCAGGTACTCTCGTCCGCTCCAGGCTCTCCCCGATTCCCGCAGGAGGCGTCCGCTTCCTGCGGGAATTGTTTTAAGGACCCAAGGCGACAAGGACGATAATTCCCGCATGGCTGGTGTAGCAACGGCTCGATCGAAAACACACGGAGTCAAAGCGCGCGAAGCCGAGCGTCGCCAGGCTGGTTCGCTACGGACGCTCGCGCTCCCCCTTGGATTCACGCTGGGGCTTGCCGCCGTCGCCGCGTTGCCCACCATCCGTCAGAATCCAGGGCTGTTGTGGTCCATTTTCGGCGCTGCCGGCGTACTACTCGTGGGTCTCGCCGTGTTGGGCGCGTCGGCAGCCAGGCACGGGCGAACGCTTGGCGTCGAAGTGATGCTTCGGAGGCCGCACTACCTGCAGGCCTGCATACAAACCTCTCTTCTTCTGTACTGGGGCTGGTACTGGTCGCCCGTCTACGAGGCTGCGCCCCTCATCGTCGCGCAGTTGGTGTTTGCCTACGCCTTCGACATGCTCCTGGTCTGGTGGCGCAGAGACACCTATACCCTCGGTTTCGGACCGTTTCCAGTCATCCTCAGCATCCAGTTTTTTCTCTGGTTCAAACCCGAGTGGTACTACCTGCAGTTCCTGATGATTGCTGTGGGTTTCGCTGCGAAGGAACTGATTCGCTGGAACAAGGACGGTAAGAGCGCTCACATCTTCAATCCGTCGTCGTTCACTCTTGCCATTTTTTCGGTCGTGCTGATCCTGACCGGCACGACCTCGATGACGAATGGCGTCGACATCGCGCGAACGCAGTTCAACCCACCCAACATCTACCTGGTCTTGTTTCTCGTCGGCTTGCCCGGTCAGTTCCTGTTCGGTGTCACAACGATGACGATGTCAGCCGTCGTGACGACGTATCTGTTCGGTCTCATCTACTTTGCCGCGACGGGGACGTACTTCTTCGTCGATTCGTACATCCCGATCTCTGTTTTTCTCGGCATGCATCTCCTCTTCACCGATCCCGCGACCGCGCCACGAACCGAACTGGGCCGAATCATCTACGGCATTGTGTACGGCCTCGGGAACATCGTTCTTTATGAGGTTTTGACGAATGCCGGCATTCCGGCGTTTTACGACAAGCTGCTGCCGGTGCCGCTGATGAACCTGTCGATCAAACTTATCGATCGCGTAGCCAGGTCCTCATTGCTCGAGACGTTCGACCCGGCAAGGCTTGGACAATCACTGGCGCCCCGCCAGCGCAATCTCGCGTACATGGCTGTGTGGGGCACTATCTTCATCGTCATGAGCTCGGTCAACGCTGTCGGCGATTCACATCCCGGGCATCGCGTCACCTTCTGGCAGGGGGCGTGTCAGGCCAACCTGGCCCACGGCTGCGAGAACCTTGCGATGATCACCGACACGTATTGCGCCGATGGTTCCGGTTGGGCGTGCAATGAGGTCGGCGTTCTCAGGTCTGAACAGCGAGCCGAGCATCCCGAGCTGGCGGCCAAGAATTTCGCGAACGCGTGCGCGTTTGGTTTCACTGTCGGCTGTCAGAATGCGGCGACGCTGCAAACCGCTGCCGGAAGTCCACGTCGTTCCGCACCCTTGCTGAGAGACTACCCGGTCATCCTGAGAACGGGTAAAGGTCCGCTTCCAGACACGACGCCGTTCGAGTTGTACACGCGTGCCTGCGATCAGGGCTGGATGGTCGGCTGTGAGGGTCTGGGTGTCACGCTCCTGCGCGGCGAGGCCACTCCTCGGAATCCTGTGCTCGCTGCCGCTGCACTGGAGAAAGCATGCACTGGCGGGGTCGCAACCTCCTGCTCAAACCTCGGCTTGATGTACTACAGCGCTGACGGCGTCCCGCGCGATCGGGGCAGGGGCCTGGCTTATCTGAAAAAGGCCTGCGACTTGGGGTTCGCCAACGCGTGTCGGTGGCTCGAGGAGACCAAATCGTAAGCGCCCCGGTCGTCTCTGACCAAAGACGACTTGTCCCTCAGTCGCGCGACTTATGTCGGCGCCAACGGCCTAAAATCGAAGGAACCGCACCGTCATTCCGCACTTTCGTGCCGCTGGGCTGGCAGCCCAATTGCTCCCCATTGCGGAAGCGTCGTTTTGAGAGAGCGAGACGACGCATTGAGGAGATGAGGCCGAAGTGTCGGATCACGGGTTCTCTGTTCCGTTCAAGTTTCCGGTCGTCTTCACGCGTGGGGTGTGGGGCCCGCGAAGCTCCCTTTTCGTCGAGACGATCCGATCGATTGAGCCCGAGCGGCGTCACCGCGTTCTCGTAGTCATCGATGACCAGGTCGCACGTGCCCATCCATCCCTGATCTCAAGAGTCAAGAAATATTTCTCAGACCAGCCCGAGGCGCTGGAGCTCGCGTGTCCTCCTGTGGTGGTTCCAGGGGGCGAAGGCATCAAGAACGATGTCACCCACTGCTTCAGAATGCTGGAGCGAATCAACGACGTGGGATTGGATCGCCAGTCGTTCGTCACCGTCATCGGCGGCGGTGCCGTACTGGACATGGTGTCCTTCGCGTCCGCCATCGCACATCGTGGAGTGCGGACAGTTCGCATGCCCACCACCGTGCTGTCGCAGGCCGACTCGGGATTCGCGGTGAAGAACAGCGTCAATCTGTTCGGCAAAAAGAACTTCATCGGCACATTCGTGCCGCCGTTTGCCGTGATCAACGACCTCGATTTTCTCTCGTCACTGAATCCGCGCGAGAGTATCGCGGGGGTATCTGAGGCCGTCAAGGTTGCGCTCCTTCGCGATCCCTCCTTCTATCGATACATTGAAACGCATACCGACGCGATAGTCCGAGGCGATCCCGACGTCATGGCGGCGATCGTTCAACGTTCCGCCGAGCTCCATCTCCAGCACATATGCGGCAACGGTGATCCGTTCGAGCTTGGAAGCGCAAGGCCCCTGGACTTCGGCCACTGGGCGGCGCACAAGCTCGAGTCGATGACCAACCATCGCCTGCGACATGGCGAGGCTGTCGCGATCGGAATCGCGCTGGACCTGACGTACTCGGCCGCAATGGGCTACCTTGACCGCGTGTCTGCGGAGCGCATCCTCCGTTTGCTCGAGGCGATTGGATTCAAGCTCACTGATCACGCGTTGCTGGAGCGGGAGGCCGACGGCGCCTACACGCTGCTTCGCGGCTTGAAGGAATTCCGCGAGCACCTGGGCGGCGAGCTGCACATTACGCTGCTTCGCGGCGTTGGTGACAGTTTCGAGGTGACGCACATGGACGAATCGCGCGTCATCGCCGCCATCGAGACACTCGCGGGGCGCGGGTCCCGTCGGACGTTGGAACGGCCATCCGTTGCGGCTGCGGCCGCTCTGCGCTAAGGCTGCCTTACGTTACGGCTGAGGGGTTTCCGCAGGCTTGCGATGGTCGCTGATTGTTCAGGCCGTTCCTGAGTTGAAGCGAGAAATCCTGTGCACCTGCCCACGTCCATTGATCACCAGGGTCAGAGCAGCGACCAGCAACACCAGAAGCCCGCCGTTCCGTCTAGACATAAGCCAAAACCGGCCATTGTATGGCCTTGGCCGAGCCCACAGCAGGGCCCGTGCTGCCCTCTAGTCACGCTCCTCCTTGATGCCGATAACAGGCGTGGGCCTGTAGCCGTTCGAGGCGTTCGCTGCCCTGTCTCTCCGCTATAATCACCGGCACCCCTCGCAGGTTTTACGGAGGCTTTCCTGGTAAATTCGTACCGTTCAGCCGTCTGCCGCCTCACGCGTGGCGCGACGCTCGCTGTCATTCTTCTCGCAGCGCCATCCGTCGTTGCTGCCCGTTCGATCACGGTCGCCTGGGATCCGAATCCGGAACCAAGCGTGAGCGGCTATGTGGTCTATGTCGGCAGTGAGCCGGGGGTCTACACAGGGCAATATGACGTTGGCAAGGCCACGTCCTTTGTGTACGCGGAGGCGGTCGACAATCAGAGCTACTACTTTTCCGTCGCCGCCTACTCGGCGGATCTCGTGCCCGGCCCGCGTTCACCGGAGGTGTCGACGGTCGAGACTCCTTCAATGGGGCCGATGTCTATGACTCATTCCGAGCCGGTGCGGGCAGCGGCATCGCCGATGGCCGCGGCCAAACGCTCCGATTCATTTGACCCGGCTCAGATCTGTGCGAACACTGCGACGCACGAGTGCTACACGGTTCGAACCCTCATCCAAACTCCGCGGCCGATCACCGGGCTCGCAGCAGCGTCAGACGATCGCCTGTTCTTCATTGACAGCGGGCAGCAGATCCGCGTCATCGTCGAGGGGCAGCTTGCCGCTTTCCCCGCTCTGACGATCTCTGATGCTGCCGTGCGCTTCAGCGGCATCGCGCTCGACTCGGCTTTCACGACAACCCATTTCGTGTACGTGGGTGAAGTCGAAGTCGCGAGAGACGGGAGCCATGAGCTGAGCGTCGTTCGCTATCGGGAACTGCAAGGTGTGCTTGGTGAGCGCGCCGTCATCATCCCGGCGCTGGCGTTTCCGAGTGGTGCCGAAGGCATCTTCACAACGGATTCAGCTGGGCGTATCTACGTGGCGATGCCGTCGGCTGGAGATGCTCGCTCAACGCGAGCCGCGTACAACGGGTTTATCCTTCGATTCAACCCGGACGGCACGGTGCCCTCGCAAAACAGTAACGCCTCGCCCATTCTGGCTCGCGGTTTCAACCAGCCTTCAGCGTTCGTCTGGAACGGCGAAGGGCAACTGTTGGTGACCGGTCTGGATCGCACGTCTTCGTGGTTATCGCGACTTGATATAGGAGCGTCTGGGGTCCAGTGGCCTCGAGCGCTCGGCGCGGTTTCCGTGACAACAGGGAGCGCTGCGGCACGATTGGCCAGCGGCGCTGCGTCCGGTGAAACGGTCTCGCTCGGGAATGCCCTGTTTCTGATAGACGGATCGAATCGTCTGAATCGTATTCTGACGACACCAGACGGCCCTGCTGATGCCGACGTGATTGCGCTGCCCGACTCGAAGCGTGCCATCGCGGCTGCCACGGGTGCGCGCTCGAAAACCTACGTTGTCGCATCCCCCGCCATCGAGGGAAACCTGTCGATTCTGGAACTTACGCCATTACCGTTGCCCTGAGCGCCAGCGTCCGATTCTCACAACCGTGAAAAAGTTACTTCCACGTTGTGAATTGTCTGGCGACACTCCACCCTGATCAGTTCATCAGAAGATTGTGTGTCGGCGCGGCTCCGAAACTTCTCCGCCGCTCCGCAACTCGCCGCT
>Ga0210379_10000462_pt1 | contig 13133 bp, 10 predicted proteins | sample PLMedo_2_FD_155468 | JGI IMG/M metagenome (GOLD analysis project Ga0210379, IMG submission 155468) | Groundwater sediment microbial communities from an aquifer in East River, Colorado, USA - PLM4_32_coex redo | ecosystem: Environmental > Terrestrial > Soil > Riparian zone | place: USA: East... | reverse complement strand
CTTCGCCAGCAAGATGCGCGGATCGATGGTGCCGACCGAAATCCTCGACCTGGCGCTCAAGGCGCGCGAGAGCTATCGCAACCAGGCGGGGCGCTGAGCCCGCCAGCCCCGGGCGGCGCCGAAAATAACGGCGCCCGCGGCGGGACCATGCCGCGGGCGCTCGTCCAGCCGGCCTCGGATGTCAGCGCCGGCGGCCGCCGCCGCCACCGCGCGAGCCGCCGCCTCTAGACCCACCGGAGGACCCGCCGCGGGACGCGCTGGAGGACCCGCCCCGGGACCCGCTGGAGCTCCCGCCACCCCGTTGATAGCTGCCGTAGTCCTGGGTGCGCTGGGAACCCTGGCTGCGGGCCTGGGCGTCACGATCGAGCTGGCCTGTGGACGGCCTCTGGCCGGCGCTGGGCTGGGACGGCTGCGTGGACGGACGCTGTCCGGCTCCGGCTCCGGTCGCGGGCTGCTGCGATGGCCGCTGCCCGGCTCCGGCTCCGGTCGCGGGCTGCTGGGACGGGCGCTGCCCCGTTCCCGCGCCGCCGCCGGCATCGCTCCAGCCATTGCCCTTGTCCCAAGTCTGCCAGCCGTCGTCGGTCTTGCGGTACACGTTGCCGTCGTGTCCGGCGTAGACATCGCCGCTGCCGCTCTGCCCCACGAACCCGCTGCCCTGGTCGCCGCGGATGCCGGTCGCGGAGCCGCCGCCGCTCCCCTGTGCCTTCCACTTCGTATTGCCCTGATTATCCGTCACGCGCTGGGTGTTGACCCAGTCGTCGCCGCGCTGAACGTGCGAGGAGCCCCAGCTTCCGTAGACGTTGCTTCCCTGGCGCGTGGAGGCATACGTGCCGGTGCGCGGGTTGTAGGCCTGGGCGTAGCCCTGGGCGCCGGTCGGACCCCAGGCCATGCCGCCGCGGGCGTACGTGCCGGTAGTTGGGTTGTAGCTTGCGCTGCGCGCGACGCCGCCGTAGGGACCGTAGGCGGCCTGGTAGCCGCCGTACGCCCCGGTCCACGGGTTGTAGGTCGCGCCGCATCCGTACGCCACCGGACGCGGATAGTAGACCGGGTAACCCCCTCCGTAGTGATAGTAGGGCGGGTAGTAATAGCCCGAGCCCCACATGGCGCAGCCGAACGCGATCGAGACGCCAACGTATCCCGCCGTGTAGCCGTACGTCGGATAATTGGGATCGTCGTCCACCACGGTAACGTACGTCACGTAGTGTGCGGGCGAGCTGGAGGGAATGGAGTAGATCTCGGTCGGGATCATCGTCGTTACTTCCCAGGGCCCGGTGGGGGACTTGGACGAGAACCACACGGCCTGATAGCAGAGGTAGTAGCGGTCCCCCGACTGCAGCACGTCGAACGCCGAGTTCTCCGCGAGCGCGACCGAGGTGCCCTCGATTGGCTTGAACTTGGGATCCCCGTCGTACTTCACGTCCGGCGGCTTGAGCGCCTTGGCGTCGACCTTTGCGGTGGTGGGAATGGACGCGAGCAGGATCGCCTGGGCGGCCTCCTCGGTGCCGGGCACCGAGGAAAGCACGCGCGAGCGCTCGTGTCCCCTGGGGATGTTGGCGAAGTCGGGGGGCAGGTCGGCGGTCGCGAACGCCCACGGGCCCTTCCCCGGTTCCTCGGTTCTGAACCACCGACCCGAAAGCAGGACGAAATACTCCTTCTTCTTCTTTCCTTCGTAGAGGAAGTAGTCGCTCTCGGTGTTCTTGATCCAGGAGAGCTTGGTGTTCTCGATCTTCTGCTTCTTGGGGGACCCGTCCAGCAGGATCAGCTCCGCCGGGGTCTTGCTCACGAACACCACCGGCATCTTTCCTTTGCTGATCTTCTTGCCGGGGATGTTGGCTTTCACGGCTTTCCAGTTGTCGTCGTTGGCGAGCTTCTCGAAGCCGACGGGCAGCTTCTCGACCGGCTCCCACGTCGTGAGGTCAGGGCTCTGCAGCCAGTAGGTATCGTTTCGGAGGATATAGAGCTTCGTATCGGTGTCCTGGAACACATCCCAGTTCGTATTGACGACGTACCGGAGCGACGTCTTTTCGACCGGAACCATGATCGGCTCGCCGTCGAACTGCACCAGGATCGCGGGCTTCGTGCTGTAGAAGATCGGCGGCGGGTCAGTGTTGATCTTGACGCCCTTTGCGCTGACCTGGCTCGTGTCCACCGCCGCCAGGATGCGATCAAGCGCGATCAGCACGTTCTCCGTGGGAAGCGACTTGCGGATCTCCGTCAGGACCTCCTGGGACTCCAGCTTTTCGAGTGATGGGAAAGTCATGGACGTGAGCTCGACCTTGACGAAGTTCACCATCCGCGTCTCGACCGAGGTCGAGGTCGGGGACTCGAGCCGTACGGTCCCCAGGTCGGGCTTCGCCGCGCCTTTCGGCGTGTAGGACACCGCGCACATCGCCACCAGGTGTCGCTGGTCCTTCCAGCTCACCACCTGGGGCTGGTAGAGGACGATGCTCGCGCCGCTCGGGGTCTCGATCTGGCGGGGCCAGCCGCCATCGGGCTCGGTGGAGTCCGCTGGGGCATCCGCCCGAATCGTGCCGGGGTCCGGGATCGGCGCCTGCGGGGCGGGCGGCGCCTCCGTGACGGGGGTTGCCTGCGCAGCAGCCGGCGCCGGCGCCACCGAGTCCGCGGGCGCCGGCTGCGCGACGGCGGCATGCCGCGACGCCGCGAGCGTCAGCAGGAAAGCGAGGAAGGCAAGCAGGCGTGCGGCGCGCGACTCTATCGGCATGACAGCATCTCCTTGGGAGCGGCGGGTGGAACCGGCGAGGCGGGAATTACGCGCAGTCTAGCACGTCGCGTGGATGCGCCACGCGGCGGCCGCCTCCGAGAGCTTGCGGCCGGTCCGGGCCTGCGAGGGCGGTGGCGCGGAGGTCGAGGCGTCCTGCGACATCGCCCGAGCCTCCGGCATTTCGTAGATCTCCGACATTTCGGAGTCGCGCCGATGGTTTCCGGCTCACGAACCCGGTTGTCGACACTCCATCCATCTCGCGTTGTTGCAAACACTTGCAGCGGTGCAGGCGTGGCTTGCGTCTTCCGGCACTGCGCGTGCGTTTGCAGGACGCAATGCGGGGCTTCGATGGGTGGTGCGGACGACGTACTCGACGAAGCCCGGGAGTTTGATCCGACCCGCTTTCCAACACGTGCTCCGGCCGTGACTGCGAGGGAAATGATGTCGCCGCAGCAGGCTCGCATGTCTGTGCAGTGGTTCGTTCCGCGTGGGGAGATGGGAGCCATCAACAGCGCGCTGCACGTCCTGATGGTCGCGACGCGCGCGGAGCCTGGCTGCCTGAGCTGTCTCCTGTCCACGCAACTCGGCGATCGCGCCGCATTCACCTATGTGGAGGAATGGAAGACGGAAGAGGATCTGGTGATGCAGCTTCGATCCACGCGGTTCGCGAAGCTCGCGCAGCTGTTGGAGAGCGCGACGGAGCGTCCGCGCATCGAGTTCTCGCTCCCCGCAGGGATCCGGGGGATCGACTACGCCGAGGAAGTGCGTGGACGGCAGGGAGAGGCTTCGTGACGCGGACCGTCGCGGAGTCCTGATGCGTTCAATCCGAAAAGGGGAGGCCACAATGACGCGTTCGAAGGCGAGCACGAAGAGGTGGCAGTGGGGAATGATCGGGCTGGTCGTCGCCTGCGGGCTGGGGACGGCGCCCGCCGTTCGCGCCCAGGATGGCGCGAGCCGGTTCGATATCTACGGGTTCGCGATGATGGACATGGGCTACCAGACCAAGCAGAACGATCCGCTCTGGTTCGACGTCCTGCGGCCCACCAAGCTGCCCTCCGCGGAGAAGCAGTTCGGCGAAGACGGCCGCTGGTTCATGGGCGTGCGGCAGAGCCGGTTCGGGGTCAAGTCGTTCACGCCGACCGACCTGGGCGAGCTGAGAACCACGTTCGAGTTCGAACTGTTCGGCACCGGCGTGGACGCGGGGCAGACCACGCTTCGCCTGCGTCATGCCTACGGCGAGCTGGGGCAGTTCGGCTTCGGCCAGACGTGGAGCCCGTTCATGGACATCGACGTGTTCCCGAACTCGATCGAGTACTGGGGGCCCAACGGCATGGTGTTCTTCCGCAACGTCCAGGCGCGCTGGATGCCGATTCAGGGCGACCGCCGCCTGACGATCGCTCTGGAGCGGCCGGGGGCCAGCGGGGACGCCGGCGTCTACGCCGACCGAGTTCAGCAGCAGAACGTGCAAGCGCGCTTCGCGCTGCCGGACCTCTCGGGCGAGTACCATCTGGGTCAGCCGTGGGGCTATGTCGAGGCGGCCGGCATCGTGCGCCAGATGAACTGGGACGACCTGAACCCGGCGGCTCCCGACCTGTCGGGTGACGCCGTCGGATGGGGCATCAACCTCAGCTCCAACGTGAAGGCGGGCCGCGGCACGGCGCGCCTGTCGGTCGTCTACGGCGAAGGCATCGAGAACTACATGAACGACGCGCCGGTGGACGTGGCCCCCGATAGCCTCTCGCCCACCAATATCGAGGGCAAGGCGCTGCCGGTGCTCGGCATCGTTGCGTTCTACGACGTCCAGTGGAACGAGCGCTGGAGCAGCACTGCCGGCTACTCGAGCGTGGATATCGACAACACGAACGGCCAGCGCCCCGATGCCTTCAAGCGTGGCCAGTACGCCCTCGCCAACCTGCTCTACTACCCGGCCAAGAACGTCATGGTGGGTGGTGAGCTGCAGTGGGGCGACCGCGAGGACAAGGGCGGGTTCACGTCCGACGACCTGAGATTCCAAGTCTCCGCCAAGTACAACTTCTCGACCTCGATCGGAGGCAGGTGATGAAGAGCCCGAAGAACGCGCTGATGCGGCGCGCGGCCCTCATGGTCCTTGCTGCGCTGCTGCTCGCGAGCGGCATGGCGCTCGCGAAGAAGGCGCCCGCGCCTCCCCCGGGCCCGGCCTACCAGGCGACCCTGGATGGCGCCTACGCCAAGTTCAAGGACCTCCAGGAGGGTAAGAACGCCGACTACATCCCGGCGCTCGCCAAGGTGGATCCCAACATCTTCGGCATCGCCCTCGTGACCGTGGACGGCAAGGTCTTCACGACCGGGGACATCACCTCCGAGGTCTCGATCCAGTCGATTTCCAAGGTGTTCACGATGGCGAAGGTCGTCGAGGAGCAGGGCGCGGACGCCATCGAGAAGAACATGGGTGTGGACGCGACCGGGCAGGTGTTCAACTCGATCGTCGCGGTCGAGCAGTACAAGGGCGCCGAGATGAACCCGATGGTCAACCCCGGCGCGATCACGGCGACCAGCATGGTGAGCGGCGCCAGCCGCGAGGAGATCTGGAACAAGATCATCGGCACGTACAGTGACTTCGCCGGCCGGCCGCTGACGGTGAACCAGGAAGTGTTTAAGTCCGAGGCCGAGACCAACCAGCGCAACCAGGCCATCTCGATGCTCATGTACGCCTACGGCCACATCAAGGACAACCCGCTCCAGGCGTGTGACATCTACACCGAGCAGTGTGCGGTGAGCGTCAACGCGAAGGATCTGGCGATGATGGCGGCCACGCTCGCGAACGGCGGCATGAACCCGGTCACCGGCAAGCAGTGCATGAGCACGGTCAATGTCCCGAAGGTGCTGGCGGTGATGGCGACCGCCGGCCTCTACGACGATTCCGGCAAGTGGCTGTACATGACCGGGCTGCCCGCGAAGAGCGGCGTCGGGGGTGGCATCCTCGCGGTGTCGCCGGGCAGGTTCGGGATCGCGGTGATCTCGCCGCCGCTGGACGCAGCAGGGAACAGCGTCAAGGCGCAGAGGGCGATCGCGGAGGTTTCGAACGCGCTCGGAGCCAATCCGTACGCGCCGAAGGCCACCGCTCCGGCCGCAGCGTCGACCGGGAAGAAGAAGAAGTAGAGGGCCGGGCCGGAGCACCCGTTCCCGGCACGGCGCAGCGGCAGGTGATGTTCGTGCAGCCAGTCTTCGCCAGGGACCATCACCATGAAGGCGAGGGCTTGAGGGATTTCACTCGGCACTCGGTATGGGCCGGTCGTGGCTCCCAGGGCTGCCCCGGGAGCCACGATCCCGGCCACCACCGGCGCTCGACTCATGACTGAGAACAACCAGGAGGACACTCGGATGATTCCCCGCGCCATTCCCATGGCCCTCACATGTCGGGCAGGCCTGCTGCTTGCCCTCGGCCTGGGCGTTCTTGCGCCACCGGTGCGCGCGCAGGATGAGGCCCCTGTGGCATTTCCCGATACCTCGGCGATTGAGCAAAGGCTTCAGGAGTCGAAGAACTATCCCAACAACATCGCCGGGGAGTTCAACCCGGGCAAGGGCTTCGACCTCGTGCGGACGGAACGCGGCAGCCTGAACATCAGCGGTTACGGCCTGATCCGGTACCTCAACCAGATGCCGGGCGATCAGACCTTCACCGACCACCTTGGGCGCAAGCGGGCCGTCAAGGCCCGCAACGACATCTACTGGCACCGCAGTTTCGTGTGGGTGTCCGGATTCATGTACATCCCACAGCTGCGATACACGCTGTCGATCTGGTCGCTGCCCACGACGCAGCAGACTCTCGTGTTCGGCAACCTGTTCTATACGGTGAACCGGGCGCTGACCTTCGGGGGCGGCATCGCGCCGAACCTGACCGCCCGCTCGATGCAGGGGTCGTGGCCGTATTGGGCCGCGACCGACCGCCAGATGGGTGAGGAGTTCTTCCGTGCCGGCTTCTCATCAGGCTTCTTCCTCCGCGGCGAACTCGTCCCGCGATTGAGCTACACCGCTTCCGTGAACACGAATCTCAGCCAGCTCGGGGTCACCGCCAGCAACGACTCCCGCGACTTCGCCTACAGCGCCAGCATGAGCTGGATGCCGACGACCGGGGAATTCGGTGCGCGCGGCGGCGTGCCCGACCTCGAGAGCCACCCGACCCCGGCCACCCGCTTCGGGTTCTCGACGTGCACGGCACGCGAGGGCCGTGGCGCGCCGGTCGGCCAGCCGAACAACGAGACGCAGCTCCGGCTCTCGGACGGCGTCTACGTGTTCGAGGAGGGCGCGCTGGCCGACACCGTGACGGTGAAGAACCTGAACTACACCAACCTGTCCCTCGACGCGGGGGTCAAGTACCGAGGCTTCACGCTCCAGGGCGAGTACTACTTCCGCCGGCTGTCGAACCTCGACACCACCAGTCCCGTGCCCGTGAGCGAGATCAACGACCATGGCTTCCAGGTGGAGGCCATGCACATGGTCGTCCCCAAGACGGTCGGCATCTACGCGGCGGGCGGTTACGTCTTCGACGATTTCAAGCGCAACCCCTGGGAGATCGCGGGCGGTGCCAGCTTCTTTCCGTTCCACTCCTATCTGTGGCGCCTGAACCTGCACGTAATCCATGTCGAGAAGTCCCCGACCGGCTCCAACTTCGGCTACTACACGGGAGGCCAGACCGGCACGACCGTGGGGCTCGCCACCGACTTTCTGTTCTGAGCCCGCAGGCCGACGGGAGGCCCTGCGATCGTGTCAGGCGCGGGCAGTTCTGCCGCGCAGGCAAACCGGCTTCGGGAGCGCGCTTGGACGGGATGAGGCTTCGATTCGCGGCTCTGGTCGCGGCCGTGGCATTGATGGCCATGTCGGTCGCATACTCCGCCCCGGCGCCGAAGAAGACGGCCAAGCCGTCGGCCCCGAGTCTCTCCACCCGGGTGGCGGAGCAGAAGAAGCGGATCGACGCCCAGCAGGCGACGATCGCGGAGCAGAAGGCCCTGATCGCCGGACAGAGGGCGGTTGTCGACAGCCAGAGCGTGCGCATCGAGACGCAGCAGGCGCGGCTCGTGGAGCTGGAAGCCCAGCTCGTGGACATGAAGAAGCGGCTCGAAATCCTCGAGAGCCAGGCGAGCCTCCCGGCGTGGGAGGACTCGCTCGAGAAGCGGATCAAGCGGGTCGAGGCGGCCACGCAGAGATCTCCCGAGCTTCCTCCGGACCTGGTCTCGGCCGGTGATTTCCCGGGCTCGATCCGGATCCCGGGCACCGATGCGGCAATCAAGTTCGGCGGGCGGATCCGCACGGCGGTGGTCCTGACGCTCGATCCGCTCGGCACCGACGACCGCTTCCTCACCAACTCCATCCCGGTCGGACAGGCCGCCAGCGGCGAGGCCAAGAGGACCAATATCTCGGCGCGTGCGAGCCGGCTCAACATCGAGTTCCGCACGCCGAGCGGGGCCGAGGAACTGCGGGCATTCTTCGAGGGCGACTTCACCGGCGACGGAAACGCCTTCCGCCTGAGGCACGCGTACGCTCAATACCGCGGGATCATCGCCGGGCAGACGTGGTCGACGTTCTCCGACCCCGGTGTGGACCTCGAGGACCTGGACTTCGAAGGCGTCAGCTCGGAAAACGTGATTCGCCAGCCGCAGGTTCGCTATTGGTGGTCCCCCAAGCCGAACACGCGGTTGGCCGTGGCGGCGGAGACCCCCGCCGTGTCCATCACCGGCGCGCAGGGGGTCACCTTGTTTCCCGACGTCATCGCGCGAGGCTTCTGGGGGCACGCGCTCGGCGGCCACCTCCAGGTCGCGGGCGTGTTGCGACAGATCCGTGGCGAGACGAGCAGCGGCATCGTGCGTTCCCAGTGGGGCGCCGGGGCAAGCGTGAGCGGCGTGCGGCAGGTGAAAATCCGAGAACTCACCGATCGCGCCATGTTTCAGTTGAACGCCGGATACGGAATCGCGCGCTACATCAACGACCTCAACTCAGCGGGCGGCCAGGACGCGGTGTTCGACACCGCCACCAGCGAGCTGAAGCCGCTGCCGGCCGTGGGCTGGTACGTGGGCTACGAGCATCGCTGGAAGGAGTGGAAGGCGGCGGAGACCATGAACCTCCGCTCGACCGTGCTGTGGAGCATCGTGTCGGTGGACAACTTCGACTTCCAGCCTTCCGACGCCTATCGAAGGACCAACCGTCTCGCCGCCAACGTGGTCTTCTCACCGACCACCCGGGCGGATTTCGGGCTCGAGTACATCTACGGAACCCGCCAGAACAAGGACCGCCAGAGCGCCGACGCCAATCAGTTCCAGGCCGTCGCTCTGTTCCGATTCTGAGGAAGCAAGTCACCAGCGGAGGCGTTGTCATGAAGCTCTCGAAACGCGGCACACGGCATCTTCTCGCGGTCCTCGCCGCGATCCTGCTTTGCACCAGCCCCGGACTCACGGCCGCGGCGACCGCGGCTCCGGCCGGCGTTCTCTTCAACGATGGCCACGTTCACCTGACGAACTACATCCAGGAAGGCATCAGCGCCCGGGACCTCGTGAAGCTGATGGGGAACCAGGTCGGGCGCGCGACCCTCTTCGGGATCCCGCTCCAGCAGCAATGGTCGTATCGTGTGGACGGCGACAACGCGCCCACGTACTACCTCGATACCGACGCGCCGCTCTACTATTACTCGTTCACGGACGCGTTCATCGCGATGCAGTACCGCTCGCTCTCGAAGGCGGAGCAGGGGCGGCTGGACCCGATGATCACCGGCTTCAATCCCACCGACATGTATGCCGCCGACCACATCCGCCGGGTCCTGCTGACGTTTCCCGGGGTGTTCACGGGGATCGGCGAGTTCACGGTCCACAAGGAGTTCGTCGCGGCCAAGGTGGCGGGCGGCGTGGCGAGCCTCACCGATCCGGCGCTCGACCGCATCTTCGACTTCGCGGCCGAGGCCGGGCTGGTCTCGATCCTCCACAGCGACATCACCAAGCCCTTCCCGAAGGCCGCCACCGCGGACTACGTGCCCGAGATCAAGGCGCTGTTCCGGCGGCATCCGGGCGCGACGATCATCTGGGCGCACATCGGGCTGGGGAGGATCATCCAGCCGGTCGAGGACCAGATGACCGCGGTCGGGCAGATCCTGAACGACCCGGCCTTCAACCACGTGTACTTCGACATCTCGTGGGACGAGGTGGCCAAGTACGCGGTCGCGAGTGAAACCTCCATCCAGCGGGTGACGGACGCTCTCAACCGCCACCCGGACCGCTTCCTGTTCGGCACGGACACGGTGGCCCCCCGCGATGGGAAGACCTACTTCGGCGTGTACCACATGTGGGACCCGGTGTGGAGCCGCCTGTCACCCGAGGCGCGTGAAAAAGTCACGAAGGGCAACTACGCGCGCCTGTTCGACGCCGCACGGGTCAAGGTGCGGGCCTGGGAGAAGGCCCACGTGAAGTGAGAGTCTAGCGCGCGGCGGGGCGACGGATGCCAAGCTTCGCCATTCGGCTGTCGAGCGTCGTCGGCTTCATTCCCAGCAGCTCGGCCGCGCCGCCCGGTCCGCGCACCCGCCAGCCGACGCGCTCGAGGACGTCGCGGATGTGCCCGGCCTCCACGTCCGCGAGCTTGCCGTTCGGGCTCTGCGGACTCGGCGCGGCCCGCGGCGGATCGACGACCAGACGCGATCCCGGAGCGACGATGACCGCACGCTCGATGAGGTTGCGAAGCTCGCGGACATTGCCCGGCCACGAGTAGCGCTGGAGCGCCGCCAGGCTCTCCCGGGAGATCGAGTCGATCCGCTTGCCGAACGACTTCGCGAACTCCTCGATGAACGTCCAGACCAGGACGGGAATGTCCTCCGCCCGCTCCCGCAGCGGGGGCACCGTGATCGGAAACACGTTGAGCCGGTAGTACAGGTCCTCGCGGAACGTCCGGTCGGCCACCGCGCGCGCGAGGTCGCGGTTGGTCGCCGCGATGAGGCGCACGTCCACGGTGATCGGCTCGACGCTGCCGAGCCGCTCGACCACGCGGTCCTGGGTGACGCGCAGGAGCTTCACCTGCGATTCCAGGGGCAGCTCCCCGATCTCGTCCAGGAACAGTGTGGACCCGTTCGCCAGCTCGAAGCGGCCGATCTGCCGCGACAGGGCTCCCGTGTATGCGCCGCGCTCGCGCCCGAACAGCTCGTTCTCGATCAGGGCGGCGGGGATGGCGGCACAGTTGACCCGCACCATCGGGCGGCTGCGCCGCCCGCTCAGGTCGTGGATGGCCTGCGCGAACACCTCCTTGCCGGTCCCGGTCTCACCCAGCAGCAGAACGGTGGCGTTGGTGGACGCCACCGATTCGATCTGCTGGAGCACCGCGCGGATCGCACCGCTCTCGGCCGCGATCGCCCGGTGGCCCGAAAGCGCCTTCACCTCCTGCCGCAGCTGCGTGTTCTCCTGCGCGAGCCGCTCGCGCAGGCGCTCGACTTCCGCCAGCGCCGTCTCCAGCCTCTGCTGACTATGCCTGCGGGCAAGTGCGTGAGCGAACACGGCCGCCATCAGGTGGAGCCGTCCGCGAACTTCGGGGCTCCACGACCGCTCGGCGCGCAGCGCGGCGAACGAGATCGCCCCGACCACCCGCCCGTCGACCTCGAGAGGGATGACCGCATTCGACTTCGTGTCGAAGCGGCGCAGGCTCTCCCGGTCCCTGGGGTCGGGCACGTCATCCACGCGGGCGTTCCATACGGCTTCGTTCGCCTTCATTCTCGTGAGCATCCAGGGGAACAGCTCCAGGGTGGAGACGTGAGGCGGCGCGGTCGGGTATTCAGGACGGATCCACGCGTGGGTGTAGACGAGGTCCTCGTCGTTCTCGGTGAACTGCCACAGGGCGCTGCGATCGATTCCCAGCGCCTCGACGATCTGGCGCAGGCTGTCGGTGATGGTCTCATCGACCCGCTCGTGCGGGATCGTCACGAACCGCGCGGCGAGATTCGAGATGAGGCGCTCGAAGGCGAGCCGGTCGGTGGATGCGGCTCGCAGGGCGTCATTAAGACGCAGGCGCTCGGTGGTGTCGACGACGGAGGCGTCGACCGCGACCTCGGGGATCACGGAAGCGTCGACGTTCGGCGTGGTCCGGGAAGCGCCGAGGCCATTGGCGAGGCCGACCGGCCCGGCCGCACTCGTCTCGGCGCCAGCCGGAGGCTGCCCCGCTTCGGGAGTCCGGACTACGGATGACATGCACGCCTCTGCTTGCCTGCCAATCAGGTACTCCAGTGCCCGACGGTTCGCCAGCGAAGCCCCTGCGGACTAATGGGATGGCCGCGAACGCTGGCTCAGCATAGTGCGGGTGGGACGGACCCACAAACCGCGGCGACGGCGGGAATGCTCAGTCGGAGCGTCCGCACGATCGCGGCATGCTGGACACGTTCACATATGCGACAGCGCCATCAGCGCCCGGATGTCGTTGACGGTAAAGGCCTTGCACCGAACGGATGGTCAAGTCGATTGGGGAGTTGTTCCCCGGGTGATGTCGGGAGTTGTTCTCTGGAGGTGCCGGAATCGAGTTCGGGCGCGGCAGGCGGTGCCTAACCCCGCAGGGCCTTCAGCAGCCCCCGCGTGATCTCCTCCGGCCGGGGCGGGCAGCCGGGGATCCGCACGTCCACGGGCACGACCTCGTGCACCCCGCGCCTCGTCGCGAAGGAGCCGGCGCAGAAGCCGCCCGAACAGGCGCAGTCGCCAACGGCCACGATGAGCCGCGGACGCGGCGTGGCCTCGTCGGTGAGCCGCAGCGCCTCCTCGAGGTGGAGGGCCGGCGGACCGGTGACGACGAGCGCGTCGGCGTGGCGCGGCGATGCGACGAAATCGATCCCGAAGCGCTGCAGGTCGTAGAAGGGGTTGAGCAGCGCCTGCAGCTCGCTCTCGCAGCCGTTGCACGAGCCGCAGTCCACGTGCCGGAGCTTCATCGAGCTCCGGAACACGCGGCGGATCTCGGCGCGCAGCGCCTGGCCGAGCAGTTCGATCTCGCCGTCGGCATGCCGCGGCGCGGGCGCCAGATCGGCCGGGAGCCGTGCGGCAGGCTTCGCGGTGACGACGCCGTGCTTCAGCGAAGTGACCAGGATCTCCCACATGGTCAGGCTCCGGTCGTTCGCGACACGCGTCTCATCGGTCCACGCACGCGTAGCACAGGTTGAACGACTTGTTGATGAGCGGGAAGTCGGGAACGATGTTGTCGAGCACCGCGATCGCGACGGCCGGCCAGTTGGCGTGCGAAGCCGATCGCATGCGCCACTCGTCGATCGTTCCGCCTTCGCCCGCCCGGATCCAGTGCGAGAGCAGCCCGCGGGGCGATTCGACCAGGCCGAGCCCCGAGCGCCCGGCGGGCAGGGCCACGCCCTCCTCCATCAGCAGGCCGCCGGGCAGGTGGAGGAGCATCTGGTCGATGATGTTGAGCGACTCGTAGG
>Ga0210379_10000461_pt1 | contig 13150 bp, 16 predicted proteins | sample PLMedo_2_FD_155468 | JGI IMG/M metagenome (GOLD analysis project Ga0210379, IMG submission 155468) | Groundwater sediment microbial communities from an aquifer in East River, Colorado, USA - PLM4_32_coex redo | ecosystem: Environmental > Terrestrial > Soil > Riparian zone | place: USA: East... | reverse complement strand
TTACAGGCATGTCATGTCGATGGAAGGCGCGCTGCCGCCGGGCGCGGCCACCCCGCCCGGCGCGGGGGGAGCGGCGGCGGCTATCGGCCGACCACCGAGCAGCGCCTCCAGGTCGCGCGTGACTTGCTCCACGCTGGGCCCCGCGCGGCCCATGCATTGCATCAGCACGCGCGCCGGGAATTCCTGCAGGGTCAGCGGCCGGGTGGTGACGCGCGTCTTGGCCGTGTTGTCGAGCGCGGGCGCGAAGTGGGTGGCCTTGTATCCCGCTTTCAAGCTTTCCATGCCTTCAATGATCGCCTGCTGCGCGCGGGCAATGCCGATGATCAGTTCGGCCAACTGCCGTGTGGTGATGTTCGCCATGCCTGCCTCTCCCGTAAGTGTGTTGCTGCCCACCTATTGGCGGTTGCAGCTGCGCCGCAACCGCCCCTGACGTAGGGGAGCACGAGGGGAGATATCCCCTCGTTCATTCCTGCCCAGGCGTCTTCGCGTAGGGGAACGGGGAGAACTTATCCGCTCGTTCCTCTACGCGATGACGCCTTCCATGAGCAGGCGCCATTGCTTCGCCCACATTTCGGTGGGGTCGCGCTTGAAGCCGCTCTTTGCGAACTGGTGCCAGCGCCCAGTGACGAAGCTCATCAGCAGGTTCGCATGGGCGGCGACGTCCACCTCCGCCGCGATCTCCTTCTGGCTTACACCGAAGCGCAATGCCTGCTTGAGCGCGGCTTCCAGGCGGTCGTGCAACTGGTTGATGCGCGCCTGCAGCCGCTCGTCCTCGGTGACCAGCGCGTCGCCGATAAGCACACGGGTCATGCCGCGATTTTTCTGCGCGAAACCGAGCAGCACCCCGAGGATGGCCTCGAGCTGGCGCACGCCGCTCTTCTCGTCGCCGGAAATTCTGTTGATGAGCGCGAACAGCGTCTGCTCGATGAATTCGATCAGCCCCTCGAACATCTCGGCCTTGCCCCGGAAGTGGCGGTAGAGCGCGGCCTCCGATACGCCCAGCTGCTTGGCCAGCGCGGCGGTGGTCACCTTCTCGCCCGCGGGGTTTTCCAGCATCTGCGCCAGGGTCTGCAGTATCTGGTCCTTGCGCTCGCCCGTCTTGGCCGTCATTCCCGTTCTCCGCGTCGCCACGCCGGTTATTGTAAATACGCCTGCATACGGGGCAACTGCATCAGGTTTGCGATCTTCACGTCCACGTAGCCGGGCCTCTTGCCCGACCGGGCCACCCACACCGTCTTCATGCCGAGACGACCGGCGGTGCGCAGATTATCGAGGGTATCTTCCACCATGATACAGCGTTGAGGTTTCATGCGGTTCGCCCGGCACAGGCGCAGGAAGCCGTAGCTGTCTGGCTTGGGGCGAAAGCGGGTGTGCTCGATGGAGTAGATGCCGTCGAACAGATTGGTTATGCCAAGGGCGCCCAGCACCGCGCGCGAATAGTGCACCGGCGCGTTGGAGAACACGAACTTCCTGCCGGGCAGGCGGCGCAGCGTCGCGCGCAACTGCGGCTCGTGCACCAGCATCCGCGGGAGGTCAGGGAACTGGTGCGTGTGCCACAGGAAGTGCCGCGGGTCGGTCTGGTGATTGCGCATCAGCCCGAGCAGCGTCGCGCCGTAGCGTTTCCAGTAATGCCGCCGCAGCTCGCCGGCCGCCTCCTCCTCGAGGCCCAGGTGCGCCTGGAGGTAGGCCGTCATCGCGCGATTGATATGCGGAAAAATGTGGGGGCGCGCGTTGTGGAGGGTGTTATCCAGGTCGAAAATCCACGCCCGGCGGGATTTCATGCGCCGAGCAGCCTGTCAATTTGATCCAATCGAGTCATCACGTGGCAAACCCTAAGAGCGCCTAACATAATGAAACGCGCGTGCGTTGCGAGTCAGAATCGTTGCTAGCGCGAAGCGAGGTGCAGCCAATACTCGCTGTATTGGCAAGCCGAGCGACAAAGCTAGCGGCGATTCTGGCCGCAACCCCCTTGGGCTGGCACGGTTTTGGCCCGCGGCTATGGGCTCCGCGCATGCCCAGTGCGAGGTCCGGCAGTGCCACTTGTCCCGCGTTGCCAAAACCGTGATAGCGCAGCGTGTGTTTCATTGTGTTAGGCGCTCTAAGCGCTGTAAACGAGGTCCGTGACGACAGGCTGCCTATTGAAAGAATCTTCATTTTGGGAATCTGCCGGTCCAAAATCCGGCAAATTCCTACCGGCGCCGGATCAGCGTGCCGACGCCCTCGTCGGTGAGGACTTCCAGCAGCAGCGCGTGCTCGACGCGGCCGTCTATGATGTGGCAGGTGTTGACGCCGTTCTTCACCGCGTCCAGCGCCGAGCCGATCTTGGGCAGCATGCCGCCGGAGATGGTGCCGTCGGCGAACAGCTCGTCGATTTTCTTCGCAGAAAGTCCGGTGAGCAGGTTGCCGGCTTTGTCGAGCACGCCCGGCGTATTGGTCAGCACGATCAGCTTCTCGGCCTTCAGCACTTCCGCCATCTTGCCCGCCACCAGGTCGGCGTTGATGTTGTAGGTCTCGCCTTTCTTGCCCACGCCGAGCGGCGCGATCACCGGGATGAAGTCATGGGTGTGCAGCCGGTGCACGATCTCCGGGTCGATGCTGTCAACCTCGCCCACCTGTCCGATGTCGAGCAGTTCGTCGGAATCGGCGGCGCTGCGCACCAGCATCTTCTTGGCGTGGATCAGCCCGCCGTCCATCCCGGTCAGGCCGACCGCGCGGCCGCCGTGCTGGTTGATGAGGTTTACGATCTCCTTGTTCACCTGGCCGCCGAGCACCATCTCCACCACGTCCATGGTCTCGGCGTCAGTCACCCGCATGCCCTGGACGAATTCGCCCTTCTTGCCGAGCTGCTTGAGCAGATCGTCGATCTGCGGCCCGCCGCCGTGCACTACCACCGGGTTCATGCCGACGAGTTTCAAAAGCACCACGTCGCGCGCGAAGCTCTTCTTGAGGCGGTCCTCGGTCATCGCGTTGCCGCCGTACTTGATGACGATAGTCTTGCCGTGAAAGCGCTGGATGTACGGCAGCGCCTCGGCGAGGATTTTCGCTCTGTCGGCAGCGGTGGTACCGGTAAGGGCCATGGCGGTCGGGTTGTTTTTTTCGTCGCTGGCTATTCTACGGCAAAAAAAACGGCAGGTCTTTCGACCCGCCGCTTTCCGACCTCCTGCCGCGCGTTGAACGGCGAGTATCGTCCGTTCGAACGCGCGGAGTTAAACCGGCGGCATCGCCGTCCGGATTTAACTGTTACTGGATGGTGATGCGCTTCGCCTGCACCGCCGCCTTCTTCGGCAGCGTCAGCTCCAGCACGCCATTCGCATACTTCGCATTGGCGCCGGCCTCGTCGACCGCCTGGCCGAGAGTAAACGCACGGTAGACCTTGCCGTAGTAGCGCTCTGAGCGCAGCACGCGCTCGCCGTTCTTCACGTCCTTCTCGTTCTTCACTTCGGCGCTGATCGCGACGGTGTCGCCGTCGATCGTGACGCCGATGTCTTCCTTTTTCACGCCCGGGATCTCGGCGCGCAGGGTATACGCCTGATCGTTCTCGGACACGTCCACGCGGAACTGCGCGGCCGCAGTGGGGCCGTCGTAGCTTACCGGGCGCACGAGAAAGCCGCGGAACAGGTCGTCAATCGTCTCATCAAAGGGGCTGAAGCGAGCAATGTTTGCCATATCGGATCTCCATGTTCAAATAGGCGCTGTCGCGCCGACACTGGAGATATGGGAGCGAGGAACGCCTTTTCAAGCCCCGCCGTCGGACCGGCCATAATAAACTGATTTTTCCGGGATTTTCCCGGCCGGCGGTCAGTGCTGATGGCGCCCCTTGGCGTCCGGATCCCGCACCTCGGCGCGCACGGTGAAGACGGACCGGCTGCCCGAGCTGAGCTGCAGCACGGTCAGCGTGACCGGCACGCTGTCGCCACGCTTCAGCGGCTGCTTGAGGTCGATCAGCATGACGTGCAGGCCGCCGGGCGCGAGCACTACCGCCTTGCCCGCCGGCAATTCGATTCTCTCGAGCGGCCGCATCCTCATGACGCCGTCGTCCAGCGCCATGCTGTGGAGTTCGGCGCGGGCGGCGGCCGGGCTCGCGACCGCAACCAGGGCGGTATTGGCGCGACTGACGATCTCCATGTAGACGCCGGCCACCTTCTGGCCGGGAGCCGGGACACGCACCCAGGCGTCGTTCACGGTGACGGTTTGCGCCTGCGCCGCCGCCGCCAGCACTGCGCAACCCGCCGCAAGCGCCGCGCGCATCCAGATGCCGGACATCCCGTCTCTCCCGAAAAGGGCGGATTGTTCCATCCGCGTTGCATGGGCGCAAGTGCCAACGCCGCACGATTCCACTTTGCTATAATCGCGGCGCCCATGCGCTCGATACTGCTGCTACTGCTCGTCACCGCCGCTTCCCCGCTCCCCGCACAACAACTTGGGCTGCCACCGGCGCCGGCCATTGCGGCCCGGGCCTACCTGCTGCTCGACTTCAACAGCGAACAGGCGCTGGTCTCGCACAACCCGCAGGAACGCGTCGAGCCGGCGTCGCTCACCAAGCTGATGACGGCCTACGTCACGTTCACCGCGCTCAGGCAGAAGCGGATCCGCCTCGACCAGGCGGTGGCGGTCTCCGAGTTCGCGTGGCGCGCGGAAGGCTCGCGCATGTTCATAGAGCCAAGGAAGCCGGTGACCGTCGACGCGCTGATCCGCGGCATGATCGTGCAGTCCGGAAACGATGCCTGCATCGCGCTCGCCGAGTTGATCGCGGGCGGCGAGGAGGCGTTCGCCAGGATCATGAACAGCGAGGCGCAGCGGCTGGGCCTGAAGCACACGCAGTTCGTCAACGCGACCGGCCTGTCCCACCCGCAGCACTACTCCACGGCGCAGGACCTCGCCGCGCTCGCATCCGCGATCATCCGCGATTTCCCGGAGTATTACCCGCTCTACTCGCAGAAGGAATACCGTTACAACAACATCACGCAGGCCAACCGCAACCGGCTGCTGTGGGCCGATCCCTCGGTCGACGGCATGAAGACCGGTTACACGGCTAACGCGGGATACTGCCTGATCACTTCGGCGCGGCGCGGCGAGCGGCGCCTGGTCTCGATCGTCGTCGGCACGGCCAGCGAGACGTTGCGTGCGACGGAAAGCCAGAAGCTTCTCAACCACGGCTTTCAGGCCTACGACGGCGTCCGCCTGTTTTCCGGAAAGCAAGCCGTTGCCACCTTGCCGGTGTTCAAGGGCTCGGTGAACAGCGTCCAGGCCGGCTTCATCGCCGACCTCCACCTCGCACTGCCCCGGGGCAACCATGACAAGCTGAAAGCTTCCATCGTAAGCATGCAGCCGCTGCTCGCTCCGATCGGCGTCGGGCAGAAGATCGGCACGCTCAAGGTCTCGATCGACGGCAACCCATTCCGCGAGATCCCGGTGGTAGCGCTGGAGAGCGTTCCGGTCGCCGGCATCCTCGGGCGCGGCTGGGACACGCTACGGCTGCTGTTCCGGTAATACGCCGCTTGAGAGCGCCGTTTCAGGAAGTGTAGACTAGCCGGAACGAAGACTGCGCCCGACGGTTCGGCCCCATCAATCACGAGATCCATATGAGCGACACGGTTTATCTCAACGGCGAGTTCATGCCGTCCGACAAAGCCTCGATTTCGCCGCTCGACCGCGGCTTCATATTCGGCGACGGCATCTACGAAGTGATACCGGCCTACTCGCGGCGCCCATTCCGTCTGCCCGAGCATCTGCGCCGCCTGCAGCGCAGCCTCGATGCCATCCGGCTCGCCAATCCCATGATGGACGCGGAGTGGACGCGGCTGATCCACGACCTGATCGCGCGTCATGCCGGCGATGACCAGTCGGTCTACCTCCAGGTAACGCGCGGCGTGGCGAAGCGCGACCACGCGTTTCCCGGACGGGAGACGATGCCGACGGTGTTCATGATGTCCAACCCGCTGGTGACCCCGTCCCGGGAAAAGGTGGACGCCGGGGCCAGCGCCGTCACCGCCACCGACTTTCGCTGGCTGCGCTGCGACATCAAGGTGACATCGCTGCTCGCCAACTGCCTGCTGCGACAGCACGCGGCGGACGCCGGCGCGGAAGAAGTGGTGATGTTCCGCGACGGCTATCTCACCGAGGGCTCGTCGAGCAACGTCTTCGCCGTTAAGAATGGCGTGCTGCTCGCGCCGCCGAAGAACCATCTCGTACTGCCCGGCATCACCTACGACGTGGTGCTGGAACTGGCGGCGCTGAAGAACGTGCCGGTGGAAGTGCGCGAGGTCGCCGAAAGCGAGGTGCGCGGAGCGGACGAACTGTGGCTCACCTCGTCATCCAAGGAAGTGCTCGCCATCACCAGGCTCGACGGCAAGCCGGTCGGCGGCGGCAAGCCGGGCCCGGTGTTCAGGACGGTCCATCAGGCGTTCCAGGAGTTCAAGCGCAAGATCATGCGCCAGGCTGGCAGCCTGTCGGACTTGGTGTCTTGAACCGCTGACGTGAACGCATGGGTAGTCGTTCTTGGTTATCGCCGAGCCGACAGGCTGAATGACTGCAAACCGTCGTAATCCGTTGTTCAATTCAGCAGCTTGTCGTAACGAATGCCCGACAAGCTGCTAGGTGCATGGCCGAGACGTCACTGCTCGAATACCCCTGCGACTTCCCGATCAAGATCCTCGGGCACACGCAGGCCGGGTTCGCGCAGGCCATACTCGAAATCGTCCGGCGCCACGTCCCTGATTTCGATAGCGCTAGCATCGAATTGCGGGCCAGCAAACGCCGGAAGTACCTGAGCGTGACCTGCACCGTGCGCGCCAACTCGCGCGAGCAACTCGACGGACTCTACCGCGAATTGTGCGACCACCCGATGGTGGTAATGGTGCTCTAAAAACCGGTGAGCAGTAAGCAGTGAGCAGAAGAACTGCCGGAGCCTGCTTACCGCTTACCGCTTACCGCTTACTACTTACTACTTACTGCTTCTTCGATCCCTTCTTCTTCTTGCTCCTGCCCGGCCGCGTCTTGCCGTAGCTGCCGCGAAACAGCTTGCCGCGGCGCGTGCGCTGGTCACCTTTGCCCATTGTATTTCTCCTGTATGTCAAAAGTCCGCGCCATTGTACAACGCGCGGCGTCCGCTTTCAGCACCGCATCGCGCGCAACTGGCGGTCGTGCGGCCGCGACAGCAGCAGCTGCGCGGCGAGTGCCCCGACCAGCGCGAGAAACCGGTCCCTACTTGCGCTTGCGTATGGTTTCCAGCTCGGCGGCATAGACCCTGGCAAGGTCCGCGTCCGCCCCCTTCAACGTCTGCGGCACGCGCTGGCACTGCCCGCGCAGGTCGTCGGCGCCCAGCGCGAGGAGCATGTCCCGGTATTCCTTGCGTTGCAGGAGAATCTCGCCCTCATACTTGCCAAGGTTGCGCACGTAATCTTCCCGGTCCTTCGACGCGCCGCGGATCATCGCATCGACGCGTTGCCGCAAGTCCTGCAGCAACGTCCGGTGTTGCGCTTCCCACGCCGCGAATGCCTTGTTGTTGGCGGCGCGGGCGGCGGGAACCGCCGTGTCGCACGCCTCTTTCAGCGCGAGTATCCGCTGGTAGCCGCCGAAGACGCGGGCGAGATCGGTAGCGTAGTTGCCGGAGGATTCAGCCGCAATGGCCAAGCCGCCGGCGAGCGCCATGGTTGCGACCACGCTCGAAAGCAATTGCTTCATCTTGATGCCTTGTCAAAAACGAACGATCACCGGGTATCATAATCAATATCATGACCGAAGTTGCAGCTCATTCCCGTCCTTCCACGCCTATCGCTGCGGCGGATGTGCGCGTTCGCCGGCTCGGGCGCGTGGAGTACGAGCCGACGTGGCGCGCGATGCAGGCGTTCACCACGCAGCGCGGCGCGGACAGCGCTGACGAACTGTGGCTGCTGGAGCACCCGCCGGTTTACACGCTCGGCGTCGCCGGGCGCACCGAGCACCTGCCGCGCATCGCCAACGGCATACCCGTGGTAAGGACGGATCGCGGCGGGCAGATCACCTACCACGGCCCCGGGCAGGTCGTGCTCTACCTGCTGCTCGATCTGCGGCGCCGCGGTCTTTCAGTGCGGCCGCTGGTCCGGATCATGGAACAGGCCGTGATAGACTTGCTCGCCACTTACGGCGTGGCCGCCGCCGGACGCCACGAGGCACCGGGCGTCTACGTCGACGGCGCCAAGATCGCCGCGCTGGGGCTGCGCATCCGCAACAATTGCTGCTATCACGGGCTCGCTTTCAACGTCGACATGGACTTCTCGCCCTTTCACGCCATCGACCCCTGCGGCTATTCCGGACTGGCGGTGACGCAGGCGCGGGACCTCGGCATGGTGGATGGCGCGGAACTCCTGGGCGAAAAACTCATCCGACATCTGCTCGACAGGCTGTCATGAGCGCCATCGGAGAAAAGCAGAAGGGCCGGCTGAAGACGGCGCGCATCCCCATCAAGGTGGTGCCGGCGGCGCCGCTCGCCAAACCGGACTGGATCCGCGTGCGCCTCGGCGCCAACCCGCGCTTCCAGGAGATCAAGCAGATCCTGCGCGAGCACCGCCTGCACACCGTGTGCGAGGAAGCGAGCTGCCCCAACATCGGGGAATGCTTCGGCAAGGGCACTGCGACCTTCATGATCCTCGGCGACCTGTGCACCCGCCGCTGCCCGTTCTGCGACGTGGCCCACGGCAAGCCGCTCGCGCCCGATACCGAGGAACCCGTCAATCTCGCGCGCACCATTGCCGCGCTCAAGCTCCAATACGTGGTGGTCACCAGCGTCGACCGCGACGATCTGCGGGACGGCGGTGCGCGGCATTTCGCCGACTGCATCCGCGCGGTGCGCGAGCGGTCGCCGCAGACCCGCATCGAGGTGCTGGTGCCGGACTTCCGCGGACGGCTCGAGGCCGCGCTCGACGCGTTGTCTCTGGCGCCGCCCGACGTCATGAACCACAACCTCGAAACCGTGCCGCGGCTCTACAAGCAGGCACGTCCGGGAGCGGATTACCACCATTCGTTGAAGCTGCTGAGGGATTTCAGGACGCGGTATCCGAACATACCCACCAAGTCCGGGCTGATGGTGGGGTTGGGAGAAACCGATGCTGAAATCCTTTCGGTGATGCGGGACCTGCGCGCGCACGGCGTGGACATGCTTACTATCGGCCAGTACCTGCAGCCTTCCGCCCACCATCTGCCGGTCGCGCGCTACGTCGAGCCCGCGGTGTTCGACGACTACGCCCGCCAGGCGGACGCGATGGGCTTCATGCATGCCGCCTGCGGCCCGCTGGTGCGCTCGAGCTACCATGCCGATCGGCAATTTTTTCGCCTCGGCGGCGAAAAAATTAATGATCAAGCCGCACACAACCCCTAGGGAAGCTCTGATCAAGCAGCATCTTGTCATTCCCGCGAAGGCGGGAATCTAGAATACTCCGTACGTTACTGGGTCCCCGCCTCCGCGAGGACGACTTGATCATAGGCTCCCCCTATATTATTTCCTTCAGCTTTTCTTCCAACAGCGCGTGCAGGCGGGCGAAATCGGGCTCGCCCTGGATGCGGCTTACGATCCGGCCGCGCTTGTCGATGATGAAGGTGGTCGGCGTGAACCGGACGTCGCCGAAGGCCTGCGCGAGCTCGCCCAGCGGATCGAGTGCGACCTTGAACGGCAGCCGGTTCTGCTCCACGTAGGCGATCACGCGATTGGGCGGGTCGTGCTTCATCGCCACCGCGACGAACTCGAGGCCGCGCTCGCGGTAGCGGTCGTAGGTCCGCGCCATGTCCGGCATTTCCTTCACGCAGATCACGCAGTCGGTGGCCCAGAAGTTGACGAGCACCACCTTGCCGCGGAGGCTGTCGCTGGCGATGCGTTCGCCCTGCAGGGAGACGAAGGTCACCTGCGGCACGTGCACCGGCCGGCCGAATACGCCGAAGATCAGCAGCGCTGCTGCAACGGCCGGTATCGCGGCTAGAATGACGCTGCGGGACTTGCTCATGCCGGACCGCGCCAGACGACGGACATCGGGAGTTCCACCATGCGCTCTATTCTGGGTTGCTGCGCGCTGCTTGTCATCAGCGCCCATGCTACGGCGGGCCTTGACCGCATCAGCAACGCCGAGGCAGTGCGCGGCCTCAAGCAGGCATTGAACGACGGCTCGGCCGCCGCCATCGCCAGGCTCGGCGTCGAAAACGGCTACTTCGCCAACCCCAACGTCAAGATTCCGCTGCCGCCCTCGCTGCAGCGGGTCGAGCGCGGGCTGCGCGCGTTCGGCATGCGCCGGCAAACCGACGAACTGGTGCTGACCATGAACCGCGCGGCGGAAGCGGCGGTGCCGGAAGCGAAGCAACTGCTGGTGGACGCGGTTAAAACGATGTCGGTGCAGGACGCGAAAGGTATCCTCGGCGGCGGCGACACCGCGGCAACCGAGTACTTCCGGCGCAGCACCCGCTCGCAACTCGTCCAGCGTTTTCTGCCAATCGTGAAACAGGCCACCGACAGGGTTGGCCTGGCACAGCAGTACAACGCCCTGGCGGGACAGGGAGTCGCGCTCGGCCTGGTCAAGGAGGACCAGGCGAGCATCGAGAGCTACGTCACGCAGAAGGCGCTCGACGGCCTCTACTTCATGATCGGCGAGCAGGAGAAAGCGTTCCGCCAGGATCCAGTCGGAGCAACCAGCGACATCGTGAGGAAGGTCTTCGGCGCGTTGCGTTGATAGATTCAGTCGTTCCGTCCCCGCACGCCTTGGTACAGGGCCTGCAGACATGCAAGGTCGGCCTCGTAGTTGCCGGTCGGCTCGAACACCGGGAACAGGCGCAGGGACCTGCGCCCGTAATCGAATGCCGCGGGCACGATCGGCACCTTCGCCGCCAGCGCGATATTGTAGAAACCGCTGCGCCACGACGTGCCGCGCCTGCGCGTGCCCGCCGGGGTGATGGCGAGGAGAATCCGCTCCTCGCGCGCGATCAATTCCGCCGCTTCCGCGACCGCGCCCTGCGGCGTTTCGCGGATCACCGGCATGCCGCCGAACCAGCGCATCAGCCATCCGAGCCAGGGATTGAACAGCGTGTGCTTGGCGAGGAAGCGCACGCGCAGCCCGAGCGCAAACACCACCAGGATGCCGACGATGAAGTCCCAGTTGGAGGTATGCGGCGCAACGATCGCGACGATCTTGGGCCGGTCCGGGAACTCGCCGTCCACGCGCCAGCCAAACAGCGCCAGCAGCCCGCGCGCCAGGGCCTTGGACAACGCGTTGCCGCGCCGCGGCAGGCGGGGGGGCAGTTCGGGAAAGCGGCCGGTATGCATGCCGTCACTCGACACTCATCACCCTAAGAACAGTGGTTGCTAACCGCAGAGGCGCAGAGACGCAGAGGTGACACAAAGCAAATCGATGAAGCGACGGTTCACTAAATTGGAGAATCGTAGAAACTTTGTAAGTCATTGGGTTTTCTGTTCTCCGCGTCTCTGCGCCTCCGCGGTTCGCCTTTTCTAGAATCACCCTGCACTCAGCATTGACCTCAGTGCGCCTTGTCCCAGTTCGGACCGGCGCCGACGTCCACCACCAGCGGCACCGAGAGCGCCGCCACGCCGCTCATAAGGTTCGGCAGTTCGCGCTTCACGCGTTCAAGCTCCCCGTCGGGCACTTCCAGCACCAGCTCGTCGTGCACCTGCATGATGAGGCGTGCGGCCAGTTTCTTCTCCGCGAGCCAGCGGTCCACCGCGATCATCGCCATCTTGATGAGATCGGCCGCCGTGCCCTGCATCGGCGCGTTGATCGCGGCCCGCTCCGCGGCCTGGCGGCGCGGGCCGTTGCCGCCCCGGATCTCCGGCAGCCACAGCCTGCGCCCGAACACTGTTTCGACGTAACCCTTCTCCCGCGCCTCCTCGCGCGTGCGCTTCATGTACTCGGCCACGCCCGGGTAGCGCATGAAGTAGCGCTCCATGTACTGCTGCGCTGCCGCGCGCTCGAGGCCGAGCTGGCGCGCGAGCCCGAACGCCGACATGCCGTAAATGAGGCCGAAATTGATGACCTTCGCATAGCGCCGCTTCTCGGCGTCCACTTCCCGCGGGTCCAGACCGAAGATCTCGGCGGCGGTGGCGCGGTGGATATCCTCGCCCGCGGCAAACGCCTTGAGCAGCCCTTCATCGCGCGAGATGTGGGCCATGATGCGGAGCTCGATCTGCGAGTAATCGGCCGACACGATGCGGCTGCCCGGGGCGGCGATGAACGCCTCGCGTATGCGGCGCCCCTCCGCGGTGCGGATCGGGATGTTTTGCAGGTTGGGATCGTTGCTCGCCAGCCGCCCCGTCACCGCCACCGCCTGCCCGTAATTGGTGTGCACGCGCCCGGTCCCCGGGTTGACCATCTCCGCCAGCTTGTCGGTATAGGTGGACTTGAGCTTGGCAAGCCCACGGTAGTCGAGGATGAGTTTCGGCAGCGGATGGTCGAGCGCCAGCTCTCCCAGCGCGTCCTCGTCGGTCGAAGGCTGGCCCGAGGGGGTCTTCCTGACCGGCTTCAGACCCTGCTTCTCGAACAGGATTTCCTGGATCTGCTTCGGCGAATTGAGGTTGAACGGCTGCCCGGCCTGCTCATGCGCCTCCTTTTCGATTCTCCCCATCTTCTCACCGAATTCGCGCGACAGCTCCTTCAGCAGGGCGGTGTCCAGCAGCACGCCGTGGCGCTCCATGGCGAACAGCACGGACAGCAGCGGCATCTCCACGTCGTGGTAGATGCGCGCGAGCTTTTTGTCGGACTCGACCCGGGGATACAGCGCCTGGTGCAGTTGCAGCGTCACGTCCGCGTCTTCGGCCGCGTACTCGGTGGCGCGTTCCACCGCCACCTGCTCGAAACCGATCCGGCTCGCCCCTTTGCCGGTGACCTCGTCGTAGGTAATGGTCTTCATGCCGAGATGACGTTCCGCCAGGCTGTCCATGTCGTGGCGCTGGTGGCTCTCCAGCAGGTAGGACTGCAGCAGCGTGTCGTGCGCCACGCCGGCGAGCCGGATACCGTGATTGGCCAGCACATGGGTGTCGTACTTCGCGTTCTGGCCGAGCTTGGCGCGCCCCGCGTCCTCCAGCCACGGCCTGAGCCGCTCGAGCGCCGCGGCGCGGTCGAGCTGCTGCGGCGCGCCGGCGTAGCGGTGCGCGAGCGGCAGGTAGGCGGCGGCGCCCGCC
>Ga0210379_10000460_pt1 | contig 13159 bp, 13 predicted proteins | sample PLMedo_2_FD_155468 | JGI IMG/M metagenome (GOLD analysis project Ga0210379, IMG submission 155468) | Groundwater sediment microbial communities from an aquifer in East River, Colorado, USA - PLM4_32_coex redo | ecosystem: Environmental > Terrestrial > Soil > Riparian zone | place: USA: East... | reverse complement strand
CGCCGACGACTCCGAGTGCCACATGGCGAGGTATTTGTTGGGCTCCAGGCATCAGTCTGTTCGTCGCGGTCGGATCCGTGAACGGAGGCAGTACAGATTCTCGTCGGGTCATGTCCTCACCTACTGGAGTCACCTGGACGATTCGAGATTCAGGAGTCTCAGCGGCTAATACATTCGTAGATGTGGTGTGGTGTTCAGGATTCAATGGTGGGGCGGGTCTACTTGTCTGCTGCAAATTGTCTGGTACCAATCGCATTATTACTTCTCCTGATGCGATCACGTGGACAGATCGAGCGATCCCCGAAGCCAATATCTGGAATGCGGTTTCGTATTCATCTGGTCTTGGTATCGCGGTTGCGGTTGCTTCCAGTGGAACTAACCGAGGCATGTCCTCAACGAACGGGACGTCTTGGACCGCTCGGACCATTAGTGCGGATAGTTGGTCCGAAGTGGAATTCTGTTCAGGATTCAATGGTGGGGCGGGTCGTTTTATTGCTAGCACGGTAACGGGGAGTAAGGCTGCTTTTTCTGATAACGGAACGTCCTGGACGGTTTCAACACCGTTTAGTCCACAGAGTGGCGCCGGTACTGGGTGTATGGCGTACTCGCCTACACTCAATCGTGCCGTGTGCATCATGGCGAATAACGATAATCCAGTCTGGACCACTGATGACGGATCGTCGTGGACGCAGCGCACGATGCCAACCACTGGTGCGAGTCGTCCGGCGTGGTTCGGGGTTTGTTGGGATTCCACTCAAGCGAAATTTATTTGCGTGGGCCGCGATGGAGTCACGAATAATAACCAAGTCGCGTACTCGGCTGATGGCATTAGTTGGACGGAAGAAGATCCCGGTGTAGCAACACCGGAGCCGTGGCGCAATTGTATCGCAAATACCTCCGGTGTCACCGTAGCTGTTGCCGACAATACCAACAACGACGGTTTGTCGGCCATGACGATTGAAGCGGGTGCGTCATTACCGGTCATCACGTCGCTCACGCCAAATTCCGGATACACCCGTGGAGGAGCCGCGAGTGCTGTTCATACGATCCAGATCGACGGAACAAATTTCGTAAATGGGGCGACGGTCACCTTTGACGGCATTTCAGCTACGAGTGTGGTGTTCGTAAACTCAACACAGCTGACCTGTGTTTATCCGCCACATGCCGCAGCTGGAGTAGTAGCTTGTCGGGTGACTAACCCGGATACGAACTTCGACGAAGAAAATTTTACCTACATCGCGCCATTCATAACGTCAGTCACTCCGAGTAGTGGACCGCAAACGGGCGGAACCAATGTTTCGATTGTGGGTGACGGATTCTTGGCTGGATCCGAAGTAACTTTTGATGACGTGCCCGCTCCCGCTTCCACGTTTGTTGATACGCAACACTATACTGCAACGTCGCCTCGTCATGCCGTTGGATTGATCAGAGTGAAGATCTTGGAGCCGTAATGTCGAAAAGCAACGTCTTCGAAAACGATATTCTCAAACTGATCTTCAATGGCATTCCGATTGCCGGTCTGGCGAAAAATGATACCTCCTCACCGGTCACAGACCTTACCATGGCTCTGCATTTGTTAGATCCGGGAGAGGCTGGTGATCAATCGACAAACGAGATTTCCTACACCGGTTATTCAAGAGTGAGGGTGTCGAGGCAGGGTGGAGATGGCTGGATCGTGAATGGGAATAATGTGTCACCAGCCGTGAATATTACCTTCGGAAAAATGACAGGAGGCGTAGGAGGGATTGCCACCTTTGCTTCGGTGGGAACCGGGGTTGGCAACAAAATGCTGTACCGTGGAGCTATTACGCCGACACTCAACGTTGTTGTTGGAAAAATTCCTCGCCTTACACCGGCCAGTGTCATCACAGAAGAATAGGAGTTTCTCATGGGACTGTTTGGATTGTCATTCAAAGAAGAACTCGTCAGTGCGCAAGTGGACGGCAATACGCTTACGGCAGCTGCACGAGCGACCTGCATTCCACCGGCAGCTCTTTATACATTACCTGCCAATTTCTTCGACAAGATTGGCAAGCGGATCGCGATTGTGGCATCCGGTCGTATCAGCTGCGTCGTGACGACTCCCGGCACGGCACGTTTTGATGTGACCTTCGGCGGTACGATTGTCATGGACTCTCTCGCCATGAACCTGAACATCGTAGCAAAAGTGAACGTGAACTGGCGTCTGATTCTCATTGCTACGTGCCGGGCGATTGGTACGAACTCGAATCTGCATTGGGAAGGTGAGTGGTGTTCAGAATCGGGAATCGCGAATCCACTTCCAACCGTTGGTGGGTCGGCTCCGTTCACATTGCCGTACAACGCGGCTCCGGCCATCGGCGCGAACTTCAGTTCATTGGTCGCGCAACAGGTGGACATGTTCTTTACCCAGACCGTGGCTACCGGTTCACTCACGCTGCATCAGTACGCATTGTCATCGCTGAACTAACCTATGTTTCGGTTTCGTCCAGGGAAGTTCCACAGGCGGACGTCCGGTTCGACGATCCTGACGCCTCCACCTGTTGAGCAAACTTCACACGGCTCGGTAACATGGAAAGGACGGCCGGGAGCCCTTCTCCGCCGATCTTCGGCTAGAGATACGGTTCTTGAGCCATACTTTACGGATGCAGGAAGTAGTACGGCTGCTTTTGTTGGGCATCTTGTAGAGTCCGTTGAAGGCGATTTTACGTACGTGTTTGTTCCCCCGTTGGTGGCCGTGGATATCAACGGAGTCTCGTACGTAATTCGACGTGAGTCCATTAGCATTCACGAGATTGAAGGGACCTCACCGAATACTTGCTCTTTCAAAGTTCAGGGAGTCGAGCCGCTCGTAGAACAATCCGTGGACATGGTGGTGGGTGGGGAGATAATTTTTGCCGGATGGATTCAAAACGCTTTGCAAGGTTTTGATGAAATCACTACGCAGTTGTGGTGGAACGTTAGTGCCATTGACCATACCTGGATTCTGAATTACCTGCGACCCTTTGGTCGTTTTGAAAATGTATCCGCGACCACGGTGGTGCAAACCATCACGGCCAGATATGCGCCAGCAGGATTTACGACGTCCGGCGTCCAGGCCGGTCTTCCTGAGATCACGATCGAGTTCGATGGCTCGCAGACGTTTATGGAATGTCTGACGTCCATTAAAAATAAGATTGGAGCCCGGTGCAAAGTCAGTTACACCAAGGTCATTAGCCTCTACCTGGCACGCGACGAAGAAGATCCAGACCAGCTGAACAACACCACCAACGTTACACTGGTTCGAGATCCGCAACTTACATCCTCGAAAGATACGTCACAACTTCGTAATAAGGTGTACGTTAAGGGAGCCGGATCGAACGTAGCAGCCGATATCCCCATCGGCTCTATCCGAATTCCTGTTGATGACATTTCTATTTTTCCGCTTGCGGGTCAAGTGTTCTCAGCCGGGCAGATTCTTTCGTACGGGATTACGAACGTGAGTCGGGTTCGGTCTCGAGCCATTCCCCCTCCTCCGATATTATCACAATGCCTGGACTTAAACTTCGGGAGCTACACGCCACAAAATATCCAGGTTCGAGAATCGTGGACGTACGCGGATGGGTATGAAAGCGCACCTGGTCCTCCTTCGGCTACCATTGCGTTTGACGGAACGAAAAAGCTGTGTATTCATACCAGCAGTCCACCGGCCAATGTGATAGGCCGACGGATTTGGGTGGCGTCCGTAGATCAGCCGAACCAACCGACCTGGACCAATCAGGATACGGCTCTCCTCACAGAAGTAACCGATTCTTCGATTCAGGATTTTTCGGAGGACTGGAAAGGGTTTACGTTCGGTAACGGTACTTTTGAAGTCCATCATACGCAATTCTTTTCGGCCGGTGGGCTCTTCAACGCTCTTGGGGGCGGGATTTTTGAAACGCCAAATCCTCCGATCACTGGTGATGCCACAGCTACAAGCTTTGCCGGGGATAAAATTACGATCAATCCCAGTGAGGGAGGCGGACCGCTCGAAAAAACTATCAATACATTACCCACGGGATTTACTCCGGTCATCGTTGGTGCGAGCTTCAAAGTCTTTGATGCCTCCGGTGTCGGAGCCGGACTCCCGGCTATTGACGCTTCGGTGAGCGGACCCGCACCGGCCATTAGTCTTCCTCCCAGTGGAGAGATCTCTCATCTCCTCACCTTTGCATACGATCCTCCTTTGAGTGGAGTCAACGTATTTACGGAATCCTTTAATTTATCCTGCCATTTGTTAACGGCTACCGGCAAGGTAGTTCAGATTCAAATGGTAGACAGTGCCAGTAAAAGTAATTTCTTGCTGAGTGGAACATACACTCGGGAGGCTTGGACAAAATCCATCCTGCCGTCAGGAGCGTACGAACGCGGTAATACCAGCATCGGGGTTACCAATCCAGAAATCTTTTGCAATACCGGCGGACGGGTAAACTTGAACGGATCGTCTGTGGACTATACCGGGATTTCCGATGACGGCGAACTGATTGGGATTCCGCCTACGGGTCCTGGGTCCATTGGTTGCGACCATGTAGATGAAAATGGGGACCCAATTGTCGATGACGGATGCGAAGTGACCCCGGTGGAAACTGACGGCGATGATGCCACGCCTATTGGTCCAGGTATTGATGGCAACGGATGTGAAGCCGGAACCGGTACGTTGATTCTTAATGCTCCTACCGAGGATTTCATTCCCAAAGGCAGTGCCGTCAACATTTGGGTTCAACGGGATGATTTTGAATCGCAAGCGGAATGGAAGGTTCGAGAGGGACCGGTCATCAGTGACCCGACATTGTTTACGATTGAGCAAGCGGCTGAAGTCGGTGACGCGGAACTGGACCTCTTCAGCCAACCAATTGTTACCGTTGAATACTCAACACGAGATAGAAAAACGGGCGTAGGAAAAATCGTCAATTCAAATCTCACCAATCCTCCGCTCGTGGGATCGTTTCTTATCCAGGACGTGACGATCACCCAGGTCGATGAAGCGGATAACCTTCAACCGTTGCTTCGAGTTCATGCCTCATCCGTGAAGTTTACTTTGGATGACTTGCTCCGACGCGTCCAATTCCGATAAAAGGAGAGGAGTCTTCGTTGTCGAACAATAATCGATCTGTAATTTTTACGTCAGCCGTCATCATCCTTTCAGTGATAGCCGTGAGTGCTATCATTCTGGTAGCGATCTTTAAACCCAATGATACGTCCTCGGGGACACTCATCATCGGATTGTTGCTCCCAGTCATTACAGCCTTTCTTGCAGCGGCTCTAAAGGATCTGCACGGAGCCGTCAATAGTCGGCTCACCGAATTGATTGAGATAACCCGAAGAGATGCGCACGCAGAGGGAAAGCTTGATCAGCGTCGCGAAACAGAAGATGAACGTCAATAAAATCATCGATGATCTGCTCATGCGGGAAGGTCCAGGAGATCCCGCAAAGGGATACCTCTCGAAGAACGATGCTGGAGGTCGGACCAACTGGGGGATCTCCGAACGCGCACATCCGGAGGAATGGTTGCACGGTCCTCCGACAAAAGAACGAGCACGTCAAGTGTTCTTAACGGAATATGTGCAACCATTCTTCGGTTTGGCATCTGTCGTATCGGATCGGTTGGTCGATGCCTTGATCGATGACGGTGTTATGCGCGGTGTCGATGCCGCGATCAAACGGTTTCAGTGGGTACTTGGTGTACCGTCTGATGGCGATATTGGACCAATCACCATTGCTGCGGCCAAGGCTTATTCTGGAAATGGAAATACATTGCTGCAGCGATATGTAGTGGAACGAGTGATTCGAATTACGCGGTTGGTTCAACAAAGACCCACTGATCTAACCAATCTTACGGGGTGGGTAGACCGTATCTTAAAATTTCTTCCGGAGGTTTAAATGGCTGATGAGGATAAAGTAACGGAAAGTCGTCCAGTCGAACCGATGGTGGTGACCGTTATTGGAACCGGTGACGGCAGTAAGTTGCCCACCGGTACGGAAGCGGAAACTCCCGGAGCTCACCAACCAAATCTTGTGGTGAGTATGGTTGGACCCGTCCTCGCAGTTTCGATTCGTTTTATCAATACCTTCCTCACAGTTCTTCTTGGCATTCTAATGGGAGCCATGGGCACGGACGTGATTCCAGCAAGCGATTTTTGGGATCTCCTTTTCAAATGTGCTGGATTGTCAGTGGCCGGTGCGGTTGTCGGGCTCATCAAAGATCTTATCACCGTCTTCGGCCGACTCGAACAGAGGAATCCACTGCTCACCGGAAACGTTTAACCAAGGAGAATAGTATGTTCAAACGATGTGCGACAACTACATCAATGAGGCTTGCATTTGTGTTCGTGACGCTGCTCACGTTCACAGGGTGTGGAGCAACTCGACATATCGCCGTTCAGGTAGATGCTGCCTTTGCCACAGCCGTCTTTGCCGCCAGTGATGCGGCCATGACTGCATGTCAGCAACGGGTGTTTACCGTTGAACAGTGCAATGTCGGTGGTTCTGTTAATCGGAATGCGCAACAGGCCTTGATTGATGTCAAGGCAGTGACGCAGGCCTTACAGGATGCTCCGAAGGGCGGAGGGATCCCTAAAAATCTTCCGGATCTTTTTACCGCCTTAACAAATCTTCAAACACTTGTCGGAGATCTCGCTCCGACGATTCCCGCCAAACAGGATCTTACGGCAAAGATCCTTGCGGCCATTGGTCAAGCTATTCGGGTCGTAAAAGCATTTACCACAGGAGGTGCGTAATGGGTGAACTAGATCCACGAGTGACATTGGCGCTCACGCTCGTTGGACTCGGCCTGACAACCGTGCAGCGGATCGTTGAACTCTGGCGACGGGAAGGCGTCGACGAAGACATCCTCGCTACCATTCAAACTGAAGCTGACGCCCGACTGGCGCAGTGGCAGGCTATGACTCCACCCACACCATGACCATGCAAAAAATCCATATTGGCGGCGACTTTTTTGTCAACGAAGACGGAAGTGAATTTCATTACGTCGGGTTGTCGGACTTTGCATTACCGAAACGCATACAGATGACGGATGGCCCGGAAGCCTTGGTTCGGCCCGTCATCATCGAACGACGTAGCATTGCAGACAAGGCCGGGTACACGGGACCCATCGTGTTGCGATGTATGAAGTATGGACATCCGAACAATCCCTTCGGCTGCTCGCCGTGGTACGACTTCCAGAAGCTAAATGACCTGGCGCACATGGCAGCCGAGTACAACTGTTACATCGACTTCACCACCGCCGACAATCAATACGTTCTGCCCAATCAAGCCGATCAACAGCGGCACCAGAATGAATCTTGCTCGGCGATCACCGTGTTTCATTTCGACGAGACCTGCAACGAGCCATTCAAGAACGGGATTGACGTCAATGTCGTCAAACCGCCATCCACCGGCATGAACCTGCGCGATAGCGGCATGTACTATGAAATCGGCGGACCAGACGGCGGTTGGCGAGAGAGTACCATTCTCGATTACGTGTCAGGGCATTTCACTCGATCGCGGGATATGGATCCACGATTTCCTAAATGGCTGATCGACATGAATGATCAGCTTGCCGTGATGCGGTCGCATCTTCGACGGGCTTCCGTATTGAAGGAGCCGATTGGTTGGGGTGATCCCAGTCATCCAAGTGGACGATTTAACGACCCATATCTCGCAAAGCTCATGGGTCAGGTTGCATCATACGGCGGCATCGTGTTTCATTCTACGGTTGGTGTATCATCGGATGGTTGGGATGAGTCCACGAAGAACGGTGCTTTCGCGTTCTTTACCGGTGTTGCAAACGCCTTGCGATGACCGACAACAACGACCCGTACGAACTTTGGAGTGAGGTGATTCGAATAACTTACGTTCGTGAAGAGATCATTCATGAGGATATGTTGGTAGGCTATCGGTGGCATGATCGCGATTGGCCAGACGGTTGTTCCTGTGACTGGTGTGCTCTCTCCGGCCGGGAGATCTCGTAGAGATCCCCGGCCACAACCTTCCCTCCTAAGGCGTCAGACCCGAGCTCAGGCCACAGGCCTTACCCCCCGGCCGGAACCCACCCTTGCCCACCCTAGGCTGAAGCCGGACCCTTCCCGGCTCACCCGGCTCACAAAGCATGAGCAAGGTGGGGCGATCTCTGACCTCAGACGGGGGTAGGTAGGGGCAAGAACCGATGGTTCCTAGACCATTTGCCCTTAACGCCTGTAGAATGAATAGGTTACGGCTGAGAATTCCTGTATGGGGAAGGGACCGTAACCCCTGTAGATAAAGGGATTACGGCCGAGGGGTGGGAACGACCTTCAGGGCCACCCGGCCAGGGACCGGGGGAACCGGGGTGGGGGCAGAGCCGGACGCGGCCGATGGAGCCGGTCTCAACACGGATGCGAGTTTGAAGTTCTTCTGTCCTTTGATGCGACGCAAACGGATTTGTAATCCAGTTGTACGTTGTCGTTCTTCATCAGTGGCATAGAGTCCACAGTTGGTAATGCATTCGTGCACGTAGTCAGAGACACGCCACTTGTGTTTGTATGAACTGCCGGTCCGCACCACGATGTCAAGTACGTGCAAGTCCTGTAATAACCGAAGGACGGTAGCCACCGGATATTTGGTCATCTTCGCAAGTTCATTCGTGGACACCGGTCCTCGGTCCCACGCAATATGTAAGGTCCGCAGTACGTCTTCCGTCCGCTGCATCACCGTATCGAGCATGACTTTTTTTACGATAATGAAGTCATCTTCGGTTACGTGATCTCGTTTATGGAGCATGGCTAACGACCGAGCGAGTTTTGCGAGTTGAATTCCTAACCGGCTGCCGACTTCGGCCGACGGTCTGGATGTCATGATCTCGTTGCGATACGAATCCCTGGAGACCGTGCCGCGCATCCTGGCTCCGAATCGGCCAAGCCATATGATCCGGTCTTTCAACACCGGGGGAATGTCCGGTAACACGGTTCCTTTCAACGATCGGTTGACGAACTCTCGCACCACATCTCGAATCTCTTTTTTCATCTTCGATTCGCGGTCGGTATTGTCGATCGCTCTCGAGATGATCGCGTACTCGTCCGGATGACTGAGATTGTCAGCCACACTGAACTTTAGGAACCGTTCCCCTAGTTGGGCATGACGATAGCCCATGTCATAGATCATCGGCGTTACGGCTGCAATGATTGTGAACCGAGATTTATATGCGCGTTCTACCCCGTTGCCGAAAAACTTTCCACAGGTGCCATCATACGCGTCACGCAGGATAGAAAAGATTTCTTCCTTCTCTTGATCCTTAGCTCCCATTATTGCCGTGAAGTCTTTGATGACCAATACCTTACCATCAAGTTTGGGAATTAAAGACGCATCCCCTTTCGTACCGGGAGCGTTGAATCCAGAGATCAACGCATGGGGCGTCACCGTGCTGACCGCGTAAACATCTTCACCAAGATCACTCAGTGAAGAAATAACTTCAGTTTTAGCAGATCCCGGTGGGCCTACAATAAATAACCATACCGGTGGACCTTCAAGTCGCTGAGAGACGAGCGTGCCGAGCAGGACATCGATCCCAGCCGTACTGTCAAGGAAGAGCCACTTGCGAAAGACGTCATGCACGTCATCCAGTGTGGGCGGTTTCTTCCAGACAAGTTTCATCTTGCCTTTCTTCCGCCGGAGGATAAACGTTTCCGGTCTCGCTGGAGGGAGTTCATGAACCCGAGGCTTCGATTCATAGAGTCGAGTGAGCCGGGCCCATGATTTCTTCGGTGTACGCTTCGTAAGACCGTAAACGATCCAATCTCGAACATCGAATCCTTCGGGCAAGTCTTCCGGCCAGTGAACATAGGTGACGCTCTTGGCTACTCCAGCCAACCGCTTTTCCACCATCTGTTCACCGGTCTCACCCGCATTGTCCTTGTCATAATGTGTATGGACATCCCGTCCTACGAACCATGGGATCCATTCCGGCTTAAAGATGCCGGCACCGGGTACGCCGACGCAGATGCCGTTGACGCCAATCTTTTGCATGATATAGGATGCGGCGATCGTGTCCCACTCACCTTCAAACAAATAGATGGGTTCAGATCGTCTGCCGATACGCTCGGCTCCTAACAATCCTACTTGACATCCGGCCGTCGAAATTATATTACGACCGAGATGATATATGCGGATGTCTACTACATCACCACTGACGTTTCGAATGGGGATCGTGTAGTTGCGACCGTCCCATCCGATCTGCCAATCCTTGAAAGCCTTGATCGGAAGATTACGGTCATCAGCAAGCCGTTGGAGAATCGGGTCCGTCATCTGATGTACGTACTGTTTAGAAATCTGATGAAGGAACTGCGGGATGTTGCCAGACAACCCGGCGGTCTTGCTGTCCCACAATCCGGTCTTCACGTTCACGTAAAACTTATCTGGCTTGCCTGTAAAAGGGCAAGTGCCGTAGCGCTCGTCGCCACGCTCACCGGTGAATTCGACGCCATGCGTTTCAAACGGACGAAGCTTCGTTGACGTGGATGCCATTAGAGTGAAATCTCTTTCGCGTCTGACCAATTGGTTTGCGTCCACTTCATGCCAACCGGCAAAGGGACGGGAAGATTAGGCACGACATGGGAGTCTCTCTGCATGAGTGCGATCATCTCGCGCATCAACCGTTTACTGTGGTCGTCCGGATGAATCTCGGAGATCAGTTCATCATGCACGGTTCCGATGACGCGGGAGCCAAGGTAATCGTCATTGCCATCTTCATCTCGAGACCACACACCGGGATAGTTCTGAACGAGATGTTCATCAACCCTGACTATGGCACGTTTCATAATTTCTGCGCTGCTGCCTTGAATCTGATAATTCACGGCCTTGTACGCGAACGCTTTATCAATCGGATATTCCCGGCCGAAGAGATTGACAAGCACCCCGGTGTCCCGGACTCGACCAATCGTTTCATTCATGTACTCGCGAACACCCGGCAGGTTGTTGTTGAACTCGGCGATGAATCGCTTGGCTTCTTTCTGACTGCATCGAATCAGGAACGCGATCTTCGCCACACCACCGCCATACAATCGCGAGAACAGAATCATCTTCGCCCGCTGACGCCACCACTTGATCAGGCACCCCTTCTTATGTTTCGTCTTCTCATCATCCCACACGAGCACGAACTGTTTGTTCCGCACCATCTCCTGTTCGACTTCTTTCCACCGACCACAGGTGCAGAAGTCTTTCCGGTCATGCCACGCGGCTCGTGCCGTGGAGAGATGGAAGTCGCTGCCCGAGAGCAGCGCTTGCTTCATCGATTCTTCGTTGGCTTCGAATGCAAAAACCCAGACTTCAATCTGGGAGTAATCGGGCATGTACCAGAAAGATCCAGGACGTGGACCGTAGCACTCTCTCTGCCTCGCCCGAATGTGACTGTGGCGACGGCTTGTTTCTGCCGAAGCAATTTGCTGAGTGTTCGGATCGTGGCAAGAGTATCGACCAGTACGTGCGCCTGCGCTATCCCATGCGGGGTGGAGTAGAAAACTCCCATCCGCACGTCCACATTTAAAGAATTCATAGCTGTCAATATATTCAACGACCTTTTTGCCAGCCTTCCATTCCAACACGTGGCGACTAAGCTTACAGCCATCCGGTGCATCACCGTCAACATCGGCACCAGCTGCTGAACCTCTAGCCCAGACCATGAGTTGTTCGGCATCAATTTTCGGTTGCGGTCTTTCGTACTTGCCACCTTTCGTTTCATGCTCTGCCTCATATCCAAGTTCATTGATGAACAGCTTCACCAATTGCTTAGGTGACTGAAGATTGAGATCCCGATAGCCCATGCGGTTAATCTTCTTGCGATGATCCCGCATGTAGCCGGTATAGAATTTCTTTAGTTTCTGTCCGGCATCCGACAAGTAGGTCATGCCCACGCGTTCCATATCCATCGCGGATCGCATGGACCGGAGTTCCCATCGATACACTTCCCAGAGTCGGCCACCGAACTTTTTGTTGTGGTCGAAAATCTTTCGATAGAATCGATAGAGACCGGCCGTGCGTAAACCGTCTCCACCCCCGTAGATGTTGACCAGGTCTTCAAGTTCCGGTAACCAGTAGTCCGCTTCAGCCGGATGCTGACCGTGCGTCTCCTTCGTGGCAATGGTCCACTCTTTCGCTTTGGCTATCCGACGAGCCGGTCCCAATGCCCGTTTCAGTTCCAGTAAATCTTCGTCATCAATGCCGAGATACTTTTTCGCGAGTGGTTTCAAAGCGAAGGTGAATTCGTTTGTGGGGTTGGCGACCCGAGCCATGATTCTGGTATCGTGAATCTTGCAGCGCCAGTCTACTTCAATGTCCGGCTGAATGGTCATGGCCTTATCGAATCGGGCCATGTGGCAGACGACACGCATGTCGGGGTTGCCAACGACTTTCTTGAACCACCGGAGCTCGGCTTCGATGCCTTTGTACTTAACCTGCCGGGTGTAGGGGTTGATACGGGGTGCTCGGACCGTGACAGTGTCCCCATCAAGGTTCGTGAACACAAAGAGGAACGGTCGGTCCGGGTAAATCCTCCGTTCCTTTCGAAACGCGGATGGCCACGGCCATAGGCCGGTGGTCTCCGTGTCGAAGATTAGGGTGTTACGAGGAAGTTTAAGCACGGTTCGGCAATCCGGATCCCTTGCATTGTGAACACGGTTCTAATTTTGTATCATCCTGAGCATAGGAATGCCACATCTTACCATGGCCTTTGCAATTTTGACAAACCTCATCACGAAGTGTGACAATGATTCCGCTCAGATACGTAATCCGACGGCGTAGCTCCTGTGTTCGAGTCTCAGAGGCATACATGTCTTTCTCAGTCCGTTTAAGTTCTTCGCTGATTACGATATGGGCATCTTTAAGACTCATATTTATTTCCTCTCACATTCCCGACATTGACAAATTTGTTTGGATCCGATCCACGCGCATCCACAGCGCAGCTGAATCATCCAACGAGACGGATACCTTATCCCACTAAGTCGATGCAAGCTCCCGACAGCTGGCGCACCATTCCACCAGTAACAATCCCAAGGATAAATGCGGCAACGTCTGTCGGATTCAATTCGAGACCGCTCACACTGTTCTGGCGGAAGTATTCCGTTGCCTGCTCTGGTGTCCATCCCCGAACCTCCTGCACACGTTGATCGATGTAGGTGGACATGCCGGTCC
>Ga0210379_10000459_pt1 | contig 13162 bp, 6 predicted proteins | sample PLMedo_2_FD_155468 | JGI IMG/M metagenome (GOLD analysis project Ga0210379, IMG submission 155468) | Groundwater sediment microbial communities from an aquifer in East River, Colorado, USA - PLM4_32_coex redo | ecosystem: Environmental > Terrestrial > Soil > Riparian zone | place: USA: East... | reverse complement strand
CACGGGACTGCCGAGAGAAACTCGGAGGAAGGTGGGGATGACGTCAAGTCAGCATGGCCCTTACGTCCTGGGCTACACCCACGCTACAATGGCCGGTACAACGGGCGGCGAAACCGCGAGGTGGAGCGAATCCCTTAAAGCCGGTCTCAGTTCGGATTGTAGGCTGCAACTCGCCTGCATGAAGCCGGAGTTGCTAGTAACCGCCGGTCAGCATACGGCGGTGAATATGTTCCCGGGCCTTGTACACACCGCCCGTCACGTCATGAAAGCTGGCAACACCCGAAGCCGGTGGGCCAACCCGCAAGGGGGGCAGCCGTCGAAGGTGGGGTTGGTGATTGGGACGAAGTCGTAACAAGGTAGCCGTACCGGAAGGTGCGGCTGGATCACCTCCTTTCTAGGGAGATCCGAGTCTCGACTCTTGGTGGGGTCGAGGCGTTGATGGCTCCTAGGGTTGATCGCACGGTCGCTCGAGTCTCCCCGCCAGGTGGAGCTCGCCGGGACCGATCCGCAAGGGTCGATGCCGGAGGCCGATACGCGACCTGGAAAGAACACCGAACCCATTCGACCATCCCGATGTCCCGGTATTTCCTGTCACTCTTCAAGGGTCAAGGTGCAGCCGTCCGCGGCGACGACCGTGTCGTCAACGTCAGGCACGGCAAACCCCGCGGAGGGCGATTAGCTCAGCTGGTTAGAGCGTTGCCCTGATAAGGCAGAGGTCTCTGGTTCGAGTCCAGAATCGCCCACCATCCCCACCCCTGGCGCGGGGACGTAGCTCAGTTGGTAGAGCATCTCCTTTGCAAGGAGAGGGTCAGGAGTTCGAGTCTCCTCGTCTCCACCATCCCCCGAGCACCTGCGCCATCCGAGCAACTGAACAGATCGGGTCCCATCCCCGAACCACCACCGTCCAACAACCGGGACCATGTCCCGCTTCGAGCCCCTGATCCGTGTCCTTCCCCTGCGGCAGGCCACTGACCAGCGGATCGCTGGGCGACGGAACGACACCGCGTCGTCCCCGTCGGGGGCTGGCTCCTCGAGCCGGCCGCACCTTAACAACTGGAATGTTTCGGCAGATTGAATGAATCTTCGATTTCGCCGAGTAGTCAAACGAAATGATCCCGATCCGATCCCAGTCAGCGACTGGCCGCCTGGTCAGAGGCTGGAGGGGGTCAAGCTACAAAGGGCACGGGGTGGATGCCTTGGCGCCAAGAGCCGATGAAGGACGTGGCAGGCTGCGAAATGCTCCGGGGAGTCGCGAGCAGACTTTGATCCGGAGATGTCCGAATGGGGAAACCCGGCTGGGGTCATGCCCAGTCACTCCCGGTTGAATCAAATAGGCCGGGCAGAGGTAAGCCAGCGAACTGAAACATCTCAGTAGCTGGAGGAAAAGAGATGATTCCCCGAGTAGTGGCGAGCGAAACGGGAACAGTCCAAACTCACTCAGCGCGATAGGTTGCCGCCGTTTCTGAGTGGGGGTTGTAGGAGTCGATCATCGGGACCCGGCAAGGTCCCGGCGGAGTTACCAAGTCGATCGCTAGTCGAACTGCCCTGGAACGGCAGGCCAGAGAGGGTGAGAGCCCCGTAGGCGAAAGCGACCGACCTCCGTGATCGACCACCTGAGTACCACGTGGAAGGTCTCTCATGTGGGAATCTGGGCGGACCACCGTCCAAGGCTAAATACTCTTGGCGACCGATAGTGAACTAGTACCGTGAGGGAAAGGTGAAAAGCACCCCGGAAGGGGAGTGAAATAGTACCTGAAACCACGTGCCTACAAGCAGTCAGAGGGTGTTGCCGGTTCGCCGGTAGCCTGATGGCGTGCCTTTTGAAGAATGAGCCGACGAGTTACTAGCGTGTGGCGAGGTTAAGTCCGCGAAGGACGGAGCCGGAGCGAAAGCGAGTCTGAATAGGGCGATCAGTCGCACGCTGTAGACCCGAAACCGAGTGACCTATCCATGGCCAGGTTGAAGCGAGAGTAATGTCTCGTGGAGGACCGAACTCACTAGCGTTGAAAAGCTAGGGGATGAGCTGTGGATAGAGGTGAAATGCCAATCGAACTCGGAGATAGCTGGTTCTCCCCGAAATAGCTTTAGGGCTAGCCTCGGGCGTTCAATCACGGGGGTAGAGCACTGGATGGGCTAGGGGGCTTCCCGCTTACCAACCCCAACCAAACTCCGAATCCCGTGATTTCAGAGCCCGGGAGTCAGACTGCGAGGGCTAAGCTTCGTGGTCAAAAGGAAAACAGTCCGGACCGTCAGCTAAGGTCCCTAAATCCAAGCTAAGTGGTAAAGGATGTGGATTCGCATAGACAACCAGGATGTTGGCTCAGAAGCAGCCACCATTGAAAGAGTGCGTAACAGCTCACTGGTCAAGTGGATCTGCGCCGAAAATTCAGCGGGGCTCAAGCTTGGTACCGAAGCTACGGACTCCATGACCGGTTCGCCGGTCGTGGTTTGGTAGGGGAGCGTTCCGTCAGCAGTGAAGGTCGACCGTGAGGACGGCTGGAGTGGGCGGAAGTGCGAATGTCGGCATGAGTAGCGCAATGTGAGTGAGAATCTCACACGCCGTAAGCCTAAGGTTTCCTGAGGAAGGCTTGTCCGCTCAGGGTTAGTCGGGCCTAAGCCGAGGACGAACGTCGTAGGCGATGGACATCCGGTTGATATTCCGGAACCACTAACGATCGTTTGCACCGCAAGGTGTCGCCTGGGGGTAGGAGAACGGAGGTTGGCCGGCGAAAGTCGGTCGAGTCCACGATCCGATCCCAGGTGAGAGCAATGGCATGACACGGCACGGTAGTTCGAGCGCCCGATTGGTTGTGGGCGTCTAAGCAGGTAGGGGGACTGGACAGGTAAATCCGTCCGGTCATTTCAAACCCCGAGACGCGAATGCGAGAGGCTTTGCCTTGAAGTCGAGTGAGCCGAGCTGGCGAGAAAAGTGTCTAGCGAGATCAATAGTGTCCGTACCGCAATCCGACACAGGTAGGCGGGTAGAGCATACCAAGGCGATCGGGAGAACCCTCGTTAAGGAACTCGGCAACATGGCCCCGTAACTTCGGGAGAAGGGGCGCTTCGCAGCTCGCTGCTTGCAGTGGGTTGATCGAAGCCGCAGTGAAAAGGCCCAGGCGACTGTTTAGCAAAAACACAGGTCTCTGCGAAAGCGAAAGCTGACGTATAGGGGCTGACGCCTGCCCAGTGCCGGAAGGTTAAGAGGAGGGGTGCAAGCTCTGAATCGAAGCCCCGGTAAACGGCGGCCGTAACTATAACGGTCCTAAGGTAGCGAAATTCCTTGTCGGGTAAGTTCCGACCCGCACGAATGGCGTAACGATCTGGGCGCTGTCTCAACGAGGGATCCGGCGAAATTGAAGTACCTGTGAAGATGCAGGTTACCCGCGGCAGGGCAAAAAGACCCCGTGGAGCTTTACTGCACCCTGACATTGGATTGGGGTTCAGCTTGTGTAGGATAGGTGGGAGGCTTTGAAGCTGGGGCGCTAGCCTCGGTGGAGCCGACCTTGAAATACCACCCTTGCTGGATTTCGTTTCTAACCGCGACCCGTGATCCGGGCGCGGAACAGTGTCAGGCGGGCAGTTTGACTGGGGCGGTCGCCTCCTAAAGTGTAACGGAGGCGCCCAAAGGTTCCCTCAGGCTGAATGGAAACCAGCCGAAGAGTGCAAAGGCATAAGGGAGCTTGACTGCGAGACCTACAAGTCGAGCAGAGACGAAAGTCGGGCTTAGTGATCTGGTACCTCCGAGTGGAAGGGGTATCACTCAACGGATAAAAGCTACCCCGGGGATAACAGGCTGATGGTGCCCAAGAGTTCACATCGACGGCACCGTTTGGCACCTCGATGTCGGCTCGTCGCATCCTGGGGCGGAAGTACGTCCCAAGGGTTTGGCTGTTCGCCAATTAAAGCGGCACGCGAGCTGGGTTCAGAACGTCGTGAGACAGTTCGGTCTCTATCCGCCGTGGGCGTAGGGAACTTGAGAGGAGTTGCTCCTAGTACGAGAGGACCGGAGTGAACGAACCGCTGGTGTGCCAGTTGTCCCGCCAGGGGCACCGCTGGGTAGCTATGTTCGGTCGGGATAAGCGCTGAAAGCATCTAAGTGCGAAGCTCGCCTCGAGATGAGGTTCCCCACCGGGTCAACCGGGTAAGACCGCAGGGAGACCACCTGTTATATAGGCCGCATGTGGAAGTCCGGTGACGGATGCAGCTGAGCGGTACTAACGGTCGAGGGCTTGACCTCTTCAGCAACTGACCAGGGGTCGGTGGCTGGAGGATCGTGATCAGATCCAACTTGACTACTCGAATCGAGGATGGATCCATTCCGGCGCCCGCGCGGTCACCACCGCGCGTCGAGCCGCTGCCGAAACCATCCAGACGCGAAAGATCCCGGTGACTCTAGCGGAGAGGCCACACCCGTTCCCATCCCGAACACGGAAGTTAAGCTCTCCAGCGCCGAAGATACTGAGAGGGCAGCCTTTCGGGAAAATAGGTCGTCGCCGGGATTTTTGCGTTCCCGCGGCCGGCACCGGCGGTCCCGGCTATCCTTCGGGCCATGACCGCGGTCGACCCTGAAGCGCCGCCCCGACCGCTTCCCGACGACGACCCACGGGCCGAGCGGCCGCTGACGGGTCTCTGCCCATATCTCGCTGCGGTCGATGGCGGCTGGCGCAGCGCAACGGTCGCGCGCGAGCATCGCTGCGGCGCCGTCGCGCCGCCGGCGATCCTGGCGGCTGAGAAGCAGCGTCGCCTGTGCCTCTCCGCCGACTATCCGACCTGTGCCACCTACGAGGCCGCGCGAGCCGCCCGTCCGATGGCCCACGGTCGTGCCCCGGCGCTGCCGCGTCCGCTGGCGCGCACGACGCCGGTCGTCCTCGACCGGGGTCGGCTGGCGATCAGCATGCCCCCGGTCCGGTGGGATCGGTCGGTCGGCCAGGCCCTCCTCGTCGGCCTGCTGGCCATCGCCTTCGCTGCGATCATCGTCGCCAGGCTCGCCGGGAGCGGTGCCGGCGGCGGTGCGATCGATGCCTCTCCGACAGCTTCCGCGCGCGCGAGCGCCGATCCAAGCGATGGCGCGACGAGCCTCCCGACCGCCACGGGCGGACCGAGCGCGACCGCCGGCGCGACCGCGGGGAGCAGCGGCTCGGCGTCGCCGGCCACACCCGCTCCCACGACACGATCGACCAGGACGTACAAGGTGAAGGCAGGCGACACGCTGGTCGGGATCGCGGCCCGGTTCGGCACCACTCCGAAGGCCATCTCCGAGCTCAACGGGATCACCGATCCATCGAGCCTCAAGGTCGGGCAGACCCTCAAGATCCCCTGACCGGCGTGACCGGTGGGCGCCGGGGTGACCGGCGTGCGCCGGCTCAGCGCTGGCCTGACCGGCGTGACCGGGGTGACCGGCGGGCGCCGGCTCAGCGCTGGCAACCCCGGCAGTACGAGGTGATGAAGCCGCCGGCGCGTACCTCGGTGATCCGCGTCCCGCAGCGCGGGCAGGGCTGACCGCCCTTGTCGTGCACGGCAAGGAAGTCGCGTACCTGCCGCTCGAAGGTCGGGGGGACGCGCTCACGCAGGACGGCGATCGCGTCGCCGAGTGTCGTTCGGGTGGCCGTGTACAGAGCATCGACCTCCTCCGAGGCCAGACTCGCGCGCTTCCGAAACGGGAGCAGGCCGGCCGCGTGGAGGATCTCGTCGCTGTAGGCGTTCCCGATCCCGGCCACGAACGACTGGTTGCGGAGCAGGTTCTTGAGTTCGCCGGGATGACGGCGGATGCGTTCGCGCCACACCTCGAGCGTCAGCGCCGGATCGTCCGCGTCGGGGCCCTGCTCCGGCGCGCCGAGTCCCGGCACCGGCCGATCGACACCGGCCGGGCGCAGGTAGACCTTGCCCATCTGGGTCGGGTCGCGATAGCGGACCTCGGGTCGGGCGTCGTCGGCCGGCAGCCATGGCGCGGCGCGAGTCCATCCAGCGGCGTCGCGCGGCATCCCCCCGCGCGGACCGAAGCCAAGGATGACGGCCGTCTTGGTCGGCGCCTTGTCGCCCGCGCCGGCCAGCTGGAAGCGGCCGGTCAGCATCGGGTTCCAGGCGACCGCGTCCCGCTCCAACTCGAGCAGCAGGAACTTGCCGCGTCGGCGGATGGACTCGACTCGTTGATCGGCCAGGGACGCGAGCTCCGCCGGCGTGCCTCGGACCGCGAGTGGACCTGGTGCCTCCGCCGCGGTGACCGGCCGGCCCGCGAGGGCGGCGTGGAGGGCATCGGCGACCACGGTCAGATCGGGCAATTCGGGCACGGCGCGGCGATTGTAGCCGTCGGAAGCCGTGTGCTAGACTCTCCCGGCCCCAAGGGGCGCGGATAGAGCACGAGCGACATAGAGCCCATTCGACGCACGAAGGAGCGGACCGCGGAGATCACCACGGACCACCTCGAACGTTTCGGACACGGCTTGAGCTTCGCTCGGGCCGTTCGTGATTCTCGGGTGCGAATCCACAACCAGGAGTGACCAGACCCTTGACCGAAGAGCAGCAGGGCGGGACCACGCCGGAGCCGGAGGCCATCGCCTCCGTCGCCGACCAGGCGTCCGATGACACCGTCTCGGCGGTCGCCGTCGCCGACGAGCCCGCCACCAGCACAGACGACCTCGCATCCGTCCCGGAGGCCGAGCCCACGATCGACGTCGAGCCCGTATCCGAATCGCCGGCATCGGCGTCCGTCGAACCGCCACCCGCCGCCGCGGTCGAGCCCGAAGCCGCGGTCGAGCCCGAAGCCGCGCTGGTGCCCGCAGCCGCGGTCGAGCCCGAAGCCGAGGCGGCCGAAGCCGAGGTCCTGGCCGACGCCCCAACGTCGTCTGCCGCCCCGGCTGACGGTGATGCCCTGACCGACGAAGAGACCTCGCATGCGCCCGCCGCGAGCGACGAGGACGAAGAGGCAGCTCCGACGCGTCCGCTCGGACCCGAGCCGACGACGATGGAGGAGCTGCTCGCCGAGCAGGACTCCGACATCAAGAGCTTCAAGCACGGTGATGTCGTCGAGGGCCAGGTGGTCCGCATCGACAAGGACGAGATCCTCGTCGATATCGGTGCCAAGAGCGAGGGTGTCGTCAGCAACCGGGAACTGTTCGGGCGCCACGGCGAGGGCCAGCCCGCTCTCGCCATCGGCGACACGGTCCTGGTCTACGTCCTGCAACCGGAATCGCCCGAGGGCCACGTCGTCCTGTCGCTCCGCCGCGCCGGCCTTGAGCGCAAGTGGCGCTCGATGCAGGAGCAGTTCGAGGCCGGGGTCATCATCGAGGCGCCGGTCATCGACCACAACAAGGGTGGCCTCATCGTCGACTGCGGCATCCGCGGGTTCGTGCCGATCAGCCAGATCGTCGATTTCCCGCGCCGCCCACAGAACGACCAGCCACGCGATGCGGCCCAGGAGATCGCCGAGAAGCTGATGCCGTTCGTCGGCCGCAAGCTTCGGCTCAAGATCCTCGAGGTCAACCGCAAGGCGAACCGCTTGATCCTCTCGGAGAAGGTCGCCCTCTACGAGGAGCGCCGCGAGAAGCGCGACGAGCTGTTCAGCAGCCTGCAGGTCGGCCAGAAGGTCACCGGCACGGTCCGGTCGATCGCCCCGTTCGGCGTCTTCATCGACCTCGGCGGCATCGACGGCCTCGTGCACAAGAGCGAGCTCTCCTGGAACAAGGTCAACAACCCCGAGTCCGGCTATCACGTCGGCGAGGAGGTCGAGGCCGAGGTCATCGACATCAACCACGAGCGCGGTCGCATCAGCCTGTCGATCCGCCGGCTGCAGCCCGACCCGTGGCATTCCACGGTCGCGGACTTCAAGGTCGGTGACATCATCGACGGGACCGTCACCAAGCTCGTCAACTTCGGCGCCTTCGTGCGGGTTCGCGACGGCCTCGAGGGCCTGATCCACATCAGCGAGCTGTCCCATCAGCGCGTGGCGCATCCGGGCGACGTCGTCCACGAGGGCCAGACGCTCAAGCTCAAGATCATCTCGCTCGACTCCGAGCGGCACCGTCTCGGCCTCAGCCTCAAACAGGCCGAAGAGCCGCCGGCTCGTCCGGTCGTCGAGGCAGGGGCGCCCGGCGTCCCGGCCGCGCCCGGTGCGCCCCGAGCCGAGCGCCGGCCACGCCCCGAGCGCAGTTACTCGATGTCGGACGCGGTCCAGGAGCCGGAGGGCGGGATCGACAACACCCTCGCGTCGGCCTTCGCCCAGGTCCGCCAGCAGCTCGCCGCCGCCGAGGTCGACGAGGTCGTCGACACGCTCGCCGCCGAGGAGGCAGTCGAGGAAGCCGTCGCCACGGAACGGATCGCGGACGTCGTCGAGACCGTGGCCGAGGACGAAGCGATCGAGGAGGCCTTCGCGGCCGACAAGATCGAGGGCGTCGTCGAGACCGTCGCCGAGGACGAAGCGATCGAGGAGGCCTTCGCGGCCGAGGCGGTGGAGGCGATCGTCGAGACCGTCGCCGAGGACGAGGCCGCCGAAGAGGCGATCGCCGCGGAGACCGTCGAGACCATCGTCGAGACCGTCGCCGAGGACGAAGCCGCCGAGGAGGCGATCGCCGCGGAGACCGTCGAGACCATCGTCGAGACCGTCGCCGAGGACGAAGCCGCCGAGGAGGCCATCGCCGCCGAGACCGTCGAGACGATCGTCGAGACCGTCGCGGAGGACGAGGCGGCCGAGGAAACCGAGGCTGCCGAAGCGGTCGCCACGATCGCCAGGAAGACGATGGAGAAGAACACAGAGGGCTGACCCGAGCCGCGGCCACCCGACGACCCGCCGGACTCCGGTGGGTCGTTTCGATTCCTTAGCCTCGCGGATGCATCCGCCGGGCCCACCGGGACGTTTGGATGGGTAGAGAGGCCGAACCCGCCGACGTACCTTGCGCCAAGGAGCGTCGTGCTAGCATGGCCAGAGCGGCACGCTCGTGGCGCTCGGGAAAGGGAACAGGCGTTCGACTCGATGGATCGCTTCGACAAGTTCACGGATCGCGCGCGCAAGGTCCTGACCCTGGCTCAGGACGAGGCGCAGCGGTTCAACCACAACTACATCGGCACGGAGCACCTGCTCCTCGGCCTCGTCCGCGAGGGCGAGGGTGTCGCCGCGCGGGTCCTCGAGAACATGAACGTCGAGCTGGCCAAGGTACGGACCGCGGTCGAGTTCATCATCGGGCGCGGCGATCGGCCGGTCGTCGGTGAGGTGGGCCTGACGCCGCGAGCCAAGCGGGTCATCGAACTGGCCATCGACGAGGCGCGCCGCCTCGGACACAACTACATCGGCACGGAGCATCTGCTCCTCGGCCTCGTCCGTGAGGGCGAGGGGATCGCCGCCGGTGTCCTCGAGTCGCTCGGCGTCAACCTCGACAAGGTCCGCCACGAGGTCATCCGCGTCCTGTCGCAGAGCTCGTCCGCCGGCCCGACCCCCGAGGCGAAGCGGGCCAGCAAGACGCCGACCGTCGACCAGCTCGGCATCAACCTGACCGACGCCGCCCGTGCAGGAAAGCTGGATCCCGTCATCGGCAGGGAGAAGGAGATCGAGCGGGTCATCCAGATCCTCTCGAGGCGGACGAAGAACAACCCGGCCCTCATCGGCGAGCCGGGCGTCGGCAAGACCGCCATCGCCGAGGGGCTGGCCCATCGGATCGTGGCCGGTGACGTCCCCGAGACCCTGCTCAACAAGCGCGTGCTGACCCTCGACATCGGGTCGCTCGTGGCCGGAACGAAGTACCGCGGCGAGTTCGAGGAACGCCTCAAGAAGATCATCGAGGAGCTGCGCAACACGAACGACGCCGTCCTGTTCATCGACGAGCTGCATACGCTCGTCGGAGCCGGAGCCGCGGAAGGCGCCATCGATGCCGCCAACATCCTCAAGCCGCCGCTCGCAAGGGGCGAGCTGCAGTGCATCGGTGCGACGACGCTCGACGAATATCGCAAGTACATCGAGCGCGACGCGGCCCTCGAGCGACGCTTCCAGCCGGTCATGGTCGAGGAGCCGACGCTCGAGCAATCGATCGACATCCTGCTCGGGATCCGCGAACGCTACGAGCAGCACCACAAGGTCACCATCACGGATGAGGCGGTGAAGGCCGCAGTGGACCTATCGATCCGCTACATCACCGACCGTCACCTGCCCGACAAGGCGATCGACCTCATCGACGAGGCCGCGTCGCGCGTACGCCTTCGGCACGCCTCGGCGCCGCCCGCCCTGCGCGAGGCGCAGAAGGCACTCGAGCAGATCACCAAGGAAAAGGACGCGGCGATCAACAACCAGGAATACGAGGAAGCCGCGACGCTGCGCGAGACGGAGGCGACCGCACGTGACACGGTCGATGCGCTCCGCGCCGAATGGCAGTCCCAGGTGTCGGCCGACCAGCCGAAGGTCGACGAGGACGAGATCGCCCAGATCGTCGCGATGTGGACCGGGATCCCGGTCACGCGCATCGCGCAGGAGGAGTCCCAGCGCCTGCTGAACATGGAGGAAGCCCTCCATGGTCGCGTCATCGGCCAGGAAGAGGCGATCGGGATCGTCGCGAAGGCCGTCCGTCGTGCTCGAGCCGGACTCAAGGACCCCAAGCGGCCGATCGGCTCGTTCATCTTCCTCGGCCCGACCGGCGTCGGAAAGACGGAGCTCGCCAAGGCCCTCGCCGAGTTCATGTTCGGGAGCGAGGACGCGCTCATCAAGATCGACATGAGCGAGTTCATGGAGCGGCACAACGTCAGCCGCCTGGTCGGGGCGCCCCCCGGCTACGTCGGCTTCGATGAGGGTGGCCAGCTGACCGAGGCGGTCCGCCGCAAGAACTACTGCGTCGTCCTGCTCGACGAGGTGGAGAAGGCGCACCCCGAGGTGTTCAACATCCTCCTCCAGATCCTCGAGGACGGGCACCTCTCGGACGCCAAGGGCCGCCGCGTGGACTTCCGCAACGCGATCATCATCATGACCTCGAACCTCGGCGCCAAGCAGCTCCAGACGAACTCGAGCCTCGGCTTCCGTGCCATGGGCTCGACCGACGCGAACCGCGCCGAGAGCTCGCACGAGCTCATGAAGGAGAAGGTCGCCGCCGAGCTCAAGTCGAGCTTCCGCCCGGAGTTCCTCAACCGCATCGACGCGACGGTCGTGTTCCGCTCGTTGACGGTCGAGGAGATCGCCCAGATCGTGGATCTGATGCTCGCCCGCGTGCGCGACCAGCTGCGCGCCCAGCAGATGCAGCTCGAGGTCACGCCGGCCGCCAAGGAGCACATCATCAAGCTCGGCTACGACGTGGCCTACGGAGCACGGCCGCTGCGCCGGGTCATCCAGAACATGATCGAGGATGTGCTCGCGGAGCACCTCCTGCTCGGCAAGTACGAGCCCGGCTCCACGATCGTCGTGGACAAGGACGAAGAAGCCGGCCTCGACATCCACCTCGCCGAGCCGCGCACCCCGGTCGAGGCGCGGTGAGCCGCGCCGCCCGACCGGCGGCCTAGCGATGGCGCGGCCAGCGAGCCGCTTCGTCTGCCAGTCCTGCGGGGAATCGTTCCTCCGCTGGGAAGGACAATGCCGTTCCTGCGGCGGCTGGAACACCCTGGTCGAGACCGTCGTCCGCGAGCCGACCCGTGCCCAGCGGGCGACCAGCCGCGGACCCGCCGCCGGTGGCGCCGCGGCCACGCCGTCCGGCCTGGCCGGCATCGCCGAGGCGGACCTGCCGCGCCTCAGCCTCGGCATCGACGAGCTGGACCGGGTGCTCGGCGGAGGGCTCGTGCCCGGGTCGCTCGTCCTGCTCGGAGGGGAGCCCGGGATCGGCAAGTCGACGCTCCTGCTCCAGGCGGCGGCCGGCCTCACCCGTTCGACGAGCGACGGGGCGCACGTGCTCTACGCGACGGGCGAGGAGTCGCCGGGCCAGGTCAGGCTCCGCGCCGCGCGCCTGGGATTGCTGGCGGGTCCGTCAGGGGAAGGGGTCCGCGTCCTGGCCGAACACGACGTCAGTCGGATCGTGGAGGTCGCGCGCGCGGAGCGACCGGGGCTCGTGGTGGTCGATTCGATCCAGACTGCGACGGTCGACGAGCTCGACGGCGCGGCCGGGAGCGTCGGCCAGGTCCGCGAATCGACCCTCCGCCTGATGGACCTCGCAAAGGGCGACGGGATCGCCGTGATCCTCGTCGGGCACGTCACCAAGGACGGCTCGATCGCCGGACCGAAGACCCTCGAACACCTCGTCGACGCCGTCGTCAACCTCGAAGGCGAACGCTACGCCGCACTCCGCCTCCTTCGCGCGACGAAGAACCGCTTCGGCTCGACCGACGAGATCGGCGTCTTCGAGATGGCTGAGACCGGCCTGCGCGAGATCGCCGACCCGGCTCGGGCGTTCCTCGCGGATCACCGCGGATCGGCACCGGGGAGCGTCGTTGCCCCGACCCTCGAGGGCAGCCGGCCGCTGCTGGTCGAGGTCCAGGCGCTCGTCAGCCCGACCGGATACGGGACGCCGACGCGCAAGGCGAGCGGGCTCGACCCGAACCGCTTGAGCCTGCTCATCGCGGTTCTCGGCCGGCGGGCGGGGATCGCGCTCGGAAGCCAGGACGTCTATGCCAACCTCGCCGGCGGCCTGTCCGTCGTCGAACCCGCGCTCGATCTGCCACTGGCGCTCGCGCTGGCCTCGTCCGCTCGCGACCGGCCGGTGCCGTCCGGGACGGTGGCGATCGGGGAGGTCGGGTTGCTGGGTGAGCTGCGCGCCGTCGTGGGTCTGGAACGGCGGCTGCGCGAGGCCGCGCGCCTCGGGTTCGAGCGGGCCATCGTGCCCCACCCCTCGTCCGGCTCGACGCTCCCCTCGATCGATGGGCTGGACGTCGTGGCGGTCGCGACCCTCCGCGACGCGATCGCCGCAGCGCTCGCCGAGCGTCCGTCGACTCGTGGCGAGGCGCTCCCGGCGATGCTAGGCTGACCGTCCGCCGGTGCCGATCCTGGCCCGGGGACGTCCGGAACGTCGAGGGAATCGTTGATCCGCTACATCCGCGTCCTTGGGGCCGCCCTGGGCGGTCTGGTCGGCCTTGCGCTTGCGGCGATCGAGGTCAACGGGCGCCAGCTGTTCACCGACGTCCCGAACTCTGGGGCGTTCCTCGCGGCCTGGGTCGTGGCCTGGATCGTGGTGGGCTTCGCGATCCTCCCGTACCTCACGGTCGTTCCCGC
>Ga0210379_10000458_pt1 | contig 13169 bp, 10 predicted proteins | sample PLMedo_2_FD_155468 | JGI IMG/M metagenome (GOLD analysis project Ga0210379, IMG submission 155468) | Groundwater sediment microbial communities from an aquifer in East River, Colorado, USA - PLM4_32_coex redo | ecosystem: Environmental > Terrestrial > Soil > Riparian zone | place: USA: East... | reverse complement strand
GTTGCTGGCCGCAATCGCATCGCGCGGAATGAAACAGATCGCCGGTCAGGCACGAAGAATGGACGCGGGTGAGCACCTTCTCACCGTCGCCAATCTCTCCGCGGACCAGGGCAACATGCGTTTCGCCGGAGAAGGCGTTCTTGAACACGTGAATGTCGAACTCGCCGTAGTCGGTCGGGAGCTTCGCCGAAGCCACGCAGCGGACCGGCGGCCGACGGAGTAGGGCATTGGCGAACGTCAACCCGCTGCGAACCCAGGGAATCATTGGGACACCTGCTTCTGATCGGAGGGACGGGCCATCGTAGGTGGGGGACGAAAAAGTTGTCAAGCAGACTTGCGCGTCTCAGGGACAATCGCGGGGACAGAGTCAACGAGTCCGTGGCTTGTCATTCTCTGGGTGGGGAGTCTCCATCCGCCGAGCAAAACCAGGCAGCCGACGATTCCGGGTTGAAACATCAGCGCCGCATACAAACGGTTGTTGGAATCCGGAGCCGAAAAGCCTTGTTGGCGAATGAATCGCACCTGCGATCCGCGCATCGAACGCTCCTCTTCGTGAGTAAGACGATTGTTGATTACTTCAACAGTGCCCAATGCACCGGATTTACTTGACCGTCTTCCCGCAAGTCAGGGCGGCTGGCTCGCTGGGTTGAACGATGAGTACGTCGGCAAAGCGTTGCGTCTGCTGCACGCGAGTCCCGTTCGCGATTGGACCGTCGATGAGCTCGCGCGAGAGGTTGCGGTATCTCGCTCCGTGTTGGCGCAACGGTTCACGGAGCTGGTGGGGGAAGCGCCCATGCGATACCTCGCCACTTGGCGGATGCAGCTCGCCAAGCAGATGATGCGCGAGGGGGCACGCAACATCCAGGACGTCGCGACACGTGTCGGCTACGACTCGGAAGCCGCCTTCAATCGGGCGTTCAAGCGGGCGACCGGCTCTCCGCCAGCGACCTGGCGCAAAGGCGCACTCCGCGCCTCCGTGCTGGTGGGTGTCACTCTGGCAGGACCTTGGTCGGAATTGGTGGGCACGCTACTCAGACTCACCGCCGACCTGGCCTGACCACCCATCCCTTCCTTACCGCTGTCGCGCGAACCGGGAGTCACCTGATATGTGAATCTCCACGAGGTCAGTCGCCTCACCCTTGTCGTCGACGATGAATCGATAGCCGATTCCCAGCCCTTCGAAAACCGTCTGAGATCGCGGTAGCAACGGCCGCATCTCGCCCCCGTCGACCCCGGCGGCGCCGATGATTCTTGCGATCAATTGGCCGCCAGAGAGCGACACTTCGATCGTGCGCTTGTTTGTCAGATACAACCCACTGTAGACGCCGACGTAGCGCGCCAGCACGTCGGGCGCAACGGTCACTCCCCCGTTTGCGGCATCCGCGATGCTACCGTCCCAGTGGTCGCTACTGAGTTCGCAGACCGCCTCGAGCATTTCCGTATCGGCCGCCAGCGCCATATCCGCCGTTAAACCCCAGGGCTTCGCGTATGCGGCCGGATCGGTGAAGGTCACCTCCACCTGGAGGTGGCCGAAGTCCCGGCGTCGGTATAGCTCTCTCACACGCAGCGCCTCCGTATGCGCCTGCCCATAGCGGCTCAGCCACGTCTTGTCGTTGAATCCGACACTGTCCACGATCAGCGTGTCGCCGTCCCAGCGCCCCACCGAGAATCCCATCCAGCTTGGCGCGGGGTTGGCCTCGAGCGTGCGACCGTCCATGAAGATCACGCGATAGGTCAGATCGTCGTTCAGGATCGCGATGGAGGTCGGTGTCTGGAGGATGCGCTTCCACCCGGCAAACCTGTCAGCCTCGGGCCCGCTCGGCAGACAACGATAAGAGGGACGCCCCTTCTGGTAATCCTGCTGACGCTGGCGGACGAGATCATTCACCCACGGTTGTGCGATGGCGGGATCGAGCTTGGGTTCGGGAGTCGGCCCGTTCCACACGCCCGTCAGGTCTGGTTTGCCATCGGGCCCGCGCGGCGCGGGTGCGGTCAGGTCCGGCTTTCCCGCGGCGGTGCGCGGAATGCCCGGCCAGGAACGGTCCAGCCACTGGGCCGCCGCGGGCATCGTCCCCACGATCAGCGCGAGCGCAGCGAGAAGAAATAGCCTCATACGCTAACCGGGGTCACTTCTGGCGCGGGAACTTGTACGGGCCGGATATGTGAATCTCCACGAGGTCCGTCGGCACACCTTTGTCGTCAACAATGAACTGGAAACCGAGTCCGAGGCCTTCGAACAGTGTCTGTGAGCGCGGTACCAGCGGCTGCGCCGCGTCCGGGTCGAGGCCAGCAGTGCCGAGGCCGCCCTCGATGTCCGCGGCACCGACGATCTTGACCATCAATTGACCGCTGGACAGTGACACTTCGATCGTGCGCTTGTTTCCCCCGTATATCCCGCTGTAGGCGCCGACGTATCGTGCCAGCACGTCGGGCGGCACGGACACTGGCGGGCCGTCCGAGACAGTGCCCTCCCAGTGATCGCTGCTCCATTCGCAGATCGCCTCGAGCATTTCCGTATCGGCCGCCAGCGCCATGTTCTCCGTAAAGCCCCACGGCTTCGCGTACGCAGTCGGATCGATGTAGGTCACTTCCACCTGCAGGTGGCCGAAGTCGGTGCGCCGGTAGCGTTCTGTGGTCCGCAGTGCCTCCGTATGCGAGATCCCATAGCGGCTCGTCCACGTCTTGTCGTTGAATCCGACGCTGTCCACGACCAGCGTGTCGCCCTCCCAGCGCCCGACCGAATATCCCATCCAGGTCGGTGCGGGGTTGGCCTCCAGCTTGCGGCCGTCCATGTGGATCACGCGATAGGTGAGGTCGTCATTGAGGATCGCGATGGCAGTCGGCGTCTGGAGGAAGCGCTTCCAGCCACCAAACCTCTCGGCCTCGGGTCCGCTCGGCCGACACTGGTAATAGGGACGCGTCTTGAAGTACTCCTGCTGATACTTTCGGGCAAGATCGCTGACCCACGACTGCACGTTGTCTTTATCGGGACGGGCGACGACATTCGGCCCGTTCCACACTCCGCTCAAATCAGGCTTCCGATCGGGCCCGCGCGGCGCCGGCGCCTTGAGATTCGGCTTGCCGTCGGGAGTGCGCGGAATGCCTGGGGTTGGCCAATCCAGCCACTGAGCCTCGGCTGGGATTGTTCCCATCGTCAGAATGAGCGCCGCGAGAAACAGCTTCATACACTCCTCCGATTTCGTCGTGGGACGCCGCCGTCGATGGCGGGATGGTAACACGCTGTCTGCGGTTCAGGGTTTTGCATTTAGAGGAGCGTTCTTAACCCAGATTCACTCCGGCTTGATTTCGATCCGACAAACCCACTATGTTTGAACCCGAAGGGGAGTAGCTACGCGGGGTAACCCGCGCGGCCGAATCGTCAAGACTGCGCGGCACGCGCACGGTTCGGCCGGTTCTCCAGGAACAGGCGAGACCTTCGCACGAGCGGCTAACAGCCCATAGTGCGAGGAGCTCGCCTTTTCTTTTGCTTGCAGGCGAGTCCGAAGCAGTGCGCGGCCAACGCTGACGTTCGTGCGAAGCAACGCCAGGGAGGAGCGCGATGAGCGCCTGGCCATTTTTCGTGGAAGTCGTCGGAATGCCCGTCACGATCCTGATGATGCCCGCCTTGGGATGGGGAGCGATCGAGTGCGGCCGCATCCACCGTGAATGGGTACGGCTGCAACGCGAGCTGGGGTGGAAGGTCGCTCAATCGATTGACTGGTGCATGGCCATGTCGGCGGCCCTGGGGCGCGCATGATGCCGCCGCTGCCGTCGGCATCGCCGGGGCCCGAACGGCACATTGACTCGGATGGGAGGCCGATCTGGCACACCGTATCCGTTGAGGACGCGCTCGCCCATCTCGCCACCGCTTCGCTCGGGCTGTCGGGCGGCGAGGCGGTGCAGCGCCTGCACGTCTATGGCCCGAATGAGCTGACGTCGCTCACTCGCGAATCTGCCTGGCGCACGTTCGCCGCGCAGTTCAAGAACGCGCTGATCGTCATTCTTCTCTGCGCAACCGTCATTTCCGGATTTCTGGGCCACACGCTCGAGGCGGTCGTCATCACCGTGATCGTGCTGTTTGCCGTCCTGCTCGGCTTCTTTCAGGAATACCGCGCGAGCCGCGCGCTCGACGCGTTGCGACAGATGGCGGCGCCGACCGCGCGCGTGCTTCGCGACGGTCAGGAGACCGTCGTTCCCGCTCGTGAGCTGGTCCCCGGCGATGTGGTCCTGCTGCGCGCGGGCGACAGGGTTCCCGCCGACATCCGGCTGACACAGGCGATCAACCTCGCGATCGACGAAGCCGCGCTCACAGGCGAATCGCAGCCAGCCCAGAAGACGATCAGCCCCTTCGACGATCCACGGCTGCCGTTGGGCGACCGCCGGAACATCACCTACGCGGGCACGTCGGCCGTTCTTGGCCGGGGGCAGGGAGTGGTGGTCTCGACCGGCATGGCAACTGAGTTCGGGCGGATTGCCCGGATGGTCGACACCGTGGAGATAACCCGGACACCGCTGCAGGAGAACCTCGATCGTCTGGGCGGCACGCTCGGCAAGGCGGCATTGGTCGTGGTCGGGCTGGTCGTCGCCATTGGTTTGCTCCGCGGCTTGCCCGTCATTCAGATGTTCATGTTCGGCATCGCCCTCGCGGTTGCCGTTGTCCCCGAGGCGCTGCCGGCCGTTGTGACGATCTCACTGGCGATCGGCGTGCGACGCATGGTCAAACGGAACGCGCTCGTGCGGCGTCTGCCCATCGTCGAAACGTTGGGTAGCACATCGGTGATCTGTTCCGACAAGACGGGTACGTTGACGCGGAACGAGATGACGGTCCGGCATCTCTTCGCTGATGAGCGGCTACTCGACGTCACGGGAGCCGGGTACGATCCGACGGGGGAGGTCCTCGACGCCGGTCGCGCGATCGACCCGCCAGACAGCGTACGCGCCTTGCTGACTGCCGGCGTGCTCGCGTCCGACGCGCGGGTAGTGAGCCGCGACGGCCGGCCGCAGGTGGAGGGCGATCCCACCGAAGGCGCGCTCGTCGTCGCAGCGATGAAAGCCGGGCTGGATCCAGGATTTCTCAACAAAGGCGAGCCGCGCGTCGCCGAAATTCCGTTTACCTCTGAACGTCGCCGCATGACCACGCTTCACAAAACGGTGGACGGCAGCCTCACCGCCTACTCGAAAGGAGCGGTCGAGGAAGTACTAGCCGGCTGTACCAGCCAGCTTCGCTCGGGTCGGAACATCGAGTTGACGCCACCCGATCGCGAGCGGACCCGCGCGACCGAGCAGCGCATGGCCGCCGGGGGTCTTCGCGTCCTGGCCCTCGCCAGAAGAGCCGGCGCGACGGTCGAGGATCCGGAATCGGGCATGACCCTCCTGGGTCTCGTCGCGATGATGGATCCGCCGCGGCCCGAGGCACGCGCGGCCGTGCGGACCTGCGAGGCCGCAGGCATCCGCGCGGTGATGATCACCGGGGATCATCCACTGACCGCGGCCACCGTGGCGCGGGAGGTTGGGATGCTGACCGACGGCCGCGTGGTATCCGGCCGCGAGCTCGAGGTGATGAGCGATGCCGATCTCGAACGCGATGTGGCTGACATCACGGTGTACGCCCGCGTGTCGCCGGCCGACAAGCTTCGTGTTGTCACCGCCTGGCAGAAACGGGGGGACGTGGCCGCCATGACCGGCGATGGCGTTAACGACGCGCCGGCGCTGAAGAAGGCCGACGTGGGTATTGCGATGGGCATCTCGGGGACCGATGTGAGCAAGGAAGCGGCCGGAATGACGCTGCTCGACGACAACTTCGCCACTATCGTCGCCGCGATCGAAGAGGGCCGGATCGTGTTCGGCAACATCAAGAAGTACTTGATGTATCTGTTGTCGTGCAATGTTGGCGAGATCGTTCTGCTCGCAGGCGCGGTGATCGCCGGCTTGCCTCTCCCACTCACGGCCGTGCAGATCCTCTATGTAAACCTCGCCACTGACGGCCTGCCGGCGCTGGCGCTGGCGGTCGACCCTTCGGAAGTCGATCTGATGCGACGGAAGCCGCGAAATCCGCGTGTCGGCATCTTCACGCGGCCGGTGGTGGCGATGCTTCTGGCGGCAGGAGCGTGGTCTGGGATCGTCAACCTAACCCTGTTCACGTTCGGGATTGCCGCTGGACGGCGGCTCCAGGACGTGATGGCGCTGACGTTCGTAACGCTCGTGCTGATTCAGTTCTTCAACGCATACAACTGCCGCTCCGATCGCCTGTCCGCGTTCAATCGTCCGTTGGCGAACCGGTGGCTCAACATCGCCGTGGCATGGGAACTGGCGCTCATGATTGCGATCGTCTACGTGCCCTTTCTTCAGCGGGCCTTCGGCACGTTCAGTTTTTCAGCGATCGATTGGCTGATGACGATCGCCTTGGCGTTCTCGATCGTGCCGGTGCTGGAAACCGTGAAGTGGATGGCACGACGAGGTTGGTTCGGAGACCTCGCCTGATCAGTTCCCCAATCATCACGGTCCAACGGCGAGCCTTCCGCCGCCGGCACCGATCGGGATGACACTCTGGGCCGCCCGCACGGCCGCGCGAAACAGTCCACGCATTTCGGCATGGCTGCTCCTGCTGAACTGCAGGACGGTCAGCTCGAGGGATTCTGCGCGATCGCGACGGGAGCGACCGACGTCCCGCCAGATGGACTCGATCTCGGCGCGGAGCCCGGTGACGTCATCGCCAGACCCCACCAGTACCAGCACCTTTTGCAGCGGTGCTCGGCGCAGCACCTCGGTGAGCTCGTAGCGCGTGCCCAGTCGGGTCCCGGCATACTCGCGCAGGTCCAGCAGAATCACGCCCGCCCGCGCCATCATCTCGAGCACCGTCGGCTGCCACGTGTCCGCCGTGCAATACACCTCGGTCACGCGGAAGCGACCATCCGGGTCGCGCAGGCGGTCGAGTGTCGCGACGCGTGGCGCCACCTCGCCCGGATCGGCGATGAAGTGCTCGCGCAGGCGCCCTCGCAGGTACTTGAAGAACTCGTCCGGCTCCATGTAGGCGCCGGCGAGATCGGGTCCGGCGATCATCCAGACCGGCGCGGCGAACCGCCAGTAGGCGAAGAACCGGTCCGTGAACGCCTGCGATCGACCCGACGGTTTGAACACTCTCAGCAACAGCAGCGGGCCAATCGACGGATCGGCCGTCCGGATGACGGCGCGCAGCGCCGACGCCTGCAGCCATCGCCAGAGCAGCCACGTGATGACGATGGCCAACACGATCCACTCCGTCCGAATCGGCGGGGTCGCGAACACCGACCCTGCGCTTTCCGAGACGAGTGACGTCACCAGGAACATCGTCAGGACCACCCAAAAGGTGGCGAGAGCCAGCTGAATATCGCTGAATCGTTTCGCCGCGTACCTGGAGGACAACGCAATCAGCGCGCGCCACCCGCACCAGATGGCGACGGCGAGCATCAGCAGGAGCTCGCTGACGCCCACGGCGACTTCGATGAACGACGCACTGTCTCCATCGTCGGGGCCTTCTAGCGCGACTCCGATGGCAATCAGGACGCTGAACACCGCCCATCCCGCGATACTGGCGGCGACCAGCGGCAAGCCGGCACCACGGATGGTCGGCCGTAGGAAGGCCGACAGCATCAGGGTGATCGCTGCATAGCCGAGCGAGAAGCCGACCTCAGATTGCCAACCCTCCGCATCGGACCACACGAGGCTGACGGCGTAGATCACCACCATCGCGGCGGCGATGCTCATGAGCCGTCGCGGCAGTCCAGCCTGCAGGGCCCAGCCAACCGCAACAGGTGTCACGACGAAGGAAAGGAGTACCGGCGCCACCCTGCGAAGCACGCCGAACTCGAGCTGACCGAGCACCGCGACGAACAGGAGGAGGATGAGCGCGCACCAGTACGCCAGCTCGCCGATGGCGTGGACAAGGAGCACCCGGCGGCGGAGACGCGCAGGGCCAGCCTGGCGATTGACGACATCGGCCGGCAGGATGATGTCGGTGGCAGGCTGGACGTGGATCTGCAAGGGAGGAGCGAAGGCATTTGGCCCAGGCAGGCCGCCACTCGTCCAGTCCGCACAGTCGTCCAGTGAACGGGCCGAGGGATGTTTGGTTGCCTGGAGGCGAACGACGGCGGCGGCGTAGCGGCGCTTGAGCCACCAGGCCAGTGCCGCCACGACCGGCAGCACGACAAACAGGAACCAGAGCAAGGCGAGCTGCACGCCGGTCATCGGACGTGCGGACAACATACCGTTTTCGCCAGCCCTCGCGGTGGCGAATCGTCGAAGGGGCTGGCCTGTTTCCGGCACTGCCCGATTGAACTCGGGAACCAGTTCCGCGAAAAGCGGGAGGAGACTCGCCTCCTGCGCCTCACCAGCAATAGCCCCGTGATGCGTTCCAGGCGCGTACTTCCTGGCGTCTGAGAAATCGAGATCTTGCGTCACGAGGAATCGGCCGGCAGCCCGAACGGCGACCCACACGACGTCGTCATCCCGCCGGCCCGTATGCTCGTCCGGCACCGTATCAACTCGTGGCCGAGATCGGTCAGGAGCTGGGCGAGCAACTGAGGCAGGTTTTCGTTCAACTTGATGTTCACCGCACGAGCACCGCGGCGATGCTCTTGTAACGACCTATTTGGCGGAGAGGTAGCCGCGGCGGCCAGCACGGTGTTAATTCAGGAAACGTCGGTCGCAGGTCAGTGCCACGCTGCTAATATTTCCTATCGTCACGAGGCGGACCGCTGGTGACGAAGGAGGCGGAATGGCGAAAAGACTTTCGTTGGTGATCGTGCTCGTGGCGCTGATGGGTGGCTGGCAAAGTGCTCAGCAATTTCGACCCGGTTACGTCGATCCGATGCCAATCCTGGCGGCGGCGGCCAAGGAGATTGGCGAGGCCAATCTGAAATGCATCACCTATTCAGGCACGGGCTACGACGGCGCGGTGGGCCAGACCTTCGAGCAGGCCCCCAACGTCGATTGGCCTCGAATCGACTCGATGGCCAACTACACGCGCACCATCAATTGGGAAACCGGGACCAGCAAGGAGACATTCGATCGCAAGCCAGGCTTGAATCCCGCATCGTGGAAGTACGGCCTCGGCTGGGTGGACGGCACCCCCCTTCAGAAGAACACACATCAAACCCACATCGTCAACGGCAAGAATGCCTGGTACATCGACGGCGACGGGGCGCCCGTCGCGGTTCCACCGGAGGATGCCGAGCGCTACCAACTGGATCTGTGGCTGAACCCGCCCGGGTTCCTCAAGGCGGCCCGCCTGCCCGGTGCGAATCCGATCGCGTTCTGGCGGTGGGAGCAGATTGAGAAAGGCCGCGATGGCTCCGTCGTAATCCCCGAGAAGATGTACGTGGTGGCGATTACCATGCTCGGGAAGTACCGCGTCGATGCCACCTTCAACCCGCAGAATCAGATTCAGCGCATCAAGACGACGGTCAACGAAAACGCGATGGGTGATTTCAACATCGAGCATGAATCGACCAACCAGCAGAGTTTTGGCAACGTGAAGTGGCCAACGGCCTGGCACTCACACCAGGGCTGGGACGACAACTGGCAGTTCTTCAACCTGAGCACCGGCCACAACGCATACGGCGGCAACTTCCCGAACGTGCAGCCGAATGTCTGCGCCGATCCCGTGCCGGTGCCCGAGTCTGTGCGGGCAGCGACGTTCCCCAACACTGTGACGGTCGACAAGATGGGGAATGGCATCTACATGCTCGGTGGCGGCCCCGCAAACAGCTACATGGTGGAATTCAAAGACTGGGTGGCGGTCTTCGAGGCGCCCGGCAACGAAGAACGCAGTCTGGCGGTGATCGACCAAATCACCAAGCTGGCCCCCAACAAGCCGATCCGCTGGCTCATCACCTCTCATGCGCACTTCGATCACATCGGAGGGCTGCGCACCTACGACCATATCGGCGCGACCATCATTGCGCACAGGAACAACATCGACTTCCTGAACCACGATGTTCTGAATCACGACGTCAGAAGCGTCAAGCCCGATCTCGTCTCGTTGTACCCGCCGACCGAACTGGCGGAGGGTTACAACTACGAGGCCATTCAGGAGAACTTCGTCATCACCGACGACGCCCGGATCATGCACGTCTACTACGTGCAGCCGCTGAACCACGCCACGGGCATGTTGATGGCCTACCTGCCCGTCGAGCACATCGTGTTCGAGGCCGATCTGTTCGACACGTTCGAGCCGCCGCCGGCGATGCCGACGCGGGCCATGACGAGCTTCATCAATCAGGTGCATCGGCAGAAGCTGAACGTCGAAACGATCGCGCCAGTTCACGGAAAACCCGTTCCGTGGGCGACGTTCGTGAAAGCGATGGGTGCAGCCGGCAACCTGTGCGAAAGCCGCGGTGGTGGCGGTTCCGTCGCCATGGTGCCTTGTCCTCCGGGTCGGTCTCCAGGTCAATAGCGCCGCACGTCCCAAGCGGGCGGGCTCCGGCCCGCCCGCTCGCATTCCCGGGCTTGCTACTGCTGCCTTCGCTCCTATCAGGAGACCGCCGGCCTGAGTCGCGCAATTCGCCCTTCGATCATCCCGGTACGATTCACCCCATCCTGCGCCGACGCCGATCTGGGTGGTGACTTCGTGCGGGCCGGGCCGAGTGCCGGGAGTCAGCGACAAACCGCCGTGACCATAGGGGGATGCGGCGCGGAGAGGGTGGGATTCGTTCCCGCCGATCCTGCTCCCGTCAACAACTTAGGCCAGTTTTCAATCGCTCAAAACCGCTAGAAACGCTCAAAACCTGAGTATCAGGTACAAAACAGGTACAGCAGTATCCGCAGTCCGGAAGCGTTCTCGTCAACTACGAGGAACCTCGACCAAGGAATCCCAAGTAAGCAGCACAGTCGAGCGGGTGACGAAAAGCCATCAGCCACGGAGGTGGTATGGCATTTCCGTTCTTCAGAGGGGATCGGCGACTTCGTCGAATGCGTAGCACTCATGCTCGAGAAGCTGCGCATTCGGTTCCTTCCGACGATAGAGGATCATCCTCATCGTCCACGGTCTCGTGAACACCTTCGGATCCTCCACCGTCACCTCATAGTTCATGTGGTCGGGACCGATGAGCGTGTAGCGTTCGATCAAGTGCAGGGCCTCGCTGTGGAAATTCCCGGCCCGGTCGAACCACGTCTGATCGTTGAAATGCACGACGTCGACGACTAACGTATCGCCTTCCCAACGACCGCGCGAATCGCCCATCCACCAGTCGATCGGGCCACGCGGATGTGCGGTTCCATTCACGTAGATGTGGCGAACTGCGTGAACGTATTCATGAACGAACGCGAGGTACGTGGGTGTCTGAAAAATCTGAAACGGATACGGCATGTACATGAGTCGCGGCACGCCGGGCAGGAAGCACCGGGTTTCAGGGTCCGCGGTCGCGCGGTTAGCGAAGTTCTCCTTTTTTTTCTCCGCGGCCCATGGCTGGTAGGGGATGACGTTGCCCTCGACGACACCTTGCCCTGCAGGAATGTCCTTCTGCGCCGAGTGACCCTGAATATCCCACGCGGCCGTGTTCACCGCCTGCCAGATGCCCGATAGGTTGGGCTTTCCGTCGGCCGACCGCGGGATTTGACCGGCCTGCGTTCCGGCCGCTGGAGCCTGGGCGGCCGCCGCCGCTGGCATGAACCAGAGAAGAGCCATCACCAGCCGCACCGCAGCAACCGCCGAATGGACGCGCCAATTTCTCATCTGATCACCCTCTCGTCAAGGGACCGGGCCCCCGATGGCTTCGCCGATCATCGCGGGCGCTTCTCGGTATTGCCAGCGGAATCAGTGTGGGGCGGCGGACAGACCCTCAATACACGCGTCTTCCAGGAGCTCAAACCCTTGTTCGGCGGTACGTTTATGGGTAAATGCGATCTTCCAGGGTCTGGTATAGGCCTTCGGGTCCTCGAGCGTCGCCTCGTAGTTGATCGTGTCGGCATCGACAAACGCGAAGCGTTCCACCACGTGCAACGCATCGCTGTGGTATGCGCCAGCCTGGTCGAACCAGGTGCGCGCGTCGTGATTGGTGACGTCCACGACCAGCGTATTTCCCTCCCAGCGGCCGCGCGAGTCCCCCCTCCACAGCTTGATGTTCTCCTCAAGGTGCGGACGGCCGTCCAGCGGGATCACGCGAAAGGCGTGCTCGTACTGGTACAGGAACAGGACGTATCCCGGATTCTGGATAATCCGAAATGGTTGGAGGAACTCGAACCGTGGCACACCGGCCAACAAACACCTAAAGATCGGGTCGCGCAGCTGCAAGGTGGGATTGTGGTGGTTCGCAAAACGCCGATTCTTGATCGCCTGGGCCGCGGGAGTGTACGGAATCGCGTGGTCCGGCGGGTCCACAATCATGTCCGACGGCATCGCCGGCCGCCCCGCCATCTTTGCGTGAAGGACGTCGGACCCTTTCTCGATGTCATCGGCCTCATCCGTTCCGATGTCGGCAGACCAGAATCCCTCACCCTGTACATCCGGCTGACCATCCGGCAGACGCGCCGGCGACCACGCTTTTGCGGTGGCCGCCGGCGCCTGGGCAGCAGCCAGGTCGGTCGTCAGCGACATGTCGGCGGCTCCCACCGCGAGCGCCGTGACAGTCACAGCACGGAAGAATCGATGCATCGCGCTACTCCTCCCCGCGTTGGATCGTGTGTCCCTGGCCGGTAGATTCCTGGGGAAACGCTGCCGACGGCCGTCGCACTTGGGATCGCCTAAGCGGACGCGTGTCGCTATGTTCTCGGGCTCTGCGTGAGGACTGGGTCCCAATAAGGCGGCCGCAAACCAGTGTGAGCTGCACGTATGTACCACGGGTTGCGCGGTGAGGCAAGGCGCATGGACGGCCAGGCGATCGCGAGCCGTGAAGGTCGGCGGTCGCATCGACGGCTCGAAGGACCCGACCAACTCGGTCATCTGATTCAGGAGGTTGCACGCGATCATCGCCTCGCTCACTCGCCTGCCTGGAGAGCGAGCGCGAAGACTACCGCCGATGATCGATTTGTACCAGAAGAAGGTCTCTGGACCTTTCAGGCTGCAGGATTCATGCACCAATGCCGATCAACGTCAAGATGATGTACTATCCGCCCGCCCAAACTCGGGAGGAGCTCCATGAGGCATGTCGTTTCAGCATCGCTGTTCGTGCTCACCTGCGCGCTGGCGCAGCCGG
>Ga0210379_10000452_pt1 | contig 13226 bp, 12 predicted proteins | sample PLMedo_2_FD_155468 | JGI IMG/M metagenome (GOLD analysis project Ga0210379, IMG submission 155468) | Groundwater sediment microbial communities from an aquifer in East River, Colorado, USA - PLM4_32_coex redo | ecosystem: Environmental > Terrestrial > Soil > Riparian zone | place: USA: East... | reverse complement strand
AGAAAACGTCGTGGCCGCCGATCCACAGGATCACGCCGACGGCGCAGGAGCCGATCAGCATCACGATCGAGATCAGCCACGCCTTGACGCGCACGCGCTGCACGCCGGCGGCAAAGGCGGCATCGGTGGCTGAGTCGAACCGCTCCCGGGTGCGGAGTTCGTGTCCGTACGCCTGCACCGTGCGAATCTCGTGCAGCGACTCGTCTATGTGCGATGACACGTCCGCCACGCGGTCCTGGTTGACGCGGGCGAGCCGCCGCACCCGCCGCCCCATCAGCAGTATCGGCACCAGGGTCGCCGGCACGCCCAGCACGATCAGCGCCGCCAGCTTCGGGCTGGTCGCGAACATCAGCAGCAGCGCGCCGGCCATGGTGAGCAGGTTGCGCAGCAGCATCGAGAAGCCGAAGCCGACCACCTGCCGCAGCTGCTCGCTGTCGTTGGTGAGCCGCGATGAGATCTCTCCGGTGCGCGCGGAATCGTAGAAGGCGGGCGACAGCATGAGCACGTGCGCGAACACCGTTTTCCGCAGGTCCGCGATGACGCGCTCGCCGACGCTCATCATCAGGTAGAAGCGCACCCAGGTCGCGGCCGCGAGCACGACGGAAACCGCCACCACGCCGGCCAGCGCCGCGTTGAGCAGGCGCGGGTCGCCGCTGCCGAAACCGGCGTCCACCACGTAGCGCAGCCCTTGTCCGAGCACGAGCAGGCAGCTCGCCGCGACGAGCAGCGCGGCCAGCGCCGCCGCGATCCGCCAGCGGTAGGGAATCAGAAACCGGCCGAGGCGCAGCAGGTGCACCAGCTCGCCCTTGGGCGGAGCGACGAAGGAAGGGGTCAGGGCCACGCAGTCATCCTAGCATTGGTGACCAGTGACCGGTCACCGGTCACGGTGTCAACTCAGCCCGGGCTGCCGCTATAATGACTCCCGCAGTGCATCGCGGCGGCAGCGACGCGGCCAACGCGCAATGATGGAGGATGATGAGATGAATCGCATGAACTTCCGGTTTCTGTTCCTGTTTGCAGCCCTGACCTGCTGCACTTCGGCCGGCGCACAGGCATTCCCGACCAAGCCGGTCCGGATCGTCGTTCCCTACGCGGCCGGCGGGCTTCCGGACACGATGACCCGCCTTGCTGCCGTGAGACTGACCGAAATCTTCGGCCAGCAGGTGGTGGTCGACAATCGTCCCGGCGCCGGCGGCATCGGAGCCTGCGAGCTGGTCGCCAATGCGAATCCCGACGGCTACACGCTGCTGATCGTCGACGTTGCGCAAACCGCGATCAATCCCGCGCTCTATGCGAAGCTGCCCTATGACTCGCTCAGGGATTTTGCCGCGGTCAGCCTGATGGGCACCTCGGCGCAGTTCCTTACGGCGAATGCCTCGGTACCGGCGAGCTCGCTCCCGGAACTCATCAAGTTATTGAAAAGCAAGCCGGGCCAGATGCGCTACGGCTCGGGTGGCATCGGCAGCGTCCATCACCTGAGCATGGAAGCGCTCAAGACGCCGCTCGGCCTCGATATCATCCACGTGCCGTACAAGGGCAACGGCCAGGCGATACCCGCGATGATTGGAGGTGAAGTGTCGCTCGTTTTCTCCGCCTTGCCGGCGATCGAGGGGCATCTCAAGACGGGACGCGTGAAGCTGCTCGCGGTCAACACCCTGAAGCGCAGCCCGCAGGCGCCGAACGTACCGACCGTGTCCGAGGTGACGGGCATCAAGGATTACGATTATCCGCCTGCGATCGGCGTTTTGGCGCCGGCGAAAACGCCGAAGGCCGTCATCGACCGGATCGCGGCAGCCGTCGCCAGGGCGGTGCAGCACCCGGAAACCGCGAGTCGCTACATCTCGCTCGGCATCGACCCCGTTGGCAACACCCCGGAGCAGTACGCCGCGCAGATCCGCGTCGACATCGCCAAGTACGCGAAAGCGGTCAAGGCGTCGGGGGTCAAGGTGGACTGACCGGCGTAAAGGGGAAAGGGGAAAGGGGAAAAAAAGATGAACAAAGCAAGACGGCAACTGAAGCTCCTGCAGTATTTGCCCTTTTCCCTTTTCTCTTTTGCCTTTTGCCTTGGGATAGCCGTCGCGAACGCGCAGGGCTATCCCGCGAAGACGGTGCGGATCGTGGCGCCGTTCTCGCCGGGCGGCACCGCCGACACGCTGGGGCGTATCGTTGCGGCCAAGCTCACCGAGAGCCTCGGCCAGAACTTCGTTGTGGAGAACCGGCCCGGCGCGGGCGGCATGCTCGGATCCGATCTCGTTGCAAAGAGCGCCCCTGACGGCTACTCGCTCGTGGTCTCCGGCGTTGCCTCGCACGTGATCGCGCCCGCGCTCGCGGCCAAGCCCCCTTTTGATCCGGCCAGGGACTTCACCCATATCGCGCTTTTCGGCGGCCCGCCCGCCGTTTTCGGAGTGCATCCCTCGCTGCCGGCAAAGGACCTGAAGTCATTCGTCGTGCTCGCCTGGAAGAATCCGCACACGTTGATCTACGGCTCGCCCGGAAACGGCACGCAGGGCCACCTGATGGGAGAGCTTTTCAGGCAGAATGCCAGGATGGAGATCGTGCACGTGCCGTACCGGGGCGCGAGCGGCGCGGTGGTGGACATCGTCGCCGGCCATATTCACGCGATCTCGACGACTCTCACCACCGCCAGCGCCCAGATCCGGGCGGGACGGATACGCGCGCTCGCGATCAGTTCCGCATCGCGCCTGCCAAACTACCCTGATCTGCCGACGTATCGTGAGCTCGGCTACCGCGACGTGGTGGGCACCGTCTGGTTCTCGCTGTCCGGCCCTGCCGGAATGCCTGCGGACATCGTGAGCAAGCTCAATGGCGAGGTGCGGCGAATACTGCAGCTGCCCGACGTGCGCGAGCGCCTGCGCGGTGACGGCATCGAGCCCAATCAACTGGACCCGAAAGCGTTCAATGCTTTCATGAACGCCGAGATCAAGCGCTGGGGCCCGATTGTGCGCGCCTCGGGCGCGGTCGTCGACTGATTCGATGGGGCGTGACCAGTGACCGGGGACCTGTGACTCGGGAGTCCACGTGAATCGGCAGCTGGAAGGCGTCGAGTCCCTGGAAGGGACTTTTCTCGTCACGCTCGAGCGCAGCGCGAAGGCCCTGCGCTTGAATCGCTTCCTGCGCGGGCTCGTCGTCCCGGAAAATCGCGCCCTCTTCCGCGACAGCCCGGAAGCTGCGCTCGACCGGGCCGGGCTCACGGCGGAGGAAAAGAAGCTTGTCCACGACCGCGACTGGGCCGGCCTCATACGCTACGGCGCGAGTTTTTTCTGCCTCGAGAAGCTCGCGCGCGTCAGCGGCGTTTCCAACCCGGAGGTGGTCGCGGCGATGCGCGGCGAAACCCTCGAGCAGTTCCTCAAGACCCGCAATGTCCCCGGCGCACGCTGAGGGTGCCGGAAAAAGGCGTGATAAGTGACGAGTGACAAGTGATAAGGCTCCCGCGCTCGCGCGGAAGCTGACTCCTGTCACCTATCACCTATCACCTATCACTTATCACCTCTTGCGCATTTCCAAACCATCAGTCGATCTTCACTCCCACGGCCTTCACCACCTCGCCGTAGCGCGCGTACTCGGCGCGGATCTGCGCCGCGAATTCCTGCGGCGTGGTGACGAATGGATCGAGCGCGATGCCGCGGATGCGTCCGAGCGTGCCGGGATCGGCGAGCAACCGGCTGGTCTCGGCACGCAGCCGGTCGAGCACGTGCGGCGGCAGTCCCGCCGGGGCAAACAAGCCCAGCCAGGGACTCACTTCGAGCCCGGGATAGGTCTCCGATAGCGCCGGCAGGCCCGGATATGCATCGTTGCGTTTACCCGCCAGGGCGAGCGCGCGCAGCTTGCCGGAGCGCACAAAAGGGCCAGCGGAACTGCCGCCGAACATCACGGAAACCTCACCGCCAAACAGGGCAACCAGGGCCGGACCGCCGCCCTTGAACGGCACGTGCAGCAGGTTGATGCCGGCGCGGCTCTTCAGCATTTCCATCGCGAGATGGTGCTGGCTGCCGTTGCCGATGGAAGCATAGGCGAGCGGCGGGCTGGCGCGGCGCGCGTATTCCACGAATTCCGGCAGATTCTTCACCGGCAGCGATGGGTGGACCGCGAGCAGCATCTGGGTGGAAACGAGGCTGGCGACCGGCACGAGCTCCCGCAGCGGATCGTACGGCAACTTGCGGTAGAGGTGCGGGCTGATCACGATCTGGGCATCGGCCGAGAGAATCAGCGTATGGCCGTCGGGCGCCGCCCGCGCCGCCATTTCGGTCGCGAGGTTGCCGTTGGAGCCCGGCCGGTTGTCCACCACCACGGTCTGGCCGAGCGCCTCGGAGAGCCTCGGCGCGACCACGCGCGCGAGGTTGTCGGTCGCGCCCCCGGGCGGGTTCGGCACCAGCAGACGCACGGGCCGCGCCGGGTATTGCTGCGCGGACGCGCCGGCAATACTAAGGGAAAAGGCGAAAGGGAAAAGGCAAAAGGCCAAGTACCGAAGAAACTTCGCCGGTGGTCTCGTTCCGTTCACTGCTTTTCCATTAGAAAGCACGGTGCATGGCCCGTGCAGCGGTTCTCATGCTTGCCACTTTCCCCTTTTCCCTTTTCCCTTGCCGTCATGCCGGTTCTTCAAAGAGCGCCACCGCCATCGCCGTCGTCATCGGCAGGTAGCAGTTCTGGTGGAGCTTCCTGACGCCGGCGGACAGCGCCCCGCGCATCGCGAGCCACATGATTTCCTCCGCGCCCTCGGTGCCGCCGAGCCGGATGTAATCGGCGTGCCTCATCGCCGCCAGCGCCTCCGGGTCGCGATGGATGAGGTCCAGGAAGCGCGCGTCCCATTCCGGATTGTTGAATCCCGCGCGCTTGCCGTTCAACTGGTGCGAAAGCCCGCCGGTGCCGACCACGACTACTTTCAGGTCGCCGGGGAACGACTCCACCGCGCGCCGCACCGCCTGCCCGAGCTTATAGCAGCGGCGCGGCGTGGGCAGCGGGTGCTGCAGCACGTTGATCGCGACCGGCACGACGCGGCCGGGCCAGTCCGGCGCCGGCGGCCAGAACATGGTGAGCGGCGAGTGGCAGCCATGGTCGATCGGCAATTCCTGGAACACGGAAAGGTCGAACTCCTCGTTCACCAGCGACTCCGCCATGTGCCGCGCGAGCGCAGGGTGACCTTTCAGCGGCGGCACCGGCCGCGGCCCCAGGCCTTCATCGGCGATCGGGTACTCCGCGCTCACGCCGAGCGCGAACGTCGGGTAATGGTCGAAGAAGAAGGTCGTCGCGTGGTCGTTGTAGAAGAACACCAGCACGTCGGGCTTGCGCTCCGCGAGCCAGCGCGCGACCGGCTCGTAGCCCTTGAACAGCGGTGCCCAGTCCGGATCGTCGCGCTTGCCCCGGTCGTAGGCCATCGCGATCGTGGGCACGTGGGAAGTGCCGATGCCGCCAATTATGGTTGCCATGGGGCGCTTTCAGGATCTACCGGTTGAGGTGATAGTATGCCCCAGAGAACAGGTGACGACTAAGGGTGACGACTAAGGGTGACGATTAAGGGTGACGAATAAGGGTGACGAAAACCGTTGTACGTCACCCGTACCTCGTCACCTGTACCTCGTCACTGGTCGGTGAACTCAAATTCGGCCACCACCGTGTGATGGTCGGACGCCGGCGTTGGCTTGACGGCGTGGCGCACCGGGCGCAGATGGCGGCTGTAGAAAATATGATCGAGCACCAGCGGCTGCCGGCGCCAGGTGACGCTTTCCGTCTGCACCGTCCGGTAACCGGCGGCGAAGAACTGGCGCGACAACGCCTCGTGGCTGACCTCGTTGAAGTCGCCGCCGAGCACCGTGGGACCATTCGCCTCCCGCAGCGTGTCGACGACGAGCTGGCGCTGTTGCGGTTGGTCTCCGGTGCCGGAACGCATCATGAAGAAAGCGAGCAGGTGCGTGGTGAACACGCGCAGTTGCCGCCCGGCCACCGTGACCGTCGCGCCGAGCAGCGTGCGGTCGGTGGGTGTTTTCCTCTCGCCCCTGAATTCGAACTCGACCCGCGGCGAAGGCAGCGCACGCTGCAGGGTCTCGCGCAGGCGTGTCTTCGAAAAGATGGCGAGCCCGATGCCAAAGGGAAGCTCGCGCGGGTCCGCATGCGGATAGGCGAAGACGCCGTCGTAGCCGGCGAGCGCCGTGCGCAGACGGGTATAGTTGGGCGGCGGATTGGCCTGCGCGCCGCCGGGGCCGGCCTGCTCCACCTCCTGCAACAGCACGATATCGGCGTCGTGGCTGCGGATCTCGCCTATCGTCAGGTCAAGGTTTACTGGCGCGTGGTCGGGATAAGTGTCATCCCACGCCTGCCCGAACTGCATGTTGAACTGCAGGACCTTGAAGGTCTCCATTGGCGCCGCGGCGCACCGGGCGCCAGACGTCAATATAACATCGCAGCGGTAAGGTGACTGGGAAGCGTCGTTGCGATGCAGCGGGCCCGACTGCTAGTACAGCCGTCGTGCCGGCATGACGGGCGGACCCGTCATCCTTCCCCCTACCGCGTGGGTGTCGCGGCACGCAGCCGGAGAATGACGAGCGTCACGATCGCGACCACCAGCACCACCGCGATCGCGGCGAATTGCCAGACCGGCGCGCAATCGGAAATCTTCAGCCCGCCGGCCGTGCACGAACGCACGTACTCGATGATGTATCCCCCCTGCCCCATCTACCGACCCCTGTTCCTTTGACGACGCAACATGTTAACACCGGTTCGCAACGACGCTCGTGGCATTTGGTCACGCGATACGTCCAAGTTGGACTCCAGGCACTCGTCGGACTCGACGCCGACAAAATACCGTAGGCGAAACCTCCTACAAAAGAAGTTCAGCCGGCCGCCGGCGCGAGTTCATCCCCTGAGGCTTTCGAGCATCAGCAGGAGCCCGCCCAGGATCGCGATGCCGTTGAGCAGCATCAAGCGGGTGGTGTTGCGCCGCGCCGGATCCTGCACCATCCAGAAGCGGTGAAAGATCGCGTTCGCCACGGCGGTGAATACGATCAGGCACCAGGCGCCGATATCGGGGTGCCAGTCCGCCAGCAGCAGGGCGCAGCCGGCAAACTGAATCACCATGCCGGTCCAGAACGCCGCCGCGGGGAGCGGCACGCCGAACCCGGACATGCGATCCACGTGGTCCTTGACCCGCGCTGGTGTCAGGTTCATCAACCCGGCGACGAGAAAGAACGACACCATGAGCAGCCGTCCCGCCGTTTCGAGCCCCGATGCGTCGCTGTACACGATTCTCCCTTCAGTCGGCCTTGATGTTCGCGTTCTTCGCCACCACCGCCCACTTCGCGATGTCCGCCGCTATGATTGTGCGGTATTCCTCCGGCGTGTTGCCCGACGGATCGATCGCCATGGCAGCCATCCGCTCGCGGATCTCGGGAAGCGCGAGGGTGCGAACGACTCCATCGCGGAATTTCCGGATGGCAGCGGCCGGCGCCCGCGCCGGAGCGTGAAACCCGGTCCAGATGATGGCCTCCATGCCGGCAACACCCGCCTCGGCCATGGTCGGCAGGTCGGGCAGCACCGGGTGGCGCGCCGGCGAGGTCACCGCCAGCCCCCGCACTCTGCCGGCTTTCAGCAGAGTGACGATCACCGCCGGATCCCCGATCGTCATCGTCACCTGGCCCGCAATGACGGCATTGACGGATTCGCCGACGCTCTTGTAGGGAATGTGAGTGAATTGCGTGCCGGTCTTCTGCTTGAACAGCTCGGTGGTGAGCTGAAACGCCGCCGCGCTCGCGCCGTAGTTGCTCTTGTCCGGTTGCGACCTCGCATAAGCCGCCAGTTCCTTCACCGTCCTGACCGGAAGCGACGGGCTCACCACCAGGATCAGCGGAAACGACCCGATCATGGTGATGGGCGCGAAGTCGCGCAACGGCGAGTACGGCAGCCTGGAGTAGATCGCCGGGTTCATCGTCATGGGCCCGCTCGGGCCCATCAGCAGCGTGTAGCCGTCGGGCGTCGCTCTTGCGACCAGGTCAGCCGCGAGGATGGATTGCGCGCCGGGCCGGTTATCCACGATCACCGGCTGGCCGAGAAACTCCGTCATCCGGGGAGCGAGGACCCGGACGATGATGTCGTTGCCGCCGCCGGCGGCATAGCCGACGACGATGCGGATGGGCTTGTGCGGATATTCCTGGCTGCGCGCGCCGGGCGCAACGGCCAGGAATATTAAGAGGAAGCCCACTATCAATAATGGGGACATGGTTGCTCATCTCCCAGCAAGAGTGTCCTGCATCAAAGGACGGGAATCTTCGCGTGCAGCACCGCCGGGCGGCCATCGCGCACTGCGGCGAGACAGCGCCGGATTGCCGCCGGCGCCGTGGCGGGATCGGTCAGCGTCTCGCCGTGGCCGCCCGCGGCCTCGCAAACCCTGGCAAACCCGATATCGGGCGCGAGCCGCGCCTCAAATGCATCGAGGGACTTCGATACGCCGTCCGGGTACATGCGCAGCGTCGCCTCCTTCACCGCCGACCAGCCCGAGTTGTCGAGCACGACCGTGAAGATGGGGAGCCGGTACTGCCGGGATACGGCATAGACCGAAGACGGATTGCAGAAGTAGTAACTGCCGTCGCCGACCACCTGCACCACGATTGCTTCGGGCCGGGCCAGCTTGGCGCCGAGCGCCACGCCGGCGGAATAGCCCAGTCCCCCGCCGCCGGTTCCGAGCGACGTGCCGGGCCGGGACCGCGGAATCTGGTTGATCACCACCCCCGCATTGCGTATCGCCTCGTTGACGACGATGTCGTCCTCGCCGAGGGCAGCGGCCAGCTCGGCGCAGAGGTAGTGCTGGTTTACGCCATCCTGGCCGCCCTTGTCAGCGGCAAGCTTCGCCAGTTCGGCGCGCCGCCCGTCGCGTTCGAGCGTCATCGCCTCGAGGCGTCGCGACGCCGCTTCGCGGAATGCCGGCGTGGCCCGTGCCTTCAACGCCTCCAGGACCTGCGACAGGATCAGCACGCTGTCGCCGGGCAGTCGCAGGTTCGACGGGAAGCCCCAGATCGGAATGCGCTCCTTCACCACGTCCACGTCGATATGCGCCCACCAGGTCCCGGGATTCTCGCGGGTGTCCTTCGGAATCCACGGCACATCCACGTCCACCAGCAAGCCGGCGTCGGCCTCGGCAACGTGCCGCCCCGGGAGAATGCCGCCCCAGGCCGGTGAGGCGCGCGAGATGTTGAGATAGACGGGATTGAACTCGAACACGCGGATGCCGGCGAAGCGCGCGAGTTCCTCGATCACGCCCGGCGCGCGGCAATTGCGCCCCGCGTACGCCGTGATCAGTATGGGGTGCCGCGCCCCAAGCAACCGCTCCACGATGGCGGAAACCGCCTCGGGCGAGGCCGCGCCGGCGCCGGCCGCGCCATAACGCTCCGCGGAAAACGAACGCACTGCGTTTGCGTCCCAGGTCTGTGCGAGCGTCTCGCGCGGCAACGCGAGGTACACCGGGCCCGGCGGGTCGCTGTGCGCGACGGCGTGGGCGCGCCGCAGCACTTCCTTGGTAACGATGCCGGAGGGGAGCGTCCACTCCCATTTCACGTAGTTGCGCACGATCGCGCCCTGGTCGAACGGCTCCTGGATGAAATGCACGTAGGTATCGCGCGAGCCGGGCAGCTCCCCGCGCACGGTGTAGGGAGCCTTGCCCGCCATCAGCAGCAGCGGAACGCGGCTGCGGCAGGCGTCGTGCAGCCCCATTGCCGCGTTCGCGGTGCCGACGTCCACGTGCACCATCACGGCCTGCCCGCGGCCGGTCACCATCGCGTAGCCGGCCGCCATGTTCACCGCGGTGTTCTCGTGAGGGCACAGCAGCGTTTTCGGGAACACGCGCCCGGCGGCCCGCCAGCGCGCCATTTCCTCGATCAGCGGGGCGTGGTCGGTGCCCAGGTTGCAGAACAGGTACTCGACCCCGATCTCGTTCAGGCCTTCGAGAAAAAAATGCGCGGTCGAATGAAGACTGACTTGAGGCGCTTTGTCCATGTTGTTCGGGACCGGAGGCTCCCCCGCAATCATAAACGATTCCGCCCGGCGGCATGCCGCAGCGGCGGTTATGCCTCGAATCACGCGGCCGTGGCGGTCCAGGGCAGGCCGACGTAGTTTTCCGCGAGGGTAGCGGCGGCCGCCCGCGAGCTGACGATGTAATCGAGTTGCGAGCGCTGCAGCCGCTGCTGAAAGACGTCGTCGTCCGGGAACCGGTGCAGCATCGAGGTCATCCACCAGGAAAAATGCTCCACGCGCCAGACGCGCTTCAGGCAGGTTTCGGAGTAGGCGTCGAGGAGGCCGGTCCGGCCCGAGGCGTAATAGGCCGCGAGCGCAGGGGCCAGCACCCGCACGTCGGCGACCGCGAGATTCAACCCCTTGGCCCCGGTCGGCGGCACGATGTGCGCGGCGTCGCCGGCCAGGAACAGCCGCCCATAACGCATCGGCTCGACGACGAAGCTGCGCATTTCCGTGATGTTTCTGCTCAACACCGGCCCTTCAACCGGCTGCCAGCCATCGTCGGTGGCAAGCCGCACCCGCAGCTCCCGCCAGATGCGCTCGTCGGGCCAGTTCGCGATGTCCTCATCGGGCGCGACCTGGAGGAAATGCCGGGTGAGTGTCGGCGAACGCCGGTTGAAGAACCCGAAACCGCGCTCGTGCCAGGCATAGACCGTCTCCTGTTCCGGCGTGGCCGCGTCCACCAGGATGCCGAGCCAGCCAAACGGATAGACGCGCTCGAAGACGGTCAGCGCGCCCGCCGGAATGGACGGGCGCGATATGCCGTGAAAGCCGTCGCAGCCCGCTATGAAGTCGCATTGCAGATCAACCTGCCCGCCGTCCGTGCGGAAGCGGATGAGCGGCGCCGCCGTATCCAGGCCGTGCACGCCCACGTCGGCGGCTTCGAAATGTATCTGCCCGCCCGCCGCGAGCCGGACGCCGATCAGGTCCTTCACGATCTCCTGCTGGGCATAGATCGTGTAGGCGCGCCCGCCGGAAAGCTCTTTCAGATTGAGGACGTGACGCCGCCCGCCGAACCTGAGCTCGATGCCGTCGCGGACGAGCGCCTCCCGCTTCAGCCGCTCGCCGGCGCCCGATTCGACCAGCAGGTCCACCGTGCCCTGCTCGAGCACGCCCGCCCGCACCCTTTGCTCGATGTAGTCGCGGCTGCGGTTTTCAACGATGACCGACTCGACGCCCCGCAAGTGCAGCAGGTGCGAGAGCAGCAACCCGGCCGGCCCCGCACCGACGATACCAACCTGCGTACGCATGTGCGCCTTGCGTCCCTACGGACCCGCCTAGGAGTTTGTCGGACTTAGCTCCGACAAGCTGCTATTCCAGCTTGATGCCGGCGGAGCGGATGACCCGGCCCCAGCGCTGCGATTCCGCGGCGACGAAGGCGCCAAGTGCGGCCGGCGTGCCGAGCGGGAGCGCCGCGCCCTGCGAAACGAACCGCTCGCGCACCTCCGCATCGGAAAAGACCCCGCGCGTTTCGCGGTTCCACCAGTCGATGGCAGCGCGCGGCGTGCCCGCCGGCGCGAACAGCGCGAACCACGCGCCGCCCTCCACTTCCGGAAACCCGGCTTCCGCCATCGTCGGCAGATCGCTAACCACCGGCAGCCGGCTGGCCGTCGCGACAGCGAGCCCGCGGACTTTCCCGGCGCGCATGTTGGGCAACGCGAACGACATGATGTCGAACATCATCGAGACGTGGCCGGCCGTCAAATCCACGATCGCCGGTGCGGCGCCCTTGTACGGCACGTGCACGATGTCCGCATGGGTTGCGAACCGGAACAACTCCCCGGCGATATGGCCCGAACTGCCGACGCCCTGCGAGGCGTAGGTCAGCTCCCGCCGCCGCGCCTTGGCGAGCGCGACGAGCTCTTTCACAGTCCTCGCCGGAACGGAGGGATGCACCACCAGCACGTTGGGCACTGTCGCCATCAGGATGACCGGCTCGAAATCCTTCACCGGGTCGTACGGCAGCTTGGTGAGGTGAGGCAATATCGCCTGCGTCGCGTGGAATCCCGCCAACAGCGTGTAGCCGTCGGGGGCCGACCTGGCGGCGGCCTCGGCGCCGATGATGCCGCCCGCGCCGGTGCGGTTCTCCACCAGCACCGTTTGCCTGGCCGTCGCCGTCAGTTTCTGGGCGACCGTTCGCGACAGCACGTCGGCCATGCCGCCCGGGGCGAGCGGAACGATGATGCGGACTGCCCTGGACGGGTACTCCTGTGCGTGCGCTGGCGCAAGCGCCGCGAGCCAGAGCATGCCGGCAATCAGTTCCCGACGATGAGCAGCGGTCATTCGGTTTTTCCAGTCTGGTGTCATGACGTTCCCCACACTTCCTGGGCCACCTCGAGCGCCAGCGCGAGCTTGCGCCGCTGGTCGTCCACGGTGATCTTGTTGCCATGGTGCGTGCTCGAGAAGCCGCATTGCGGGGAGAGGCACAGGTTCTCGATCGGCACGAACCGGGCGGCCGCGTCGATGCGGCGCTTCAAGTCGTCTTTCTTCTCGAGCTCCGGAACCTTCGAACTGATCAGGCCGAGCACGACCTTCTTTCCCCTGGGCACGAACCGCAGCGGTTCGAAGCCGCCGGCGCGGTCGGTGTCGTACTCGAGAAAAAAAGCATCGACTTCGAGCCGCGTGAACGCCGTTTCGGCGACGAAGTCGTAGCTGCCGCTCGCGAGCCACGTGCTCATAAAATTGCCGCGGCAGGTGTGGATGGCGACGGTCATGTCGTCCGGCACGTCCCGGATCGCCGCGTTCACCGCCTCGGCGTACATCTCCGTGTCCTTCCTCGGCTCGTCCCCCAGCTTGCGGAACTGCTCCTGGACTTTCGGGTCGCCCATCATGGCGATCGTCGTGTCGTCGATCTGCAGGTAGCGGCAGCCGGCCTGGTAGAGGTCGCGGATCTCCTCGCGGTAGGCCTGCGTGAGATCGGCCCAGAACTCACTGAGGTGGGGATAGGTCTTGCGCAGCGCCTCGCGGTCGCCCCGAGCGTGCAGCATCGCCGGCGACGGCATGCAGAATTTCGGGGTGCGGCTGGTAACCGACTTCAGGAATTTGAAGTGATCGAGCATGCTGGGCCGGGTGCGCCGGATCTTGCCCGTCACTCTCATCAGCGGCGGCTGCTCGTTGGCGCCCTGGAAATGCACGCCGAAGGTCGCGCCCTGGACCGTCTGCACGCCGTCGAAGCCGCGCAGGAAGTCGATGTGCCACCAGTCGCGCCGGAA
>Ga0210379_10000451_pt1 | contig 13233 bp, 9 predicted proteins | sample PLMedo_2_FD_155468 | JGI IMG/M metagenome (GOLD analysis project Ga0210379, IMG submission 155468) | Groundwater sediment microbial communities from an aquifer in East River, Colorado, USA - PLM4_32_coex redo | ecosystem: Environmental > Terrestrial > Soil > Riparian zone | place: USA: East... | reverse complement strand
GTAGGCGCGGGCATCGAGCTTCAACTGCCGGACGTCCCCGTCGAGCGGATTGGAGCTCAGGTTGAGGCCGTAGTCGTACCCGAGCAGGAAGCGCTTCCCCTGGAAGGGGCCGAACGACTGGTACCGCGTTGTGTCTCCGATGATCGCCGGAGAGAGGAAGATGAACTGGTCCTTCACCTCCTGGAAGACCGGCGCCCCGCCGGCGCTGTAGCCGACGAACAGGTCCTGCCGGGTGTCGGTGAAGCCGAGCCCCGCCTGCACGCGGTAGAACCGATTGAAGGGGTAAGACGCGAAGATCTGTCCGCCCGTGCTCTTCTGGGTCTGCGTCCGGTCGACGTTGAACCCGTCGGTCGAGAGGTAGTAGTCGCGCAGGTCGAAGACCGTCGCCCCCCAGTGGACGCGATGCTTGATGTTGAGGTACCCGAGGATGAAGTTCGAGTAGGTCGACACGCTGAAGAACGTCAACGAGGCCCGGTGGTCGCCCAGGAGGTCCGCGAACTGGAGGCTGAGGTTCGACAGGAACGTCCCGTCGTCCGTCACGCCGACCGAGACCTGCGGCGCTTCGAGGTCCCACTTCAGCTTGTAGGGCTTGATCGTCTCCCGGTCCGCCGTGAGCTTGAGCGGCGGCTCGAAGGGCGTCGTGTCGGTGCCCGGCTCCGCCGGCGCTTCTTGCGGCGGGGCCTCCGGCTGCCGCAGCGGCATCCGGTAGAGGCGGAAGGTCCCGTCGAAGTAGGCGGTCATCACGAGGTACGGCTCGCCGTCGCGCGGCGCCATCTCGACGGGCCCGAAGCAGCCGCCGACGACGTCCGTGTATTGCTTCGTTTCCCCGGTCGCGATGTCGAGCGAGAAGATGTTGAACACGCCGTACCCGCCGCGGTCCGAGGAGAGGTACACGGTCTTGCCGTCGCGCGAGTAGGACGGCTGGATGTCCGTCGAGTCGCCGAACGTCAGCTGGGTCTTGCGCGTCGGGTCGGACAGGTCGACGGAAAAGATCTTCCACGTTGCCCCGACCCGGCGGTTGTAGAGCACGGTCGAGCCGTCGGGCGCGTACCAGGGGTTCGCGTCGAAGTCCTCGTCCTGGGTGAGGTTGCGGATCGTGTTGGCGGCCAGGTCGAGCTCGAAGAGGTCGACGACCCCGTCCCTGTTCCCCTCGAAGGTGATCTTCTTGCCGTCGGGCGAGAAGACGGGGCTCGCGCCCTGCGCGACGTCCGGCAGGGGGATCAGGTGCAGGAGCTTCCCCTGGATCGCGTCGTACAGCGCGAGCATGCGCCGGTTCTCCTTGCGCACGAAGGTGACGACCTGGTCTCCCGCGGGGGACCACGAGAGATCGCGCCGACCGGAGAAGGCCTCGGTGACGAGGTACCGGTACTTGTTCGTCCACCCCTTCGTGAGGTTCTTCACCGTCTTCCCGTCCTCCGCGGACAGGACGACGAGGTCGAGCTCCTGCTTGGGCGAGGCGAACGCGGCGAGGAGCTCGCCCGAAGGGGACAGGGTCGGCGAGAACGTGAACACGCCCGGCTTCCGGATCCCGACCTCCTTGCCGTAGTCGTCCGGGCTCTTCTTTTCGAGGAGGACGGGGAAGTAGCGGCGGCGCAGGAAGCGGTTGAAGTTCCGGTTGAACGCGTCGATGTCCGTGCCGAACGCCTCGGAGACGGCCTTCTCGACGTTCCCGGTCAGGAGGACCTTCCGGTATTCGTAGATGAAGTTCCGGACACCATCCTTGCCGTACTCCTGCTCGATGAAGTCGAACACCGCGTGCCCGTACCTGTAGTTGAGGTAGGACAGGTAGTCGAGGGACTGGATCGGCGGGATGATGTTGTTGACGACCGCGTCCCGGATGACCATCCGGTCGAGCGTCTCCTCGTCCTGGGCGAAGTAGGACGCCATGCCTTCGACGAGCCACGTGGGGATGCGCGCGCGAAGCGCGCGGCCCAGGTAGCCCTCGAAGAACATCGAGTACTGGAAGATGTGCGTGAGCTCGTGGGTGAGCAGCTCGTAGAGCTTGTCCGGGGGCTGGTCGATCGGCAGCACCATCCGGTTCTGCACGGGCTCGGCGAAGGCGCCCACCGCCTCGGGGAGGTCCTCCAGCGAGATGTGCGTCCCCTCGAACTCGCCGTGGGTCTTGTAGATCACGAGCGGCACGCGGAAGCGCAGCTCGTGGTCCAGCTCCTTGCTGATCCTCACGTACGCGCTCTCCGCGTAGGAGACGACGTCGTCCAGGAACGGCTCCGACGCGGCGTAGTGGTAGATGTCGAAGTGGGGCGCCCTGTAGACCTGCCAGCGGAACTCGTCGTAGGTGACGCGGTTCTGCCCGAAGACGGTGTCGTACTGGGCCGCCGCGCGCGGGGTGGCGGCGGCGACGACGACGAGAGCGAGACCGGCCGAAAGGAGCGCCGCGGGTCGTCTCAAGGGCTGTTCATCCTTTGAAGAGCAGCCGAACGTCGGTGCGGGTCCGCGGGGCGATCACGGAGAGCACGTCGCCGGCGATGCTGTCCCCGAGCTGGTAGAAGGCGGTGATCGGGTCGTTGGCGGAGCCGCGGAAGAACGCCTGCCGCCGGAGCTTGTCCCGGAAGAGCAGCGCGCCGTCGGCGCCGTTCAGGTAGAGCACGTCGAGGTCGAAGGTGAACTCCTCGCGCTCGACGAAGGCCGTCTGCTTGATCTTCTGTCCGGTCGCCTCGTTGACGATGTCGACGTCCTCGAACCCCGACGCGTCGCGCCGCGTGTAGCGCATGGCCCCCGAGATGAGGACGTCCGCCCCGTGCTCGCGCGCGAGGTGGGTCCAGAACGACGCGTTGGCCGCCATCTCCTCGAGGGTCTGCTCGGGAACCGCGGGCGGCGGGTTGACCTCGAGCACCTCGAAGGCGGTGTGCTTCCGGAACTCGCTGCGGAGGAAGCGCACGAGCTCGCGGTTGACGTCGATGAGCTCGGAGTCGTTGACGAGGAAGCTCGCGACGAGGAGCGTCTTCACGTCCTCGAGCTTGAGGCGCGGGGGAAGCGGCAGCGCGACGGGGACCTCGACCATGTCGCGGCCCTTCTTGGGCGTCTTTTCGGGCGGCCGCGCCGGGCGGCTCGCGCCGTCCCCCTCGTTCCCGATGCTCCCCCAGAAGATCGACGAGCGGAGCGCGTTCCCCGCGATGCGCGAGTCGCCGGGGGCGCGATCGGCCGCTTGGCGGTACAGATCGCGCGCCTCGGGCACCGCACCCAGCACCTCGCTGGCGACGGCCAAGTTGTTGAGGACGCGAGCGTCGGCAGCGTTCAACCTGAGGGCCCGCTCCCAGCGGTAGCGCGCCTCGCGCCAGTTCCCCTCGCGCGCCATCTTCGTGCCGAAGCGGAGGAGCTCGTCGGCCTCGGGTACGGCGGAATCCGCGGAGCCCGCCGGGAGGGTGAAGAGCGTCACGAGTGCGAGCAGGGGTAGCAGGCGCGATGGTCGAGGCCGAAGCATCATCGTCATCCCGGGCCCGGTAGCCTGCCCCTCGTGGCCTTCATCATACACTTGCGTCGATGCCCTCGCGCTGCATCGAGCCCGCGCTCCGGCCCGTCGACGCCGACCTGGCCGCCCCTCCCTCGAAGAGCTGGACACACCGCGCGCTCGTCGCGGCGGCGCTCGCGGACGGCGTGAGCCGCATCGAGTCGCCCCTCGACGCCGGCGACACGCGGCGTACGCGCGCGGGGCTTCACGCCCTCGGGATCCCGATCGAGGACGACGCCGGGTCGTGGATCGTGCGCGGCGGGGGCGGCGCGCTGGCGGGCGGGGCCAGGGTCGCCTGCGGAGAGTCGGGGACGACCGCGCGCTTCCTCACCGCGCTCGCGGCGATCGGGGCGGAGGCGAGCGTCATCGACGGCGTGCCGAGGCTGCGCGAGCGGCCGATGGACGAGCTCGTCGCCGCGCTCTCCGCGCTCGGTGCGAGGGTCGGTGCGGGGGACGCGCGTCTCCCGCTGACGATCGGCGGGCTCGGGATCCGCGGCGGGGCCGTGTCGGTCTCGGGGCGGCGCAGCAGCCAGTTCGCCAGCGCGCTCCTGCTCGTCGCACCAGCGCTTCCTCAAGGTCTCGCGTTGACGGTCACCCCGCCGCGAGCGTCGTTCTCCTACGCGCTCTTGACGGCGCAGGTCCTGGAGCGGTTCGGGGTCGCGGTCGCTCGGGAGGAGGCGGGATCGTTCCGCGTCGCACCCGGCCGCGTCAGGCCTGCCGTCCTGCGCGCCGAGGGAGACCACTCCTCGGCGTCCTACCTCTTCCTCGCCGCCGCGGTCACGGAGGGCCGCGTGCGTGTCCGCGGTCTCGACCCGGACAGCCTCCAGCCCGACGCCCGGTTCACGCGGGACCTCGCTGCGGCGGGCTGCTCGGTCGTCACGGGGGATGGGGAGATCGACGTCGAAGGCGGCCGCGGCGTCGAGGCGTTCGACTGGGACCTCGAAGATGCGCCCGACCTCGCCCCGACCGCGGCCGTCCTCGCGCTCTTCGCGCGCGGGGTGAGCCGGCTGCGGGGCCTTGCGAACCTGCGCGCGAAGGAGTCCGACCGCCTGGCGGCGCTCGCCGCGAACCTCTCCCGCCTGGGCGCCGAGGTGCGCGTCGAAGGGGACGCGCTGATCGTGCGGCCGGCGGGGAACCCGCGCGGGGGCGCGCTCGTCGACGTCGCCTCGGATCATCGGATCGCGATGGCGTTCGCAGTCGCCGGGCTGCGCCTCCCGGGGATCACGCTGTCGGACGGCAGCGTCGTGGAGAAGTCGTACCCCGGCTTCTGGGGGGACTTCGAGCGCTTGCGCTCCGCCTAGAACTGGAAGCTCAGCCCGACCTGCACCGTCGAGAGGACGATGTCCTCGGTCTTGTAGCTCACCCCGATCGGCTGGTCGATCTGCTGCGCGTTGACCGGGAAGGAGACCGTCGTCGGCACGATGATCGGATCGAGATAGCCGGACTTGTTCCAGTCCGCGAACACGTGGAAGCCGGGGAGGACCCGGAAGCGCAAGCCGGCCTCGAAGGTGGAGTTCCAGGACGACTTGTCGATGTTCGTTGCGAACCGGCCCTGGCGCGGGACGGTCCCGCCCGCCGCCGCCGGGTCGCGGACGAGGAACTGGAACTCGCCGGAGTCGACCTCGCTGCTCAGGACGATGAACGCCACGCGGACGAGTCCGTAGAGCTGCAGCCGCCGCCGGAAGAAGTTGACCTGGAACTCGCCCGAGCCCATCGGGCCCCAGCCGTTCGCCGTCTGGCGCGTGATGACGAGCGGGTTCAGGACCCCGTCGCTGTACCCCGAGCCGGACGTCGACGAACCGGCGTTGAGCCACATCGGCAGGGGAAACGCGGCGTCGAAGTCCATGTAGCGCCCGCCGGCCGTCCACCTCGCGTGGTACCGCGTGCCGCCGAACTCGCGCCGGTAGTAGAGGTCGTACGTCGACAGCTGCGATCCCATATCGTCCGGGACCCCGATCGTCGCGTCGACGGTGTTCGTCGGATGGGTGATCTCGCTGTCGTCGGGGACCCCGTTGTTGTTGGTGTCGTCCGTCGTCGAGTCCCACACGGGCGGCGACTGCACCGAGCGCAGCTGGCCGTCCTTGATGTTCGTCGTCCACCAGGGGAGGAGGTGCTCGAGGACGAACGGCGGCCCCCCCGAGGGGTCGACGTACGCCCGCTGGAGCGCCGTCGCGTCGAGCCGGTAGCCACCGTCGGCGACGCCCGTGTAGGTGAACAGGTACTGGCCGCGGTCGCGCGGCAGCGTCCAACCGATCGTGAACTCCCCGTTCTTGAGATCCAAGTATTCCATCTCGGAATGGACCTCGAGGTTCTGCGTCGCCACGATGTTGACGGCGACCTCGTCGGAGCTCGAAGCACCGGCGCGCACCTCGAGGTAGAGGGCGAACCTGTTCCCGAAGAAGCTCTCCTTCGGCTTCGCCTCGATAACGGGCGGCGGCGTCGCCTCGCCGGCCTGGGGTTGCGGCGCGGGCGTCGGAGCAGGGGTGGGTTCCGGTTCCTGGGCGCCGACCAGGCGGGCCCCGAGTCCCGCCGCAAGACAAGCCGCCGCCACACTCCGCTTCCACGTCATGAACGAACCCCCTCCGTGGCCTCGATCGCGCGGATCGAAGCAACAACCCCAGTTCCCGCGTTGCTCGATGCGAAAGCCCGTCTATATAGAGAAAAGACAGGGGATCGTCAAGCGCCGCGAGCGTGGATCACCGCTCCGAGCGGGATTCGCGCTGCATCGGTGCACCGGACGCTGCGTGTTATGATCCCGCCGCTTGCTAGCCGCCGGGGATTCCTGGAGGGTTCGAATCCCATGAGCTGCCGCTTCAAGTACAGCTTCTAGCTCCCGCCCGCGGCGGATGGGGGTCTCCTCGCTCCAATCGCTCCTCGATCGCGCGGCGGCGCGCAGCGACCCTGCGCTCTGGCACCGTCAGGCCGGCGCGTGGACGCCCGGCGGCGACGGGCCGGGCCGCGACGTCCGCGAGCTCGCGGCCGCGCTGCTCCACTACGGCGTCGAGCCGGGACGCGCGGTCCTCGTTCTCGGCGCCGACGGGCCCGACACGTGTCGCGCGTCGCTCGCGGTCCTGGCGGCAGGGGCGTGCCTCGTCCGCCTCGAGGCGACGGTCGCGGACTCCGTGCTCCGTCTCGCCCTCGAGGGGCCCGAGGTCGCAATCGCGATCGTGGAGGACGAGCGCCAGCTCCGCCGCGTGCTCGCGCTCCGACCGGACCTTCCCAATCTGGAGATGGTGATCCTGCTCTCCGGCGAGCCGTCGGAGCGGAAAGCGGCTGCGATCCTGGTCGGCACCGCGGTCGACCTCGGGGCGGGGCGGCTGGAGGAGGACCCGGGGCTGCTCGGCCGGGCCCACGACGGTCTTCCGCCCGACGCGCCGGCGCTGCTCGTCGCCACCGGCGACACGCTGGGATGGCTCTCCCGTGCCGAGCTCGCCGTGGCGGCCGAACGGTTGACCGACGAGATGTCCTTCGGCCCCGGACGCGCGGTGCTGGTCGCGCTCCCCCCCGGCGGGCCCGAGTCGATTGCGATCGTGCTCGGCGCGCTCGCACGGGGTACGACAGTGCTCGTGACTGAGGAGCTCGTCCAACTGGCGGCCGGGCTACGCGAGAAGCCTCCCGACGGCGCCATCGTCTCGGCTGCCGTGCTCCGGCAGCTCCACGCCGAGTGGGAAGAGGAAACCGCGCGCCGCTCGGGGGTTGCCCGGTCGCTCACCCGATGGGCTCTGTCGCAGGGCGCCGATCCGGCACGCCATCCGCGCCGGTACCGGCTCGCCGAAATACTCATCCTGTCGCGGATCCGCGGGCGCTATTGCGGTGGTTTACGTGGCTGGGGTCTCCTAGGAGCCCCCGCCGGCCGAGAGATTTCAGAATTCTTTGCCGCGATCGGGGTCCCGATTTACGTTATGCCGGGCGTCGCCACGGCCCCTGTGGCCCGGTGATTGCACTTCTCCCGTAAGGGAAAGGGACGCCCATGTCGCTTCGCGGAACGACCACGCTCGCCATGCTCCTCCTCGCCGCCGGGCTGTCGGCGCCGGTGCCCGCCGAGGGGCCCATGGTCGCCTCGTCGACCGAGAAGAAGCTCGACGACGCGACGATCGAACGGATCCTCAAGATCCAGGAGGAGCAGGAGGTCGCGGTCCGTCTCGTCTTGCTCCCGGCGAGCGTCGAGGACAAGAAGGGCCGGTTCGTTCCTGGGCTGACCGCCAAGGACTTCAAGCTCCTCGACGAGCGCGTCCCTCAGGAGATCAAGTACTTCTCGGTCGAGAGCGACGAGCCCGTCGCGATCGCGTTCCTCCTCGACGTGTCCGGAAGCATGCGGCAGAGCGGGAAGCTCGACGCGGCGAAGGAAGCGATCCGCCACTTCGTGGACGAGCTGCGGCCCCAGGACCGCTTCGCGCTCATCTGTTTCGCCGACGAGCAGGTTTCCTGGGTCACCGAGTTCACCGCGGATCGGGAACGTTTCCTCGAGAGGCTCCTCGTGCAGGAGGGGTACGGCCAGACGGCGCTCAACGACGCGGTCGCCTCTGCCCCCAAGCTCGTGGACGAGTCGATCAGGGGCCGCAAGGCGATTGTCCTGATCACGGACGGCGTCGACAACGCCAGCCGCCTGACCGTCAACGAGGCTCTCCAGACCGCCCGGCGCATCGAGCTCCCGATCTACACGGTCGGGTTCACGACCCGGCCCTGGGAGGACGAGAAGCATGCCGACGACCTCGGGGTCAACATGTCGGTCCTGCGCCTGTTCGCGGACGAGACGGGGGGCGAGATCTTCGTCGTCCGGGACCCCGACGAGATGAAGGAAGCGGTCGCCAGCATCTCGACCGAGATGCGCCATCAGTACCTGATCGGCTACTCCCCCGGGATCAGCAACTGGGATGGCAAGTTTCGTTACGTCGAGCTCGTCGCCCGCGGCGGCCGGTACGCCGTCCGGACGCGGAAGGGGTACTACGCGAACCCCTGATCCGGCGGCGAGTGAAGTAAAAACGACACGAGCGTCTACACCACCCCACCACCTTTGATCAGGTCGTAACCCCGAAAACCGACGGGTATTGTAAGTAGCTCGACGTTTTCGTGATGGCACGCCACTTGACTTCTTACGCTGTGGCAGCTCCGCCGCCACCTTGCCATTGCAGGGTGATACGGAGAGACGATACAGTCGCCCCACCGTCTCGGCGGGGGGACGGGATCAGGAGCATAGACCGCATGCCCGGGCGACCAACACGGCGCCGGCGGCGGCTGCAAAGGAGTCAGCACATGTTCAAGAGGACGGGTTGGACGGTCGCGAGCATCGCGGTGCTCGCGCTTGTGGCTTCGACGGGCTGCGTCAGCAAGAAGCTCTGGAAGAAGAACGTCGCGGAGACGGACACGCGGGTGCAGGGCGTGGAGAGCGGCCTGGAGACCCAGGAAAAGCGCACGACCGACCTGGCGCGTGAGACCGACACGCGGATCACGGAGGTCAAGGGGACCGCGGAGAAGGCCGTCGAGCTCGGCAGCACGGCCCTCAGCAAGGCGGAGTCGGCCGAGAAGGCCGCGCGCGGCAAGGTTCTCTGGACGACGACGCTCTCCGACGATTCGGTGAAGTTCACCTTCGACGGCAACAAGGTTCCGGGCGAGGCGCAGACGATCCTCGATGACCTCGCCGGCAAGGTGAAGGGCATGGACAAGAGCGTGTACCTCGAGATCGAGGGGCACACCGACAACATCGGCAGCGAGGACTACAACGAGCACCTGGGCGAGCTCCGCGGCGAGGCGGTCCGGAACTACCTGGCGGAGAAGGCGGGGATCCCCCTCCACGTCATGAACGTGATCTCGTTCGGCGAGTCCAAGCCGGTCGCCGCGAACAACACCGCGGAAGGCCGCGCCAAGAACCGCCGCGTGGTCGTGCGGGTTCTCGAGTAGCGTCTCGAGCTCGTCAAGCGTTTCGGGGGCCGGCCTGCCGATCATGACGCAGTGGGCCGGCCCTTTGTGTCTTCGGGGTTGGTACAGTCCTACCGGAGACCTCCCATGAAACGAACCTTCTCCGAGACTCTCGCCGAGCGCGTCGTGCTCTTCGACGGCGCCATGGGGACTCGGCTCTACGATCTCGGCGTCTTCCTGAACCGCTGCTTCGACGAGCTGAACCTCTCCAACGCCAACCTTGTCGAGACCGTTCACCGCTCCTACGTCGCCGTCGGGTGCGACGTCATCGAGACGAACACCTTCGGCGCCAACCGTCCCAAGCTCGAGAAGCACGGCCTGGGCGACGAGGTGCGCGCGATCAATCGCGCGGGGGCGGCGATCGCACGCAAGGCCGCGGGGGACGATGTGTTCGTTGCAGGGGCCGTCGGCCCCTTGGGCGTGCGGATCGAGCCGTGGGGTCCTACCTCTGTCGACGAGGCCGCGCAGATCTTCGCCGAGCAGGCGGAGGGGCTCGTCGAGGGCGGGGTCGATCTCTTCTCGGTCGAGACCTTCTACGACCTCGCCGAGGTCGAGGCCGCGGTCCTGGGGATCAGGCGCGTGAGCGACCTCCCGATCGTGGCGCAGATGACCCTCGAGGACGACGGCAACAGCCTCGAAGGGGTCGATCCGGAGACATTTGGCCGGCGGCTCGCCGCTCTCCCCGTCCAGGCGGTCGGCGTGAACTGCTCCGTCGGGCCCGCCGCGATGCTCGAGGCGGTCGAGCGCATGGCGCGGGTCGTGGCGCTGCCTCTCGCCGCCCAGCCGAACGCCGGCAAGCCCCGCGCGGTGGACAACCGCAACCTCTACCTGTGCAGCCCGGAGTACATGGCGGTCTTCGCCAAGCGCTTCGTCGAGGCGGGGGTCCGCATCGTCGGGGGCTGCTGCGGCACCACCCCCGAGCACCTCAAGGCGATCCGCCGCTCGATCCGAGCGGTCGTGCCCTCCAAGCGCTCGTCGATCGCGGTGAGCGAGGGGGCGCCCGCCCCGTCGCTCGAGGTCACCCCGGTCCCGGTCGCCGAGCGCTCGCGCCTCGCCCGCGGCGTCCTCGACGGCCGGTTCGTCGTCAGCGTCGAGATGCTCCCGCCCCGCGGGCACGAGCTCGACAAGACGGTCGTCTCTGCGCGGCTGCTGCACGAGGCCGGGATCGACGCGATCAACATCCCCGACGGTCCCCGTGCCACGGCGCGGATGAGCCCGATGGCGATGGCGATCCGCCTCGAGCGCGACATCGGGATCGAGACGATCATTCACTACTGCTGCCGCGACCGGAACCTGCTCGGCATGCAGTCCGACCTGCTGGGCGCGCACGCCGTCGGGCTCCGGAACGTGCTCGTCATCACCGGCGACCCGCCCAAGCTCGGGGACTACCCCGACGCGACCGCGGTGTTCGACGTGGACAGCATCGGCCTGACGAACATGGTGACGCGCCTCAACCGGGGCCTCGACGTCGGTGGGAACCCGATCGGCGCGCCGACCTCGTTCTTCGTCGGGTGCGGCGTGAACCCGGGAGCGCCCGACCTCGACCGTGAGATCGCGCGGTTCGAGTGGAAGGTCGACGCGGGCGCCCAGTTCGCCGTGACCCAGCCGGTCTTCGACGTGGATGCCCTGCTCCACTTCCTCGAGCGGGTCCGTCACGTGCGGATACCGTTCGTCGCCGGGGTCTGGCCACTCGCCTCCTACCGCAACGCCGAGTTCATGAACAACGAAGTTCCGGGGGTGAACGTCCCCGACCCCGTCCTCGAGCGCATGCGGCGGGCCGACACCAAGGAGAAGGCCAGGGCCGAGGGGGTCGCGATCGCTCAAGAATCGCTCGCAGCACTCCTGGCGCACGTCCAGGGCGTGCAGATTTCAGCTCCTTTTGGCCGGGTTGCCACGGCGCTCGAGGTTGCCCAAGTTATCCCTGCCGAAAGGCGACAGCCTCCCGCCCGGCCCGCGCGGGCCTGATTCGACCTCGAAGGAGAAACGCGATGAATCGAACGTCCTCAGCACGGTTCCTGGCCACGGTTCTGATCTCGGTCGTGGCGTTCGGATGCGGCGGGAACAAGCCCGTGGAGCAGGCGGCCGCAACCGCGACGCCCGCCCCCGAGCCCCAACAGAACGTCGATCCCGCGCCGGGGATCACCCCGGCACCCGTCGAGCCCGCTCCCGCTCCGGTGCAGCCCGCGCCGAAGCCGAAGCCGGCCCAGCCCAAGCCCGCGGCCGAGCAGGCGCCTCCTCCTCCTCCGGCGCGGCCGGAGCCGGTCGTGAAGACCCTCGGCGTCGGCACGGAGCTGCAGGTGACGCTCGAGACCGCCGCGTCCTCCAAGACGAGCAAGGTCGGTGACCCGGTGCGCGCGCGCGTCTCGCAGCCGCTGTCGATCGACGGCGTCACGGCGATCCCCGAGGGCGCGACGGTGGTCGGCACGATCACCGAGGCGGACCCCGCGAACAAGATCGGGGGCGCCGCGAGCCTGGGCGTGCGCTTCGACGCGGTCGAGCTCCCCCGACAGACCGTCGTCATCGATGCCTCGATCCAGCAGAAGGCGAAGAGCCAGACCGGCAAGGACGCCGGGACGATCGCCGGTGCCACCGTGGGCGGCGCGCTCCTCGGGCGCCTGCTGTCCAAGCACGACAAGACCAAGGGCACGGTCATCGGAGCGGCGGTGGGCGCCGCCGCCGGAACGGGCGCCGCGGTCGCCACGAAGGGTCAGGAGGTCGAGTTCGCCCCGGGCACGGCCTTCGTCCTCCGCCTGGAAACACCTACCAACGTAACCGTCCAACGCTGAGGTCTTCACGTCCCCCTACGGGGACAGTCGTCGGGGAAGGGCCGGGCTCTCCGGCCCTTTTTTGTTGCCCGGGCGCGTGGCACGCCCATTGAAGTCCTTCCTTGGCGCCGCCCCGCGTGCGGCAGGAGGCTTCGATGAATCGGACAGCAGGGATCGTTGCGCTCTCGGCCGCGCTCGCGCTTTCCGCCGTCGCACCCGCAAGGGCCGCGGGCCCGGGCGACGGCGCCTTCAACTTCCGGATGGGCGGGTTCTTCCCCACGGGGGACGGCGCGTTCTGGGAGGCGAACGAGGAAGCTTTCACCCTCGACCACAGCGACTTCAACAGCCTCATCGGAGGCGTCGGCTACACGGCGTCCCTCAACAACTTCGTCGAGTTCGGGCTCGGCATCGACTTCTACTACGCCTCGGTCCGCGCGGCCGACCGCAACTTCGTCGATCAGGACGGCTTTGCGATCCTGCACGACTCGCGTCTGTCGATCGTGCCCATGACCGTCGACCTCAAGTTCCTCCCCGCCGGCCGCTACAAGCGGCGCGGCCCCGACGGCCGCAACTTCGTGCGCCGGCCCGCCTTCTACGTCGGCGGAGGCATCGGGCTCGACTACTGGCAGTACGAGGAAGAGGGCGACTTTGTCGCGTCCGACCTCTCGATCGTCTACGACCGCCTCAAGGAGTCCGACATCGCCTTCGAGAAGCACCTGATGGCGGGGATCGAGTTCCCCGTCTCCCCGCAGTGGTACATCACGGTGGAGGCCCGCCAGTCGTGGGCCGAGGACACCCCGGGGGGCGCCTTCTCCTCCGTCAACCCCGGCGAGCTGGATCTCGGAGGGACGTCGGTGTTCGTCGGCGGGTCGTACCGGTTCTGAGCGTCAGCGGATCGACTCGTTCTGGGGGAGCGGCTCGCCGAGGAGCGCCGCCACCTTGCGCGTGAGCAGCTCCCCCATGTTGATCCCCTTGATGACGACGTCGTCGACACCGAGGGCGCGAAGCCGGTCCCAGCCGTCCCCGTACATCTCCGACTCGTCCTGTGCCGTGAACAGGAGCACGGGGCAGGTCTTCCCCGGC
>Ga0210379_10000448_pt1 | contig 13299 bp, 11 predicted proteins | sample PLMedo_2_FD_155468 | JGI IMG/M metagenome (GOLD analysis project Ga0210379, IMG submission 155468) | Groundwater sediment microbial communities from an aquifer in East River, Colorado, USA - PLM4_32_coex redo | ecosystem: Environmental > Terrestrial > Soil > Riparian zone | place: USA: East... | reverse complement strand
CTGTCCCTGCGCGCTCGGTCTGGCGACCCCGCTCGCGATGTGGGAGGCGCTGGGGTGCGCGGCCCGGCGCGGGGTGCTGGTGCGGAGCGGCGAGGCGCTCGAGCGGCTCGCGCGTGTCCGCACGGTGGTGTTCGACAAGACCGGAACGCTCACCGACCTGGCCCCCACGCTCGCCGAGATCCGGACCGACCGGGCGGTCCCGGCGGAGCAGGTCCTGGCGGATGCCGCGGCGGTCGAGGCGATCTCGGAGCACCCCCTGGCGCGCGCGATCCTGGCTGCCGCACAGGCGCGCGGCCTGCGCCTTCCCGCGACGAGCCACTTCCGCGTCCACCCGGGGCTCGGGGTCGAGGGGGAGGTGGAGTACGGTGGGACCGTCCGCCGGATCGCGGTGGGCGGGCGGGAATTGGCGCAGCGGCTGGGCGCCGCGATTCCCGCCTGGGCGGAGCGGGAGGACACCGCGGGCTCCGCCTCGTTCGTCGTTCGGGACGGCCAGGTCGTCGGCCTGCTCTGCTTCCAGGAACGGCTGCGCGCCGGCGCGCGCGAGGCGGTCACCCAGCTCCGGGCGCGCGGGATTGCGACCGCCATCGTCAGCGGCGACGACCCGCGCACCGCCGCGGCGCTGGCGTCACGGCTCGGCATGGAGGCGCTCGGTGGGCTCTCTCCCGCGGGGAAGGTCGCTGCGATCGCGGCGGCGGAGAGCCGCGGCCACGGAGTCGCCATGGTGGGCGAGGGGATCAACGATGCTCCGGCGCTGGCGCGCGCCTCGGTCTCGATCGCGCTGGGCGGCGGCGCGGCGCTGTCGCGCGATGCCGCCGACATCACCCTGCTGGCATCCGACCTGCGACGGATCCCGTGGCTCGTGCACCTCTCCCAGCGGACGCTGCGCACCATCCGGCGCAACCTGATCTGGGCGTTCGTCTACAACGCGGCGCTGATCCCGCTGGCGATGGCGGGGCGCCTGCAGCCCATCCTGGCAGTGCTCGCGATGATCGCGAGCAGCCTGTTCGTCGTCACCCAGTCCCTCGCGGTACGGCGAGGGCCCCACTCCGAGCCCACACGGCGGGCGAGGGAGCACGGCCCGGTGGGCCGTGCGTTCGTGGGAAGCGGCGGAGATGACGCGGAAGTGATGACTCGGAAAACCAAAGCGGAGGCGAGGGCGTGACTACAGCGAACGATGGCAGCGTGACGGAAGCAGCGCGACGGGAGGAGCTGGAGCGCCTCTATCACCGGGCGCGCGAGATCGAGTCGGAGCTGGCGAGAAGTCCCGGGTCGGCCAACGCCTGGCCGCCGCCGGGGTACTACCTCCCCTACCACGTGCTGATGGGCATGCTGTTGGGTCTCGTCGGGGCCGCGGCGAGCCTGCTCTTCAACATCGTCGGCTCGCTCGCGGTTGGCCAGCACCCGCTGCAGATCATCCGCGTCTACCTGACCTTCCCGCTCGGCGAGAACGCCCTGGCGCTCGCCTCCGGACTGGCGCTAGGGATCGGCACCTGCCTGTATCTCGTGACCGGCTCCCTCTACGGGATCGCGTTCCACGTGCTGCTGACCCGCTACGCGTCGGGGCTGCCCAGGCAGCGGCGCTTCGCGATCGCCACGGGGCTGGCGCTGCTGATCTGGCTGGTGAACTTCTACGGCGTGCTCTCCTGGCTGCAGCCTCTGCTGTTCGGGGGGCGCTGGATCGTGCAGCTCGTCCCGTTCTGGGTGGCGGCGGCAACCCATCTCGTGTTCGGGTGGACGCTGCTCTTGATCGAGGAGTGGGGGACGTTCGTCCCGTACACCCCCGGCCGGCGCCAGGCGACGTGAATCCAGCCGATCTCGCGCTCCCCTTCCTGGCGGGACTGGGGTTCTCGGGACATTGCCTCGGGATGTGTGGCCCATTCGCGCTGTCGCTGCGGACCGGCGCCAAACGCGGGGTGGCGTTCCGGCTGGCGCTCTACCATCTGGGGAAGGGGGGCACCTATGCTTTCCTCGGCCTGCTCGCCTGGGCCGGGGCCAGCCGCCTCGCCTCGCTCCAGCGCCCGCTTGGCCTCGCCGCCGGCGCGCTGCTGCTCGCGGTCGGACTGCTGACACTCTTCCCGCGGCAGATCCCGGCGCGGCTGACGCGCCTGGTGCAGGGGTCGGCGTTCTGCGACCTCCTGTCACCGCTGTTGCAGTCGCCGCGCCTGGGCACCGCGCTCGCGCTCGGCGCCTTCAGTGGTTTCCTCCCCTGCGGGCTCGTCTATGCGATGGCGGCGCGAGCGGCCACGCTTCCGACCGCGGCAGCGGCAGCGCTGCAGATGCTCGCGTTCGCGGCCGGGACGGTACCGAGCCTCGCGGCGCTATCGCTGTTCGGGGAGATGCTGGGCCGCCGCGTCGCGGCCGGCTCGCTGGCGCCGCTACTCCGGCGCGCCGCCGGACTCGTCGCCATCGTGCTCGGGGCGCTGGCGCTGCTACGCGCCGCGGGGCCGCTCGCAGGGGCGCACGCTCACCTGCACCCCTGACCAGACCCTAGGATCAGGCGGGTGGGAATGCCTTCCACGCGAAGAACAGCGTAACGAGCCCCACCCCGAGCGCCATCGCCCATTCCTTGTTGCGGCGCATCCGCTCGCTCCGCCAGGGGGCGGCGACGGCGCCCGGATACGGCGTGAGGCGCGGGAAGAGGATCGGCATCGCCCGGTGGTACGCCTCCCAGGCAGCGCCATGGTGTGCTGCCAGGCGCGCCCCCTCGACGCGGACCTTGCGCGGGATGTAATAGCGGAAGAAGACGGCAAGCCCCGCTGCCAGCACCAGCAGGTTCCAGCCATACGGCGGGAGCCAGGCCATCAGGCAGAAGCCGGTGTAGATGAGCACGCGCCCGAGGTACAGCGGGTTCTGCATGTAGGTGTATGGCCCGGAGGTGACGAGCTCCTTCGACTTGAGCAGATGTCCGGCGGCCCAGAAGCGGATCGACTCTCCGACGACGACCAGAGGCAGCCCGAGCAGGAACGTCGCACGCGTCGGCCGCGACATCCAGGCCAGCCACCCCACCAGCAGGTACATGAGGAGAAGGCGGAAGTATCCGAGGATTCTGCTGCGGCGGCTCACCATGAGGGGGCGCGATGCTACCCCAGCCCCGAACGAGGTGTCAACGCACTTGCGTCAGTGAGGCCTGACCTCCGCCGGAAGCATCTCCGAACCGTCCGACGCGGAGACGCTGAACTCAACGCGGGAGGTCGCCTCGACTCGCCCCAAGTTCGAGGGCGGCTCGAAGGTCCAGAGACCCGGTTCCAGTGGTGCGGCGGTTCTGCCCACGAGCCATCCGCAGCCGCCTCGCAGGCGCGCGAAGCCGTGCAGCCAAGCGACCGGCACCGCAACGGATGGCCCGCCGGCGAACGGCACTAGCCTGCCCGAATAGGCCTGATCCAATCCCGTCTGGCCATTGCACCCGAAGGCCAGAAATGAGATCGGCTCGCCGGGGTTGACGACGTTGTCGAGGGAAGGCACGGGCAGCGAATCCTCGCCGAAGCGCGCCACCCGGTCCGAGACGAACCAGGCTCGGGCTTCCCCGGAGCGGGGCGGTTCCGGCACGGTAAAGGACCGGCGGAGATTCGCTGAGATCGCCTCGACACTCCCCGTCACGGTCAGCTCGACTGTCGCCTCGCCGGGACGAAGCTCCTCCACCGGAAAGAACATCAGCTTCTGCCGCACGCCCGATCGGAGGTTCGCCAGTTCCTCGCCCTCGATCGTCTTGTGGGTCTGCATGTAGAGGCGTGAATCTCTGTGAACCAGCACGTTGAGCGAGACGGAGGTCAGCTCCTCGGGCCACGGCTCGTCGTCCGTTCGTTCGACCTCGGCTAGCACGAACGCCTTCCAGCGACCGCGCTTGCCGGACGGACGATACGGCCACAGCCCGACCTCGGCGCCGATCCCCCGCCCGAAGCGCGGTAACAGGAAAAGCGATTCGTCCTTCTCCCTGCGGGTTGGCGCCTTGTTGCCCAGCTCGAAGCTCGCTGGGGCAAGGAGAGTCAGGTCTTTGCGGCCGCCGCGAAGCCTGAGCCTGACCACGGGAGGGCCCTTGCGCTTCCTTGACTGCTGCTGGAACGAGACGACGTAACGACAGCTCCGCGCGGATCTCAGATCGTGCACGGCGGCCGCGATCCGATCGGTGCGAAACAGCCGGCCTCCCGTAGGCTCGGCGAACTGCGCGATGGCAAGCGGTTGGGCGAACTCCGTGCACCCGAGTCCTCCAGTCAAGAGCCGGCAGTTTCCAGGTCCCGGAACTCTCCGGCACGAATCCAGAAGGTCGACCGCGTTCACCACCACCCCGTTTGCTTGAGCCCGGCCGGCGATCTCATTCAGCCGCACCGTCACCTCGTCGAACCGGAAGTCATCGGCCAGGTAGAAGACCTCCTTCCGGCCCGGGTAATTCCCGAGCGCGAGGAACAGGCTCTCCATTCCCTCGATCCAGTAGTTGTGATTGACGTGCTCCTGGCGGGACGCCATGACCTGCCGGCTCCTCTCGAGACGGTCAAGCGCCTCGATTGCCTCGGCCGGCGTCCGGATCCAGTCGTAGTGAACGATGGGCCATCCTGCGAACGTCACGAGCAGCAGGCGATCGCCCCGGTGAAACTCCTCGCGTACGAGGCGCCTGGCTTCCGCGAAGGCGAGTGGCTTGGTGCGCGGGCAGGCGTCGAAATCGGCATAGAAGACATCCAGGTGCCAGAGATCGAAGAGCAGCACGAACGCCGTTCCACCGCTGACGGCGTCCGCAGCCGCGGGCGCCTCCGCCAGGAGGACATTCTGCTCGGCCGAGAGCGCGTCGACAGCGTAGATGGGATGTGGCTTGCCATCGACGAGCAACTCGAAATCAGCGGCAGTCAGCCCGAGGCACGCGTCACTCCCGGGTTCCTTGGGCCAAGCGGTGACCTCCAATTGAATGAGCTCGACTTTGACGGTTTCGTGGAGGGCGTAATCGCGGGATTCGGTGGCTTCGGCCGAGGCCAAGAGGAGGCTCGGAGCGTCCAGTTGAAGCGCCATCGAGAGGACCGATACAGGGAGGGTGCACCGTCGCAGTCCGACGTTCCCCCCTGCGAATTCCCGCGAGTGGCGCACTATTGCCCCCGAATCGCCCCAGGCTCACCGGAGCGCGGATTCATCGGCTTCCCTCGCCACGGTAGGAGTGTGTCGCTGCGGGGCGACGCGCGATCAGATCCAGGATACACGGAAGTGTTGACTCGGTCGCGTCTTGTTTGGAAGCACCGGGAGGCAAGGTGTAGAGTGGTCTGGCCGTTATGCCCTCCGACACCCCGCTTCCCCGCCGGGCGCGATCCCCGAAACCGCTGCGCCAGGCGCTCGTGCGCGGCGGACTGGCCGCGCTCACCCCGGCGCTGCGCTTCCTGCCGTGGCGCGCGGTGCTCCTCTGCGGCGCCCTGCTTGGGAACCTCGCCTACCTCCTCCAGCCACGCCGTCGCCGCCGCGCGCGCGAGAGCCTCGCCCGCGCTCTGGGCGGATCCCTCGACGCGGCGAAACTACGGTGGCTCGAGCGGGCGGTCTTCGTGGGGCTCGGCGAGAACCTGGCGGAGCTGGGCTGGGCGCTCGCGGACCCGGCGCGGGTCGATGGCCTGATGCGGATCGAAGGGGAGGAGCACCTGCGCGCCGCGCTAGCGCGGGGGCGAGGCGCGGTGCTAATCACCGGGCATCTCGGCTCGTGGGAGCTGCTCGCGGCCGCCCTGGTGCGCGGCGGCTTCCCACTCTCGGTGATCGCACGCGAGGCGAGCGACGGCCGCGTGAACGAGTTCCTGGTCGGACTGCGGCGGCGCTTCGGAGTGCGCACCGTGCTGCGCGGCTCCGCAGGGGCGGCGCGCGACATCCTGCGCACGCTCAAGAACGGCGAGGTGCTCGGCTGCCTCATCGACCAGGATATCCAAGTCGAGGGGGTGTTCGTCGATTTCTTCGGCAGGCCTGCGTTCACCCCGACCGGCCCGACGACCCTCGCCCTGCGCGGCGGGGCCCCCGTGGTGCTGGCCTCCTGCTGGCGCGAGGCGGACGGACGGCACCGGGCGCGCCTCGAGCCACCGCTCACCCTCGATCGCGGCCCGGACCTCGCGGCCGACGTGGCGCGCCACACCGCGGCGTTCACCAGGTGGCTGGAGGCGCGGATCCGCGAGCATCCGGACCAGTGGGTCTGGATCCACCGCCGCTGGCGGCGGCAGCCGGCGGATTGAGTCTCCCCCGGGGGTATGTTAGAAGTGACCTCGAAATGCTGATCGAGACGCTGCCAGCCACCGCAATGAAGGACGAAGCGAGCCGTCCGGATCCCGGCTACCCGCGCCCGGAGGTGTCGGTCATCGTCCCGCTCTTCAACGAGGTGGACAACCTGCCGCTGCTGCACGCCGAGATCTGCGCCGCGCTCGAAGCGCTCGGCCGGCCGTGGGAGGTGGTCTTCGTCGATGACGGCTCGACCGACGGAACGACCGCGGTCCTCCGCAAGATCGCCTCCTCCGACCCCAGGGTGCGGGCCGTGATCTTCCGGCGCAACTTCGGCCAGACCGCGGCGCTGTCGGCCGGCTTCGATCACTCGCGCGGCCCGATCATCGTGCCGATGGACGGCGACCTCCAGAACGACCCGCACGACATCCCCCGGCTGCTCGAGAAGATCGACGAGGGGTACGACGTGGTCTCGGGGTGGCGGCGGCACCGGCACGACAGGCTGGTCACGAGGCGGTTCCCGTCCATGATCGCCAACTGGATCATCGGTCGCATCACCAAGGTGCGGCTGCACGACTACGGCTGCACGCTCAAGGCCTACCGCCGCGAGGTGATCCGCCACATCAAGCTGTACGGCGAGATGCACCGCTTCATCCCGGTCTACGCCTCCTGGGTGGGGGCGCGCTGGCTCGAGATCGAGGTGAACCACCGGGCGCGCCGCTTTGGCCGCTCGAAGTACGGGTTGATCCGGATCTTCAAGGTAATCCTCGACCTGATCACCGTGAAGTTCCTGGGGACCTTCTCCACGACGCCGATCTACGCCTTCGGCGGGCCGGGGCTGGCGATGTGCTTCGGCGGGTTCCTCTGTGGCCTGTTCACGCTGTGGGACAAGCTGGAGAACGGCGTCTTCGTCCACCGCAATCCCGTGATCCTCCTCGCGGTCTTCCTGTTCATGCTCGGGGCGCAGTGCATCCTGATCGGCCTGCTCGCCGAGATCGCCATCCGCACCTACTACGAGTCCCAGGACAAGCCGATCTACTTCGTCCGCGAGATCGTCGAAAAGGAGCGCTGAGATGTGCGGCATCGCGGGGTTCGTGAACCGCGACCGCGCCGTGACGGCGGACCCGCGGCTCCTGCGGGGCATGGCCGACGCGATCGTGCACCGCGGTCCCGACGAGGACGGCTACCTCCTCGATCACGAGGCGGCGCTCGGGATGCGCCGGCTCCGGATCATCGACCTCGCGGGGGGCAGCCAGCCGATCTTCAACGAGGATCGGACGGTAGGTGTCGTCTACAACGGCGAGATCTACAACTACCCCGAGCTGCGGGAACGGCTCCTGGCGCGCGGGCACACCCTGCGAACCCACTGCGACACCGAGGTGATCGTCCACCTCTACGAGGAGCACGGCCCCGACCTCCTCGACCACCTGAACGGCATGTTCGCGATCGCGCTGTGGGACGCGCGCGCCCGCCGGCTGCTCCTGGCCCGCGATCGCCTGGGGGTCAAGCCGCTGCACTTCCTGGAAGGGCCGACGGCGCTCGTGTTCGGCTCCGAGATCAAGTCACTGCTGCTCCATCCCGACGCCCGCCGCGAGATCGACCCCGTCGCCCTGTCGCGCTATCTGCTGCACGAGTGCGTGCCGGCGCCGCGCACGCTGTTCAAGGGGATCCGCAAGCTGCCGCCCGGCCACCGGCTGGTGTGCGAGCGGGGGAACGTCCGCATCGAGCGCTGGTGGCGCCTGCGCTGCGCCCCCGCCGCTCCCTCGCCGCGGCTCGAGGAGGCGGAGGAACGGCTGGAGTCGCTCCTCGGCGCCGCCGTGCGCCGGCGGCTGCTGAGCGATGTGCCGCTCGGGGCGTTCCTCTCCGGCGGGATCGACTCGTCGACCATCGCCGCCTTCATGCGGGAGCAGGCGAGCGGGACGGTCGAGACGTTCAGCATCGGCTTCCACGAGACCTCGTTCGACGAGTCGGCCCACGCGCGACGGGTGGCCGCCTACCTCGGCACCCGGCACCACGAGGAGACGCTGAGCGCCTCCGAGATGCTGCGCCTGGTTCCCCACCTCCCGGAGATGCTCGACGAACCGCTCGGCGATGCCTCGATCCTGCCGACCTACCTGCTGTCGCGGTTCACGCGGCAGCGCGTGACGGTGGCGCTCTCCGGCGACGGCGGGGACGAGCTGTTCGCGGGGTACCCGACCTATCTGGCGCACCGGGCCGCGTCGGTCTACCGCTGGCTCCCAGGCCTCTTGCGGCGCGGCGTCGTGGGCCCCCTCGCGCGGGCGCTGCCGGTCTCGACGCGCAACTTCTCGCTCGACTTCGCGGCCAAGCGGTTCGTCTCCGGCGAGGGGCTCACGACGCCGGAGCGCCACGCGGTCTGGATGGGCTCCTTTGCCCCGGGGGCGAAACGGCGGCTGCTCTCCACCGACCTAAGGCTTGCGCTGGCGGAGGACGACGACTTCGAGACCGTGCACGCGCTGTGGGCGGAGTGCGACGCCCCTGACGAGCTGTCGAAACTGCTCCACCTCGACCTGGGGCTCTATCTGCAGGACGACGTGCTGACCAAGGTGGACCGCGCCAGCATGGCCTGCTCGCTGGAGGTGCGGAACCCGTTCCTCGACTACACCGTGGTCGAGTTCGCCGCGGCGCTCCCGCCGTCGTTCAAGGTGCGCGGCCTGACCACGAAGTTCCTCCTGAAGCAGGTGGCTCGCAAGCGGCTGCCGGCGGAGATCGTGACCCGTCCCAAGAAGGGGTTCGGCGTACCGATGGCGGCCTGGCTCAAGGGACCGCTGCGCGACCTTGCCCTCTCCACGCTCGCCCCCGACCGCCTGCGGGGGGCGGGCCTGTTCGACCCCGCCGAGGTGAAGCGACTGCTGGACGAGCACCTCGCCGGGACCGCGGATCACCGCAAGGCGCTCTACACGCTGCTCGCCTTCGAGCTGTGGCGCGAGGCCTGGATCGAGCGACGCCCCGCCGCCGCCCCCCGCACCGCGGCGATCTCCGCTCCCGGACCCGCGTGAGCCCCGCCGCCTCCGGATCGGCCCCGCCAGCCTGGGGGCGTCGCCATACCGTCGTCCTGGTCGCGGCGCTCGGCCTGTGCGCGTTTCTCTACTTCTTCGCGCTCGGCGATATCGCCTTCCTCGGCAAGGACGAGCCGAAGAACGCCCAGGCCGCGCGCAGCATGCTCGAGCGCGGCGACTGGGTGACCACGAGACTGCAGGGAGAGCCGTGGTTCGACAAGCCGATCCTCTACTACTGGACGGCCGTCGTCGGGTACCGGTTGTTCGGCGTCTCCGAGCTGGGGGCGCGCGTGGGGCCGGCGCTCGCGGCGCTCCTGACGCTCTGCTTCACCGCCGGGCTGGCCCGTCGGATGCTTAGGCCTCAGCCGCACGCCGCGGCGCTCGCCGTCTTCGTCCTCGGCTCCTCGCTCGAGTACTTCTGGCTCGCACGCAGCGCGGTGACCGACGCGCTCCTGGCCTGCTTCGTCACCGCCACGCTCGTCGCCTGGTGGCGGGCGCGCGAGTCGGATCAGGCGCTGCGCTGGTTCGTCGCGGCCGGGGCCGCCGCCGGGATGGCGGCGCTCGCCAAGGGACCGGTGGGGATCGCGCTGCCGGCGCTCATCATCGGCGCCGATCTGCTGCTCGGCCGCACCCTTGCCCCGCTGCGCCCGGGGCGGATCGCGGCGGCGGTCGCGGCGTTCCTCGCGGTCGCGGGCCCGTGGTACACGCTGGTCACCCTGCGCAGCGAGGGACGCTTCTTCCGCGACTTCATCCTGCATTACAACGTCGAGCGGTTCACCACCGAGAACCTGCCGCATCCCGGTCCCTTCTACTACTACCTCCCGGTGCTGCTGCTGGGCCCCTTCCCCTGGTCGGCCTTCCTGCCTGGGGCCGGTATCCGCATCGCGCGCGAGTGGCGCCAACTGCCGCCCGCGGAGCGCGGGGCAATCCGCTTCCTGCTCCTCTGGATCGGGGTACCGCTGCTGTTCTTCTCCTTCGCGGGCTCCAAGCTGCCGTCGTATCTGCTGCCGACCCTCCCGGCGATCGCGCTGCTGCTGACGCGTGAGATCGTCTCGGTCGTCATCGAGGCGCACCGGGGTCGGGCGCGGCCGCTCGCCATCGGTGCCTTCTGCTTCGCCCTCGTCGCGGGGGGAATCGCCGGCGGCACGCTCTTCTATCTCATGGAGCGCGATCCGATCCTCCTCGCGCCGGCGTTCCCGTTCTCGATCGTGCTGGCGGGCACGGCCGTCGCGGCTCTCGCCGGCCTCGGGCTGAAGCGCCCGGGTCTCGTGCTGGGGTCGATCGGAGCCGCGGCGTTCCTGGCGCCTCTGGCGGCCGTCAGCTGGGCGCTCCCCGCCGCGGAGAACTACGCCTCGGCCCGGCAGATTGCGCTGCGCGCCGTGGCGCTGGCGCCCCCCGGTGCGCCGCTCCTGGCCTACCGCTTCTACGACAACTCGTTCTTCTTCTATACGAACGAGCGCGCCGAGCGCTGGTGGGAAAGACGCTGGATCGAGCAGCGGGTGGAAGGGCTCGGGGAGGCCCTCTGCTTCGTGCAGACGGCGGATCTTCCGGAGATGCTCGCCTCGGAGCGGGTCACCGCCGAGCCGCTCGCCGCGGTCGCCGGCATCCATCTGCTGCGGCTCCGCGCCGTCACGCCGGACCCCTCCTCAGTGCCCCCCCCGGCCGCGGGTCAATTCCCAGCCACGGAGGAAGGCGGCCTGCGCTAAGATACGCCGCGCTGGCCGTAGCGATCCGGCCACCTCGCAGGAGGATCCCTTGGACGTACTGATCCTGACGCACTCACAGATGGAAGGCGCGGGCAACTTCGGCGAGGTCCTCGACGACGCCGGGGCGACGGTCCGGACGATTGCGTTCCACGAGACCCCGGCCGGCCGGCCCGACCTCGCGAACGCCGAGCTGATCCTGTCGATGGGGGGTCCTATGGGCGCCAACGACGACGCGGCCCACCCCTGGATCGCGACCGAGGTGGAACTGCTGGCGCGCGCCGTCCGCAACGGCCGCAAGGTGCTCGGCATCTGTCTCGGAGCGCAGCTCCTGGCCCGCGCGCTCGGCGGCACGGTGCGGCGAACTCCGGCGGCCGAGATCGGCTACTTCCCGATCACCCTGACGCCGGAAGGAAGGGACGACCCGGTTCTTGCCGGCTTGAAGCAGACCGAGACGGTGCTGCACTGGCACCAAGACACCTTCGACCTGCCTCCGAACAGCGCCCTGCTGGCATCATCCGAGCGCACGCCGAACCAGGCGTTCCGCGTCGGCCGCCACGCCTACGGGCTGCAGTTCCACATCGAAGTGGACAAGGGAATGCTCGGTGGCTGGCTCGAGGATCCGGCGAGCCGCGCCGAGATCTCGGGGACCCCGGGCGCACCGACGCCCGAGGCGCTGCTGGGGCTTGCCGGGGAGCACGAGAAGCGACTCACCTGGCTCTGCTCCTCGGTGCTCAACCGCCTCGTCAACCTGATCTGAAACGTCGCCGCACCCCGCGCAGCCAGCGGTAGATCCACGGGGCGTGCTCGAGTTCCTGCCGTTCCGCGTCGCTCAGCGTCCCAGGGGCGAAGCGTTCCTGCAGCTTCAGCACGGCTCGCCGGTCGAGGCGCGCCAGCAGCCGCCACAGCCAGCGCCGGGTCGGCAAGCCGCTCGCTCCTCCCGCCATGCTGATCGAGAAGTCCACGAGCCACGGCTCCCCCGCCGTCCCGATCAGCACATCACGGTGGTGCAGGTCTCCCTGCACCACCCCGCGGTCGTGGACGCGCTGCAGTGTCTCCTTGAGCCGGGCGAAGAAGCGATCGGGGAGCGGCACCTGGCGATTCCAGGCGGCGAGGCTCTTCCCGTCGATGTAGCGCGTCACCAGCACCAGCGGGTGGGGCCGCCCAGCGAAATCGGGCACGCCGGCGGTCCCAGTGAGCGCGGCATACGCTCGCTCCTCCCGCCGCAGCGACCAGCGTCCCACCGTCCAGCGCACCCAGGCGGGGCGCGCGCGGTAGTCCTTGACCGCGAACCGCTCCCCCTCGAGCTCGAGGAGATGCACGTCCGCCTTGGTCACGTTGCGCCCGCGGTGCAGCGGCCGCAGCCGCCCGGCATCCAGATCGGAGAGGTTGATGACGATGTCTTTCTGCCGGGGAGGCGGTCGTGTAGGATGAGGCGCCGAACGAGCGGCTCCGGTCTAGCTCGAAATTAACAAAGCCGTTCGTCAGAGGCAAACTCCCGCGCCACGATGCCACCCTCGAGCCAGCCGAGTTCGCCTGATGCCGCCGCTCTCGCGACGCTGCCGGCGACGCCGCTCGTCCGCGGCCGCTGGATCAAGGCGGACGTTGACTCCGTCGTCTGGGACGGGCGCAAGATCGTGGTGAAATCGTTCCGCCGCAAGTCGTTTCCCGTCCGCTGGCTCGGGCGCCCGCAGATCGCCCGCGAGGCGCGCGCCTACCAGGCGCTGGCGGGGCTCGCCGGCATCCCGGCGCTCCTCGGCCGGCCCGATCCGTACACGCTCCTGCTCGAGCACGTCGCGGGCGAGCGGCTGACTCACCTGCGCCTGCGCCCGGGAAGCCGGAAGCAGGCGGTAGTGGCACTGCAGCGGCTGGTCGATTCGGTGCACGAGCGCGGCGTCGCCCATCTCGACCTGCGCGGGCGCGACAATGTGCTCGCCACCAAGGATGGCCGCCTGCATCTCATCGATTTCGCCGCGGCCCACGTCTCCCCCGCGGGCTCCTGGCGGCGGCGGATGCTCTTCCCGCGGCTTCGCTCGATAGACCGCAGCGCGCTGCTGAAGTGGAAGCGGCTGCTGACCCCCGAGGACCTGACCGCGAAGGAGCAGGCGCGGCTGCGGCGCTACGGCCGCTGGCGGCGCCTCTGGATCTTCAACCGCAAGGAGCTTGGCCCGAGCGATCGCGCCGCCCGCGAGGCCGCGCGCCGGGCGCCGCGTTGAGACAGGCAATACGGGGCCTCCGGCCCGAGGAGAACCTGCGATGACGTCGTTGTTTCGATTCGATCTGTGGGAGTGCGTCGGCCTGGCAGGTCAGGTGATCTTCGGCAGCCGCTTCTACGTCCAGCTCATCGCGTCCGAGCGGCGCAAGCAATCGTACTTCCCGCTGGCGTTCTGGTATCTCAGCCTCGGCGGCGGAAT
>Ga0210379_10000447_pt1 | contig 13301 bp, 12 predicted proteins | sample PLMedo_2_FD_155468 | JGI IMG/M metagenome (GOLD analysis project Ga0210379, IMG submission 155468) | Groundwater sediment microbial communities from an aquifer in East River, Colorado, USA - PLM4_32_coex redo | ecosystem: Environmental > Terrestrial > Soil > Riparian zone | place: USA: East... | reverse complement strand
CCTTCGGCGATGCCGATCTGGCGCATGCCGCTCGTGATCTGATCCTTCTCGAACTGCTTCAGGCCGGAGAACTCGATCTGGGCGATCGACGGCCGTTCCTGCACGACCACCACCAGCACCTCGCCCTCGCGCTCCAGGCTGACGTCGCGGAAAAAGCCGGTTGCGAACAGCGCTCGAATGCCCTGGGCCGCCCGCTCATTGGTCATGGTATCGCCGACCTTGACCGGAAGGTAGCTGAAGATCGTGCCGGCCTCGGTGCGCTGTATGCCTTCCACCCGGATGTCCCGGATGACGAAGGGCTCGATGGCGGTTGCCGTGACTGCATGGAACGCAGAGAGCAGCAGTGCGGCGCGGAACCAGCGCATGAACTCAACCGCCGATCAGGCGATGTATGTCGTTATAGAGGGCAAAGGCCATCAGCGTGAACAACAGCGCCAGGCCGGCGTGCTGGCCGATCTCGATGGCCCGGTCCGAAAGTGGACGGCCTTTGAGAATTTCGATTGCATAGTACATGAGATGGCCGCCGTCCAATAACGGGATCGGCAGCAGGTTGAGCACCCCCAGGCTGATGCTGATGAGCGCGAGAAACAGGAGATACGAAGCCACGCCGCTCTGCGCGGATTGCCCGGCGTAGTCGGCGATCGTGATGGGTCCGGAAATATTCTTGAGCGAGATCTCGCCGACGATCATCTTGCCGAGCAGCTTCAAGCTGAAGACCGAGGTATCCCACGTCTTCTGCAGGGCCCTGCCTAGGCCCTCCAGCGGGCCGTAGCGCACCTCGACGATCATTCCGGCCAGTGCCGAGCGGTCCACCAGCGGCGCCGTCCCGATTCTGCCAATCTTGCTCCCACCCTCGAGTACGGTGTCCGGGGCCACTGCGATGGCGGGCTGCAGCGCGCCGCCGCGCCTGACCTCGATCACAAGTTGGGTGCCCGGATGCGCGCGCACGATCTTCACCACCTGGTCCCAGCTCTCGATCTTCTGGTTACTCACTGCCACGATCTCGTCGCCTGCCTTCAATCCGGCGCGATGGGCCGCGCCGCCACTCACGACCTCGCCGATGATGGGCTTGAGGGGCGGCTGATAGCGCGTGAGGCCGAGTGCGCGCAGGAAGTCGCTGTCGAGATCGGCCATAGTCACGCCGGAGAGATCGAGCCGGCGCGTTCCCGTCCCGCCGCGGGCAGGCAACACGGTAATCACAACAGAGGATTTCTGGACGGCATGCTGCAGCAGGATCCAGCGCGCGTCCTGCCAGGTCGCGACGGGTTCGTCGCCGATCGCGGCAAGGGTGTCTCCCGCCGCGAAACCGGCGTGGTGCGCGAGCGTGCCGGCTGGCGGCTCCCCCAGCACCGGCTTGAATCCCGGCACGCCGTGCATGAACAACGCCCAGTAGAGCAAGACCGCCAGCAGGAAATTGGCCGCCGGCCCCGCAGCCACGATTGCTACCCGCCGCCCTACCGACTGCCGGTTGAACGCGCGCGGCAGGTCTTCGCTCGCCACAGGTCCCTCGCGCTCGTCCAGCATCTTGACGTATCCGCCAAGCGGAAAAGCAGCGATCGCCCATTCGGTTGCGTCTCGCCCGTAGCGCCGCATCCACAAAGGCTTGCCGAAGCCGACCGAAAAACGCAGCACCTTGACCGCGCAAGCGCGTGCCGCGACGTAGTGGCCGAATTCATGGAACACGATCAGGCAACCGAGCGCCGCCACAAAGGCGGCGATGGTAATGAGGAGCGTCATGCGTCAGGAGCCGTGAACGGCAAATGATGCCTGGCGGGCTGCACGCAACCAGCCGTTGGCACTTTCGCGCGCGGCGCGGTCGGCGGCAAGTACGTCCTCGAGGCTGCCCACCGGGCGCCACGTCACGTCCGACAGGACCGCTTCGATCAAGGCCGGAATCTGCATAAATCCAGTCGTGCCGGCGAGAAAACTCTCCACCGCAACCTCGTTTGCTGCGTTGAGCACGGCCGGCGCGGTGCCGCCTGCCGCCAGTGCTTCGTACGCGAGCCGCAGGCACGGGAATCGATCACGATCGGGCCGCTCGAAGTGCAATGCACCGATGCGCGGGAGATCCAGAAAATCCACGCCGGCGTCAATGCGCTCGGGGAAGCCGAGCGCATAAGCGATGGGGGTTCGCATATCCGGGTTGCCGAGCTGCGCGATGACCGATCCGTCTACGTACTCAACCAGCGAATGGACCACGCTCTCGGGATGGATCACGACCTCGATCTGGTCCGGGCGAGCATCGAACAGCCAATGCGCCTCGATGACCTCCAGTCCCTTGTTCATCATGGTCGCCGAATCCACGGAGATCTTGCGTCCCATCACCCAGTTGGGATGCGCGCATGCCTGGGCGGGAGTCACGTCCTCGAGTTGGCGCGGCGAGGCCGACCGAAACGGCCCGCCCGAGGCCGTGAGCAATATGCGGCGAACGCCGGCCGTATCCGGTGCACCCCTCACGCGCGGCAGTGCCTGGAACACGGCATTGTGCTCGCTGTCAATCGGCAGCAACGTCGTGCCGCTCGCGCGCACGGCGTCCATCAGCACCGCGCCTGCCGTCACCAGCGACTCCTTGTTCGCGAGCAAAATCCTCTTTCCGGCGCGCGCCGCGGCCAGCGTCGGTCTTAGTCCAGCCACGCCGACGATCGCCGCCATTACGGTGTCTACGTCGGGCAGGCTCGCGACCTCCTCCAGCGCCTTCGCACCGCTCAATACTTTGCAGCCGAGTCCCGCCTGCAGCAGGCGCTGCTGCAATTCCCGGGCCGCCCCCGGCTCCAGCAGAACCGCGATTCGTGGCTGGAAGGCGAGGCACTGCTTGAAAAGAGCCTCGGCCTGATGCCGCGCGGCAAGCGCCACCACTTCGAACCGATCACGGTGTCGCGCCACCACGTCAAGCGTGCTGGCGCCGACGCTGCCGGTAGATCCCAATATGGTAAGCCGCTTCTTGTCGGTCATGGGCGGGGTAGCTGCCTACAGGACGTACGGCAGCACCAATGCTGCAAACGGCATGCTTGAGTTCACGCTGTCAAGCCGGTCGAGAACGCCGCCATGCCCCGGCAGCAACGCGCCACTGTCCTTGACCCCCGCCTGGCGCTTGATCCACGACTCGAACAGGTCCCCCACTATGCTCATCAGCGTGACACCTGCAAACAGAACCGCACCGCTCCACCCGTGCCACCAGCGCCCATCAGACACTAGGATTGACAGAACGACATAATACACCGCCACTGCAGCGCAGGCGCCCGCCACGCCCTCCCAAGTCTTGGCCGGACTGACCTTGGGCGCCAGGCGATGCCGCCCCCATGCTCCTCCCGCCAGGTAAGCTGCGGTATCGGCGATCCAGACGATGCCCAGAACCGCGAGAAGCCGCCCCGGTTCCGACTGCAAGCGCGCCACTGCAAGCCAGGCCGGCACCAGCACCATCCAGCCTGCAGCTCCCAGCGCGAGCCGCGATTGCACCTGCCATTGCCGTGACAGCCACGGCAATGCGAGCAGCAACCAGAAAGCAGTGCTGGCACCGTAAAAGCTGGTTTCCATCCAGGCGCGCTGCTGCGCGGTGCCACCCGCGCTCTCGGCGATCAAACCGATCACGCAGGCCGAGCCGAGCACGAGACCGACGTACAGCCACCGCTGCGCGAGCTTGATGCCCGCAAGCGCCCCCCATTCCCATGCGGCCACCGCCAGCACAAGCAACAGCAGCACGGCCCACCACCGATTGGGCAGCAACAACAGCGCGGTGATGCAGGCGGCAAGAAGGGCAAACGCTGTGACGAGGCGCGCGTTCAACATAAATTAAGAGCCCCTAACACGATGAAACACGCGTGCGTTGCGAGCCAAAATTGGTGATGACGCGAAGCGAGGCGCAGCCAATATGTCGATATTAGCAAGCCGAGCGACAAAGTCAGCGCCGATTTTGGCCGCAACCCCGGCGCAGGCATCGGATTAGCCAATGACAACCCAGGGGCTGGCACGAGTTTTGGCCCATGACTTTGTCGCAAGTCCCTTGCTTAGTCGGTCTAAGCGGCGGGCCTTGCTTCGCGTCCTGAGCCAAAATCGTGACAGCGCATCGCGCGTTTCATCGTGTTAGGGGCTCTAAAGCCCCAACGGCTCCAGGCGCCGTCACTCGGCGGAGCGGGTATGGACGACGCGATACTCCGCCTGCCCGGTGCCGGCGGGCAGCTGCTCGCTGGTGCGTCCGAAGCGGCGCTCGCGCTGCTGGTAGGAAACGATCGCGCGGTCGAGTGCGGCGGCATCGAAGTCCGGCCACAGCGTGTCGGTGAAATAGAGCTCGGTATAAGCCAGCTGCCACAACACGAAATTACTGATGCGTTGCTCTCCGCCCGTCCTGATGAAAAGATCGGGTTCGGGCGCATAGTTCAACGCCAGGTAGGGCGTAAGGTCGCTCTCGCTGAAGCCCGCCGCCAGCCCCGGATGCTCCCGCAGCATCCGGTTGGCCGCCTGCAGCACGTCCCAGCGCCCGCCATAGTTCGCCGCGATGGTTAGCGTCAGCCCTTGATTCGCCGCCGTGAGCGCTTCCGCCTCCCGCGCCAGCCGTTGGAGCCTGGGCTCGAACCGGCTCAAGTCGCCGATCAGCTTGAAGCGGATGCCGTTATCGTGCAGCTTCCCCACCTCCTGCTCGAGCGCCATCACGAACAGCTGCGTGAGGTAAGTGACTTCGTCCGCGGGACGCCGCCAGTTCTCGCTCGAGAATGCGAACAGGGTGAGGTATTCCACGCCCCGCTCCGCGCACGCGCGCACGATTTCGCGCACCGACTTTACGCCCCGCCGGTGCCCCGCTACCCGCGGCAAGTGGCGCTGCTTGGCCCACCTCCCGTTGCCGTCCATGATGACGGCAATGTGGCGGGCCATACGCCGCGCGCGCGGTATTTCGAGCGTCGAACTGGTGTATGAGGTCATCACACCGCCATCAGGTCGGCTTCTTTCTGCTGCAGGAACTTGTCGATGTCGGTAATCGAACGGTCGGTGAGCTTCTGGATTTCGTCCTGCGCCCGGCGTTCCTCGTCCTCCGAGACCTTCTTCTGCTTGAGCAGCTCCTTCAGGTGGTGGATGGCGTCACGGCGCACGTTACGCACCGCGACGCGGGCATTCTCGCCTTCGTGGCGCACGACCTTGATCAGATCCTTGCGGCGCTCCTCGGTCAGGGTCGGCATCGGCACCCTGACCGTCTCGCCCATCGCCGCCGGGTTGAGCCCGAGGTCGGAATCGCGTATCGCCTTCTCGATGGCGGGCGCCATCTTCTTGTCCCACGGGTTGACGGCAATCGTCCTCGCGTCGAGGAGCGTCACGTTGCCCACCTGCGGGATTGGGGTCGACGTGCCGTAGTAGTCCACCATGATGTGATCGAGCAGGCCGGTGTGGGCGCGGCCGGTGCGAACCTTCGCCAGGTCGGTCTTAAGTGCCTCCACCGTCTTCCGCATCTTCTGTTCCGCGGTCTTTTTGACGTCGGCAATCATGGTCTACCTCCCGTCAATTCCGTGCGTACCGTCAAACATGCAGGAACGTTCCCTCATCCCCGCCCAAAACGATGCGTTTGAGCGCTTCCGGCTTGAATATGCTGAAGACGTTGATCGGCAGCTTCTGGTCGCGGCACAGCGTCAGCGCCGTGGCATCCATCACTTTGAGATTCTTTATGATGGCTTCGTCGAAGGTGAGGCGCTGGTAGCGCATCGCGTCGGGGTGAGTCTTGGGATCGTCCGTATAGACCCCGTCCACCTTGGTTGCCTTGAGCACGAGATCGACGTTCATCTCCATGCCGCGCAACGCCGCCGCCGTGTCGGTGGTAAAGAAGGGGTTGCCGGTGCCCGCGGCGAAAATGACCACCTTTCCCTCCTCCAGATAGCGCATCGCCTTGCCCCGTATGTAAGGCTCGACGACCTGCTCGATGTTGAGCGCCGACTGGACCCGGCTCACCAGGCCGACGCGGCGCATCGCGTCCTGCAGCGCCAGCGCATTCATCACCGTCGCCAGCATGCCCATGTAGTCCGCAGTCGCGCGATCCATGTGCGAGGCCGCCGGCGTGATTCCGCGAAAGATGTTACCACCGCCAATGACGACCGCCACCTCCACGCCGAGATTCACGACCTCGGCGATCTCACCCACGATGCGGTCGACGGTCCCGCGGTTGATGCCGTAGTTGTCCTCCCCCATCAGCGCTTCGCCGGAGAGCTTGAGCAGGATGCGCTTGTAGGCGGGCGTCTGCGGCATGTTGCCCTCGGGGCGGGCGGGAGTGGACAGAGCGGCTGACCGGGATGGCGGGTTCACGCGGTCTGACTGATCTGCGCCATGACTTCGGAAACGAAATCGTCCTTGCGCTTCTCCAGGCCCTCGCCCACGACGTAAAGAGTGAATCCCGCGACCGCTGCACTCTTCGACTTCAGCAGCTGCTCGATGCTCTGCTTGTCGTTCTTGACAAAAGGCTGACCGAGCAGCGTCACCTCCTTGAGGAATTTCTGCACGGCACCGTCCACCATCTTCTCGACGATGTTGGCGGGCTTGCCCGACTCCGCCGCCTTGGCGGCGGCAATGCCGCGTTCCTTCTGCACCAGCTCGGCCGGGACCGCGGCCGCTGAAAGCGCCACCGGCTTGCTCGCGGCGATATGCATGGCGATGTCCCGGGCGAGCGTGTCGTCGCCGCCGACGACATCCGCCATGACTCCGATCTTGGCGCCGCCGTGAATGTAGACCGCAAGTCTCCCCTGCGCCGTCATGCGGACGAAGCGGCGGATCGACAGGTTCTCTCCGATCTTCCCGACGAGCGCCTTGCGAGTCTCCTCCACCGTCGAGCCCTTGAACGGCAACTCCCGCAGCGCCTCCACAGTGGCGGGGTTCCGGGATGCGACCAATTCCGCGATTGCCCCTGCTAAAGCTAGGAACTCTCCGTTCTTGGCCACGAAATCAGTCTCGCAGTTCACTTCGACCAGGGCGCCACTCCTGCCATCCGCTGCAACGTGAGCCGCCACCACACCCTCCGCGGCGACCCGGGAAGCTGCCCTGCTTGCCTTGTTACCGAGCTTGATGCGCAGGATTTCCTCGGCCTTTGTCATGTCCCCGCCGGCCTCAGCGAGCGCTTTCTTGCACTCCATCATCGGCGCGTCTGTCTTCTCGCGCAGTCGCTTGACCATGCCCGCGGTGATTTCCGCCATTTCCCGTCCCCAGTGCTTAAAAAAAGGGGGCTCGCGCCCCCGTTACAGCATCAATATCCCCGGTCATGCTTCCTCGGCCTCCTCGACCTCGACGAATTCGTCGCCACCGCGCACTACTTCCGTGAGGCTGTCCTGGCGGCCTTCTAGCACCGCGTCGGCAACGCCGCGCACGTAGAGGCGGATCGCCCGGCTCGAGTCGTCGTTGCCGGGAATCACATAGGCCACGCCCTCGGGTGAATGGTTGGTGTCCACCACGCCGATGACCGGGATGCCGAGCTTGGTCGCTTCCGCCACAGCGCCCTTCTGATAACCGACGTCGATCACGAACAGCGCGTCCGGCAGTCCGTTCATGTCCTTGATGCCGCCCAGGCTGCGGTCGAACTTGACGATCTCGCGCTGGTACTGCAGCGCTTCCTTTTTCGGCAGCTTGTCGAGCGTCCCGTCGCGCGCCATGGCTTCGATGTCCTTCAGCCGCTTGATGGACTGCTTGACCGTCTTGTAGTTGGTCAGCATGCCGCCCAGCCACCGATAATCGACAAACGGGGCGCCGCAGCGCACGGCCTCTTCCTTGATGATTTCGCGCGCCTGGCGCTTGGTGCCGACAAAGAGAACGGTGCCCTTGTTGGCGGTGAGCCGGCGCACGAACTTCAGCGCCTCCAGGTACTTTTCCATCGTCTTCTCGAGGTTGACGATGTGGATCTTGTTGCGATGGCCGAATATGTACGGCGCCATCCGCGGGTTCCAGTAGCGGGTTTGATGCCCGAAGTGGACCCCGGCTTCGAGCATTTCACGCATCGTGACCGACATGTTTCGTGTCTCCGGTAAGGGTTGAGCCTCCACCCGCCGCGGGGCCCTCGCCTGCAAGGGCCACCCTCACTTGATGGCGGATGTGCGAATTAAGCTTTTCCGTTATGGGGGCTAACGCCCTCGATTGAAAAGCTAACTGTTTATTTTATCACAATAAAATATCACTCCTCAAGGATATCGCCGCGGGTGCGTGCCGCGCCGATCTGGACTACAATCCGCTGTCCTTGAAAAACCACCTCTTCGACCCCTCCGCCGCCGCACGCCGCGTGCGGCACAGCTCCATGGCCGTCAGCATCAAGACCCCGGATGAAATCGAAAAGATGCGCGTAGCAGGGCGTCTGGCCGCCGACGTGCTCGATTTCATCGCTCCACATGTCAAGCCCGGCGCGACCACAGGAGAACTCGACCGGCTGTGCCACGATTACATCGTCGGGGTGCAGCAGGCGACGCCTGCCCCTCTCAATTACGCCCCGCCCGGATACCAGCCGTTCCCGCGGTCGACATGCACTTCCGTGAACCACGTGGTTTGCCACGGCGTGCCCGGGGACAAGAAGCTGCGCAGCGGCGACATCGTCAATATCGACATCACCGTCATCAAGAATGGCTACCACGGCGACACCAGCAGGATGTTCTACGTCGGGCGCCCTTCGATCCAGGCGCGGCGGCTGTGCGAAGTGACCTTCGAATGCATGTGGCGCGGCATCGAGTCAGTGCGGGCAGGGGCGCACCTGGGCGATATCGGGCATGTCATACAAGACCATGCCGAAGGCCACGGTTACAGCGTGGTGCGCGAATTCTGCGGCCACGGCATCGGCAGGAAATTCCATGAAGAGCCCCAGGTCCTGCACTATGGCAGGCCGGGCGTGGGTCTCAAGCTGGAGCCGGGCATGACCTTCACCATCGAACCCATGATCAACGCCGGCAAGCCCGACATCAAGCAGCTCGCTGACGGCTGGACCGTGGTGACCAAGGACCACAGCCTCTCAGCCCAGTGGGAACATACGGTGCTGGTGACCGGGTCCGGCTACGAAGTGCTTACCGTGTCGGATGGCGCGCCGGAGCGCGGAACAGGGGCCCCGTTTACGGGGATGTGACCGTGAAGGCGCGCCTGGCCCGCGATTTCAAGTGCGCGGATTCACCATTGCGGGGCCGCATCCGTCGACCCCTGGTGGTGTGGCCTCCTCTGACCTCAGCGGGCGCTCCGCAACGCGCAATTGGGGCCGGCGCGATGGTGGGCAGGGACCCCTTATGAGGGGACGCGATGGTTGGGCCGGCCGCGCCGCGCCTCCCCCGTCCGCTCTCCAGAATCGCGAGCATGGCTGAACTGCAATCTGCGATCGGCACCCTCTCAATTCCGGCGCCTGAGCGCGCCGTTCACTGGAAACACAAGCTCGCCGAGTCGCGCGCGCGGTTGCGTGTGGAGTTGTCTTCGCGCAAGTACCCGAAGGAGATGCTGCGCCGCCAGGCGGCACTGGTAGACCGCCAGCTTCGGGAAGTCTGGGCAAGCCACGCCATGCCGCGTGACGTCGCGCTCGCCGCTGTGGGAGGCTACGGCCGGGGCCAGCTGTTCCCGTGCTCCGACGTCGATCTCCTGATCCTGCTGTCGGGTCCGGCCGACGCCTCGCTCGCACGCAAGATTGAACATCTGATCGGCACGCTGTGGGATATCGGGCTCGAGGTCGGTCACAGCGTGCGAACCGTGGACGAATGCCTCACGCTTGCGGCGGCGGACATCACCGTGCAGACCACGTTGCTCGAGGCGCGGCTGCTCGCCGGCAAGCGGGAGCTCTACTCGAGGTTCGTCAAGCGCGTCGCCGACGCGCTCGATCCCGCCCACTTCCTGCAGGCGAAGCTGCTCGAGCAGCAGCAACGCCACATGCGCTACGCTGAAACCAATCTCGAGCCTAACATCAAGGAAAGCGCCGGCGGCCTGCGCGACCTGCAGACCGTGCTCTGGATCGCACGCGGAGCCGGCATCGGCAAGAGCTGGAGCGAGCTGGCGCGCCGCGGCGTGATCACCCGCGCCGAGGTGCGCGAAATCCATCAGAACGAGCAATTCCTGCAGTCGCTACGCATCAGGCTGCATTACCTCGCCGGACGGCGCGAGGATCGCTTGCTGTTCGATTTCCAGACCGCACTGGCGCGCGAATTTGGCCTGCACGACCGCCCGCACCGGCTGGCGAGCGAGCAACTGATGCAGCGCTATTACCGGAGCGCCCAGGCGGTGTCGCAGCTCACGATCTTCGTGCTGCAGAATCTGGATGCGCGCATCACGCCACCGCGCGACAAGGAGTATCACCCGATCAACGAACGCTTTGGAGCACGGGACGAATTATTGGCGGCCCGTGACGAGCGGTTGTTCGAGCGCGAGCCGTCCGCGATTCTCGAAAGCTTCCTGCTCCTGCAGCAGCACCCCGAATTGAAGGGGGTCAGCGCGCCCACCCTGCGCGCGCTGTGGCGCGCGCGCAGGCTGATCAACCCGGCGTTCCGCAAGAACCCCCGTAACCGCCAGCAATTCCTGCAGCTGGTGCGCAGCCCAACCCGGGTGGAGCGCGCGCTGCGGCGCATGAGCCAGTATGGAGTGCTGGGCCGCTACCTCCCCGCCTTCGGCCGCATCGTGGGGCAGATGCAGCACGACCTCTACCACGTTTACACGGTGGATGAGCACATCCTGCGGGTGGTGCGCAATGTGCGGAGATTCTCGATTCCGGAGCTCGCTCACGAGTTTCCATTGTGCAGCCGGCTGATGAGCAACTTCGAGCGGCCCGAGACCCTTTATCTCGCTGCCCTGTTCCACGACATCGCCAAGGGGAGGGGCGGCGACCATTCGGCGCTGGGATCGGCGGATGCGCACCAATTCTGTCGCGACCACGGCCTCGCGCGGGAGGACGTCGAACTCGTCGCCTGGCTGGTCGAGAATCACCTCGTGATGTCCACCACCGCGCAGAAGCAGGACATCGCGGATCCAGCCGTGGTGCAGGCCTTCGCGCGTCGCGTCGCCGACGAGCGCCATCTCGCCGCCCTCTACCTGCTGACAATCGCCGATATCCGCGGCACCAGCCCCAAGGTGTGGAATGCGTGGAAGGCCAAGCTGCTCGAGGACCTGTTCTGGACGACACGCAAGCAGCTCACGGGCGACAGCCTCTCGCTCGCCAGCAGCCTGCAGGCGCGCCAGGACGAGGCCCGGGCCAAGCTGCGGCTGTACGCGGTGCCGGACCTCGCCGAGAAGAACCTGTGGGCCCAGCTCGAGGACACTTATTTCCTGCGCCACGAGCCGCAGGAGATCGCGTGGCATACGCGTCTGCTCTACTACCGGGTACAGACGCAGGAACCCGTCATCAAGGCGCGCCTGTCGCCCGCCGGCGAAGGCCTGCAAGTCATGATCTACGTGCCCGACCAGAAGGAGCTCTTCGCCCGCATCTGCAGCTTCTTCGAGGGCATCAGCTACGATATCTTTGAGGCGAAGATCTACACCACGCGCCACGGTTATGCGCTGGACAGCTTCCAGGTGCAGGACCCGGACAATCGCCGTCCCCAATACCGCGACGTGATCGGATTGATCGAGCACGGGCTGGCCGAGCGGCTCCGATTGAAGTCGCCGCTGCCCCCGCTCACCAAGCCGCGGCTCTCCCGCCAGTTACGGCATTTCCCGATCTCGCCCGAGGTCAACATTCAGCCGGACGAGAAAGGCACCTCCTCCGTGCTCTCGATCATCGCCGGCGACCGCCCCGGGCTGCTGTCCCGCATCGCCCGCGTGCTGACCGCCTACGACATCAACCTGCATACCGCCAAGATCAACACGCTCGGCGCGCGCGCCGAGGATGTGTTCATCATCGTGGGGGGGGCATTGAGGGATGCCAAGACGGTGGTGCGCCTCGAAAGCGATTTGGTGGAACAGCTCCGCACCTGACGGCCAGCCGAGTGTTGAGTTTTAAATTTTGAGTTTTGAGTGGTCTCGTCAAACGCCCCTAACTCAGCACTCAGCACTGTTTTATTCTTCTTGCAGGTCCTGCCCGGGAAATAATTCCTCGTTGAAGCCGAAGTTGCGCAGGTCACGGATGCGCATGGGGTAGAGGATGCCTGCGAGGTGGTCGCATTCGTGCTGCACCACCCGCGCATGGAAGCCGCTCACGGTGCGGTCGATGGCCCCGCCGTTGGAGTCGCGGCCCCGGTAGCGCAGGTGCTTGTAACGCGGCACCAGTCCCCGCATGCCGGGAACACTGAGGCATCCTTCCCAGCCCTCCTCCATGTCCGCTCCCACCGGCGTGATCAGGGGATTGATCAGCACCGTATACGGGACCGTTTCGGCGTCCGGATAGCGCGGGTTGTGCTCCACGCCGAAGATCACCACCTGCAGTCCCACGCCGATTTGCGGCGCGGCCAGGCCTGCTCCGTCGCGCGCCCTCATGGTGTCATCCATGTCCGCGATCAACGCGCGCAGCTCCTGCGTACCGAAGCGCGCGACCGGTTGCGCGGGCTCGAGCAAGCGCGGGTCCCCCATCCGCAATACTGCCCTAATCGTCATCCAGGATCACCAGTTGCTCGAGGATTTTACGCACGCGGCCCATGGCGCGCTCCGACTCCAGGAGGATATCCTCGAGGCGGATCCCGTGCTGGCTCGCGCCGCGCCCGGCCGCGTGGTTGACCACGACTGCAATCGCCGCGTAGCAGAGCCCGATCTCGCGCGCGAGCGCGGCCTCCGGCATGCCGGTCATGCCGACGAAGTGAGCTCCATCGCGTTCCAGGCGGCCGATCTCCGCCGCCGTCTCGAGCCGTGGTCCCTGAGTGGCAGCATACGTACCTTCCGCCACCACCGCTTCTCCCGCCACGCGTGCGGCCTTCAGCAGCCGCTCGCGCATGGCTTCGCAATAGGGGCGCGTGAAATCGATATGCGTCACCGGACCACGACCACGCGTGAAGAAGGTGCTGCTGCGCCCGTGGGTATAGTCGATGATCTGGTCAGGAATTGCGAGCGTGCCAGGCCCGAGACCGGCGCGGATACCGCCCACCGACGCGACCGACACGACGTCCTTCACTTTCTGCGCGTGCAACGCCCAGATGTTGGCCCGGTAATTCACCTCGTGTGGCGGGATGGTGTGCCCGGGACCGTGACGCGGCAGGAACACCACTTTGCGCCCGCGGAGCGTGCCGAAGACGAGCGCACTGGATGGCTTTCCATACGGGGTGCGCACCGCCCGGCGCCGCGTCACGCGCATGTTGGCAAATTCGCCCAGGCCGCTGCCGCCGATTATTCCTAACATAGGATTGAGGATCGAGGACTAAGGACTAAGGATTGAGGATTGAGGATTGAGGATTGAGGATTGAGCAACAACA
>Ga0210379_10000446_pt1 | contig 13307 bp, 24 predicted proteins | sample PLMedo_2_FD_155468 | JGI IMG/M metagenome (GOLD analysis project Ga0210379, IMG submission 155468) | Groundwater sediment microbial communities from an aquifer in East River, Colorado, USA - PLM4_32_coex redo | ecosystem: Environmental > Terrestrial > Soil > Riparian zone | place: USA: East... | reverse complement strand
GAGTTCCGCCAGGCTCGTCATGCCCGTAGGGTATGGGAGGACGAACGAAGTGGATGGGATGGCAATGAGTGATGGGGTAGGACTGGACGGGGCAGAGCCGGAGCCGCTCGTATCCAAGGCTCCCACGTACGAGGACCTGATGGATCTACTCCGTCGGGTAGCGGATGAGCCGTATGGGCCGCCGGACACGTTCGAGAGTGCGCGCCAGGATGATGAGACTCGGGTGGAGGCCAAGGGCCGGTTGATGCTGGAGCAGTACGCCCGAGAAGGTCGGCCGATCAGGGACGGTCACCTGTGGGCCTTGCGCGCGGAGTACGCGAGGATGTACCAGTTCGTCCAGGGAGTGGGTGGGGGCCTGCCGTACAGTACCCACAACTGGGCCCACTTCTACAACCGGTACGGGGCAGGCATGGATGGGCGGCGTGCCCCTGTGCTCATGGTCGGCCTGAGGAAGGACACACTCATGGAGTGTGCCAGGGCCGCTGAGCAAACGCGCGTGGTCACTCTCGCTCTCCACCTCTTGTCCCACTGACGTTGCGGGTGTTAAGCTCATTATGAGACGAGAGGAGGTAACAGCATGGCAGAACAGTTCAGCACGGAGGACGAGGAAGAGACCCCTCCGACACCACCGGCAGAGCCGGGGAACACTGAGGTGGGAGTGGTACCAGGCGAGGAGCCGCCGGTTGAGGGTGATCCACCCCCGGCACCGGTACCGAACATTCCGACCGAGCCGCCGATCGTAGATGACGGTGGCGTGATGTGAGCGTGGGGGCAGTCTCAACCTGGGGAGTGAGACCGGGTCGTAGGCTGCCCCCTCGTGCTAGGTTGGAGCGGTACAGTAAGTGTGTAGCTAGTGTGCATGGCGAGTGAAGGAGGTGGGGAAAGTGCGTTGTGAGGGACAGTGCGGGAAGGTCATCTATACGGCAGAGACGACGGCACAGCTGGCCTGCATTAAGGCCGCTCTCATGGGAGATGCGTCGTTGTCCTGGTACTACAGCCAGGAGTGCAAGGCGTGGCATCTGACCTCGACGGTCAAGCGGGGCAAGACCGGCAAGCGAGTCAAGTGGGTGGAGGGTTTCAATGAGAGCGAGGTTCTACCTCGTGCATCCTGAGACAGGCGAGACCATGGACGAGGTGTACTACCTCAAGGAACAGTTGGCGGCTAGCCCGTCCAAGGACGTGAGGGACCGTCTGAACGCCTTGAAGAGTCAGCGTCGTATGAAGCTACTGGCACAGGCTGGCGTGTCCTACAAGCGCCCGTACAAGCGCTCGGACATCAGTACGCTTGTGCTCCTCGCGTGCGTAGAGGCGTACTCGTGGCGAGCCTATGAGGTGCTGGTCGAGACGTACCCGTGGAAGGTCGTGCTGGCTGCGTTCCGGCGGGACAACGACCGAGGCTATCTTGGGTGTGGAACGTCCGAGGTTCGCTGTTGGGTTGAGCCGCGCGGCAAAGCTCTGATACAGTCCGAACGTCAGAAGGTCATCTGTTAGGGAGTGATGGGATGCCGCCGAGAGCAGTACCGTTTGTCGAGGAGCGTTGGACCCTAACGGTCACGTTCGACCTGATCAAGGATCAGTCAACGTATGACGGGGGTGAGCACTACGGCGTGGACGAGGCGTTCCGTTTCGCCAGGTACGCGGCCGAACAGTGCGGGGGTCTGTGGGAGGAGTTCCGCGAGATCATCAAGTGGCCGAAGGGTTCGCGAACCGTAACGGTCACGTCCGACATCCTGGACTACCTGGTCCGTCTCATGGACTGGGCCGCCATGCACACCATCCCGCGCCAGGTCAAGCTGGTGCGCAACGAAGGGAGCCGGGGAGTATGACCATAGCCCTGGATTTTGATGGAGTGATCCACTCGTACGAACGGGGGTGGCAGGGCGGCAAGATCTACGGCACCCTCATGCCTGGCGCGGATGAGGGGATCAAGGCCGTGATGGCCGAGGAAGCCACGTTCGTTCTCACGGCTCGTGAGGACCTGGTGGCTGTGGCCCAGTGGATCGAGGAGAAGACGGGTATCTCCACCCTGGTAGATGACGCGTATGGCGCACAGACGCGGCACTTCTGGAACAAGCGTGGTGTCCTGCTGGTCACCAACAAGAAGTATCCGGCTCGTGCCTACCTCGATGACCGTGCCGTGCTGTACACCAAGGCGGGCGGCTGGACCCAAGCCCTCCAAGACCTGGAGCTGGGTCTCACGGAGACGATCCACACCTACCTGGTCACGGTCAAGCTGCCGAAGAACCCGACGCACAACCCGCGTGCCAAGAAGTCGGGACCGTGTCCGGTCAACGGTGAGCCGTGCTCGGACGTGACGGGTGAACACCACACGGTCGTCATGCGTACCACACATACCCTCAGCTGGGTTGCCGAGCGGTACAGCAGGGAGTACCACGTGACGCGCGTGGAGAGCATGCCGGGGAAGATCCCGTTCTAGTTGAACTCTGCACCATGTGGGTGTAGTTGTCATGTGCACTTGACCGGGAGGCAAGCTGGGCGATAGCGTGCGTATAATGGTCGGGTAACAAGGATGTGCCCGACCACCGTCGATCAAAGGGTGGACATGAAGATCCGAGCTGGAATCGTCACAGCGGGCGCTCTCGCGGCCGTTCTCATCTCGCCGGTCGCCGGCAACACAGGCTGAGGCAGCGCCGTCCCTCGCCCAGAGGGCCCTCTCAGTCGCCGCAGCGCAGAAGGGCGATCCGTACAAGTGGGGAGCCGAAGGCCCGAACAGGTTCGACTGTTCCGGCCTGACGTACTACTCTTACCGCAAGAGCGGGAAGACTCTCCCGCGTACGGCCCAGGCTCAGTACAACAAGTCCAAACATGTGGCGCCGTCTGCGCGACGGGTCGGGGACCTCGTGTTCATCGGCAAGTCCTCGGGCGGCATCTACCACGTCGGTATCTATGCCGGCTGGAGGGATGGCAAGGGCTGGATGTGGAATGCCAACACGGGTTCCTATCGAGGCCGCAAGGTTGTCCTTGCCCCTGTCAGTGAATACACCGCGGGCTCGCCGCGGGCGTACTGCGGGAGGTTCTGATGAAGTGGGATGGTACGGGATGAGCGCATGGACCTGGTTGTGGGTTGCCTGGCTTGGCGCATTCGTCGCCATCGAGGGGCCGGCCCTGGCCAACAAGACACCAGGCGACACACTGTCCGAGCACGTCTGGAAGTGGTTCGCTACCCGGCGTGAAGACCTGAGGAACACCAAGGGCAAGGCCAGCGCGTGGGTGAAGATCCGCCGCATTGTCCTCGTGTCGTTCCTCGCATGGCTGTCCTTGCACTTCGCCACAGGTGGCGAGTACGTGTAAGAGAGGGGGCAGCCATGAGCCATGTCCTCGACCTCGTCCTCTGAGGTCGGGGACATTGGCGTGGACAGACCCCAGTAAGCGCTCTCTGTGCGCACGTTGGGTGTGGAACGACAACGGGGCAAGGGTGGTGATATGAAACGGTCACAGGGCCGATCCTGCGAGGGGAAGCAACCCCACGACACCAAGGAGCAGGCACGGTCCCACATGAACAGTCTTATCCGCAAGGGCAATTCCTTATTGGAGGTGTACAAGTGCCTGTGGTGTGATAAGTGGCATGTGGGCCATAGACCGAAGGGTAAGTCCTGGGGCAGATCCACAAAGCGCAGGCGCGGCAGATAGATTCGGACGTGGGTTGACAGAGAGTCTGTCCGGTCGCTAGTGTTTGTCCTGTCGGAGAGAGTGTCGAATCTCGCGATGATCACCCGATCCGACAAGAGGGACCCCGGGTAACCCCCCGCTCGGGGTCCCTTCCAAAGAGGGGGACAAGACAGATGGAGGAGGAACCGATATGTGGTCCGTACCTGACTGGCTCCCGGCGGCACTGTTCGCAGGCTTCTGGGGCAGCGTGGGTCTGTGCACGGTTTGGGACCTCCTCCGTTCCAAGTGAGGAGCAGTAAGTGGGCATTCGTAGCGACGCTCGGGAGTACAGTAAGGGATTGCTGTACACCGTGATCGGCATTCTGTCGGTCCTCGTCCTCGGCACGGGAACCCTGCTGGCGACGGGCACGATCCAGAAGTGGACGGCCGACTTCCGCGGTGACGTCAAGGCCAAGGAGCAGACGAAGGCAAGCGGCGCGTTCCGGGTCGCGACCTACAACGACTATTTCGCCTTGTGCTCCGCGGTACAGTCCGACGAGGACGCCATCCGCAACGCCCAGGACGAGATCAAGGCCGAGGGAACGACGACGGCGCGCAAGGCCAAGTTGCAGCAGGTGATCACGGCCACGAAGAACACCCGGGCCGAGAACGTTCGCGACTACAACGCCAAGGCCGCGAACGAATTCAAGGCCCCGTTCAAGTCCAACGACCTGCCGGCCAAGCTGGACATCGCCGACTTCAACACGGAGTGTGCGTACAGCACAAGCTGACGCACGCTGGCCGCTCATGGTAGTACCCAGCCCTACACTCGGCGGAGTGTAGGGCATGGGGACGTAGAAGAGGAAAGGATGTTGAGGATGTCCCTCGTAGAGTACCCCTGGGAACACGTGTCGTTCCCGACCCACACCGATGAGCGGGGTTCGCTCACGATGGCACAGAGCGGGCCTCAGGGTCTGGTGCCGTTCGAGATCAAGCGGACGTACTGGCTGCACGACATCAAGGACCTGGGCAAGCGCGGCGAACACGCGACCTTCAACGGCCGCCAACTCATGATCCCGCTGTCCGGCGGCTTCGCCATCAAGGTGTCCGACGGTGTGACCTGGCGCACGTTCAACCTCCAGGCCGGGCTGTCCACGAAGAACGGCCAGACCGACGGCATCCTGATCAAGCCCGGTACGTGGCGGGAGCTGTCCAATTTCCTGCCTGGCACCGTCGTCCTGATCCTCGCGGACACGCTGTACGAGGACGTGGACTACTGCCGCAACTGGGCGGACTTCCTCGACCGCGTGAAGATTGACGGGGCACACCGTCGTGGGTGACAGCCAGAGTGAGCAGGTGGACGAGAACGGCGAGGCCTGTCCCGTCGACCTGCCCGAACAGGGTGTCGGCCCCCAGATCACCATCGAGACCAAGCACGGCACAGACGTGACCGGCGACTCCAGCAGAATCCCGAGGCACTGAACATGGCTACCACCAATCCGCTGGAACAGCCCAGCGCGGACGACGAGGACAGCGCGTGCATCGGCGCGACCACTGACCCGCCCGAGAGCACGCTGGTGCAGGCCGACGCGGAGCAGGGTCCCGAGGCCGACCAGGTGTACGGGCGGCGCTGGTCATGACTCGTCCGCCCCTCCCGATCCCCGTACCCAATCCGCCGCCTCCGGACAAGCTGCCCCAGCCTGGCGAGAACCCCCACCCCGGAAGGTCGCCATGGTGATGAACAGTACCCCTGGAGATGGAGTCGAGATCTACGGGGACGTAGAGGTCAGCCTGGTCCAGGGTGTCGGCAATGACATGTCCGTCATCACTGCGGCTCGTGTGTCCACGATGGGTGAACGTTCCCGCGTGGGTCATGGCGAGAGCGGGGCCAAGGGCCTGATCAACTTCCTCATGAGGGAGCGTCACGGCTCACCGTTCGAACACAACTCCATGACCTTCTTCATCAAGGCCCCGATCTTCGTCTTCCGTGAGTTCCACCGGCACCGCGTGGGCTGGAGCTACAACGAGGAGTCGGGCCGATACACCACGCTGGCCCCGGAGTTCTACATCCCGTCCGAGGGACGTCCCCTCCAACAGGTCGGCAAGGCCGGTGCATACTCATACGTCGCCGGCACACCCGAACAGGACAGGGTGGTGTGGGACGAACTCCATGCCACATACGTCCAGGCCTGGCAGTCGTACCAGCGCATGTTGGCTGCGGGCGTAGCACGAGAGGTGGCTAGACTTTCGCTGCCTGTTGGTGTACTGTCTTCGATGTACGCAACGTGCAACGCCCGGAGTCTCATGCACTTCCTGAGCCTGCGGACGAGGGACGAACGTGCACTGGTCAAGTCCGGGCCCCAGTGGGAGATCGAACTGGTGGCACGGAAGATGGAAGCCGAGTGGGCGAAGGCTATGCCCCTGACCTACGAGGCGTTCAACAACAACGGGCGCGTTGCGCCCTAACTGAGTGAGGACTCAACTGTGAACCAGAACATGAAGCGGTCGGCTCTCGCCGTCGCTCTGTCCGCGGCGATGATCGCCGGCCTGGGTGCCTGCACCTCAGACTCCCCGTCGTCTGGCTCCAAGAAGGAAGCCGACTCGCGGGACGCCACGTACAACCGCCTGGTCGCCAACCAGCCGGCGGAGACGGGTGACTGGTCGCCCTCGCGGGAGACCAAGAACTTCTGGATCAAGACGTGGATGGAGAAGCCCCACAAGAAGTCGTACATGTACCTGTCCATGGGTGACGGCAAGTACGGGTACTACATCCTCGACGGCCTGCCGGTCTCGTACTGCACCAGCCTCGTCCCGACCGAGAAGGGCGCCCGCGTCAACCTCGGCTCCGACGGCTCGTCCGGTGTCGTCCTCAAGCAGCCGTCCGTGGACGGCACCTACTCGTCCGGCGGCGACTGCAACACGAAGTATGGCAAGGACGCCGAGTCGGGCGCCTACGTGGAGTTCACGGTCGGGATGAACCAGTCCTACTTCCTGTACTCCGAGCCGATGGACCTGCCGCAGTACGAGAACGCGGTCCAGCTCGGCGACGCCAAGATCAAGTAGTACCGCGGTACCTGCCGCACCCCTGACCGCCCAGCCCCTGCCGCCTTCTCCACGGCAGGGGCTGGGCTTAGGCATGGAAGGAAACCCATAGTCATGAAGTCTTACAAGGTAGTCGAGAAGCGTGGGGCCAACCACGGACTCCACCTCGTGCTCACCATTCTGACCGGTGGCCTCTGGGCCTTGACAGGATGGCCCATCGCTGCGATGCTCGGACGTAAGAGCAAGACGAAGGTGCCGGCCGCTGTGGCCGGGGCCTACTACCACGAGAAGTGAGGACCCCATGAAGCTCGGAAAGAAGATAGCGGTCGGTGCAGGCATGGCCGTGTTCGTCACCGCGGCCTCGTTTGTGACGCCGGGCGGGATGATCAACGGGGAACGTACCACACCCAACGACTCGGTGAGCGTGAACCCGTTCCCTGCGACCGGCACTGTGCCCGTTGTGACGGCGTCACCGACGAAAAGCTCTGTGCGTCCGTCTGGAGCGGTGAAGAAGAGTTCAGCGGAGAAGACACACGAGAGCGTGTCGGTCTCGCCTAGCACGTCACCGAGCGCCGTTAGGGACACGTCTCGTGTCATCGCTGCGAACGCACAGACGGTGAAGGTGCCCACGCCGAAGTGGACACTCATCAAGCCGTCGCCGTTCCCCAAGCTGACGCCCAAGCCGCGGGAGACTGCCAAGCCGAAGCCGCCGGTGCCGACTTCGTACATCAAGGGTTACAGCTACTGCGGCTCCAAGCTGTCGCAGGCCCAGCGGTGCATCGACCAGGGGAAGCTGACCCTGTACTACCCGTCCGGCGTCAAGACCCTGGCCGGCCACAACTACAAGGGGTGGTACTGGATCGACGACCTGCCGAACGGGCGGATCGTGAAGATCCAGTCCGGTGCGCTCAAGGGGACGTACAAGGTGTACGGCCACGCCAAGGTGTACGACAAGAAGTTCCCCAAGTCGGGGCTGGGTGCGGCCGTCGCGCTCCAGACCTGTGAGGACAGCGGCATTGGCTTCTCATTCTTGCGCCGGGTCTGATGTGGCATGTAGTGTGTAGTTAGTCAAGGGAAGGAACCGAGGGACATGAGATTGATCCGCTGTAACCGATGTGGCACCGAGGCCGAAACGCCCATGCCGAAACAGAACCTCCTGTTCGGTCTGATGGCGCCGGCCAAGATCCCGTCATGGAGTCGGGTCAGGGTCGAGGAGACGCCGGCAGAAGAGGGCGTCATGGGTCGCGGTGAGACCGCCGATCTGTGCGAGGACTGCCGCGAGGTGTTCGTGGAACAGTTCATGAAGGGGGCAGCCATCGCGGCTATCACCCAGCCCCTGGCACAGACCACCTTCCCGCACCAGCCGATGACCGACTGTCAGTTGGTCTGGAACCCGGGCAAGGGTGGGTTCCTGTGCTACCACGACGACCCCGAGCTGTACCATGCCCTGATCCTGGACAACGCCCAGAACGTCGCCGAGGGTGTGCCGGAGAAGAGAGTCATCCCGTGTGGTCACATGGAACCCGGCACGTCATGTGACTGGAACGTATGCAACCAGCCCGAGCCGGTGAAGATCGCGCAGGAACAGATCCGTGCGATGGACGCCGGGCTCCAGGCCAAGATTGGCCAGTTGGCCGACGACGTGATCACGGCTGGTGTGGCACACTCCTTCGTCCAGCGCTGCACCGAGGCCTGTTCCGAGGCCCACACCTACGTGACCGGGTGCATCCTGGACTCCGTTGTGCACGTCAAAGGTGAGCCGGTTACCGACGAGATGTACCCGGCCAACAGCACCCCAGAGCAGTGGAAGAAGAAGGGTGATTCCGAATGAAGTGGATGTGTCGGCTGATGTCCGCGTGCTTCATCTGTGTACGGATCCGCTGTTCCGCGGGTTGTGTCTGCTCTTGTCACGGAGGGGGCTGATGGACGGGTTCGACGCCGGCCCGTTCTCCATGCTGGCTGTATCCGCGCTGGAGGACCACGTCAAGTCTGTGGTGTTCGCCGGCAAGGAGTATGCGGCCATCGAGATCCCGCGGCTGGTCGGCAACCTGACACCGGCCATGATCTTCTGCCGCGGGATCCTCGGGTACAACGATCGGCAGGAGCTCATCCTCCGCGACCTGTGTGGCGGGGGTGAGCGAGTGGAACCTGGCGACTGGATCGTCATGGCGTCCCGTACGGGCTACAGCGTGATGCGTACGAACGGAAGTGCGTCACTGTTCGCGCTCATGCCTGACGTGCCGCTGAGCACGCCTCAGGACCGTCTGTCACGCATCGCACAGGCGCACAGCAAGAACCAGCTTGAGGGCGGGGGGACCACCGGCGACTGTGACGAGTGTGGGTTCCACTGGCCCTGTCCCACCTACGCGTGGGCTACGAAGCCACGGGACCCGCTCGCCACGTGGGATCCGAAGGACGACGACGACGAGACACCGGAGGGTGGAGAGGGTGGGGAAGATGAAGCCTGAGGACTTCCAGGCTGCCCGGCTGGAACTGGAGTGGAAGAACTTCGGCTACCGCATGATGGTCGACATGGACCTCATGTTGGAGCCGGAGTTCATGATTCGCCAGGATGACATGATGTCATTCATGCGGGACCAGATGATGGTTGCCATGCGAGTCAAGGTCCTCTCGGACAACCTGCCGCCGGAAGAGGTCAAGACTTCGACCGGGGTCGTGTTCCACGAGCCGGCATCCACGTGGCAGATGTGGAAGCGCAACAACCACGGCTGCTGGTACACCAAGGGTTGGCTGCCGTGGCTGCTGACCCGGCGGCCGGTCCGGACCCGTGAGGTCAAGAAGCTGGCACACGCGGCCATCAGCCTGGAGCGCTTCCGAGCGTACCCGGAGGCGAAGTACCGGGCCAGTGATTTCCGCCTCGGTCGAGCCGTGCTCATGCACAACCTGAGCCAGCCCTGGTGGGATGGCCAGTGAGGATCAAGATCTCGGATGGTGTCCGAGAGGTCGAGGTCGAGGCTACCGAGGGTGAGAAGTGCGGCCACGACCTGGAAGCCCTGGCTGTTCGGCTGTACGCCGTGGTGGAGAAGAAGGGCGGACCCGCTCCCATCGGGTTCACCTCGGGAACCACATCCGACCACGAGATGTCATGGCAGCCGGACAGTGACGTCCAGGCATAAGCCCTGGCTGTTGTAACGGGTTGCCGATAGGGGCTCCCTCGGTATATGATCGTGGTACACACGACAAACCGAGGGAGCCCTCCTCGTGGACTGGCTTACGGCCTTCTGCACCGCCATCGATCTCGCCGCCCATCTCACCCAACTCATCCGAGGAACCGGCATGGACTCTGACCTCATTCCCCTCGCTGCCATCCTGCTATTCGCGGGAGGCCTGATCTTCTGGCTGTTCCTGCTGTTCGCCATGCTGGCGGGCCTGGGCCGCGCGGTACGTTGGACGTACTACCAGGTGATGGACTTTTTCTTCCCACTCAAGGCCGGCGGGGGTACGCTCCCGCACATCGAGAGCTAGACTTGCCCGGTAAGTAAGACCGAAGGGGAGAGACTGATGGTGGAGATCATGCTGCTGGCCATACTGGTAGCGGCACTGCTGGGGTTCATCGCGTTGGGTGTGGAAGACACCAAGCACCACGAGGGACCGGGCCGCAAGTACCAGGCCTCGCCGAACGCGATCCGCTGGGAGGACAGCCTGCCGAGCCGTAAGCCTCTCCCCTGGACGTCAGAGGAAACCACGGCTTGACAGTCGTCGGCAAGAGAGCAAGACTGTAACCGAGAGTGAGGACATGGATATGGGTGACGTAACCGGTACGCTACTGCGGCCGTTCGACCAACAGTTCATCACGTACGACCTGGAGTTCACCGCCGACGGGAAGACCATCGACCTGGTGTCTCTCGGCATGGTGTCGGGCGACGGTCGGAAGCTGTACGTCGTAAACCGTGAGCTGGACGAGAAGAAGCTCCTGGAGCACGGTGACGGCTGGATGCGGAAGAACGTGTGGCCGCATCTGCCGCTGACCGACCTGCCCGAGGTTCGCGGCGAACTGGGACAGTACCCGGTGAAGAAGTGCCGCTGTGCCTCGGCGGTCGAGGGTCAGAAGTACGAGTGGACTTGCCGGTGCATGAACGGCAAGCTGGACAGGGACCACCCGGACGTCAGGCCGATAGGCCAGATCCGCCGGCTGATCTCGGACTTCATCATGGAATCCCATCCGATGGGCTTCACCGGTGAGGCACGCGACCGGAACGACGTCCAGATGTGGGCGTGGTACGGCGCATACGACCACGTGTGCATGGTTCAGAGTCTGTGGGGCGAGATGGTCAAACTGCCGTCTCACGTCCCGATGCTGACCCACGACCTCAAGTCCGAGCACATGCGATTGGGTAGCCCGACGGTGCCGGCGCAGAAGGGCACCGAGCACAACGCCCTGGCCGACGCGGAGGGCAACCTCGCCAAGGCGCGGTTCCTGTGGGGCCTCGCCACCGACAATCCCCACGAGTAGGAAGGTAGGACATGCAACCGCTGTCCCCCGACGACATCCACAACCGGTTCTCATTCCACGCCGCCCTGACCGACACCCGGCGGAAGTACCACGAGAACGTTCGGGACCTGTGTGAGCGCACGGCCCGCACTCTGTGCAGCAACCTGCCGGCGGGACGTGAACTGTCCCTGGCCATCACCAAGCTGGAAGAGGTGATGTTCTGGGCGAACGCCGCGCTGGCTCGTTCCGAGGGCCCGGACGCGGGTAACGCCGTGATCGTCACCGCACAGCAGAAGGCCCAGCGTGCGTACGAGGCGTACGCCCAGGTGACCGGCGGCAAGACGTTCGACGGTCGAGACATGCCGCAGTACGCCGACCTCGGCGACACCATCCAGGCCGCGTGGGTTGCGGCCGCCACAGCAGGAGGAAGCCAGTGACTACGCTCACCGGTCCCCAGATCTACCCGGGGGCGGTAGCTTCCGGATCCTCGTGGTACCAGGACAACTATGGTGGGGACCCGATGGACATCAACGTCCTCGTGATCCACACCACTGAGGGCACCAGCCTGCCGACGTACGGTGGCGGAGCGTCCGCGCCGAACATCACCTTCGTCCCCGACTTCCAGGCCAAGAAGCTCAAGGCCTACCAGCACTACCGCACGGACATCTCCTCTCGTGCGCTGGTCAACAAGCTGGGCGGCGTGGCGACGAACACCAACAACGTCACCCAGGCAGAGTTCGTCGGCACGTGCGACCCGACCACCTCCAAGCGGTGGCAGGCCGCCGGCGTGGAACACATCTTCTGGCCGCAGGCCCCGGACTGGGCGCTCCGCGAGATGGCGGAGTACGTGGCCTGGGTCCACGAGGAGCACGGCGTCCCGCTGGTAGTGCCGGCGAAGTGGCCGGCCTATCCGTCGTCGTACGCCAACGGCCAGGGTCAGCGGATGACCGAGGCACAGTGGAACGCGTTCCGCGGAGTGTCCGGCCACATGCACGTCACGGAGAACGTGCACGGCGACCCGGGTTCTCTGAACGTCGGCAGGGTGATCCAGTTCGTCAAGGAGATCTTGGCGCTGGACGAGGAAGAGGGTCCCGAGTCGCCGATCCCCGACGCTCCCAAGCCGGTGATTCCGCCGTTCCCGGGGCGGAAGTACTTCAGGGCGGGAGCCAACAACAAGCACGTGACCCAGCTCGGCAAGCAACTGGTGAAGCGCGGGTTCGGCAAGCGCTACTCCATGGGCCCGGGCCCTCGATGGGGCGAGGCCGACCGGCTGAACGTCCGCGACTTCCAGCGGTCGAAGGCCGTACTCAAGGGTGACGCCGATGGCTACCCGGGCCCCCTGACCTGGCAGTTGCTGTTCGGCTAGGTCTTGACCCACATCGTGTGTGGTGTGGGCACTAGCGTTGCACCATCGAACCGATCGAGGAGTGAAACAGTGATCATCGACCACGACACCATGACCCAGATGGGCCCGACCGACGAGACCATGCCGCTCCGAGTGATCGAGCCGGTGGTGCCGCTGGTGCCCGACACCGAGGCGAACAGCGGCGGGAACGGTGGGGACTACAAGCCGTGGCCCATGCCCGACGAGGATGACGAGGTAGTACCGGTCGTGGACTATCCCGAGCTGGAGAAGGTAGCGACGATCGGCGACTTCACCGCCAAGGGCGCACCGACGCTGGCCGAGTGGGCAGAGCGGAAGTACTCCGAGCGGTGGATGCAGATGCGCCGCGGGTTCCACTATCGGTACAGGCCTTCCGTCACTGGGCGGCTCTCTACCGAGCACCCGGTGGGTGTGGAACAGTCCGGGGATGACACCGGCACCTTCGCGCTTCCCGCTGTCTGGAAGATGACGGGCAAGCCGTCGGCCAACGCGCTGGCTCACCGCACAGCCGCCTCCGTCCAGCGCGTGTTCAACGAGGCCGGCTGGCCGATCGCCGTCTGGTACGGCGAGTACACCAAGACCTACTGGGTGATGGACTCTGAGGGACTCCATGAGTTCGAGACCGTCACCTCCATGTACCAGGGCATGGGATGGGAAGCTCTGTAGTCTGCCGGCTTGACAGACTTCCCGCGACCAACCAGCGCCCAACCGAGAGCCTCCGGGTGCCCCCCCCCCCCCCCCCCCCCCCCCCCCCCCCCCCCCCCGCCCCCCCTCCTCCCCCTCCCCTACGCAGGAAGGGGACGGCGCCACCCCATCCAC
>Ga0210379_10000443_pt1 | contig 13337 bp, 13 predicted proteins | sample PLMedo_2_FD_155468 | JGI IMG/M metagenome (GOLD analysis project Ga0210379, IMG submission 155468) | Groundwater sediment microbial communities from an aquifer in East River, Colorado, USA - PLM4_32_coex redo | ecosystem: Environmental > Terrestrial > Soil > Riparian zone | place: USA: East... | reverse complement strand
TAATCGCGATCGGATAGAACAGCGCCGCCTTGATCTTGCTCTTGATGGCGAGAATCTTCTCCTTGTAGGTCGCGAGCCGGTCGAGCAGCGAATCCAGGATACCGGCCGCCTCGCCCGCGCCGATGAGGTTGCAGAACAGCGCGTCGAAGTAGAGCGGGTGCTTCTCGAACGCCTGCTTCAGGCTCGAACCGGTCTCGACTTCGGTCTTGATGTCCATCAGCAGGCGCGCGACACGCGGGTTGCTGTGCCCCTTGCCGACGATATCGAAGGCCTGCAGCAGCGGCACGCCCGACTTCATCATGGTCGCCAATTGGCGGGTGAAAAGCGTGATGTCCTTTTCGGTGATCCTGCCGCCGCCGCGCGTCTTCTGCTTCTTGATCTCGACCACCCGGATACCCTGGCGGCGCAGGGTGGCGTTGACCTGGGCTTCGCCGCTCGCGCGCATCTCGCCGCGCACGGTCTTGTTGCCCTTGTCCGTGCCGGTCCAGGTGAAATTAAATTCCCTGACGTCCGGCTTTCTTGCCGCTGCCGCTGCCGTAGCCATGAAAGGCTCCTGATTGCCCTAACGAACCAATAGGTTAGGTGCGAGTGTTCACAAAATGATGCACGTCTTGCCGGGCTTTGTAAAGCCCAATTTGGCACAGGGCGGGGCCCGGCGGCGCTCAGGCGCGGACCGGCGGGACGACCCGCACCGCTTTTACCACCCGATCATGGGTCTGGACGATCTCCAGCGGGTGCCCGGCAATCTTCACGCTGGTGCTGGGTTCGGGCATGGACTGCAGGTGCTCGAGGATCAAACCACTCAGCGTCTTCGGCCCGTCGAGCGGGAAACCGAAGCCGAGCTTCCGGTTCAGCTCCCGCAGCAGGGTCGCGCCCTCCACCAGGTAGCTGCCGTCGGGCTGCTTCACGAAGCCGCCGGTCTGCAGCGGCGACTGCGTGGTGAACTCACCGATCAACTCCTCGAGGATGTCCTCCAGCGTGACCAGCCCCATCAGCTCGCCGTACTCGTCCACCACCAGGCTCATGCGGTCCTGCTGCTCCTGGAAGTTCTGCAGCTGGGAGAAGAGCGGCGTGCCGGCCGGCACGTAGTACGGCTCGCGCATCAGCTCGCGCAGCTTGTCCTTGGTGAGCTCCTCGTTCTGCACCAGGTTGAGCACGTCGCGGGCTCGCAGCGTGCCCACCACTTCGTCCAGGGTGCCCCGGTAAACCAGCAGCCGCCGGTGATGGGAGGTGGCGATCTGCTGCCGCAGGACGTCGAGTGACGCGTTGATGTCGACCGCCTCGATGTGATTGCGCGGGACCAGCACGTCGTCCACCGTGATCGCCTCGAGGTCGAACAGGTTCAACAGGATGCTCCGGTGCTTCTGCGGCAGGTAGCCGGCTTCGAGCACCAGCATGCGCAGCTCTTGCAGGGTCAGCGTGTGCGCGCCTTCGGGCCGCGGCTTGAGCCGTATCATCCACAGCAGCGGCTGAACGAACAGGTTGACGAACCACATTACCGGACGCGCCAGCTTGATCAGCGGCACGAGCACATAGCTCGACGGCAACGCAATTGTTTCCGGATACCTGGCGCCAGCGACTTTGGGCGTGATTTCGCTGAATACCAGGATCGCGAACGCCGCGGACGTGGTCGCGACCAACAGCGCCCACTGGCTGTGTCCGAGATAGCGGCTCGCGATTTCGCCGACCAGCAGCGCCGCCGCGGCATTGATCACAGTGTTGCCGAGCAGCACCACGCCGAGAAACTGGTCGGTCTGTGCGAGCAGCTGGGTGGTGAGCCGCGCTCCGCGGTGGCCCGCCTGGGTGAGGTGCCTCACCCGGTAGCGGTTGAGCGCCATCACGCTGGTTTCAGAGATCGCGAAAAACGCCGAAGTGATCAGGAGCACGAGCAACACGGCGAACAGCGTCAACAACGGGATAGTGTTCACGGAGGCAACCGAGGGATGGTAGAGGAAAATCCAGTATCGGAGCCGTTCTTGACACTGTCAAGAACGGCTGAGGAATATGGAATTAGGGTTGCGGATTGAAGCAACTACGCTCCGAACCCGATCTGGCTCCTGTACCTCAGTAATTCTAGGCTCTGCCTAGAATTACTTCGAGGACGAACTTGCTGCCGACGTAGGCGAGCACCAGCATGAGGAAACCGGCGAGCGTCCAGCGCACCGCGACCCGGCCGCGCCAGCCGTAGATATGCCGGCCGCCGAGGAGCGCCGCGAAGATGATCCACGAGAGCACGCCAAACACCGTCTTGTGATTGAAACGCGCCGCCTTGCCGAACAGCTCCTCGGAGTACAACACGCCGGTCACGAGCGTCGCCGTGAGCAGGATGAAGCCTGCCCAGATGATGCGGAACAGCAACGTCTCCATCGCCAGCAGCGGCGGCAGCCCGTGCAGCGCCCGCGGCACGTTGCCGCCGTGCAGGCGCCGCTCGAGCAGCGCCATCAAGAGCACGTGAAGCGACGCTATGGTGAACAGGCTGTAGGCGAGCATCGCGATCAGAAGGTGGATCTTGAACTCCACCAGCTCGGTGTTGGGCAAGGGCCTCACCGAGGGCAACACGGCCGGCAGCAGCACAGCGAGCGCCGCGACCGGCAGCACCAGCGACTGCAGCCCGTCGAGCCGGTAGAAGATGTTGCCGACCCAGTAGACCAGCACCGTGAGCCAGAGGATCGCAGACACCGCGTTGCCGACGCCGAGGTGGAGCCCGTCGGGTGCGAACATCGAGCGCGCGATGAGGACGGCGTGCAGCCCGAGCGGCGCGAGCACGCCGTAATGCTCGATGACGTTGACAGAGGCGGCGGGCGCCGGGACGTTGACCGCCGGCCTCGATCGGGTGCGCCAGGAGTAGAACGCAAGCGCGCCATAGAGCAGGGCGTTGACGAGGTAAGGTAGAATCTCCGGCACCTTTCGAGTCTACACCAACTATTTCCCGTGTTCGACCATCTGACGGAGCGCCTGTCGCGCGCGATCAAGACGCTGCGCGGCGAGGCGCGGCTCACCGAGTCCAACATCCAGGAAGCGCTGCGCGAAGTGCGTGTCGCGCTGCTGGAGGCCGATGTCGCATTGCCGGTAGTGAAAACCTTCATCGAACGGGTGCGCGAGAAGGCGCTCGGGGAGGAGGTGATCGGCAGCCTCACGCCGGGGCAGGCGGCGGTCGGCGTGGTCTACCGCGAGCTCGTCGCGCTCATGGGCGAGAAGAACGATGCACTCGACCTCGCCACGCGACCGCCCGCGGTGATCCTGCTTGCGGGACTGCAGGGCTCGGGCAAGACCACGACGGCCGGCAAGCTCGCGCGCTGGTTGAAGACCGAGCTCAAGAAAAAAGTGCTGCTCGTGAGCTGCGACGTCTACCGGCCGGCGGCGATCGAACAGCTGAAAATGCTGGCGGCGCAGGTCGAGGCCGAATTCTTTCCGTCCGCGGTCGGCGAGAAACCGGTGGATATCGCGTCCCGCGCGCTCGGTCACGCGCGCACGCACTATGCCGATGTGCTGATCGTGGACAGCGCGGGGCGGCTTGCGATCGACGAGGCGATGATGCGCGAGATCAGCGAGCTGCATGCCGTGCTCGAGCCGATCGAGACGTTGTTCGTGGTGGACTCGATGCAGGGCCAGGACGCGGTCAACACCGCCCGGGCGTTCGCCGATGCGCTGCCGCTGACCGGCGTCGTCCTCACCAAGCTCGACGGTGATGCGCGCGGCGGCGCGGCGCTGTCGGTGCGGGAGATCACCGGCAAGCCGATCAAGTTCGCGGGCGTCGGCGAGAAGCTGGACGCGCTCGAGCCGTTCCATCCCGACCGCATGGCCTCGCGCATCCTCGGGATGGGCGACGTGCTCTCGCTCCTCGAGGACGTGCGGAAGACCGTCGATATCGCGGAGGCGGAGAAGTTCGCAAAAAAGGTGAAGTCGGGCAAGGACTTCGACCTCGAAGACTTCAAGCAGCAGGTCGCGCAGATGAAGAAGATGGGCGGGCTCGCCGCGCTCGCGGACAAGCTCCCCGGCAATCTCGCGCAGCTCGCCCAGGGCGCGCCGGGCATGGACGAGCGGACGATCCGCCGGATCGAAGGCATTATTAATGCGATGACGCGCGAGGAGCGCGCAAGACCCGAGGTCATCAAGGCCTCGCGCAAGCGCCGCATCGCGGCCGGCGCCGGCGTGACCGTTCAGGAAGTGAACCGCCTGCTCAACCAGTTCGAGCAGACGCAGAAGATGATGAAGATGATGGCGAAGGGCGGGATGGCGAAGATGATGCGGAGCATGAAGGGCATGTTCCCAGGAATGCGCTGACTGGCGTCATCGCATTCCTGAAAACATGGTGGATTGTTCCTGCTTAAGCGGGAAGAGCCATTGCGATTCGAGGATCAACGGAGACTGAATCCCTGTTTCCGTATGAACGTGCCGAAATCTTCCCGCTCCGGCACCGAGTACTGGCGTGCCTTGTCTTCCGACCAGCCGTAGAAATCCACGTTTGCGTAACGATCGGCGTATCGCTGCTTGCGGTACGGCAGCAACGCGTGCCGCCTGCGGTCGTAAGCGTTGATTTTCTCCCGGATTCCCGTTTCATCGTAGCGGTCCACGTGCACCGTCACCTCGAGCGGCAGGCGCGGCGTGATGCGGCCAGGCTCGGCGGGATAGCCCACGCACAGGCCCGCCACCGGAAAGACCCCGTTGGGCAGCGCGAGCAGCCGGGCGAGCCCGTGCGGATGATTGCGCACGTGGCTCACCGGGCACGCGCCGAGCCCCACGGCTTCTGCCGCGCGGATGAAGCTCATCATCACGAGCGCGGCGTCCACCGCGGCGTTCAGGAAATGATCGAGGTGATCGTTGGCGAAAGGCTTGCCGCGCCACTCGCCGATTTGCCGGAGACGGCGGTTGTTGGCAAGAAATACCAGGAACACGGGCGCGTCCGCGATCCATGGCATGTCGGGAATCCCGTCCGCGATCGTCTTGATCTTCGCCCGGTCGGCGACGTGCACGATATCGGCTTGCTGCAGGTCGGACTTCGACGGTGCCGAGAATGCGCAGGCGAAGAGCAGACGCAGCAGCCCGGACTCCACGCTGCGGCCGGCGAACTTGCGGTGCGAACGGTGCTCGGCCAACCGCGCGAGCTCTTCGAGCCCGGGCAGGTCGGGGTTGACGCCGGGCGCTGCGCCGAAACGCTCGGCGAGCGCGGCATCGATGCGTTGCGCGGGAGTACGGGACAGGGTCATCGCGGATTTCCTTTAGAAGAGGCGGCATGTTACCGCAATGCGCAGGGACGGCTGTATCGCCCCTGCGCATAACGAATACAAATCATCAAGTTAATGGCGCGTGATCGCGGAAAGATGATCGGACCGTAAGCGCATCGATCACGCGCCATTCGCCTTGCGAAAGCGCCAAAAACTAGCGTAAAATCACGCCCTTTCCGCATTTCAGGACAGGCAATACATCATATGGTAGTCATCCGTCTGGCACGCGGCGGCGCCACGAAGCGCCCGTTCTTCAACTTGGTGGTCGCTGATTCGCGCCGCGCGCGCGACGGCCGCTTCATCGAGCGCATCGGCTTCTACGATCCCAAAGCGCCGGAAGGCCGCGAGCGCCTGCGCATCGACAACGCTCGGCTGACCTACTGGAAGGGCAAAGGCGCGCAGCTTTCCGGCACTGTGGCGCGGCTCGTCAAGCAGCTCGGTGCAAGCAAAGCAGCAGCCTGAGAAACTGGTGGTGATGGGGCGGATCTCCGCCCCGTTTGGCGTCAAGGGCTGGGTCAAGGTCCAGCCGAACACCGCGGCAACCGGAAATCTGCTGGCGTACAAGACCTGGTGGGTTGGACGCGAAGGCGACTGGCGTGAAATTGCGGTCGCGGAAGCACGAGTGCAGGGCCGCATGCTGGTCGCCAGGCTCGAAGGTCACGATGACCGCAACGCCGCAGCGGCGTTACGGGAAAAATCGGTGGCGGTGCCGCGAGAGGCGCTGCCCCGGGCGCAGAGTGGCGAATATTATTGGGCCGATCTGATTGGCCTCGTGGTGGTGAACGGAAGCGCACAGGCGTTCGGTCGGATCGCCGGTGTCTTGCAGACCGGCGCGAACGACGTGCTGGTGGTGGCCGGTGAGCGCGAGCGGCTGATTCCGTTCATCGCGGAGGTGATCCGGGACGTGGACTTGGCCGCTGGCGTGGTGCGTGTGGATTGGGGCGCGGACTACTAGACCATGTTCCAGTTCGACGTCATCACGCTGTTCCCGGAGATGTTCGAGGCTGTCACCGACAGCGGGGTGACGGGCCGGGCCCGGGAGAGGAAGCTGTTCGAGCTGGTGCTGTGGAACCCGCGGAGCTTCGCGGCCAACAGCTACCGCACCGTGGATGACCGCCCCTACGGCGGCGGCCCCGGAATGGTGATGATGGTGGAGCCGCTGGAGAAGGCGCTCAACTCGGCGCGCCAGCGGCAAAAGAGCACCGGCGTGAAGCAGGCGAGAACGATCTACCTCTCGCCGCAGGGCCGCCCGCTCGACCACCGGCTGGTGATGGAATACGCGGCGTTGCAGGGGCTCACGCTCCTCGCCGGGCGCTATGAAGGCGTGGACGAGAGGCTCATCGCCCGCGCGGTCGACGAGGAGGTCTCGATCGGCGACTACGTGCTCACGGGGGGCGAACTGGCGGCGATGGTGGTGATCGACGCCGTCGTGCGGCAGATGCCCGGCGCGCTGGGCGACGCGGAGTCGGCGAGCCAGGACTCGTTTGTGAACGGGTTGCTCGATTACCCGAACTACACACGCCCCGAGGTCTACGAGGGCGCGGAGGTGCCGCAGGTGCTGCTATCGGGCAACCATGCCGACATCGCCCGCTGGCGGCTGAAGCAGGCGCTGGGGCGAACGTGGCGGCGGCGGCCGGAGCTGCTCGAGCGGCGGGGGCTCACCGACGCGGAACGAACGCTGCTGGACGAATACAGGAAGGAAGCGCAAGGAGCTTGAACATGGACATCATCAAACAACTCGAGGCCGATGAGATCAAGCGGCTCGGCAAGGAAATTCCCGAGTTCTCGACCGGCGACACGGTGGTCGTGAACGTCAGCGTGGTGGAAGGCGACCGCAAGCGTGTCCAGGCCTACGAGGGCGTGGTGATCGCCAAGCGCAACCGCGGGCTCAACTCCTCCTTCATCGTGCGCAAGATCTCCTCCGGCGAGGGCGTGGAGCGCACGTTCCAGACCTATTCGCCGCTGATCGCGAGCATCGAGGTCAAGCGCCGCGGTGACGTGGGGCGGGCGAAGCTCTATTACCTGAGAGAGCGCACCGGCAAGAAGGCCCGCATCCGCGAGAAGCTCGAAGGCGGCGAGGAAGGCGGGCAGGGCGAAACCCGGGAGTAAGCGGAAAAACCATACGGAAAAAGGCGGCGTGAGCCGCCTTTTTTTTTGCCGTCGCGTGGAAAAAGCGGCAGGGCCGCTTATGGCTGGCAGGCGAGCTGCCCGTACTTGGCGACAAAAGTTGGAACGGCACTAGAATTAGCCGATGCGGATATTGCTTGCGGTGATCTGCCTGGCCTGCGCTGGCACCGCCTCGGCACTGGAGACAGCGCGTGAGCTGGTCGCGTCCGGGGCGTCGCGGCTCGCACTCGCCCGTGTCGAGCAGCTGCAGCCACGCGATTCCGGCGCGGCGCGCTGGGCCGAGTGGGAGGCGCTGCGCATGCGCCTGCTGGTCGGGCTCAAGTTGAACGACGACGCGCTCAAGCGCGCGGCAGGGCTGCCCGGCAACATGCCACAGGCGGCATTGCGGCAGTGCCTGCTCGAGGCGGGGCGCGCGGCGCTCGCCACGGGACAGGGCGACGCAGCGCGCGCTTACGCCGCCCGACTGCTGTGGCAGCTTGAGGCGACGCCCGAAGAGGCGCGCGCCGCGCGGCTCCTCGTTATCGAGAGCCACCTTGCCGAGCGGCGGGGTGACACGGCGTTCCGCGCCATGCTGCGCTACCAGCAGGACTACCGGCCGCTCGAGCGCGGCGTCGCCGAACGCTTCGTCGAGGCGCTCCTCGATCTCGGTATGGAGCAGGAGGCGGTGAACTGGCTGGCGAGCCTGGACGAAGCGAGCCCCGCCAAGCTCATGCTGCGGCTCAAGTCCGGGCTTGCAACCCCCGACGCGATCGTCGGGCAGGCGCGCGCGCTGCTCGCAAAAGCAAACGACCCCGCCTACTGGCGCGTGATCGCGGAGGCGGCCCGGCGGCAGAAGAACGCGTTGCTGCTCGCCGAAGCGCAGGAGCGCGGGCTGAACAGCGGCGATCCCGGCGCGTTGCAAGCCGTGGCCGTCCTCGCGCGGCAGCTGTGGCAGAACTATTTTTCAGCGGCGCAGGAAGCCGCCAACCAGAATGGGCTGATCGCGGGCGACGACCCCAGCTGGGCGGACCTCGCCGCCCGCCGCCTCGGCACCGCGCCGCCGCTGTCGCGCGCCCTCTACGGCCACCTCGCGCAGCGGGGGCAGGCGCCGGCGACGCGGCACAGCGCGCAGCTGCAGCTCGTCTTTTCGCTCGTGAGCGAAGGGCTCGACCGCGCGGCGCTGCGGCTGTTCCAGGAATCGGAAACGGAGGCGGGCGCACTCGATCCGCAGGCGCGCTACCTGCTCGGGAACGCGGCCGAGAACCAAGACGACCCGGCGACCGCGTGGCGTTACTGGGACGGGATTGCCACGCCGCCGAACGTCAGCGCCGAGGAATGGTCGCTGCGCCTGGCCGCGGTCCGGGTCCGATCGGGAAAAGCGGACGAAGGCGTCGCCGCGCTGAAGCGCGCTCTCGCGGGCAGAAAATCGCTGTCCCCCGAGCTCGTGCGGCGTGGCGCCGCGCTTGCGCGGGAGCTGTTCGACTCCGGCAAGCCCGATGCGGCCAGCGAAGTTTTCGATCTCATGCTGCCGCTCGCTGCCGGCAACGACGCGCGTGGGATCCTGTTCGGGCTCGGCCGCATCCAGGAGCTCGCCGGCCGCAATCCCGCCGCCGCCGACTATTTCCTGCGCTCGGCGCTGCTTGCCGACGCCTACGCGCCCGACGCGCTGGCGCTGCAGGCGCGGTTCGCCGCGGGCATCAACCTCGCGCGCGCCGGCTACAAGGAGGACGCGCGAGCGCAATTTCGATGGCTGCTCGGCAACGCAATTGACCCGGCGCAGCGGGAGGCCGCGCGCCGCGAGCTCTCGAGGCTGTAGATGCTCGCATTGCGCCGCAGTATCGCTTGAACCCGGGCCCGCATACGCGCTACGATTGGCGTATAAGAACAATATCCGTCTGAGTTCCCTGCCTATCCCGGGTCAGCCCGAATGCTGGCCCCATTCAGGAGTCGAGATGATTCACGTTCTGGTTCACGACAAGAAGGACACCGTCGGCGTCATCGTGGTCGAGGGCATCAAGGCCGGGCAGGAGCTGACCGGCTGGGTGATGGAGGACGACTCGACCATCCAGATGAAGGCGCTGAACGACATCCCGATCGGTCACAAGCTCGCGTTGAAGGACATAGGCAACGGCGAGACCGTGATCAAGTACGGCTTCGACATCGGAAAAGCCGTGGCGCCGATCAAAAAGGGCGAGCACGCCCACGTCCACAACATGAAGACCAAGAAATGGTGAAACGCGAGGAGGCGCGCAGTTTGTCCGGTTTTCAGATCTCGCGTTTCACCTTCAACAAGGATTCATCGAGATGATCAACAGCAAAATGACTTTCCAGGGCTACCGCCGCGAGAACCGCCGCGTCGGCATTCGCAACCACGTCCTCATCCTGCCGGTGGACGACCTGTCCAATGCCGCTGCCGAGGCCGTCGCCAATAACGTCAAGGGTGCGATGGCGATTCCCCACCCCTACGGCCGGTTACAGTTCGGCGCCGACCTGGACCTGCATTTCCGCACGCTGATCGGCGCGGGATCGAACCCTAACGTCGCTGCTGTCGTGGTGATCTGCATCGAGGAGCAATGGGCCAAGCGCGTCGTGGATGGCATCGCCAAGACCGGCAAGCCGGTCACCGGCTTTGGCATCGAGCTCCACGGCGACCACGACACGATCATGCGCGCCTCCAAGGTCGCGAAGGAATACGTGCAATGGGCTTCCGAGCTGCAGCGTGTGGAATGCCCGGTCAACGACCTGTGGGTCTCCTGCAAGTGCGGCGAATCCGATACCACCTCGGGCTGCGGCTCCAACCCCACGGTGGGCAACGCCTTCGACAAGCTCGAGCCGCTCGGGGTGACCCTCTGCTTCGGCGAAACCACCGAGATCACCGGTGGCGAGAAGATCGTCGCCGACCGCTGCGCGACGCCCGAGGTGCGCGAAAAGTGGATGCAGATGTTCAACCGCTACCAGGAAGTGATCAACCGGCACAAGACCAGCGACTTGATGGACTCGCAGCCGACCAAGGGCAACATCGCCGGCGGCCTCACCACCATCGAGGAGAAAGCGCTCGGCAATATCCAGAAGATCGGCAAGAAGTGCAAGATCATCGGTGTGCTCGACAAGGCGGAAGCGCCGACCCGGCCCGGCCTGTGGTTCATGGACTCGTCCTCGGCCGCCGCGGAAATGGTGACGCTGTGCGCCGCTTCCGGCTACGTCGTGCACTTCTTTCCCACCGGGCAGGGCAACGTCATAGGCAACCCGATCCTGCCGGTGATCAAGCTGACCGCCAACCCGCGCACCGCGCGCACCATGAACGAGCACGTGGACCTCGACGTCTCGGGCCTCCTGCAGAGGCAGAAGAACATGGACCAGTGCGGCGACGAACTGCTGGAAGTGATGCTGCGCACCTGCAATGGCCGATTGACTTGCGCGGAGGCGCTCGGCCACCGCGAGTTCGTGTTGACCCGGCTCTACGAGTCGGCCTGACCAGGCTGCCAGCTGCCAAAGCGCAGAGAAGCGCTCGCCGATGGCGCAGTTGAGAGGAGCAGACATCCTCGCGCGCTCGCTCGCGGCTGCGGGCGTGCGGCACCTTTTCTCTCTTTCCGGCAATCAGATCATGCCAGTGTACGACGCCGCGATCGAGGCGCGGCTCTCGATCGTGCACGTGCGGCATGAAGGCGCCGCGGTGCACATGGCCGACGCCTGGGGGCGGTTGACGGGCGAGCCCGGCGTGGCGCTCCTTACCGGCGGACCCGGCCACGCCAATGGCGTGGGCGCCCTGTATACCGCGCTTGCCGCCGAGTCCCCGGTGGTGCTTCTCTCCGGGCACGCCCCCCTCGCCGAGCTCGGTCGCGGAGCGTTCCAGGAGATGCGGCAGGCCGATCTTGCCGCCCCGGTGACCAAGGACTCGTGGACGGCGGGCAGCGCCGCCACGCTCGGAGTGGAAATCGAGCGCGCCCTGCGCATCGCGCGCTCGGGTCGCCCCGGGCCCGTGCATGTGAGCTTGCCGTTCGATGTTCTGGAGGCACGGGTTGACGCCAACGCTATCGCTTCCTCCCAGCCCGTCGCGCCCGCGGTGCAACGGCTCGACGAATCGGTGGGGGACACCGTGCATGCGGAACTGAAGCGCGCGCATCGTCCCCTCGTGCTGGTCGGCCCCGTCATGGCAAATGGGGCGGGACGCGCCGCGCGCGAGCGGCTCGCGGCGGCGACCGGCGTGCCGGTGGTGTGCATGGAGAGCCCGCGCGGGATCAACGATCCCAGTCTCGGCGCTTTTGCCGACGTGCTGCACGAGGCCGATCTCGTGGTGCTCCTCGGCAAGCAGCCGGATTTCACGCTGCGCTTCGGCGCGCCGCCGGCGCTGGCTGCGGGCTGCCGCTTCATCGTCATCGATCCCGAACCGGCCGCGCTGCAGCGCGCAATGAAGACGCTCGCTCCCGCAGCGCGCGTGCTGCTGTCGGCCGTTGCCGATCCGTTCGCTGCTGCCCAGGATCTGGCCGCGAAAGGGCGCGCGGTCGGGTCGCAGCAGTGGGCGGAGGACGTGCAATCCGCCATCCGGTTCCGCCCCGCGGAGTGGAAGACCCTGGTCTCCCGGTCCGAGGGGCCTCTGCACCCGGTCGAGGTCGGCCGCGCCGTGCAGCAGATCCTCGACCGCTCCCGTGACGCGGTGCTGGTCGCCGATGGCGGGGAGTTCGGGCAATGGGCACAAGCCTGCACGAGCGCCCCGACGCGGCTCATCAACGGCCCCGGGGGCTCCATCGGATCCGCCATTCCTTTCGCGCTGGCCGCGCGCCTCGCGCGGCCCGATGCCACTGTGGTGGCGATGCTGGGCGACGGCACCTTCGGCTTTCACTTGGCCGAGGTGGACACCGCGGCGCGCGCGCGGCTGCCATTCCTGGCCGTCATCGGCAATGACGCCTGCTGGAACGCCGAGCACCAGATCCAGCTGAGGACCTACGGCCGCGACCGCGCCCACGGTTGCGAGCTGCTGCCGACACGATACGATCAGGCGGTGACGGCGCTGGGCGGGCATGGCGAGCACGTGGTGCGAGCCACCGATCTGGCGGCCGCGCTGGAGCGGGCCCTGGGCTCGCAGCGGCCGGCGTGCGTGAATGTCATGATCGAGCGCGCGCCGGCGCCGACCGTCGCACGCGGCGCCCGGCTGGGCGCCGGGGCAATGCATTGAAGGAGTTCGCTTGAGCACGCTCAACGTATCGGTCTGGCGCGGGCAGGAGTCGGGGCATTACCAGAGCTTTGAGGTGCCGCGCCTCGCGAGCCAGACCGTGCTCGACGTCGTGACTTACATCCAGCGCGCGCTCGATCCGACACTGGCGTATCGGTACGCGTGTCGAGTCGGCATGTGTGGCTCCTGCGCGATGACCGTGAACGGGCACGCGCGCTGGACCTGCCGCACCCACGTGGATAAGGTCGCTCGCGACGGCCGCCTCGAGATCGCGCCCCTCAACAACCTGCCGGTGGTGCGCGACCTCGTCACTGACATGACGACTTTCTTCGACAAATGGGCGCGCGCGCGCGGGCAGTTCGAGGGTGGAACGACGCGCAAAGACGATTTCGCGCGCGTGCCGCCGGCATCGCGCGGGCGGCAACTGGCGGACGCTGCGGTCGAGTGCATCGGCTGCGGCGTGTGCTACAGCTCGTGCGACGTGGTTTCCTGGAACCCGGATTACCTCGGGCCCGCGGCGCTGAACCGGGCATGGACGCTGGTGAATGACGTGCGCGACACCGGTAACCGAGCGCGGTTGAAGGCGGTGGCGGGCGACGCCGGCTGCCACGCCTGCCACACTCACATGAGCTGCACCGAGCGCTGCCCTAAGCAGCTCGCACCGACCGCCTCGATCGCTGGATTAAAGCGCGCCGCCGCTCTCGCAGCGCTTCGCGGCGAGCTATAGGGCAATGATGAATGCGGAATGCGGAATGATGAATGAAAGGGCTGTCCTCTTGGTGCGAGCCTGGTCATCATTCATCATTCATCACTCATCATTTGGCTGCAGGAGGCCG
>Ga0210379_10000439_pt1 | contig 13380 bp, 14 predicted proteins | sample PLMedo_2_FD_155468 | JGI IMG/M metagenome (GOLD analysis project Ga0210379, IMG submission 155468) | Groundwater sediment microbial communities from an aquifer in East River, Colorado, USA - PLM4_32_coex redo | ecosystem: Environmental > Terrestrial > Soil > Riparian zone | place: USA: East... | reverse complement strand
GAGCTTCCGCTACCTCGCCACGCGCGACCCGAAGTGGGACGCGCGCGCGCTGGCGGCGGCGGAAGTAGGCGTGCTGTTCACCACCCTCGTCCTCATTACCGGGCCCATCTGGGCGAAACCGGTCTGGGGAATCTGGTGGACGTGGGATGCGCGTCTCACCCTGACGCTCGTGCTGTGGCTGATCTACATGGGCTACCTCATGCTGCGCCGCTATGTCGAGTCGCCGGACCGGCGCGCGACGCTCGCTGCGATCGTCGGAGTCGCGGGATTCATCGACGTGCCGCTGGTCTACTTCGCCATCCGCTGGTGGCGCACGCAGCACCCGCAGCCGGTCGTGATGGGTGGCGAGGGCTCGGGGCTCGACCCGAAGATGGCAACGACCTTGTGGGTGTGTTCGGCAGCGTTTTTGCTGTTGTTCACGGCGATGTTTCGCCGGCGCGTGGCCCTCGAGTACATGCGCGCCGAGGTGAATGCGCTGCGTGAGGGCGCGGAAGGAGCGTGAGTATGGCCTGGGTAGTGGCCGCATACTCCGTGGTATCGATCGCGGTGCTGCTTTATCTGGTCCGGCTGGCGCGGGCCCGACGGGCGCTCGCGGAGGAGCTCAAGACCTACAAGGGCCGCGGCTGACGCCTGTCGCCCTTGCCGCCCGACCCGCAATCCGCTAACGTAGTAGCAGGCAGATCGCCGGCCCCCACCTCCGGCGCGAGTGAAGCGCGTGAAGCCTGTCAAACCAAGACCCAAGCCCACCCCGGCGGACGCAGCCGAAAGGCAGACGCGCGCCCACGAGGATCTCGCCTTGATCGAGATGATCCTCGGCGGTTCCACCGCGCACTGGCACGCCTTCGTCGACCGCTACGCCGGCCTGATATACAGCGTGATTCGCCGTCAACTCTTCGCGGAAGACGAGGACGACGTGCGCACCGTGTTCGCCGACGTGCTCGAAGCGCTCTACCGCGGCAAGCTCGCCGAGTTTCGCGGCAGCTCGGAACTCTCGACGTGGCTCATCGTCGTCTCCCGCGGCAAGGCACTCGACCATCTTCGCCACCTGCAGGGGCGAAAGAAAATGCCGCAGGGGTTCGAGTCGCTCTCGCCCTTCGAGCAGCGCGTGTTCCGCTTTCATCACATCGAGGGCTTGGGGTTCGACGCGGTGATGCACTCGCTGCGCTCGGCGGGCATGACGGCGTCCGCCGAGATGGTAGCCCACGCGGTCTTGAAGATCGAATCGACGTTCGACCGCCGCTACCTTCGCCGGCTCGAGTCCGACGCCAAGGCTCCCGCGCTGGGCGTCGTGTCCGGACGCATGCTCGAGTTCCTGACCCACATGGATATTCGTCAGGAACAGCGTGACGACGAGCAGGACGGAGAAGCGCCGGGTCGCGACGACCTGGCCCGTCAGGCCCAGCGCGTCCGCGAACTCCTGGGCGAGCTGGGGGATGAGGAACGCGAGATCGTCCGCCTGCGCTTCGAGGAGGGCTGGACGGCGCAGCGGATTGCGAAGGAACGGGGCCTGCGCGGGCAGCGACGCGTGTATACCATACTGGACGGGGCTATCCGTAAGCTGCGTCGTAAGTTAGAGGATCGTTGACACCGCGGGAATTCGGGCGCCGCGTCCGTCTCTAGTTGACTGTCACCACGGGTAACAGAACCAGCAACGCCATGACCGAACTCCACCTCACCACCGATCAGATCGCGGCCCTCGCCGACGATTCCATGGGAGAGGCGCAGCGCGCCTTCTTGATCGAGCACCTGCGCCAGTGCGAGGCGTGCCATGACGCGTTCCAGGACACGGTTCGCTATCGGTCCATTCTGCTTGCCGACGCGACGGTGTTCAGGGCGCCCGACGATGCGGTCGCGATGGCCAAGCGCCTTTCCCGGGATCGGCACACCGAAACGGCGGCGCGGCGGACGCCGCGACTCGTGCCTCGCATGGGCTTTGCGCTGGCGGCCGCGGCCGTGCTGGTCGCCGCGGCGGCCGTGTGGCACTCGGGCATCCGGCCGGGGGCGAGGGGCAACGACCGCTGGTTCGAGCCGCTCCAGGACGCTGCCGCAAGCGCGTCGGCCGAGGGGTCGATCGTTCTCCCGGGCGTCGAGTCGGCCTCCACCATGACGTCACCGCTGCATCGCACCGGCTTCGTGGAAAAGAACGCGGCGATCAGTTCCGCGCTCACCGAGCTGGCGCGCGTATACCGCGAAGACTCCGACCCGGACGTCGCGCACTGGCTCATCAGCGGCTTCCTTGCCACCGGGGACGTGGAATCGGCCGGGATCTACGTCCACGACGCCCGTGTGCAGTTCCCGGACGACACGCGTTTCCTCGTGCTCGACGCCATCGTCGCGTATCGGTCAAGCGAGATGGACCGGGCCGAGCGCTTGTTGCAAACGGCCCTGGACAGCGACCCCCACAATGGGGCCGCCCTCCTGAACCTCGCCCTCGTCCAGTACGAGATGGGGCAGTTGGATTCAGCCCGGCATACGCTGCAATTGGTCCGCTCCCAGTTTCCGGGCTCGCCACTCGAAGCCCGTGCCGCCACTTTAATCTCCGACCTTTTAAACGGTTAGCCACGCCGTTCCGCGCCGGCGGCAACCCCCAAAGAAACTTCCGGGAATCCCCGGGGTGGCGTCGACCCTTTAGCATCAGGACTGGGGGATGATGAGGTTCGAGGGGCGTCTAAAGGGGCGAGACGCGATCGAACCCGCGAACCCGGTCCCAAAAACATGGTTCAGCGGGGGCCCGGTGCTACCGGCGTGGCGATCGGGCCCAAGCGAAGTCGAGACCCCACCACCTCTCGCCACTCACGCGCTCGCTGCTCATCGTGTATACTCCGGGCGACGCTCCGGCAGGTACCGATGAGCAACGTCCTTTCACACACGTACTTAGTTCCCCTGGCAATTGCCTTCGTGGCCATCGTGATCCCGACGAATTCCCCTCGCTCGGCCGGCTCGCACGAAATCGTGCTGGTCATCCACGGCGGCGCGGGCACTATGCAGCGCGAGCGCATGACCCCCGAGCGTTCCCATGCCTACCATCGCGCGCTCACCGAGTCGCTCCAGGCGGGTTACCGCGTGTTGCAGGAAGGCGGCTCCAGCCTCGATGCGGTCGAGACCGCCGTGTGCGTCATGGAAGACTCGCCCCTTTTCAATGCGGGGCGCGGCTCGGTGTTCACCAGCTCGGGTCGCAACGAGCTCGACGCGTCGATCATGGACGGCCGCACGCTCAAGGCGGGCGCGGTCGCGTCGGTGACCGGGATCAAGAATCCGGTTCGCGCCGCGCGGCGCGTGATGGAGCAGACGAGCCACGTGATGCTCGTCGGTGCCGGTGCGGAGCAGTTCGCGCGCGAGCAGGGTCTCGAGTTCGCCGACAGCGCCTATTTCTTCACCCAGGAGCGTTGGGACGAACTCAAGCGTACCCAGGAAGAAGAGCGCGCGAAGCAGAAGGAGTACGGATCCCTCGCCTTTCCGCACACCCACCTGGGGACGGTCGGGGCCGTGGCCATCGACCGCGACGGCAACCTCGCCGCGGCAACCTCGACCGGCGGCCTGACCAACAAGCGCTGGGGCCGGGTGGGGGATTCGCCGATCATCGGCGCGGGCACCTACGCCGACAACGCCACCTGCGCGGTGTCCGGCACCGGTCGCGGGGAGATGTTCATCCGTGGCGCGCTTGCCCACGAGGTCTCGGTGTTGATGAAGTACGAGGGGCTTTCCGTCGAAGACGCCGCCCGCCACGTCATCCAGGACGAGTTGGTCCAACTGGGCGGCGAGGAAACCGGGGGGATGATCGCGCTCGACCACGAGGGTCACATCGCGATGGAATGCAACACCTCGGGAATGTACCGCGGGTACATCCGCCGCGACGGTGTCGCGCACACGTTCATCTATCGAGACGAAACGGAACCCACCCGGCAGGAATCCCGGGCGCGGGGCAGATAGAGGTTCAACCATGCCGATGGAACTCATCGCCACTGAACGCGGCGACCAGGTCTCACACGTGCGACTCCGGGGCTCGCTCGACATGGCCGGCATCCGCGAGATCGACACGCGCTTCTACGCGGAGACGTCGGGGCGCGATCGCCCGGCCATCGTCGACCTCTCGGAGCTGGACTCGATTACGTCGCTCGGCATCGGCATGCTGTTCGGCTGCGCGAAGTCCCTGCAGCGCCAGGGACACCGGATGGTGCTGCTGCAGCCGCGCGGCTTCGTGGACGATGTGCTGCGCAGGGTCGGTGTGCACGAGGTGATCCCGTTCGCCGCCTCGCTCGATGAGGCACTTAGACTCGCGCGCAAAGGATCCCTCCGGATCTGACCGATGGGAATCCTGCGTCTTTCGCTCCAGAATCAGCTGCCCGAGCTGAAGCGTCTTGGATTCGCACTCAACGAGTTCCTGGACGAAGAGGGCGTCCCCCCGGACGCCGTCCGGCGCATCCGCCTGGTGATCGAAGAGCTCTTCGTGAACGTGATCAACCATGCGTACGACGACGCGGGCGCGCACGCGATCACGCTCGACGTGCGCACCGAACCCGGCCGCGCGACGGTCGTGATCGACGACGACGGCAGGCCGTTCGACCCGAGAACCGCTCCGGCCCCGGTGCTGGAAGGGCCGCTCGAGGACCGGCAGGAACGCGGCTATGGAATCTACATCGTCAGGCACCTGACCAGCGACTTCGGTTACACGCGCTCGAACGACAGGAATCGCGTGCGCGCCGTCGTCGAGTACCAGCATCCCAAGGAGCCCACATGAGAATGCTTCGCGCCGCCGGCGTGCTCACCCTGACCCTCGCGCTCACCTGGGCGTGCGACGACGACCTGAGTACCACCTCCGACACGATTGCACCGGGGCGCGTCACCGACCTGGCGGTCGCCGCAGTCACCGAGACCACCGTCACGCTGACCTGGACGGCGCCCGGCGACAACGGCGACGTGGGCCGTGCTGGTTCCTACGTGCTCAAGCACTTCGGCACCACCATCACCGAGTCCAACTTCGCTGCGGCGATCGCGGTTCCCGGCCTGTCCGCCCCCCAGGACGCCGGGTTGACGGAGTCGTTCACCGTGAACGGGCTCGACTCGACGCTCGTGTACTACTTCGCGATTCGCGCGGACGACGAGGATGGCAACCGGTCGCTGGTGTCCAACAACGCCATCAAGGCGCCGACCGGTAATCCCCTGCACTGGGTCAAGAACATCCCTTCGGCCCGGGACAATACGGTTTACGAGGATGGCGAATACAGCAACGGCAAGGGCCAATACATCTTCTCGGGAATGAACGCGGGCAACTCGGGGGGACCCTACTCCCGGCGCGCACTGCTTTATTTCGCCGTCGCCGACAGCCTCCCGGCCGGTGCGATCATCGACAGCGTGCAGCTCACGCTGCACATGTCGAAGACGATTGCCCCCGCCAAGACGCACACGCTCCACACGCTTCTCGCCGATTGGGGCGAAGGCAATTCGGACGCCACGGGCCCGGAAGGCACTGGCGATTTCGCGCAGGCGGACGACGCGACCTGGACGTATCGGTTCTTCGACACGATCGCGTGGGCGGCGCCGGGTGGTGACTTCGTCGCGGGCGGCGTCGCTTCGACGACCGTGGTGAGCGCCGGTTTTTACACGTGGACGTCAGCAGGCATGACCGCCGGTGTGCAATCGTGGCTCGACTCGCCGGCGACCAACTTCGGGTGGTTCCTGCTCGGTGACGAAACCGTCATGACCACGGCCAAGCGATTCGATTCGCGCGAGCACCCCACGGCGGCCAACCGGCCCAAGCTCACGATCTATTACACGACCGGCCCGTGAGGCGAAAGATGGCCATCGTACCAGGAGGTAGCGTGGTGTGGCGTAGCACAATGGGTGCGGGCGCAGTGCTCGCGAGCGTGCTCCTGAATTTGCTCGCGTGCGGCGGAAGCGTGGGAATCGGTGTGGGCGGAGCAGGCGTCGGCGTGGGCATGAGCAAGGACGCGCATCGCCGCGACGTCGGCGAGTGGTACCAGGGCCGGATCCAGCGGCTGACGGCGGACGACGGCTGGCTGACGCTCGTCGGTCTCTACCCGATGCCACCCGGCCGCTACCAGTTCGGGTCGGCGGAGGACAACGACTTTGTATTTCCGGCCCGGGCACCCACGCACGCCGGCACGATCACGGTCGATTCGACGGGAGCGACGCTCGCGGCGGCCGACGGGGTCCAGATGACGCACGACGGCGCGGTGGTCTCGCAGATTGCCCTCGCGACCGACCATGGCGGCGCTACGCCCACCGAAATCCAGATGGGAACGATCAGTTTATATGCGATCGATCGGCCCGGAACCCTGTACCTGCGCGTCAAGGATTCCGAGAGCGAAGTTCGCAAGAACTTCAAGGGCATCGAAAGATTCCCCGTGCGACGCGCCTGGCGCGTCGACGCGCGCCTCGACCCCTACGACCCCCCGCGCCGGGTCACCATCCCGAACATCGCCGGCTTCGAGGAAGTGGTCGACTGCCCCGGCGCGCTGGTCTTTTCCATCGAGGGCAAGGAGTACCGGCTCGAACCGATGTCGGAATCGGCGGACGAATGGTTCATCGTCTTTGGCGACGCCACCAACGGTCACGACACGTACGGAGGCGGCCGGTTCGTCTACGTCCCGGCGCCGGGGCCGGACGGCAAGACCGTGATCGATTTCAACCGGGCCTACAACCCGCCGTGCGTGTTCACACCCTTCGCCACCTGCCCGCTCCCGCACCGTGAGAACGTGCTGCCGATACGAGTGGAAGCCGGCGAGAAGAAGTGGGGAGGCGCTCATTCTTAAGGCGCGCCTCTTGCAGGCGCGCGCCGGGGCCGCTACCATCAACGGCGCTCCCTACCCAACCGTGTCGTTATCACCTCGACTAATTGCGTTCCTCCTCCTCGGCGCATGCCTGATGGCGGGTGGCTGTTACGTGCAGGCGCTCAACCCGCTCTACACCGACACCATCGCCCATTTCGACCCCGAACTGGTCGGCTCGTGGATGGCGGAGGAAGACGATGATTTCCTGTTCACCCTGATCGATTCCACCCGCGGGAGTTACACCCTGCTGTGCGAGGAAAGCGGGTCGAGCTCCCGCTTCGAGGCCGTGCTGGTGGAACTCGGCGACGTGGCGTTTCTCGACATCTACCCCGAGGAACCCGACAACGAAAACAGCTTCTACATGGACCATCTGCTGCGCGTGCACAACATCCTCCGGATCGAGCGCGACGTCGACACGCTCTGGGTGTCGGACTTCGACGCGGAATGGCTGCAGACGATGGTCGGTGCGAAAAAGACCTCGATCGCGCACGTGCCCCTCGACGGCGCCGTGCTGCTAACCGCCCCGACCGCCGACTTGCAAGCGTTCGTGCGCAAGTACGCGAAAACGCCGGAGGCGTTTTCCGAGCCCGTCCGGCTCCGCCGTACCATGTAGCCATTCCTCTCCGCACCGACCATCAACGGAAATGACGAGCCCCGACGCGGACGTCCGCGGCGTTCGTGCCCCCGGCGGGTGCGGCATGGATGTTCCGGTGGGTCATCCGGGGCGTCCGTGTGCGACTCCCGGGTGCGGCGACACATTCGAGCCACCGTCATCCGGTACCATCGTCCACCATCGCCCATCGTGCCTCCCATGCGATTCGGGGCACGGGCATTGCAGTTGGTCTTGATTGCCACGTGCACAATCACGGGGCGCTTTCCTCCAATGGCTCGATCGATTCTTCATATCGTGCTCGGTGTGTTGCTGTGGGTGGTATTCGGCTACTACTGGCACATCGTGATGCGGCGTCCGGTATCCCCCGAGATGAAGCATGCGCTCGTCGTCGTGGGCATCATCGTCGGCAGCATTACCGTCTTCGATTTCTTCTGGGTCTTCCACAACGTCCGCATCGCGCGCCGCTCCCGGCGCCGGGGTCGTCGCGGGGGCAGCGTTCCCCCGGCCAGCGATTTCCTGGGTCGCGCATTCGTCCTGCAGGACGACGACATGATTCGACGCGCCCGCTACGTGGAGGTTCACATCGTGGAGATGGCCGACGCCGAGAACCACGAAGCGGGATACAAGATGTTCCGCGTCAGCGACGTGATCCCGGATTGAATGGGAATGCGCATGATCGACATCATCGGAATACTCGAAGCGATCGAAGGTAACGTGGTCTACCTGGCCGCGCTCTCGTTCTTCGCCTGGTATCCGCTCGTGTCGAGCGGCGTGCTGGTGCTGGTGTCGATGTTCTACTATCTGCGCCGCGAGCGGCGATCCGAGGACATCAAACCGAAACTCGACCCCACCTTCACCCCAATGGTGTCGGTCGTTATCGCCGCGTACAACGAGAGCGAACACATTCAGGCGACGATCGACGGCATTCTTGCAATCGACTACCCGAGCTTCGAAGTTGTGATCATCGACGACGGCAGCGTGGACGACACCTCAGCGCTCGTGCTTCCCTATGTCCGCGACCGCAAGGTGCGGCTGGTGCGCAAGCTCGTGAACGAGGGCAAGGCGATGGCGCTCAACGACGGCCTGCGCTGCACCAACGGCGAAATCCTGCTCGTGATGGATGCCGACGCGATTCCCGACCCGCAGATTCTCAGGGTCGTGGTTCCCCATTTCAAGTCGCCGCGCGTTGGCGCGGTCACCGGCAACCCGCGCGTCATCAACCGGGAAACCCTGCTCTGCAAGCTGCAGGCGATCGAGTTCACCGCCATCATCAGCCTGCAGCGGCGGGCCCAGCGCGTGTGGGGGCGGATCCTGACCATGAGCGGCGTCGTGGGCGCCTTCCACCGCGACGCCATACTCGACGCCGGCCTCTACAGCCCCGACATGGCGACCGAAGACATCGACCTTTCGTGGAAGCTGCAGCTCAAATTTTGGGACATTCGTTACGAGCCGCGCGCGGTGGTGTGGATGCGCGTGCCGTCGACGCTGGGCGGACTCTGGCGCCAGCGCCGGCGCTGGGCGACCGGCCTCGCCCAGGTGCTGCGCCGCCACGGCGCCTCGGCGATGACGTGGAAACGCCGGCGGTTGTGGCCCCTCGTCGTCGAGTCGTGGCTCTCCATCACGTGGGCGTACTGTTTCGTGGTGCTGACCTCGCTGTGGCTCTTCTGCTACACGATCGGATACCCGCCGGTGGGCGCGTCGCCGATACCGAACTGGTGGGGTATGTTGATCGGCACGATGTGCCTCACCCAGCTGCTGGTGGGCGTACTGCTCGACCGCCGCTACGATCGGCGCATCTCTCTCTACTATTTCACGGCGGTGTTCTACCCGCTACTCTACTGGATCATCATGGCGATCGTGACGTCGATCTCGACGCCCGCGGCAATCCTGCGCGCCCCCAGGGCGGCGCCCGTGCGCTGGAAGCCCGTGCGAGGAGACGCGTGATGCCGCGAAGCGCTATTGCACTGCTGGTACTCGTGATCGCGACTGCGTCCCCGGCGCAGGCAGCCCGGCACGCCGCTGCGCCGGCCGCCACCGGCGCCGACTCGAGTGCCGCCGTCGCCACCCCCATCCCGGCGAATCCCGCCAATCTCCCCCGCGCGCGCTCGTACGTCGACAGCGCCCGCGTCGCGGCGGGCGAGGATCGGCACCGCGACGCGATCCGGTGGTATCGCCGCGCGCTCGTGCTCTACCCGCCGCTCGAGGCGGACCTGGGCAAGGAGCTCGGGCACCAATACACGTGGGCGGAGGTACCCGACACGGCGATCCAGTGGTACCAGTCGTATCTCTCCTACCACCCCGACGACGTGGAGGCAAAGATCGGCGTCGCCCGCGCCCTCGCGTGGAGCGGGCAGCTCGACGAGTCCATCGCCGCGTACGCAGCGCTCCTGCCGCGGGACGACGAGTACGAGACCGACGTGCGACTCGGCATCGCCCAGGCCGTGGGCTGGAAGGACGACCTCGGGGGGGCGCGAGCGCGCTATGACTCAATCCTTGTCGACGAGCCCGCCAATCTCGAGGCGCGCCTCGGGGCGGCCAGGATGGCCAACTGGTCGGGGCGCCACCGCGAAGCGGCGGCGATGTATGACAGCATCCTTGTCGACCACCCGGGCCACCCCGAGGCCCGGGAAGGGCTCGCGCGGGCGTGCTACTGGATGGGGGATCCGCAACGCGCGCGCGCCGTGATCGCCGACGGCGAGCCCACGCGCGGACTCGCCGCCCTCGCCGCCGACATGGACCACGCGCGCGCGCCCGGGGGCTCCTACGCGCTCGAGCACAACACCGACACCGACGAGATCGATCGCTGGTCCCACACCTTCCGCGCCGGCCTTTCCACCAGCGATGTCACGCGGTTCTACGGCGAGTACGGTCACGGGAGTTTCGAGCAGCCCGGGCGACCCGACATCTCGCGCAACTGGATGGCCGCCGTACTCGAGCGTCGCATCTCGGAGGCCGCGATGTTGCACGCCGCCGCCGGATACCAGTGGAACTCGTTCGACCGGTCCGCGCTGGGGCCCGAAAGCTACTGGCTGGACGATTTCAACCTGGTGACGATCGACGCGTTCCTGACGCTCACGCCGCGCGACTGGTGGAGATTCGACATCTCGCTGTTCCACGGGTCGCTCGGCGTTCCCGACGCCATATTCCGCGGCATCTCGGTCACCGAGGTGGCCGGAGGCTGGGACTATCGATTCACATATTCGCTTATGCTCGTGTCGGCGGTCGAGACCGGGTGGTACAGCGACGACAACACCCGCCTGGGGCTGGGCGAACGGCTCGTCTGGCAACCGGCCTGGCGGTTCCCGATCGGAGTCACCAACCGTCTCACGTCGAGCACCGGCGCAGGGTACTTCGGCTTTTCGGAAACGAACGATAACGGCTACTACGATCCCCGGCAGTACCTGAGCGTGTTCGAGGAGGTGGCGATCGATTTCACTTTCTCGCCGCGCGCCCGGGCACGCATCGCCGGTCGCCTCGGCCTCGACCGCGAGAACGGCGAGGACTGGTTCGACACGGGGCGCTTCGAAGCGTCGGGGTCGTTCGCGATCTGGCGCGGTCTGGCGCTGACGGCGGGGTACTACAACTCGACCTCGCGCCTCGACTCGCGCGAGGGCTATGCCGCCGATGGGTTCTACTTGACACTCGATTATCTCCACGTACGGTAGGTCGTATGCCGCGACGGGAAGTTGTAATTGCGCTGACGGTGGCCGTGGCGGCGGGCCTCCTGATGGTGCTCGGCATCGGCACGATGGTGACGTTGGGCACGGGGGCCGGCGAGCGGGTGCGAGCAAGCGCGTCGTCCGACCGGTCGCTCGCGCTGCCCACCGATTCCACCACGCGCGTCCCGGTGCTCTGTTACCACTACTTGCGCCGGCCCGGCGGGCCGCTTCACTTCGCCCGCGTCTTCGGGTACGTCGTGCTCAGTTTGCCGCTCCTCGGCGACTCGCAGCTGTGGTACGTCGGCGTGGGCGGATTCGAACGGCAGATGGAGTACCTCCAGGCGCGCGGTTACCATACCGTGACCCTCGACGACGTCACCGAGTGGCAGCTGGGCCGGCGGCAATTGCCGCCGAAGCCGGTCGTGATCACGTTCGACGACGGCGACGTCAGCGCGTACGACGATGCGTTTCCGATCCTCCAGCGCCTCGGCCTCCGTGCGACGATGTTCCTCGTGACTTCCCGCGTCGGCTCGCGCTGGGGTGACGTGACCTGCCTGGATTGGGATCGCCTGCGCGCCATGCAGCTCAGCGGAGTATTCGACATCGAATCGCACACGGACGATCTGCATTACAAGGTCAACCACCAGCGCGACGTGCTGCCGGTCTTCATCGCCGCCAGCGAGCGCGCGTATCGAATCGACGGGCGCGAGAGCTGGAGTGCAGCGGTGCTCGATGACCTGGCGCGGTCGCGGTTGGCGATTCAGCTCAACATCGGCCGGGCACCGTCGTACCTCGCGTGGCCGTACGGCTTCGCCAATCCGGCGCTGGACCGGGTCGCCGCGCAGGCCGGCTTCCGCCGGACGTGCGCGCTTCGCGCGGGCACGAACGTGCCGTTCGCCAATTCCGGACACGTCGAGATCCCGCGCTACGCGGTCACGGCGCGAACCTCACTCCGGGATTTTCGTGCGATGCTGGAAGGGTCATACCGGCCGGACAGCTGACCGACCCGTTGCCTCGCCACTGGCGACGAGAGGTCGAACGGGGCCTTGAACGTGGCTAATTGCAACCGTCCGTGCCCATTTGCAACCCGCCATCCCCCAGCGGGTCTCCCCACTCCGGAGAAGAAGCCAATAGCCTGATGGCACGCTACTTGCCGTCGCTCCATCGAATAACTCCCGAATCCGGTTCCGGCGGTCGTGACACCGGTTGACGAAGGAAACCCATGGCAGCTAAACCACATAAAGCGATGGCTCGCGCCCAGGCGCGAGGCAAGTCCGGCGCGCTGAACAAAGTTCATCGCAACGAATACATCAGCTGGGCCCTCATCGTCGCCGTCACGCTGCTCACCCTGCTGAGTTCGGCATCGGTACTCCCGCCGATTCTCAGTGACCGGCTTGCCTCGTTCTGGATCTTCTCGAAGCCGCAGATGATGGTCATCGTGGGCTTATCGCTCACGCTGCTGCTCCTCGCCGGGCTTGCGCACCAGCAGCGGTACCTGAAGGCCCTCCGCCGGCAATTCGAGTCGCACCAGCGCATGGAGCGCGAGAGTGCCCAGCGTCACACGTCGCGCCTGTATGCGCTCTTGAACGTCGGACGCATGATGGTTTCGCAGAGCGATCTGCAGACGGTCTTCGAATCGATCGTGAAGATGTGCATCGAAGTCTTCAACTGCGACCAGGCGTCGCTGATGCTGCACGACGCGGAGAGCGGCACGCTGGAAGTGCGTGCGGTCGCCGGCAAGCTGGTGCCCGAGGGGATCCTGGGCACACGGCAGCCCGTGGGCAGCGGCGTGGCGGGCTGGGTGGCGCAGAAACGCGAACCTCTCTTCCTCCGCCCGGGTGGCGAGAATGCCCCGCCGGGACTCGAGCTCAAGAAGAAAGACCTCTCCTCGGCGATGGTCGTGCCGATCATTCTCCGCGACGAGCTCGTGGGCGTGATCAACGTGAGCACCCGTTCATCCGATGTTCACCTGGACAACGACGACCTGCGCGCGTTGCAGGCGTTCGCCGAGAATGTCGGTGCGGCGATCCGTCACACCGAACAGGCGGAATGGATGCGCGCCACCATCCGCAAGCTGCAGGGGCAGAAAGACAAGACGGGAATCTCGGGTTCTTACCAGGCGCGCCCGACCTCTTGAGTTGCACGACCCGCTGACCGCCCCGGCTAGAGAAGACCCTGCACCGCCCCGCCGTCCACTTGGAGCGTCGTCCCCGTCACGTAGCTCGCCCGCTCGGAACACAGGAACGTCACCACCGCGGCGAGTTCCTCCGGCGTCCCGAGACGCCCGGCCGGAATACTGCGCTCCCATTGCGCGAAT
>Ga0210379_10000438_pt1 | contig 13383 bp, 7 predicted proteins | sample PLMedo_2_FD_155468 | JGI IMG/M metagenome (GOLD analysis project Ga0210379, IMG submission 155468) | Groundwater sediment microbial communities from an aquifer in East River, Colorado, USA - PLM4_32_coex redo | ecosystem: Environmental > Terrestrial > Soil > Riparian zone | place: USA: East... | reverse complement strand
AATCCCGCGCAGGCGGCGCGGGCCTGCCACCGAGACCGACTCCGCGTCGCGCTCCACGACGCACCCCATCGCGGCGAGGAACGGCAGGAAGGCGACGTCCGCCTGCCGGGACCGGGACGGCAGCCCAGAGACCCGGACCCGGCCGCCCGTCACGGCAGCCCCCGCGAGGAAGAAGGCGGTGGTCGAGTAGTCTCCCTCGATCTCGACGTCCGTGGCTCGGTATCCCTGGCCGCCCGGAATCGCGAGCCGGCCCGCGGAGCGCGCGATCGGCGGACCGCCGAACCTTTCCATCCAGTCCAGGGTCAGATCGAGGTACGGGCGCGACACGGCCGTGCCTTCCAGGGCGATCTCGACCCCCCGAGGAGTGCAGGGGGAGACCAGCAGCAGGGCGGAGGCGAACTGGCTTGACTCTCCCATGCCGAGGCGGGTGCTGCCGCCGGGCAGCGGTCCCCCGCTCACGACCAGGGGCGCGAACCCCGGCTCTGCCTCCCATTCGACGCGAGCACCGAGCGGCTCGAGTGCCCGCGCGAGGCTGCCGATCGGCCGCTGGCGGAGCCGTGGGACACCATCGAGGCGCGTGCGACCTGGGCCCAGCGCCGCGACCGCCGTCAGGAACCGCAGCCCGGTCCCGGCGTTGCCGAGGTGGAGATCCACGGTCAGCCCCGGCAGCCGGCCGCCGCACCCGTGCACGAGAAGGGCCCCCGGGCCGTCCGGCGCGATGACGACGCCGAGTCGCGCGAGGGCGTCGCGGGTGAGTGCGATATCCTCGGCATCCAGGCAGCGGGTCAGGCGCGAGGTGCCGCGCGCGAGGGCTGCGAGCAGCAGCGCGCGATGGGAGCTGCTCTTCGAGGGGGGCGCCTCCAGCTCACCGCGGAGCGGGCCCGAAGGCACGATGACCATCCACGGTGAGGCTGTCATTTTCTCAACCTATCGGCTCTTGGCCTCCGGCGCAAGACCGAGCCCGCGTGGGACGGAGCGCGTCCACCCGGCCCGCGCCTCGTTTGCAATCGCTTCGGAGCGTGGACTAAGATCCAACGCCCACGCGGGAGAGACCATTTGGCGCTTCGTCGGGCTGGCCAGATTGCGATTGCCTGCACCGCGCTCCTCCTCTGCGGCGCCAGCCGCTCGCGGGAGGCCGGCGTCCAGCTCGAGTTCGGGGTCGGGATGGCGCGGCGGGGCGCGTGGCGCGAAGCGGAGTACCGCTTCCGCCGGGCCCTGGAGCTCGCCCCGACCGACGCGCAGATCCTCAACAATCTCGCCGTGGCGTGCGAGAGCAACGGCCACTACGAGGACGCGGAGAAGTACTACGTTCAGGCTCTCGAGGCCGACCCCAAGGACCGCACGATCCGCGACAACTTCGAGCGGTTCCGGATCTTCTACGCGCGGTATCTCCAGAAGGACCTCGAGGAGACGAAGCCCGCCCCTTCCGACACCGGTCCGGTGGAGCCCTCCTGACCCGCATGCCGCTTCGCAGAGCCCGCCTCGCCGCGGTGGCCGCCGCCATGGTGCTGAGCCTCGCGTCGCAGGCGGACGCCGGGGTGGTGCGAGTGCCGATCAGCCTCCCGCTTCCCGCCCGTCTGGACACGACGGGGATCCAGACCATCCTGGTGGTCCAGTTCCTCGCCAGCGATCATCCGGACATCGCGCTGAGTCAGGAGATGGTCCGCCTGGTGCGCCGGCTGCTGGAGAAGGGGACCACCTTTCGGATCCTCGACGTCGAGCCCCCGAACCTGCCGGAGCAGAACCTGCAGGACCTGATCCAGAACCGCGAATTCTGGCGCGAGATGGGCCGCCGCTACGGCGCCGACCTGATCCTCTCCGGGGACCTGCGTTTCGAGACGGAGGATCTCTCGGGGTTCGTCACCGAGGACTACGTGAGCCCGGTCACCGGGCAGCGCGTGCGACGAACCCGTTACGCCGAGCGCCAGAGCTTCGATCTGAACCTGGACTTCCTGATCTTCCGCGGGGCGACCGGCGAACTGGCCTACCAGGATCGGTTCCAGGAGCAGACACTCTCCGAGGGGAAGACGGCGGACCACTTCCAGGTGTTGTTCGACCTGATCGGGCGTCTGGAGCCGGAGATCCTCGGGATCCTCGTGGGGCAGTGGCGCACCGAGACTCGCGGGTTGTTCACGAACTAGGGGTAATGAACTGATGCGCTATTCCGTCAGCGCCACGATCTCGATCGGCCTGGCCCTCTGCGCCCTGCTGCCGACGTCCGTCTCCGCCTTCGGCAAGAACAAGATCAACTACGACCAGTTCGACTGGCAGGTCTACCACGGCCCGCACTTCGACGTGTACTACTACCCGGAGGAAGCCGCGTTCGTGCAGCAGATGGTCAGCTTCACGGAGAGCGCCTACCTCCAGCTCAGCAAGTCGCTCGATCACGAGCTCAAGGTACGGGTGCCGTTCATCTACTTCAAGACCCATGGTGAGTTCGAGCAGACCAACATCACCCTGTCCTTCATCCCCGAGGGGGTCGGGGCGTTCGCGGAGCCGATCGAGAATCGAATGGTGCTGCCGATCGATCAGCCGCCGGATGAGCTCTACGCGCTGGTCGTGCACGAGCTGACGCACATCTTCGAGTACAGCATCCTGTACGAGGGACAGTTGCGGCGGGCGTTCCGCTCCAACCCGCCGCTGTGGCTCATGGAGGGGCTCGCCGAGCACTTCGCGCGCCGGAACGACCCGCTGGACACGATGGTGATCCGCGACGCGGTGGTGAACAACATCGTCCCCCCGATCACGCAGGTGAACTCGCTCTCCTTCCTCACCTACCGCTTCGGTGAGGCGGCGTTCGACTTCATCGGAGATCAGTACGGAGACGAGGGGATCCGCAATTTCCTGTTCGAGTACCGCAAGAGCCTGCTCACCAACAACATCGGCAAGGCAATCAAGGACGCGTTCGGGGTGGAACCGGAGGAGTTCGACCGCCTGTTCCAGCGTTATCTGCGCAAGCGCTTCCTGCCGATCCTGCTGGAGAAGAAGGAGGCGCAGGACTACGGCCGGGAGATCGGGAGCAAGAAGGAGACCGTCTTCACCTTCGCGCCGACCCTCAGCCCGTCGGGTGACCTGCTGGCCGTGCTCTCGACCACGCACGAGGACCTCGACGTGCTGGTCCTCTCGGCGCGGGACGGGGAGGTGATCCGCAACCTGACCCCCGGCTTCAGCAATGACTACGACTCGATCGTGACCGTGGCGTTTCGCGGGCAGTCCGACCTGTCCTGGTCGCCTGCCGGCGACGACGTGGCGTTCATCGCGCGGCGCGAGAACCGCCGCGTCCTGTACGTCATCAACGCACTGACCGGAAAGAAGGTGCTCGAGAAGGTGCTACCGCTGGATCAGGCGTCGTCTCCGGCCTTCTCTCCCGACGGCAAGGAGCTGCTCCTCACCGGCAACCTCGGTGGCGTCGTGGACATCTACAAGCTGAACTTCGCGTCGGGGGAGATCGTCAACCTGACGAAGGACGAGTTCTACGACGGCAACGCGCGCTGGTCGCCGGATGGCAAGTCGGTCGTCTACAACCGCCGCATCAACAACTACGCGAAGATATTCCTGGTCGACGCCGCCGATCCGGACCTCAAGACGCAACTCACTTTCGGCGAGCACCGGGACCTGCAGCCGTCGTTCTCGGTCGATGGCAAGGAGATCTACTTCTCCTCCGATGGCAACCCCGAGCGGATCTTCAACATCTACTCCCTGAGCCTGGAGAGCGGGGAGATCTCCGAGTGGACCGATGTGGTCGGCGGCAACTTCACGCCGCTCGAGATCGACCACGAGGGCGGGGCGAGGACCGTCGCCGTGACGACCTACTCGCGGGGGCGGTTCAGGCTGTTCCGGTTGAACCTGGAGCAGCCGCTCGAGACGATTCGTCCCGAGGACAAGGGGTATGAGCCGGTCGAGATCGTCCCCTTCGAGCCACCGCTCAAGCTGACGCTGGACGACAGCCAGAAGGGGAGCTACGACAAGCTCAAGTGGCACTTCGAGGGGAACCCGGACGTCGCCATCGGGATCGCCGACGACGGCACGGTGCTGACCAACGCCCAGATCGCCTTCACCGATCTGTTCGGCGATCATCGCATCGAGGCGCTCTTCTACTCGGTCTCCACCTTCTCGAACTTCGACATCCGCTACTACAACTTCAAGAAACGCTGGGACTGGTGGGCCGAGGTCATCGACTTCCGCGACTACTACACGGTCTTCGACGGGTTCCAAAACGAGCGGGTCAACAAGGCCCGCAGCATCACCGGGGCCCAGGCGGGGCTGATCTACCCGATCGACCGCTACCATCGGATCGCCGGGTCGCTGGGGGTATTCCAGCGCGATCTCGAGCTTCCCCAGTACGCGGACGTCGATGGGAATGGCACCATCGAGCTCACCGGCTTCGAGTCGTTCTCGGGCGCCTACCCTGCAATCACCGGGACCTTCACCGGCGACACCGTCCGGTTCAAGCCGGAGGTGGGGCCGTGGCACGGCCGCCGCTACGACCTCACCGTCGCCTGGGCACCCGTCTCCACCGGCGACTTCGGGGCGTTCACCAACTACTACATCGACTGGCGGAACTACCAGCGGATGACCTCGCGCTCGACCTTCGTCGCGCGTGGATTCATGGCGATCAGCACCGGGGAGACGGGAAACGGGGTGTCCTCATCGGATGTCTTCTCGATCGGCGGATTCAACCAGATTCGCGGCTATGAGTTCCGCGAGTTCTTCGGCGACCGGGCATGGTTTGGCAACCTCGAGCTGCGTTTCCCGCTGTTCGACGCGATCATCGTCCAGAAGGGGTTCGGTATCCCGTCGATCCAGGGGATCATCTTCTTCGACATGGGCGCCGCCTATTACCGCGGCGGACTGGTGTTCGACGAGAACCTGTTCTCCCCGGTCCCGGGAGGCTTCGTCCAGTCGGGCGGCCTCCGGACCTACGAGTTCTACGGGAAACGCGACGTCTACGACCGCGATGACGGGACGTTCGACGAGCGCACGGGGTTGATCGACGGGCGGGCCTCGTACGGCTTCGGGTTCAACTTCTACTTCGGGCAGATTCTCCTGAACTGGAGCTTCGCCCACCGTCTGCCGTTCCTGGAGACGGTGCCCGACCCGGTGAACGGTCCCCCGGGGTTCGTCTTCGTGGAGGAGAAGCCCGGAGGGTTCCGTTCGTCGTTCTACATCGGCACCCGGTTCTGATCGGCGCGCTCGCCGCCCGCCCGTCCTGGTGCGGGCCCCTTGCCGGGGGTCGAGCTCAGACGTGGCGGCCCAGGAACTTGCGCACCGCCAGGAAGGCCCCGGCGAGTCCCATCGTTCCTCCCCCCACCGCGACCGCCGCCGCCTGACTCCCGCCGAGGAAGCGCTCGGTCAGGAGGGAGAGAAACGGGTTCGCGCCGCCGGCACGGTGAATGGTCAGGTGGAGCCCCCCCAGGAATGCGAGCGCCAGCAGGCCGCCCAGAGTTCCCTGCAGCAGGCCTTCCATGAGAAAGGGGCCGCGGATGAAGGCGCGGGTGGCGCCCACCAGCCTCAGGATCTCGATCTCGTCCCGGCGCGACAGCAGCGCGAGCCTGATGACGTTCGACGTCGTGAAGGTCGCCGCGATGAGGAGCACGCCACCCAGCAGGTACCCGGCGCTGGCGGCGACGGCAGACAGCGAGTGCAGCCTCTCGACCCAGGCGGTGTCGTAGTGCACGTCCTCCACGCCCGGCTGGCCGCGCAGCGCGGCCGCGAACGCCTCGACCTCCGCCGGGCCGCGGCGCCCCTCCTTCAGTCGCACCTCGAACGAGGCCGGTAGCGGGTTCGTCCCGAGCGCGTCCGGGAGATCCGCCAGGTCCGCGAAGTAGCTGCGGAACCTCGCCAGCGCCTCCTCCTTGGGGACGTGCTCGATCCGTTCCACCGCCGGATCCGACTCGAGACGGCCTCTCACGGCCGCCAGCGCCGCCGCGTCGAGGCCGTCGAGCAGGTAGACCTGGACCTGGACCTCGCTGCCCCAGCGCGAGATCTGCGCCGAGAGGTTCGTGGAGAAATAGAGGAACGCGCCGAGCAGCGTCAGCGCCACGGCGATGGTGCCGATTGACAGCGCCGAGACCGCGCGGTTACGGCTCATCGAGGTCAGCGCCTCGGCGATGAAGTAGCGCAGGTCGGCGATCATCCGAGGAAACGCCCGCGTTCCAGAAGCAGTGTCCTGCGGCGCATCCGCGTGATCATCTCGCGGTCGTGTGTGGCCACGAGAACCGTGGTCCCGCGCGCGTTGATCTCCTTGAACAGGTCCATGATCTCGATGGCGAGGTCGGGGTCGAGGTTGCCGGTCGGCTCGTCGGCGAGCAGGATGACGGGCTCGTTGATCAGCGCGCGCGCGATGGCGACGCGCTGCTGCTCACCGCCCGACAGCTCCAGTGGAAACGACTGCAGCTTGTGATGCAGCCCGACCATCTTCAGCACCCGGTAGGCCCGGTTCTTGCGCTCCTGCAGCGGCACGCCGAGGATCCTGAGGACCAGCGTGACGTTCTCGAGGATCGTCTTGCGCGGCAGCAGCTTGAAATCCTGGAACACGACGCCGATGCTGCGCCGCAGCAGCGGCACCTGCCGGACGGGGAGCGCTGTGATGTTGCGCCCGTTGACCAGGATCTGCCCCTCGCTCGGCAGCTCCTCCCGGAACAGCAGCTTCAGCAGCGTCGTCTTGCCGGCGCCGCTGGGCCCGGTCAGGAAGACGAACTCCCCCTTGTCGATCGCGAGCGTCACATCGACGAGCGCAAAGGCATGGGAGGAGTACCGCTTGCTGACGTGGTAGAGGTGGATCACGCCGGAGTGGGTTCGTCGGGCGTCCCGAGCAGCTCGCGCAGCAGCCGGTTCGCGAGCGCGGGATTGGCCTTGCCGGCGGTCGCTTTCATCACCTGGCCGACGAGAAACCCGAACGTCGCGGTCTTCCCGGCGCGGTACTGGGCCACGGGCCCGGCGTGCTCGGCGAGCACCCGCCCGATCGCCTCGCGCACGGCCCCTTCGTCGGTGATCTGCACGAGCCCCAGGCGCGCGACGATGGCGGCGGGATCGCCGCCGCCGCGGGCCATCTCCTCGAACACCGTCTTGGCGATCTTCCCGGAGATCGTCCCGCCGTCGACGAGCCGGACCATGGCGGCGAGGTCGGCCGCGCCAATGGGGGAGTGGCGCACGTCCCCCTGGGTTTCCTTGAGCAGCCGCAGGAGGTCGCCGCGCACCCAGTTCGACGCCGCACGCGGGTTCCCGGAGAGCCGGGCCACCTCCTCGAAGTAGTCGGCGAGCGGTCGCTCGAGGGTCAGCAGCTCCGCGTCCTCCTCCGGCAGGCCGAGCGCGGCGAGAAAGCGGGCCTTGCGGGCGGCGGGATGCTCCGGCAGGGTCGCACGCAGCCGCTCCATCCACACTTCGTCCACCTCGAGCGGGGGAAGATCCGGCTCCGGGAAGTAGCGGTAGTCGTGGGCCTCCTCCTTCGAGCGCATCGAGACGGTCGCTCCGGCCGCCTCGTCCCACAGCCGCGTCTCCTGGACCAGGCGGCCGCCGGCGCGAAGCACGGCTACCTGCCGCTCGATCTCGTGCTCGAGGGCGCGGTGGACGTTGCGGAACGAGTTCAGGTTCTTGACTTCCGCGCGAGTTCCGAACGGGAGGCTCCCCGCGGGCCGCACCGAGATATTGGCGTCGCAGCGGAGCGACCCTTCCTCCATGTTGCCGTCGCAGATGTCGAGATAGGTCAGGATGCTACGCAGCCGCACCAGATAGCGATACGCCTCGTCCGCCGTGCGGATCTCCGGCTGTGCAACGATCTCGATGAGCGGCACGCCGGAGCGGTTGAAGTCGACGAGCGACGCCTCCGGTCCCGCCCCCCCCTCGCCGCCGGGCATCCCATGGATCAGCTTGCCGGCGTCCTCCTCGATGTGGATCCGGATCAGGCCAATGTCACGCCCTCCCGGCCCCTCGATCGGGACGGACCCTCCCTCGCACAGCGGCAGGTCGTACTGCGAGATCTGGTACCCCTTCGGAAGGTCGGGGTAGAAGTAGTTCTTGCGCGCAAAGACCGAGCGACTGCGGATCCTGCCGCCCACCATCAGCCCGGCCCGCACCGCCATCTCGACCACGCTGCGGTTGAGCACCGGAAGCGCCCCGGGAAGCCCCAGGCAGACCGCACAGACGTGGCTGTTCGGCGGGGCCCCGAACGACGCATCGCAGCCGCAGAAGATCTTGCTGCGGGTGCGGAGCTGGGCGTGGACTTCCAGCCCTATCACAGCCTCGTAGGCCGTCGCCGGGACGCTGGGTGGTGCGGCGGGGGGTGCGGGGGGTGGGCTCATGCGCTCCTGCGCCTGACGGGCGGTCCCGCTCGAGTGCGAAGAGGGGTGGACGGCGTCCCGAATTGGCGGCGAGAGTATAGCACGCGAGCACGGAGCCTCTTCGGGCCACGGGTGGGGCCATATCTGCTATTCTCACAGGGTCGGCGCCGGATCGCGCCCCCTGGCCCCGGGAGGAAAAACTCGATGCGCAGCAAGCCATTTCGCCTCGCGTTCCACGCAGTCCTGCTCGCGCTCGGGATGGCAACCCTGTCACCCTTGCTTGCGGCCGACGATGAGTTCCCGTACAGCGACCGCCGCGAGATCGAGGACCTGCTGAAGGCCAAGGCGTCGGCGCTCCTCTCGGAGAAGGACGCCGAGGGTCACTCCTTCAAACGCGGGAACTACTCCCACTCGTTCCACAAGGTGGACGACAGCACCTGTGCGGTGACCTTCCATCGCCACACGGCGCTTGGCGACGAGCTGTTGACGGAGCGCTTCCTGCTGACCTTCAAGAAGGACGCCAGCTCGAAGGGCTGGTCGCTTGCCAAGGAAGAGCTGCAGGACAGCTTCCAGCGGCTGACCCGTTCGATGCCGGGGGACGAGCAGTTCTTCAAGGTCGGCAAGTTCTCGTTCGACCGCGAGGGAATGAAGATCACCGTTTCGAACGGCTTCCTGATCAAGGACTTCGAGAAGGGGGAGCTGCGGGGGCTCGGGGTCGGAGGACCCGATCTGGCCTGGGAGTACGTGCCGCCCATCAAGCGCGATCAGGCGCTCTACGCCTATCTGCGGCGCGATCGTCCGGAGAACACGATCGTCAAGCCCGACTACGCGAGCTTCAATTGTGATCGCACGACCTGCGAGCAGATGCTGGCCGCGGCTGCGAGTGGCCTGACCCCCACGACCCTCGACCAGCTCAACGAAGCGTTTCGTCACGCCTATGAGAGAACGCAGAGTGACCTGAAGGACGCGCGCCGGGACAACCCCTTCTCCGGCTTCTCCCTTCCCGACGAACCGGACCATCGCTACTTCTCGGCGGCTGCCGGCCGCCTGACACCGGAGAAGTACGCCTGGCTCGCGTACGACAACCACGACCCGAAGGAGGTCGCCTTCGGCACCTATGGTCTCGGGCCCCTGTTCACCTACAGCAGCGAGGAGACTCGCAAGGGCACGACCGACCCTCTACTGCTCGAGCGTCGGGACGATGCCGGCGGGAGGCTCTACGACCTCGAGGGACTGCGCGGGACGGTCGAGCTGGCGCTCGGTGACGCGGAGCTCGTGGTGGGCGATGCCACCTTCACGCTGACCACCAAGCGCGAGCTGCGGGAGCTCCCGTTCTTCATTGCCCGTCCGATCATCCGTGAGGAGAAGGCCGCGACCAAAAACCCGTCGCTCTTCATCAACTCCGTGCAGGACGGGGAGGGGAACGACCTGACCTGGGTGAAGACCGGTCAGGCATCGGGGCTCGTCATCTTCCCGGAGAAGGTCCCGGCCGGGACCGAGCTGGTGGTGCGGATGCAGTTCGAGAACCGCGACTCGCTCTACAAGCTGACCTCGACCTACACCTACATGGATCGAGGCGGCTGGCTCCCCTTCGTGCGCTTCGGAGACATGATCCACGACTTCGACCTCACCGTGAAGGTGCCGGATCGCTACGAGGTCCTCGGGATCGGCGGCAAGGTCTCGGAGACGAAGGCGGACGGTGTCAACACCACGCGCTGGATCGCCGAGAATGCGGTCGATTTCCCGACCGTGATCTTCGGCGTCTATCTGAACGAGGCCTCCAAGGTGAAGGCGACGAAGAGCGACGGGAGGGAGATCCCCGTCATCGCGCACGTCGACCGCGACACCCTCTCGACCAACCGCGCGGTCGTGATCACGGAGCAGGACCAGGAGCAAGGGGCGATGTACGGCGTCGACGCGGGGGGAATCGCCCCCAAGATACTGGGCAGCATCGCCGACGATGCCGCTAACGCCCTCAACATCTACCGGGAGATCTACGGCGTCGACTACCCTTACAACAAACTCGACCTCGTCAACGATCCGCTTGGTTTCCTGTACGGGCAGGCGCCATCATCGATCGTCTACCTTGGTACCGGAGCATTCCACGGAGCGGGGAAGCTGGGGAGCATGGAGGCCGGGCGGACCGGCGGGTCCGCGCTTACTACCTTCACCAAGGGGCTTGTGGCGCACGAAGTAGCCCACCAGTGGTGGGGTTCACTGATTACGAACTCGAACTTCTTCAACTACTGGTTCGTGGAGAGCCTCGCCGAGTACTCGTCGGCGCTGTTCGTGGAGCGGGTCTACGGCAAGAAGACCTATCAAGAGCACGTAGACTCCTGGCGCCGGACGATCCTCGAGCGCGAGGTGCTCAGCAGCGTGCAGGATGCCTCCGTGGTCTGGAACGAAGGGTACCAGGCCGCGGTCTACAACAAGGGACCGTACGCGTTCCACGTGCTGCGCCAGATGGTGGGCGACGAGAAGTTCTTCAAGTTCCTCAAGATGCTGGCGCAGGACCTGGAAGGGCAGGAGATCGTCACCCGCGATATCCAGAAGATCGCCGAGAAGTCACTCGGAGGCGGGATGGAGTGGTTCTTCGACCAGTGGATCCGCGGGGTGGGGATCCCCGACTTCACCGTGACCTACAGCGTGAAGGCGAACGAGGACGGCTCGTACATGGTCCAAGGACAGGTGGACCAGAAGATCGTCTTCGGCAAGAAGCAGGAGGTCATCGAGGGGGAGTTCTTCCAGGGGATCTTCGCGCTCACCGCCGAGATGAAGGGGGGGAAGGAGGCCCGGCTCCCCATCGTGCTCAAGGGTGCGTCGACTCCGTTCCAGTTCAAGCTGGCGGAGAAGCCGAAGGGTATCATCGGGAACAAATACGGGGAGATCCTCGCCCAGGATGTTGCAATGAAGGTCCAGACCTAGGCAGGAGCGAGTAGTGATCCGGCGAGCGGCCGCCCCTCGCGCGCCGCCTCCAGCAGCCACGCGCCAGGCGCGAAGCGCGGACCGTGGCTGGCCGCGAGCGCCTCGAGGCGCTCGACCACCCGTTTCGCCCCGAGCGTCTCCGCGTAGCGCAGCAGCCCGCCGCGGAAGGGCGGGAAGCCGGTCCCCATCACCATCGCGAGGTCGAGGTCGGCCGCGTCTACCACGACGTTCTCGGCGAGGCAACGTCCGGCCTCGTCGATCATCCGCAACAGGCAGCGCTCGACGATCTCGGGCTCGAGCGGGGAGGTGGCGGCGCCCTCCGCGCCACGGAGGAGCCGCTCCACCTCGGGGTCGGGCTCGGATCGCTTCCGCCCGTGCAGATAGAAACCGCGACCGTTCTTCTTGCCGAGCCGGTTGGAGCCCGCCATCGCCCGCAGCAGCGCCGGGTCGCCGACCCGCTCGCCGAACGCCTCGTGGAACGTCGCCGCGGCGTGTGCCGCGACATCGATTCCCACCTGATCGAGAAGCAGCAGCGGCCCCATCGGCATCCCGAAGCGGACCAGCGCCTGATCGACCGCGGCGATCAAGGCGCCGCCTCGCACCAGCTCCAGCGCCTCGTTCAGGTAGGGAGCGAGGATGCGGTTCACCAGGAAGCCGGGACGATCGGCGACGACGACCGGCGTCTTGCCGAGGCGCTTGGCGAGCGCGTAGATCGTCGCCACCGCCTCGTCCGACGTCCTGTCGCCGCGAATCACCTCGACCAGCGGCATCCGGTCCACCGGGTTGAAGAAGTGCATCCCCACCACCCGCTCGCGATGCCGGGCGCGTTCGGCGATCCTGGCGATCGACAGCGACGAGGTGTTCGATGCGATGACGCACTCATCCGAGACCCGGCTCTCGATCTCGGCGACGACCGCCTGCTTGATCTCGAGCCGTTCGACCACCGCCTCGATCGCGAGATCCACGGTGCGGAAGCCGCGCAGGTCGAGCGTCGGGCTGATCCGCGCCATCGTCTTCTCCGCCTCGCGCGCCGTCAGCCGCCGCCTCGCGACCGCCTTGCCGAGGATCGACGCGGCGGCCCCCATCCCGGAGACCAGCGCCTCGCGGCGCACGTCCTTCATCCGCACGGCGATCCCGTTCGAGGCGAGCAGCCACGCAATGCCACCCCCCATCGTCCCAGCTCCGAGCACCGCCGCGCGCCCTACCTCGCGTGGATGCGCGCCGGCGCCGCCGCGTTTCTTGACCGCCTGGGTGGCGCGGAAGATGCCGATCAGATTCTTCGACACCGCCGTCGGTACCAGCTCGCCGACCAGTCTCGCCTCCTCCGCGAGGCCGGCGGCGAGTTCCATCCGGAAGGCGTTTCCGATCGAGGTGAGCGCCAGCTCGGGAGCGGGGTAGTGCCCACCCGTCTCGGCGGCGAGCTTGTGGCGCGCCTGCGACAGGATGAAGCTGCGCCCGGGCGGCGTCCCCTCGAGCAGCCGCATCGCCAGGCCGCGCCCGCGCCTCTTCGCCGCCGTGGCGATGCCGTCCGCGGCCGCCGCGAGCACCAGTGTCGCCGCCTCGCGGCGCACGTAGGCCGAGGGGACGAGCCGATCCACGACGCCTGCCTTGAGCGCGCGGCGGCCGTCTAGCGTCCGCCCGGCCAGGATCAGGTCCAGCGCCGCGGTCAGGCCGATGAGGCGGGGGAGCCGCTGCGTCCCGCCGAAGCCGGGAAGGATCCCGAGTCGCACCTCCGGCAGGCCAAGCGACACCTCTGGCGCGTCGCTCGCGACCCGCAGCGAGCAGGCCAGCGCCAGCTCCATCCCCCCGCCGAGGCAGACGCCGTCGATCGCGGCGCAGGTCGGGTAGGGGAGATCGGCGATCGCCTGGAACGCCGCCTGCCCTCGCGCGGCGAGCGCTCGCGCGGTCGCGGAGTCGGAGACGGCTGCGATCTCGTCAACGTCGGCGCCGGCGATGAAGCTCCGCTCCTTCCCCGAGACGACCACGAGCCCGCGGGCGGGGAGCGCCCGGGCGGAGGCCAGCAGCCCTTCGAGGTGCTCGAGCAGCGCCAGGCTCAGGATGTTGACCTTGGCGCCCGGGACGTCGAACGTCAGCCAGGCGACCCCGCGCTCGTCGAGCGTGAGCCCGAGCCCCGTCCCCTCGGTGCGCTCGGCGATCGCATTCGCGCTCATGTCTTGGC
>Ga0210379_10000434_pt1 | contig 13421 bp, 15 predicted proteins | sample PLMedo_2_FD_155468 | JGI IMG/M metagenome (GOLD analysis project Ga0210379, IMG submission 155468) | Groundwater sediment microbial communities from an aquifer in East River, Colorado, USA - PLM4_32_coex redo | ecosystem: Environmental > Terrestrial > Soil > Riparian zone | place: USA: East... | reverse complement strand
CAATGGCCTCAATTAGCTGCGTCATGGGCAGGCAGACAACATGAAATGCCCGATGAAGTACAAGGTGTAAGTAATCTTCGTCCAATGAATATTTTTGAAAGATATTTCTTTGGACCGACAGTTAATGCGGCAACATATCCTTGGGGTTCAATAGCATTGAATCGTGAGAATATTGAAAAGAATAAAGTTAACATGGACAATTTATTAGTTCATGAATTAACTCATGTTGGTCAGGGGCAAAGAGAAGGTATAGCTAAATCTATGATTACTGGTGGTAGTATGGATATGCCTGATTATGAAGCCGAAGCATATGATGCTGAGAATAATCGTTATAAGAAAAATAGATTAACTGACATTAAATTACCAAATTCAAATCCAACTACTCCAATTAGAAATACATATCCGATTCAATCGAAAGTAAGATAATGCCATTATCAAAGTATTTTAAAGGTAAAGGCGAAAAAGTTATGAGTGCTATAAAAAAGACTTATGGCACTGAAAAAGGCAAGAAAGTATTCTATGCCTTAGCGAATAAAAAGAAACAAACAAAGTAATGGATAAGAAATATAAAGATTTAAATTTAACTGATGATGAAATAGTTGACATTCTAGTAATGAGAGATCATTTCTGGAAAGAGGATACAGCTACGCGTCAACAGTTATTACAAAAATGGAGAAGGTTAAAATTCTTCTGGAATAATATTACTAATGTTTGGTATGATTCAGTTGCGCATGATTGGCGTATTTGGAATGCAGAAAATTTAGATGGTACGGGTGATAGTGACCAGAACTATTACGACCAGCGTATTAATGTTTTCAAAGCATATCTTGAATCTATTATTGCTGCTCTATCGGTACTTGTACCTCCAGTGAAGGCATATCCCGATGACGCAGAGAATGCTTCAGATTTAGAAACAGCTAAAGCTGCTGATAAATTATCTACAATTTTATATCGTCATAATGAATTGCCTTTATTATGGTTGCATTCTCTTTACATTTATTCCACTGAAGGTTTAGTGTGTGGATATAATTATGCAAAGCATAGTAAAGATTATGGAACATATCCTGTTGATGAATACGAGGAGAAATCCGAGTTACATCAAATAACTTCTTGCCCATTATGTGGATTTGAACTTGATGATCAAATTATTCCTGAATCTGTAGAAGAATCTACTGAAGCAGGTATGCCTATTCCTGATATGGGTATGCAACCTAATATGCAATCACCTGATATGATGAATCAGGAAATGATGCCAGGAATGGGTCAAGAAATATGTCCATCCTGTAATCAACCGATGACTCCTCAAGTTGAAACTCAGGAAGATATTAAACTTATATTAGTTGATACTATTCAAGAAGCTAAAGGTCGAGTATGTATTGAAGCGCATGGTGGATTGAATTGTAAGATTCCATTATATGCTCGTAAGCAAGAAGAAGTTTTGTATCTATTCTATTGCTATGAAAATCATTATGCTAATGCAATAGAAGAATTTCCAAAATTACATAAAAAAATTGGTTCTCAATATTCAGGTAATCAAGCTGGGGGATTTGATAGTTATGAACAATGGGCACGTCTATCAACAGAATATCGAGGCGAATATCCAGTTAACTGTGTTACTATTAAACATGCTTGGTTTAAGTGCGCAGCATACAATGTTTTATCTGATGAACGGGCCAAGCACTGGAAACGAAAATACCCTAATGGAATTAGAGCATCATTTGTTAATGATTTGTTCGGATGCGCGAAGGAAGAAGCATTAGACGAGCATTGGACATTTGAATATAATCCTCTTGCAGACTATTTAAGTAATGAACCTCTCGGAATGTTATTAACTTCAGTCCAAGAAATTACTAATGATTTAATTTCATTAACTAAACAGACTATTGAGCATGGAGTTGGATTAACATTTGTTGACCCACAGGTTGTAGACCTTAATGCATATTCACAAACTGAAGTGTCACCGGGCGCTTTAATTCCAACGAAACCTATTAGTGGAAATAAAAAAATACAAGATGGTTTCTTTGAAATTAAAACTGCTACTCTATCTGGTGAAGTTATGCCATTTGGAGAACAGATTCAATCATTAGGACAACTTGCATCAGGTGCAATACCAAGTTTGTTTGGTGGACAGATTGAAGGTTCAGGTACTGCATCTGAATATTCAATGTCTTCCAACTCAGCAAAGTCAAGACTTGGTAATGTTTGGAAAACTAAATGTATTTGGTGGAAGAATTTAATTGGTAAGTCAATTCAAATGTATATTGGATTGATTCAATGCGATGAACGTGATGTACAGAAGCGCGATGACGGATCATTCATTAATGTTGTAATTAAAAAATCTGAATTAGCTGGTAAAATTGGTAAAGTTGAATTAGAAGCAAATGAAAATCTACCAATGTCATGGGCACAACGTAAAGATGTTGTGATGCAGCTCTTGTTAAGTCCTAATCCTAGTATCATTCAGATGATGATGCAGCCTGAGAACTTACCAATTCTTAAACAGGCTATTGGATTAGATGAATTTTATGTTCCAGGTGCTGATGACGTTGAAAAACAGTGGGCAGAAATTGGTAAATTAATTGAAACACAACCTATTGAAACAGGAGATCAATTAAATCCTCTTGCTCCATCTGTTGAAGTTGATGTGTTAATGGATACGCATCCAATTCAATTTGAAATTTGTCGTAAATGGGCAGTTTCTGAAATTGGACAGTTTTATAAAGATAATCATCCTGAAGCATATCAGAATGTATTATTACATGCTAAGCAACATCTAGACGCACAGAATACTGGTCAACCACCAATGCAACAAGGTAATCCTGAGGAACAAGGGGAACCTCCACAGGAAAAACCTAATTTAAGTAATCAGAGTGCCCCAATTACTGGAGATACAAATGTTCCGACAATTCAATAGTCCTGAAGATGCTAGTAGTGGTAATGCTGTAGTCGAGAAAGATACTGATGCAGAGTCTATATTAGAGGCATTAAATGAAAGTGCCGAAGCGCGGGAAGATGTTGAAGAAAGTGTTGAGGAAGATGCGGAAGAATCTGAAAAAGAAGAATCTACTGATAAAGATGCTAAAGATGAAGAAGTAGATGAACTAAAAGAAATTGAAGAAGATTTAAAAGAACCAACTGATGAAGATTTAGAATTAAAGACACCTGTACAACGTAGACAGTTAATTAAAGATTATCCGGATATTTTTAAAAAGCATCCTGGGCTTGAATCTACAATTTATCGTGAACGTGCATATACTGAATTATTACCAACTATTAATGATGCTAAAGAAGCATTATCTTCCCTTCAAACACTTGAAAGATTTGAAGCAGATTTAACTGAAGGCAAGACAGTTGATATTATGAAAGCAGTTTTAGCAGAGAATCCAAAAGGATTTGCTAAACTTGTTGACAATTACATGGATAATCTTGCTCAAACTGATATTAATGCATTTCAGCATGTAATTGGAAACACTGCAAAAGATATTGTTGAAGCAATGATGACATTTGGTAGAGAGAAGAAAGATGAAGTTATTCAAGATGCTGCATCTGTCCTCTATCAATTTATGTTTAATTCAACTAAGTGGGAAGGGAAGAAGAAATTGGCTGCTGATGCTGTTGTAGATTCTTCCGTTGCTGCTGAACGTGATAAATTAAACAAGGAACGTAGTGACTTCGAACAAGGTAAGTTTAAAGAACATACATCAAAGTTAATGACCTCAATTGATAATCAGATTAAGGGAACAATTGAAAAAACAATTGATCCTAAAGGTCAAATGGGTAGTTTTGTTAAAACTAAGGCTATTGAGGAAGTCTTAAATAAGGCTTCAAATTTGTTGAAGAAAGATGTAAGATTTCAACAGATTGTTAAACAGTTGACAGATAAAGCTGGTAAAGAAAAGTTTACCGACGAAGCATTGAATAGAATTAAATCAGCTTACTTTACTAAATATAAGACAATCTTATTACCGATTGTCAAGTCCGTTCGTGCAGAAGCATTAAAAGGTGCAAGTGCTAGACTTAAGAAAGATGAAGAAACTAATGATACAACTGAACGTGCTAATAGGAGCAAATCCACAGCTCAGAATGATAACAGTGGAAATAAGCAAGATCGAAATAAACCACTTCCGGGTGAATCCTCCCTTGATTTCTTATTAAGGCGAGGTAAATAATCTGGAATAAATAGGATAGAATCAAATGGCAGTTATTGAACCTAATGTAGTTGGGTTAGAACTCGAAAAGGTTGTCACTGATGTGCAAACCTTATTCGAGCAAGATGACATGTTTTTTAACAACATTAAGAAGAAAAATGTTCAGGTAATTTCTTATCGTCAGATGAGAGTACCTTTAAAGTTACGACCCGGTGGTAATTTTGGATATTTTGATCCTAATGGTGGAGATTTAGGACGTGGTAGTGGTCCTGAGTGGGACAAGGCAGTAGTTCAGTCTGTATTCTTAAAAGAAGGTGTGGAATACACTAAACTTACTGAATGGGCCACTGATGACAAGCGTAAATCTGTACAGAATGCAGTTCGTGAATTAGTTGCTAATACTCTTGATGAATTCAAGAAGCAGATTGATTCACAGATGATGCAGTCTGGTACTGGACAGGTAGGTACTATTTCTACTGTTACAGCAGGCGCAGGATTTGACACCTATGTTTTAACGAATACTTTCGGTGCAAAGTTAGTTCGTTATAATCAGGTTGTTCAAGTCTTTGATGCTACCTTAGCAACTCTGCGCGGAAGTGGCCGAATTACTCAATGGGACGTTGCTAACAATACTATTCAGGTTACTCCTAATGTTGCTGGTGCTATTGCCACTGACGTATTAGTTACTGAAGGTATTACATCGCCCTTAAGTATGCCTGCTCTTTATGGTGTGCCTTATCAGCATTCAAATGCTTCTACTGGTACATGGTTAGGTTTTAGTCGTGCTAGCACGCCTGAGATTAGAGCTAATCGTGTGAATGCTGGTGGTAGTGCATTCTCTATTCCATTACCTCGTTTAGCAATTAATCAGATTGGTAATCGAGTTGGAATTAATAACAACTTCAATCCTAAAGCATGGTTACATCCATGTCAGAAGCAGGCTTATGAAGATGTAGGACAGTCTGTGTCCTTCATTCCGAAGCAGCCTAAAGAAGAAGGATTGAACATGTACTTCGATAAGATGTCTATGGCTGGTGCGCCAACTATGGAATCTTTCTCGTGGGACAAAACGCGTATTGACTTCGTTACAGATTCTGTTTGGGGTCGCGGAGAAACATTACCTATTGGTTTCTATAAGACTGATGGACGTAATATCTTCGAGATTCGCGGTGCATCTGGTGGAGTTGCTACTGCTGAAATCTTCTATATGGTCACTGGTTTCCAGGTATTCGTAAATAATCCTGCTGCTTGTGCCTATATTGACAACCTTCAGATTCCTGCCGGTTATTAAGGAGATATATAATGGCTGGTGTAGCAACTGTAACTGCAACTGGTACCGTTGGACCGGGTAATACTTTAACGTCCGGTGTATTCTCTAACATTGCACAGTTTACTTTTAATCCTGTGACTGCAATGTTAACTTTAGTTGATGTTAATGACAAAGTTACTGACATTAGCATTGCTGCTGCAACCACTGTTACTGTGACGCTTAGTGCGGCTGCTGGTAACTATACCGTAACCGTTTCTTAAGGATATATTCAAATGTCTGTAGCAAACTATCCTTACGATTATTATACCGCACAGAGTGAGAAGCAGGATAAGCCTACTACTATTGCTTCTGCTGCAACTATCACTCCTACTCAGAAGTTTACCCGTATTACGGGTACAACTCCTATTACTACAATTGTTCCTCCTAATCCGGGGGGATATTGTGAACTTACTTTAGTATTTACATCAGCATATGCTACGGCATTAAATACTGGTGTAGCTACTCGTGGTGGTATTGCAGTAGCATATACTTCAGTAGCTGACCGTCCTATTGATGTATGTTATGATCCTCGAACTGGACTGTGGTATCCAAAAGCAGTAGTGTAGGAGATATTATGAAGTTAGAGATTCATGTACATAATTATTTTCATGAAAGTGAGTCTCTAACTCTCATAAAAGAGATTTATGTAGACGTTAAACGAACAAAGGAGTTAGTTATGGCTTTATCCGTTGAAATGCAGGATTTCGTTAACGCAGCTACTGCTGCATTCAGTTCGTCAGCTGATTCATTAGCAAATATTAGTGCTGATATTCAGCGTTTACTTGCATCTAGTACTGGTCTTAGCCCTGAAGATAAACAAGCATTGTTAGATCAGACTACAAAGTTAAATGATTTATCTGCTTCATTAGCTGCACAGGCTGCTGTCGTTCCAGAACCTTAATTTAAGGTATGTGGGTTGCGCATACAATAAACGCAAACGATTTTTGGTGAATTATGGATAACGAATTAAATATAATTAATGAACGTAGTGAACCTCATAAGTCATTACGAGAATTTATTAATGGTCAATTAATTAATCACTTTGGAATAGATACTATTTCTGGATTACCTATTTGGCGTGTAAGTTGGGCGCCAAGCCAATTTGAAAAAAGATTTGGTACTTGGGAAGATTATAGTGAAAATCAAATATTTCTTCGTCGTGTTACAGAAGTACGAGAAATGAAGAAATACCCACATCTTCGTGAACATTATGTACTTGAGAGGTTAGTTTTAGTTCCACTTGAACAACAGATGGAATTATGTGGTGCTAAGATTAGTTTTGAGCCTATTCATCCTTTTTGGGATAATAATACGGCTCCATTACCTCCTAACTGGGAAGTATGTAAACTTATTGTAGATACAATTTATTTTAGAATAGGTAAAGGCTCAAATCCAGTATATAATGATCCTGATGCAGATGGTAATAATGGACTTGAAGCTAAAAAACAAAGAGTTCAGAAAATTCTAGATGGATTGTATGGTAATGAAACTATGGTAGGAGATGGTTTAGATAAAGGTAATGCAGTGTTCTTAGATAGTACCAAACAGGGTTCAAAACCCAATTAATTATTAGGAGTATATCATGGCACCAGGAATGTCTATCGTAGCAGGTAATAAAAGAACAATTAGGCAAGTTCCAAATCCATTAGATAAAGCTACAATTGTAAGTGTTTATCCTCGCGCAATTGAAGATAGAAAGCATACCATTCAGCCGGGAGTTTTTTCGGTTGCGGCAGGTACTGAGGAAAATCCTTCAATTACAGTTGTTGGTCCTAGTTCATGGTGGCGTGATATTGGCGATGAAATGCCATTAATTGAAATTCCTACTAGTGCAACTGTTATTGCAGAATCAATTATTAATGATTGGTGTAATGGGTTATTGATGTGCGATATGGATGCATCAATGCCCGGATTATTCTTTGTAGCTGGTGAATTAGATATTAAAAAGATTCGTGCAGACTATTCTGATGCTTTAAAGAAAGCTATTGCAAAACAGAAGGTCTGGTTTAACAATTTAGTTAAGTTAGCTGATGTTGGTTGGGCAAGAACTAATGGTTCTCCAAATGCTATTTCAGATTTAATGCGTATGGCTGCTGAATCTTTAAATCTTAGAGATAGGGATTGGATGAAGTCTAGCATTGATACTGAAAAAGTTAAATGTGTGGCTTGTGGCAATCTTCGCAATCCTGCATTTCCAGTATGCTCAGCTTGTAATCGAATTGTTGATATTAAGCTGGCTAAAGAATTGGGCATTATTGACCCAGTAGTTAAATAGGATAAAGAAATGGCAACTGTTAATTTAGTCAGTGGCACGGTAATGGATTTTGCCGCTGCTCGTTTAAATGATGCATCGCGCCAAATTTATACATATGCAGTTCAGTTGCCATTTCTTAACATTGCACTTTATGAACTTCAAGAAATTTATGAAGCTAATAATATTCCAGTAACTGATACTACTTCTGTTGTAATAGATGTTGATGCAGCTTCTGCTGGATTTGTTGAAATATCTTTTGATGATGGTGTAGCTTCTGCTCCATTTTTACCAGATGATTTAATTGAAATTAAAGTTGCATGGGAAAGTCCAAGAGATTTAAATCAATGGACTCCTATGACTCGCTTAGATTTTTTACCTCAATATCAAATTGGAGCACAGATTAATCAATTTGTTTATTATCAGTGGGCAACTAACCAAATGAAAATGTTAGCTGCTAATGCTGATAATGATATTAAACTTGATTATATTCGTTCATTATTTATAGAAATAGAAGATGAATCTACAGATCTTTTAGTTCAAAATTCAATATCATTTCTTGGTAATCGAACAGCATCTTTAATTGCTAGTGATATTGAAGAAAATACTGAAAGATCACAAAGATTATATGGTGATGCATTAGGTGGATTAGATAGAGCATTAACAATTCCAACGAAAGGTAGACAACGAATAACTATTAGACGAAAACCATTTCGAGCAGGATATAAAGCGTCAAGAAGTATGTAATTCTCTGGTCATGGGGATTTTCATGGCTGTTCTTTTAGGACGGAGATAATATAATGTCAGCACAACCTGGACTCTGGCAGCAGTTAAGACAAGATTCTCGTGATATGAATCTTTCTAATCGACTTGGTTCGATTGGAAAAACATGGTTTGTATTTCCTGATGGTAAAGGGCCACGTGGATCTTTTATTTCAATGACTACACTTCTCACATCTGGTTTAATTCGTTCCAGAGATGTGATTGTCTTAGGCGGAGTATTACGAGAACAGTGTGTAGCACCTCTTGAAGTTTATGATGTTACAATTATTGGTGCAGCTAATTTACCACGTCAAGCAACAAGTGGTGGCGTTGCAACTGGTGGTGGTGCATCATGGCTACCTCCTGCTTCAGGTGCTGTAGCAACTACTCCATTACTTGAATTACGTGCAGCAGGTTGGTTAATTAGTAATATTGAATTTACTCCACATACTTCATCGGCCGCAGTCAGATTAACACGTTCTGCAACTGTGGATACAACTGATGCTTCACATGCACAATTTGAAGATTGTCAGTTTGCTGCTAATGGTGCAACTACTCCTATTGGTATTGAAGATAATGGTGGTTGCGGATTTGTTGGTATTACTAATTGCAGATTTGATTCATTAACGACTGCAATTAAAGGATTAAATACTGCTGCTGCTGTTCCGTTACGTTGGAGAGTTCGTAATAACTTGTTCTGGCGTAATACTAATGCTATTGGAATGTCTGCAAGTCAGGGATTATTCCAGGGTAATGTATTAAATCAAGCTGCAAATGATACCAATTTTAAAATCAATCTTGTTGCTGTTGCTGGGCAGGGAGATTTAAATATGGTATTAGATAATATCTTCTCAGATGTAGCTGCTAATGTAACTATTGCTAAAGGTTACAAGCCCGGCACTACTGATGTGTGGCGTAATTATGTAACTGATACGGCTGCTTATATTGTAACTGTCCCAGCCTAAACAGGAGGATATTTTATCGAATGGTTAAAATAATTTAACGAGACTGGGTTGTAGGTATGATTCTCACGGGTCATACCTACCTTTTTACTGATTAAATAATATGACTGTACGTGGACACGAACCAATAGATTTAAGCAATCTAAAGGGCTTATGGGATAGGGGTGATGTTGATAACACACCACTAGATCATATGCAGGATTGTAATAATCTTCAATTTATAGGTAATAATTTTAAAACGCGCGATGGTTTAGGGATATCTCAAACTGTTGCAGCGCCTCTTGAGAATGTATTCAGAATTTATAATTATCCAACTCAAACAGCAAATACTACTTTAGTATTAACTTACGATGGAACTAATGGTAATATTTATCATGTTGTTGATGCTTCAACAGTATATCATATTCTTGGTCCTATCGCTGGAATGGAAGATTTTGCATTCATTCCATATGCTGGTAGAGCATATATTTCACCATTTAAAACTTTTACAACAGGTGATATTAATATTCAAAAGGGATTATCTGGCGAATTCTTATATGTATACTTAGGCGCTGGGGCAACAGCTAGGAAAGCTGCCGGAAGTACTCCTGCTGGAGCACTGACTATAGCCAATGGTGCAGCAGGACATACAGATCCTGGATTTCATATTTTTGCAGTAGTTGGAGAATCTGATTCAGGATTTTTATCTGAACCCTTTGCAATAAATACATTTACTACTGTTGCAACTAATTCAGTAAGTTTTGGCACTGTTCCAGTATTAGTTGGAGCACAATGGACTAAAAGACATATTGTAGCAACTAAAGTTATTCCAACTTATAATGGTGATAATACTGGATATCAATTTTTCTTTATTCCAGGTGCAACAATCAATGATAACACTACAGCAGCGTTAAATAATGTTTCATTCTTTGATGCTGATCTATTAGAAGATGCTAGTCACTTATTAGATAACTATGCTGAAATTCCTGCAGGCGCATGTCTTTGGTTGTATCATGATAGGTTGTGTCTTTCTACTACTTATACTGATATTTCGCTTATTTATATTTCAGCTGCAGGAGAACCAGAAGCAATATCAGAAATTGATGGATTAATTATTGTTCCATTAGATGGTAATCCAATTACTAATGGTGCTGAATTACGTGATATTATGTATGTTTTTAAACGTAGTCGAACTACATCATATACTGATACGGGGGAAGAACCATCAAATTGGCCTGATTCGCCTATAGATGCAGGATTAGGAACATGTGTACATGGAATAGCTACTGTTTTAGATAGTGGCAATGCAAATGTAGATTTTTTCATTGTATGCACATTCGCTGGCATTATATTATTTAATGGTCGATATATTCTTCCGGAATTATCATTTAAAATCGAAGCAATATGGCGAAGTCAAGATAGAAATCAATACAGAAAGATACAGATTGTTAATTGTCCAACACGAAAAACTATTTACTGTGTATTACCAGATAGTCGAGTATTAACTGGTAATTATCAGAATGGTATGGATCCTAAAAATATTAGATGGTGTCCAAATACATGGTATACCATTGTAAATTGTGTTGGTATTGTTAATATTGATGAAATTATTATTGGATGTGAACATCCAAATTCAGGTATCATGTAATGAGTTATCCAGACGACGGATTTATTAAAATTTATCCTGACAATGTTACTATTGTTGGTGGTGATTGGGCATTGAATTCTGATGCTTCCCCTCAACCAGTAAGAACACCAGCAACATTAGATGCATATTATGATGCTAGAGTAACTAATTTAGCTACTGCACCATGTTTACGAAAGGCCGAGGAAGTACCAGCATTATCTGGAGTTTATGTTCCGTTCGTAAATTCGGGATATGAATTATCTTTTAGTCCATCTTCAATTGGAATTGAATTTTTTAATGGTTCATATCCATCTGTCCCAGTTGCTACAGTAGATTTTTTAAGTGCTGATTTCCCAACTGGAATGGTTATTAATCAACTTAGTGTTTACTTTACTGGTCAACTTTTATTTGGTTCCAATCGAAATAGATTTATTGATAGTATTAAATTTAATTACTTTGGTTCAAATTTTTATACTTATACTCCTGGAATTACAGGACTATTGACTGGTAGTGTAAATAGTCCTGTTACTGGAGCGGGTTCAATTATTCCAACTGTTTTAACAACTTGGAGTATTGTAAAAGTAATGAAACAGTTTGGATTAACAATTCCAGTTCCTGCTGACGTTGATGCTAATTTAGGAATTCCGCGATGTGTTATTAGTGAATGTTTTTTATTAGGAGTTTATAATACTCAATTATTTCAATTTACTAATTTAACTCCTAATGTATTACCGGGACAATATGCATCATTAATTGATCCACAAACAAGATTAGAAACTTTTGATCCTGATGAATTTAAAATTTATTGGGATACTCTTGAGGGTGAGGAAGATGTTAATCCTTTCTTTCCTGGTTGGACAGGTGGAATCAGAATTCCACGAAAATATATTTTAGAACTTACTGCTGGTGTATTTCGATTTATTATGCCTTATGGACCACCTTTTGGTGGACGTAGATTAATGTTAACTGGAACCGCCAATTCATTCTCATTTTCTGGAGAATTTCCACTTCAAAATTATAATATTGAATTAGTAGATGGTTCGGGTCTTTATAAATTAGTTGAAGATCAGGCTTATGATACATATTATGATCGTGGGTTAACACCCCCGGAAACAATTGATTTAAAAATTCCTGATCCATTTGCTAAGACTGGATTTTTTCATGAGTAAAACTGGATTAGGTGATATTCAATCTCATATTAACCCTGTTCGTATTAGAGTTAAGGGGGAAGGTAATTTACGAGGAATTTTATTTGACGAAGGTGAAATTAATAATTCTGAATTATTTTCACAATCTATGTCATTAACATCAGCCAGAGCTATAAATTATTTATCAAATTTTCGAGCTGAAATGATTTGTTTATTAATAATGACTACTGAAAAAGATGAATATTTTACTGTGAGTAATATTTGGGCTTATGTTAAACCGACAGCTGAATCATATCCACAGTCATAATAATGGCACAACCAACTGATCGTTTATTAACACAACTCAATCAAACACAATTACAACAGAAGGATAATCCTCTCTATCAAGTTATTAAACAATTAATTGGAATTATTAAGGATCTTAGTAATGCTGTTAATGGTGCTAGTGGTGGTGGTGGTGGTGGAACAACAAATAATTTTATATCTAATATACAGCAGTTTTTAGATTTAGGTATTGGATTTGATGGCGTAGAAGAATCAATGGTAATTCCTGGGCCTGCTGGAGCTAATGGAACTAGTGGTAGTGGAACTGATTATGTTGTTGCTTCTGATGGAGTTCCGGTAAGTCCATCACCTATAAATGATGGGGCAGGGAATTTTATTTATATTCCTTATATACCTTAAGGCATTATGGCTTCAGATACAGCATTACCAGTAATTGTAAGATTTGATACTACAGCTAACCGAATGGCATTTACGCCTACTCCTGGTGTAGCTGAACAACTATATATTTGGGAAGATTCTGATGACCAACCTAATGCATACTATTGGGATGGAGCTGCATGGCAAGCATTTAATGGTCTTGGTAGTGGTATTACTCAATTAACTGGTGATGTAACTGCTGGGCCGGGTAGTGGTAGTGTTGCTGCTACTATTGCTAATAATGCAGTTTCAAATGCTAAGTTAAGAGATTCTGGTGCATTATCTGTTATTGGTAGATCAGCTAATTCTGGTGGTGATCCTGCTGACATTAGTGCTGTAGCGGCTGCTGATTCAGTTTTAAGGGAATCTGGTTCTACAATTGGATTTGGAACTATAGCTACAGCCGGTATTGCTAATGATGCTGTAACTTATCCTAAAATTCAGAATGTTTCAGCTACTGATAGATTGTTAGGACGTGATACTGCTGCAGCTGGTGATATTGAAGAAATACCAGTTAGTAGTGGAATTGAATT
>Ga0210379_10000433_pt1 | contig 13443 bp, 9 predicted proteins | sample PLMedo_2_FD_155468 | JGI IMG/M metagenome (GOLD analysis project Ga0210379, IMG submission 155468) | Groundwater sediment microbial communities from an aquifer in East River, Colorado, USA - PLM4_32_coex redo | ecosystem: Environmental > Terrestrial > Soil > Riparian zone | place: USA: East... | reverse complement strand
GCCCCATCGACCGGCGGAACGGGCCCTCGGCGCTGATGGCCTTCACGGCCGCCAGCTTGTCCGCCCCACCCAGCGCCTTGCGCGCGGCGGCCAGGACATCGGCGACGCGATCCGCGGCCTGAAGCGGGTTTGGCACGATCCGATCGATCTCAAACGCGGACGCCAGCATCACGGTGGCGACGATTGCAATGAACAAACGCATGTCTCTGCTCCTTGAGGGCTTGAGGTCCGGAGGACTTGAGGTCTTGAAAGGGCCTTCTCGCCTGGTTCCCGGTTCCCGACTCCCGGTTCCCGATTTACGTGCTCCATGGATATTACGGCGTCTGCCTGAACTAAGACGTTAAGGGAGGGCAAAGAGGTTGTTAAGGATGTTAAATCGCTGATTTTGCTGGATTTAGGCGATTTTTTGCATGCTAGACTTTACGTATGCAGGTTGGGGCCCGGCGGTTTTCAGCGGTCACCGTACTGGTAGGGATCGTGATGCTTCTGGTGCCGGCGCTTGCCTGGATGCAATATCAGTGGCTCGGCCAACTGAGCCAGGCCGAACGGGAGCGGATGCAGCGCACGCTGCGCACCGCCGCCTCGCAGTTTGCGGTGGACTTCGATTCCGAACTCTCGAAAGCGATGGTGGGCCTCCAGGTGGAAGGCTCGGTTCTGCGCGACAGGAATTGGACGAGCTACGCCCAGCGATACACCGCGTGGGTCGATGGCGCGAGCACACCCAGGATGCTTCGGGACGTCCTGCTCGTCGAGGCGGGCAAGAGCGTCGAGGTTCGTCTCCCTGGGTTTGGCGATGGGCCGGGGCCGCAGCGAACGGTGGCGACGGATCTCTCCGTGGACGAACTCCGGCTGATGCGATGGAATCCGGTGACGCTGACGTTCGATGCGATCGACTGGCCGGCGGACCTCCGCGACATGCGCGGATCGCTGGTGTCGCACCTTGGGGACTTTCAGGCGGAGCGCAACCGCGGCAACGGCGGTCCGGATCGTTTCCGCCGTGACGGCAATCTCTCGTCGGTATTGAGCGATGACGAGACACTCGTGAATCCGATCACGTTGTTCGAGCCGCCTGCCGATCGCATCGGCCCGCCCAAGATCACGATTCTCGGGTTCACCATCGTGCGGCTCGATCCGGTGGTGATCCGCGACACGTTGCTGCCGTCGCTCGCGGCGCGCCACCTCCATGGTGACGATGGGACGCCGGAGTATCGGCTGGCGGTGGTGAATCGAACGGATCCGTCGAAGGTCGTCTGGGAATCCGAGCCCGGCGCCGCCGGCGCCATCGTTGCCGCTCCTGATGTGTCGCAGGATTTCATGGCGCCACGTCCCGATCGGATGTTCGTCATTGCACGTGGACAGGGAAACCGGGAGTCGGGAGCCGGGAACCGGGAACCGGCGGCTCCCGGCTCCCCGCCTGCCGGGAGCGGAGTCGAAGGGCTCCCGGCTCCCGAAGACAAGATCATGGTCTCGGTGTTGGAACGTCGCGAATCCGGCGGTGGCGGTTCGCGTGTCATGGCCAACGGCCGGCCGTTCAGTCCCTTCGAGGGCCGGTGGACGCTGGTGGCGAAACATCGCGCGGGTTCGCTGGAGGCCGCGGTGGCTGCCGTGCGCATGCGCAACCTGCTGCTCAGCTCCGGGATCCTGCTGCTGCTGACGATGTCGGTGGGGTTGATCGTGGTCTCCAGCCGGCGCGCTCAGGAACTGGCGCGGCAACAGATGGAGTTCGTCGCCGCCGTCTCACACGAACTGCGGACGCCTGTGTCGATCATCGGCACGGCCGCCGGGAACCTCGCCGACGGCGTTGTCGGCGATCCTCAACGCGTGCGCAAGTACGGCGAGACCATCCAAACGGAAGCCCGGCGCCTGGCGGAAACGGTGGAACGCGTGCTGCAGCTGGCGGGCATCGCCGCCGGCCGCGCCGCCGCGGCACAGACGATGGTGTGTCCGGCGGACCTCGTGAGCGACTCCATCCGCGCCTGCAAGACCGAGATCGAAGGTGCCGGCTTCACGGTGGAGACCGACGTGCCGATGGATATCCCGATGGTGGCCGGTGATGTCACCGCGCTGAGGTCGGCGCTCCAGAATCTGATCAGCAATGCGGTAAAGTACGGCGGCGACGCGCGATGGCTTCGTGTCTCAGTGGCTTCAGGCAACCCTAAAGGGTTGCCTCCACGTCACACTGGAGGTGGGGGCAAACGTCACACGGGAGGTGGGGGCAAACCTTTAGGTTTGCCCGGTCAGGTCACCTTCAGCGTTGAAGACCGCGGCCTTGGCATCGATGCCGAGGATCGCAAACACATCTTCGAGCCGTTCTATCGCGGACGCGAAGCCGTGTCCAAGCAGATCCACGGCAGCGGTCTTGGCCTGAACCTGGTGCATCGCATCGCCGAGGCGCACGGCGGACGCGTTTCGGTGTCGAGCGAGTCGGGCAAAGGCAGCGTGTTCTCACTCACGCTGCCGGCGGTGAACGAAGTCGCACAGGCATCGGCGGTGCCCGCCACCACCGAAGCCGTCGCCCGGTCCTGACGTGTCGACCACCAGGCTTCTGCTCGTCGAAGACGAACCCGGTCTGCAATTGGCGTTGAGCGATCGGCTGACCGCCGAGGGCTACGCCGTTGAGACGGCCGGTGACGGCAATACGGCGATTGCCCGGGCCACCGGTGAGCCCTTCGACGTGATCGTGCTCGACGTGATGCTCCCTGGATGCGACGGCTTCGAGGTGGCGAAGACCGTCCGCCAACAGGGCGTCCTGACGCCGATCCTGATGCTAACGGCACGCACGCAGGTCGTCGATCGCGTGGTGGGCCTGAAGCTGGGCGCAGACGACTACCTCACCAAACCGTTTGAAACCATCGAGCTGCTCGCCCGGCTCGAGGCGCTGCTGCGGCGCGCGCCGAAGGATTCGGGCGTGTCGCTCGAGCGATATCAGTTCGGCGACATCACCGTCGACGTTCGCAAGGCCGAAGTCATGCAGAAGGGCGTGCCGATCGATTTGTCGGCGAAGGAATTCCAGCTCCTGCGGTATTTCATCGAGCACCGTGGCGCCACGCTCTCGCGAGACGAACTGCTGCACGAGGTCTGGGGTTACAGCTCGATGCCTTCGACCCGCACGGTTGACGTGCACGTGGCGTGGTTGCGGCAGAAGCTGGAGCCCAATGCGCGCGTGCCGCAGTACATCCTCACCGTGCACGGCCTCGGCTACAAGTTCGCTGGTTAGGACGCGGCCCTTCGGGTCGCGAATGCCCGTGTCCTTTTCTCCGAACCCAGTCGTCCCTGGAAAGTGACGATTCATCCCTTGCAAGCCTTGATTTCCCAGTGAGGTCCTTGGCATGCGCCATGCACCAAAGCGTTGAGTCGAGTCACGGACCCAAGATCTCGTGAAATATTTCCCGATTCCGATCGCTTTGTCTCTGTTTGTCGCGATGTTCTTCGCCGGCTGCGTGACGCAGCAGCCACCGACCGACGTCGCAGATACGGTCACTGGGCCCACAGCGGTGAGCACCACACCGCCCACCACGACGAGCCCGACACCTGCGCCCACCACACCCGTGCCGACGGCACCGGCAACCGTCGCCTACGTGCAGGACATGCAGCCGATCTTTCAGACCGATTGCGTGCGCTGCCACTCGGGGTCGCGTCCCGACGGCAACTATTCGATGTCCACCTACACGCAAGTGATGCGCGCGGTCACCGCCGGCAACGCCCGCAGCGCCCTCGTCGTGGTGACGCAGCGCAATGCCAGCATGTATCGCTACTGGAGCGGCAATCCCGCGAGCAAAGCCGCGCTCGTACGCAGCTGGGTGGTTGATAACGGAGCAGCGCAAACGCGATGACCAAACCCGCGATGACAGCGACGGCTAAAGCCATCGCTCTCCAAATATTCGTCGTCGCAATCGCGACGGTCGCGATCGCGGCGAGCAACGGCGCCAGGCTGGCGCCATCGATCGCGCTGCCCGACCGGAATGGCGCGACGGTCACGCTCGAGTCGCTTCGAGGGCGCGTGCTCCTCGTCGATATCTGGGCCAGCTGGTGCCCGCCCTGCAAGGCGGCGTTCCCTGCCTACGACAAGCTCTACCGCGAGTATCGCGAGCGCGGCTTCGAGGTGTTGGCCATCAACGTGGATGAGAAGCGCAGCGCGGCCGATGCGTTCCTGAACGGGCGGGAGTTTGCGATGCGGGTGCTGTTCGATCCGAAGGGCACGGCGCCGATGGGGTTCGATCTGAAGGCCATGCCCACGTCGTACCTGGTCGACAAGCGCGGAGCCATCCGTTATTCGCACGAAGGATTCACGGACAAGGTCGTGCAGCAGTATCGAAGGGAGATCGAGCAGTTGATAGCGGAGAAACCATGATGCGAACCATCACTCGCGCACTCGCCATACTGGCGCTGATGGCGATCGGGGCAAGCGCCACCGCGTGCGCCACGGTGCAGCCGTGGCAGCGTGCCCGCCTGTCCAAGACGTGCATGCAGTTCAGCCCGGACCCGGCGCTGACGGCCTTCGCAGGCCACTGGCAGGAATCGCGCGAGGGCGCGGCCGGCGGCCTCGGCCTGCAGGGCGGCGGATGTGGATGTAAGTAACCGATGGATCGCGCTGCTCGGCAGCGCAGTCGTCTCGTGGACGGTCGTCACCGCGCTGATCGTTACCGACGCGGCGCGGTCGCACGCACAGGAGCCCCAGGCGCAGTCACTGGGGCTGCAGTTTCATACCTTCGTGGATTCACGCGGCGTCACCGTGCTCAGCCCCACCGTCGACCTCGGCCAAGACTTCACGGACCGCACCGGTCTGCGGGTGGGCTTCGGCGTCGATGCCATCACCGCCGCGTCGGATTCGTGCGCGCGCTGTCATGCGGAGGGCGCCAGCAACTCGCGACAGTTCGTCAACGCCTCGATCATCCGCAGCTACGGCGACACCAAGCTGTCGGTGGGCGGTGAGTACAGCCACGAGAACTTCTACCAGGCCACCACCGTCTCGACCTCGATCACGCGCTCGCTCAATCAGGCCAATACCACCGTCGCCGGCGGGTATTCCTTCTCATGGAACCGTCCGCAACTGCACCCGGACGAGATCGTGGAGAACCAGGCGTCGCAATCCGCGTACGCGACTCTCACGCAAACGCTGTCGAAGAACACGATCGTTCAGCTGGGGTACGAACTGGGCTACATCACCGGCTACCAGTCCAATCCATTTCTGCGAACCACGGTGGACGGCGTGAAGATGGTGGGGGTGCATCCCGACGAGCGGATGCGTCATGCCCTCACGGCCCGGCTGCGGCAGGCGTTGCCCGCGGACACCTACTTCGAAGCGGACTTCCGCCGGTATTTCGACGACTGGGATGTCAACGCCAACACGTGGTCGGTGGGACTCTCGAAGGAGTTCTCGCCGCGCTTCACGCTATCCGGCATCTTCCGCCGCCACGGGCAGGCCGGCGCCTACTTCTATCAGCCTTTCTACACTGGCTCGCCGCAGTACTACACCGCCGATTTCCGCTTGTTCCCGTTCGACTCGAACCTCGTCACCGGCCGCGCGATCTTCACGCCGCACGACGGCATGCTAATGTTCCCGGCGGGCACGTCGCTCACGGCCCAGTACGAGTTCTACAAGAGCACCACCAACTTCGAGGCCGGCATTTTCACGCTGGGCGTGCGTATGCCGATGCCACACAGATGACGCGGCGAGCCGCGGGCCTGGCGGCGGCGTGGATCGCGTTGTGCGGTGCGGGCGGCGGCGCAGCCTCCGGCCTTGACACCCCGCTCTCGACCCGTGTCCATCGATACTTGATGGGCACCTCGATGACGATCGAGGTCTACGGCGGCGATCCCCGGTCGCGCGCCGATGCGATTGACGAGGCCTTCGCGTCGATGGTCGAGATCGACCGCTTGATGAGCAACTATCGCGAGGACAGCGAATTGGCGCACATCAACGCTCAGGCGGCCACGCAGCCGGTGCGCGTGAGCGATCCGATGTGGGGCGTGCTGTCGGCGGCGCAACTGGTCAGCAAGCGGAGCGACGGCGCGTTCGACGTTACCGTTGGGCCGCTGGTCCGTCTGTGGGGGTTTCACGACCAGAAGCCGCACGTGCCCACCGAAACGGAACTGGAGCACCTCCGTCCATTGATCGGCTATCAAAACCTTCTTCTCGATCCGGGCGCGCACACGGTGTCGTTCAGGAAGAGCGGCGTGGAGTTGGACCTCGGCGGCATCGCCAAGGGTTTCGCGGTGGAGCTGGCCGGTGGCGTATTGCGCCGCCGCGGACTCACGGGGCTGATTGACGCCGGCGGTAACCAGTATCTCGTGGGGCATCCGATCGCCAAGAACTCGTGGCAAATCGGCATCGAGGATCCCGACAAACCGGGAGCGTTGCTGGGGGTGCTTGACGTCGATGGCGGCGCGGTCTCCACGTCCGGTGGGTATCACAATTTCTTTGTCGCCGGCGGCAAGACGTACGGCCACCTGCTGGATCCGCGCGTGCTCAAGCCGAGCGCGTCCGCGCTGAGTGTCACCATCGTGTCACCGGACGCCACGCTGGCTGATGCGTTGAGTAAGCCGGCGTTCATCCTCGGACCCGCGGCGGGCTTACGCCTGGTGGAATCGTTTCCCGGAACGATGGCCATCATCGCTTCGCGGAGCGCCACCGGCGGGATCGACATCGCGATGTCACGGCCGCTCGTCGCGCACTTCCGTCGGACCACGGAGTAAAGAACAGCCACATCGTTAGGTCTCGTCCGGCCGAATCCACTTGGGCATGTCCGGCAGCACGGCCACGGCGAGCTTGTCGAGCAGTCGCCCGGGATCCGAGTCCATGACGACGATGCCCCGATGCGCGGGACGGATGAAGCCTTCCGCCACGGCCCGATCGATGAACGCCTCGAGCGGGGAATAAAAACCGTCGACGTTGAGGAGCCCGCAGGCTTTTTGATGGAGGCCCAACTGGGTCCAGGTCACCGCTTCGAAGAACTCCTCGAAGGTGCCAACCCCGCCGGGCATGGCGACAAACCCATCCGACAAATCGGCCATCATCGCCTTGCGCGTGTGCATCGAATCGACGACGTAAAGCTCGGTGAGGCCGTCGTGGGCGATCTCCTTGTCGGCCAGCGCGCGGGGAATGACGCCGATCACCTCGCCGCCAGCCGCCAGCGCCGCATCAGCGACCACACCCATCAGCCCCACGTCGCCGCCGCCGTAGACCAGTCCGATCCCGCGCTCGGCGAGCAGCCTGCCCATCGCCTTCGCCGCCTCGGTATACGCCGGCCGCGCGCCGGCGCTCGATCCACAGAACACGCAAAGTCGTCGCATCAGATTCTCAGCAGGATACCCCGCGCGCGTTGGCCGGTGGCTTTGGTGATCGCGGCTGCGTAGAACGCCACCTGGCGGCGATAGGTATCGCCGCCGCCGGCCAGCTCGATGTCGGTTTTGAAGTCCACCACCACCCATCCCTCGGCGGTCTCGTACGCGAGATCGACCTGCCCGTCGATCAGTTCGTCAGCAATCGCCATCGCGATCGGGGCTTCGCGCATCACCTGCCTGGCGCTTCGCGCTTCGAGCAGACGGGGATGCTGCAGGGTCTGGTACGCGATCGCGGTCGCGACGTCACGCTCTTCGTCCGTCGCTACGAGCAATCGCGCGTGCAGGTGCGCGAGCTCTTGCACCTCATCGCGCCGGGCCGTGAGCGGGGCCGATGCCAGCAAGGCGTGAACCAGCGTGCCAAACCGCTTGCCCGATGGTCGCAATGAAGGGCCCGGCACCTGCTCGATCGCGATGTCGGCGGGGGCTAAAGCCCCCGCCCTCCAGTCGTCCGGCCTCCAGTCGTCACCGACAGGGGCCTCCTGCGACCACTCAGTCACCGTTCTCACCTTTAACGATGGTCTCGCGCCGGCCTGTTGAATGGCAGTGCGCTTGTCGCGCCACTCGTCGTACCGCCTGCGATCGCCGGCCACTTCTGCCGGCGACGCCTCCTTCGAAATCAGCTCTTCGCGACGCAGTCCGCGAGGATCGTCGGCGACGGCCTCCAGCAACGACGGATCCCACCACACCACCGAATAGGCGCCGCCGGTTTCCGGATCGATCATCTCGTAGGCGCCTGGCCGAATCATGGGCCCGCGCGGCGGCTCGCCGCCAGGGCCCTCGAGCACGGTGACCTTCCCCTTGAAGAGCGGGCATCCGCGCATGGGGGCACCACTGTCCCAACGATCGGGGGATGGGTACAACGCGCGATTGAGCGGCCGCAGCCACCCTTTGTGAAACGGCCCATCGCCTATCGCAGGCACGACCAGCAGGTCGCGTGCGCGCGTCGCCGCCACGTATGCGAGCCGCACGCCTTCGGCTTCGTCGCGGCCGGCTTCTTCGTCATTGTGCTCGAGCAGATCCACCGGCGACCAGCCGCCGAGACGAAGCGCACACAATCCGCGCGAGGCGTCGAGATACCTCGACGCCTGTTCCTGGCTCAACTTGCAGCCGATGTCCGCGAGGATCACGATGGGGAATTCGAGGCCCTTGGCCTTGTGCACCGTCATCAGCCGTACGCCCTCGCTGCCTTCTTCCAGGATGGGCGCTTCGGGCGAGTCGGCGCGATCGGACGCGTCGTGGAGCATATCGACGAAACCACGGAACGACAGCCCGCCCTCGGCTTCGTAGCGACGCGCCAGGTCACCAATATGCAGCACATTGGCCAGGACCTGTTCGCCACCGCGCCACAGGATGAAGCCGGCGTGCGCGCGGGTCATCGAGATCAGGCGGCCAAGGGTGTCGGCGACCGGACGATGATTCCGGGCCGCGTGCAACTCCTTGAGCGCACTCAGCGCCGAGGCGATCGGCAAGAGGCGTTCCGGCAGACCGGCGGGCACCCGGTACGGATGAAAACCCATGCCGTGCGAGTGGTACTCGATCAGCTCTTCTTCGCCAATCGCGAACAGCGGCCCGTGCAGCGTCGCATACACCGACAATTCGTCTTCGGGCCATTCGATGGCCGTGAGGGCGGTGCGGATCGCGTCCACTTCCTCCCGTTCATGGAAGGTCTTACCGCCCACCAGCAGGTGCGGCACGCCACGCGCTTCGAGCGCCTCGACGTAGTCGCGCGTGATGTCGCCACGGTAATGAATGAAGCGGCGGAACAGCAGGCAAATGTCGCTCGCCACGATCCGCCGTCGCGACCCTCCCGACTCCACCGTCCATTCACAGGCCGGCGACACCAGCCATTTCACGAACTCCGCGATCGCGGGCGGCTGCCCTTCGGCCAGTTTCCCAAGGGTCACGTCCCACTTGCCGTACGGGCGCGCGAGCGGGAGCGCCACGACCGCCGGCTGAGACGGGTGCGGATCGCGGCTCGCCTTGAGCGGTGTGTAATGCGCCTGGGCCGACTGCGTATCGCCGTCCATCTCCTCACGGAAGGCGGCGTTGATGAAATGCTGAATCGCCGGGACGCTGCGGAATGAGGTCTGCAGTGCAACCGGCTGGGCGCCGTGATCGCCGAGCTCGTCGCCAATGCGGCTGTATGCGCCGATATCGGCGCGCCGGAAGCGGTAGATCGACTGCTTGGGATCGCCCACGATGAAGAGCGCGCCGGGTCGGATCTTCTCGTCTTCTCCCGCGAGCCGCATCAGCAGGTCGGCCTGGATCGGGTCGGTGTCCTGAAACTCGTCGACCAGCAGAACACGGAACTTACTGCGGAACTGATCCCTCACCTCCGTGTCGTCCCGGACCAGGTCACGCGCCTTGATCAGCAGATCGAGGAAATCGAGCACGCCGGCGGCTTGCTTCCGCTCTTCGTAGCGTGCCAGGCAGTCCCGCATCTCCTCGTGGAGCAGTGCCGCCAGGTCCGCGTTAGCGTCGGTGCGGAACTGCTCGAGCTCGCGCAGCAACTGCGCATGAAGGGCCAGCGCCTGATCGCGTGTCACGCCGGTTGCGAAAGCGGCGCCCGACCCTTTCTTCGCCCGGGCAAAGTCGCGATCGTCGGCAAGCCTGACCAGGTCCGCTTCCCAGCCGTCGTAGATTGATTCCGCAATCGAGGGATCGCTGTCGATCAGGCGGCGTTGCCGATCGATTTCCGCGCTGAGCAGGCGGGCCGGCCTGGTGTCGACCGAGAAGGCGTCTCCCTTCTTCAGCGGACGCTCCGTGATCGCGGCGAAATCACGCAACCGCTCAATCAGCGCGTCGCTCGATGCCTTCCGGTTGTAGGTCGGTCTTGTCCACGCGGCCGTGTGGTCGCGCCATTCGAGCAAGTCGTGCGCGGCTTTCCGCAACCTCTCCACCGGCCCGTTGTCATCGTCTTCGTCGATCCGCCACTTTACGGGACGGCGGAGTGAACGGCGGACGCCGTCACCGGGGTTGGCGAGTTGATCGTGCAGCCATCCGGTGAACGCCTCGTCGAACAGCAGCGACGACTGCGTTTCAGTGAGGACGTTGAACGCGGGATCGACGCGCGCTTCAACCGGCCGCTCGCGCAACAGCTCGGCGCAGAACCCGTGAATGGTACTGACATGCGCGTCTTCGAAATCGTAAACCGCCCGTGACAAACGCTCCGCTCGTTCGGTTCCCGGCTTCTGGCGCGTCCGCGCGCGTTCGAGCTCTTCGCGCAGACGCAGTTTCAACTCCCCTGCCGCCTTCTCGCTGAAGGTGACGGCCACAATCTGACCGATCGTGGCCCGCCCGCTCTCCACGAGCGACACGATCCGCTTGACCAGTTCGGTGGTCTTGCCGGTGCCCGCCGCCGCTTCGACGACGATCGTGTCGTCGAGCGCGGTGGTGATGATCTCGCGATTCTCTTCGGTCGCGCGCTTCATGGCAGGCCCCTGAGCGCGTCGAGGTCCGCGAACTTCCTCGCGTCCTTCTTCCGCGTACGCCGTTCTTCGCCGCGCCCACACACCGCCGAGAAATCACAGAAGGTGCAGGCCTCGGCGGCCGGCCGCGCGGCCAACAGACCATTGGCCACCGAACGATCGATGATTTCCAGGACTTCGAGGCCGGTTCGGCGCGCCTGATCCAGAAGCGGGATCTCGTACGTGGAAAACTGCCCCACCGTCGTGCAGAACGAGAGCCGGCCGGAAAACACCGTCTGGTCTTTTTGCAGCGCCTCGAGGGCGAGACCGTAGAGCACCGGCTGCAGCACGCGGCCGCCTTCGACGATGGTGTGGGCCGGCTTGGTGCGGTTGCGCCCGGTCTTGTGGTCGGTCACGCGTAGGAACCCGGTTTGCCGATGGCGCTCGATCAGGTCGATCGAGCCGCGCAGATAGAACTGGTTGTTGACGTGCGCCGGTTCCGGCGTGCTGTGCTCGTCGCGGCCCGCCATCTCGGCGAGGCCAAACGAATACTCGAACCGTTCGGGTGTCCATTCGGCGCCTTCGCCGGCGAGTTTTTCGAGCCACGTCCGCAAGTCCTGTGTGATTGCGTTCATCTCATCGCGCCAGACGCGGTCGATGGCCGGGTTGAGGTCGTCTTCCGCCGATTGCATCACCGGCGCGATGGCCTTGAGCAGCAGTTGTTGCGCGCGCGGAAGCAAGTCGCCCGAAAGCGGCAGCATGCCGTCCTTCTGCAGGCGCCGCAGGATGGCCGCCTGAAATTGGTGAAACAGACTCCCTCGCGTGAGCGGGTCGAGTTGTTGCAGCGGCGCCGGCGCCTCGAGGGGCGCCAGCCGATACACGGCCGCCATCAGGAACTGGTACGGACACGACGCAAATCGCTGCAGCGCGGTGAGCGAGTAGGGACGTGCCCCGAGGCGCTGGTTCGCCAGGGCCTTTTCGGTGTCGGCGGTGGTGCGAATCAACCCGTCGGCCGTTTCCCACTGTTTGCGATGCCAACGGAGCCATCTCGAGGTCAGCGATCGCTGGAGCTCGGGGCTCAGTTCATAGAGATACCTGGCGCGGCCCTTGACGCTGGCCGCATCCTTCGCCGACAACAGCCCGCCCATCGTCGCCAGGTCGTGCTCGAAGTCGTCGACCGCCACGGACGGATCGCGAGGTGCCGGCCACGCCAGCGTCGTCGCACCTTGCTGGAATGCCCGCTCGCTGACGCTGGACGCCGCCGGGATTTCGCCCTCGATGGCGCGAAGAATATCGAGCACGTAGAACGAGGGCACGCGCGGGCGGGACTCGTTCAGTTCGATGCGCGGATATGAGACGAAGAGCCGCTCGGATGCCGCGCCAACCGCCAGCGTCAATTGCAGGCGCTCGTCGGCGGCCCGAACGGTGCGGGTGGCCAGCGCGGGATCGGTGTCTTGCCGACGGTCATCCGGAAAAAGGGCGTCCTCCCGGAGCCTCTGCGGGAACATGCGTTCGGCGAGACCGGGAACGAACACGATGCGGAACGAGCGTCCGCGAGTGGCCTGGGGGGTGCCGACAAACACCTTGCCGTAACGCCGGTGCGTCGGCTCGTGGGTGAGCGTTGAGAGTCGCGGCGTGAGCACGTCGCGCACTTCGCGAAGTCTGATGGGACCAATCGTCGCCAGCGGCGCGAGCTCTCGAAGCACACGCTGCACGCGTGCCGGCTTGGAGATCACGCGCGGAGTGAGGATCTCCAGGGCCCGCAGCCATTCGCCCCACGATTGCCGATCGGGCCATGAGGCCAACTCGCCGAGAATCGGCTCGGCAAATCCCCTCAGCGCGCGAAGCTGGTCGCGATCGCGCTGAAGCGACCGCACGCGCGACGCTTCCGGATCATCGGAGGTCGCTTCGCGAAGGCGGCGGTCGTACTCGTGCTGCAGACCGGCGAGTCGCCGCTGCCAACGGTCGATGCCACCAATCACAGCCGCTTCGACGATGAGATCTTCCCATCGCCAGGGGGCGCGAAGAGTACCGGCCACATCGCGGCTGGTTTCCGGCCGCGCCGCAGCGGCCCTGGCCTCGTCTTCCGGTTGGGGATCGTCAACGCGATCGATCATCGGAACGACGGCCTCGGTGATTTCGTCGATCGGCGGTGCCCAGACATCTGCATCCCCGACTTCGGTCATGGGAACCTGGCCGAGGGACACGTATTCGGCAAACCGGCGCGCCGAAAGATTCTCTTCGGCGCACGCGAGCAGGGCGAGCAGCGCGCGGCCGGCGGGATCGGGCCGGCGAGTGCCGCGATGGAACCAAGCGGGAATGCCGGCGCGGTCGAGCGCGTGCTCGAGCACGCCGAGGTAGGTTTGAGGCGCGCGAAGCACGATGGCCATGTCGTCGAAGGGAACGCCACGATCGGCCTCCTGAAGAACGCGACGCGCAATCTCGACGGCTTCCCGTCCCTCGCCCGGGGCAGAAAACAACACGACGGAATCGTCGCTCTGGCCCTTCGCAGGCGGTTCGTCGGCGAACAAACTGTGCTGCAGACGGGCGAGGGCGGATTGCGGGTGCGAAGGTGCGGGGGTGCGGGGGTGCGAGGGTGCGGGGGTGCGAGGGTGCGAGGGTGCGAGGGTGCTCAGCGAGCGCACGTCGTCTGGCGGAATCGTGACGACGACATCTTTCGCGACGCCGATCA
>Ga0210379_10000432_pt1 | contig 13457 bp, 11 predicted proteins | sample PLMedo_2_FD_155468 | JGI IMG/M metagenome (GOLD analysis project Ga0210379, IMG submission 155468) | Groundwater sediment microbial communities from an aquifer in East River, Colorado, USA - PLM4_32_coex redo | ecosystem: Environmental > Terrestrial > Soil > Riparian zone | place: USA: East... | reverse complement strand
CGAGTTGGTCACCAGCTCCTGGCTGGGCTTCGCATCGGGGCCGAGGACCGCGAGGTCTTCCGGATCGAGCAGTCGGCGCTCGGCAGTTGAGCGCACGCCGCGCGCGGGGCCGTCCACGAGCGCCACAGCGCCGAGGAAGTAGCGGGTCTGGACCGCAGCCCACACCGCGTTGCCGTCGAACGACTTGGCACCCTTCAGGAGCCCGCCCGCGTGCTCGCGATGGATGTTGTCGCCGACCAGGCTCGTCGCCCGCAGCGAGCGCTCGTCGGTCTGCAGGCTGGTCTCGGTCACGAGCGGCCACGAGCGCGTGGTGAGCGAGTAGTCCGCGAGCCGGGCATCGGGACGCATCCCGCTCATCTCGACCGCGAGATCGAGCGCGTAGTCCCCGGGACGCGCGCGGTAGGTCTGGCGCACGGTGAGCCCCGCGCTGTCGCGCAGCGTGAAGGTCACGGCGCGGATCTGCCCCGCTGCGTCGAGGCTCTCGCTGGCTGCGTAGTCGGCGCGCGCCAGCGTGAGCCGCGTGGCGCCCGAGCCCAGGTCGACTCCGAACGTGGGCTCTCCGGCGAGCGTGACCTGGGCGTCCTCCGGGTACTCGCCGCTCTTGCTCCGGTGCACGTGACCCTTGCCCGCGAGCTTGTGCGCGGCCGCGTAGCGCTTGAACGTGATCGAGACCAGCCGCGCGCCGCGCGAGGACAAGGTCGCGCGGTAGAGGGGCGTCTCGAGATGGATCAGGCGCTCGGGCGCCGCCTGCGCCCCGGGGGCCACCAGGCGCGCCAGCTCGCGCGCGCCGCCGCCCGCGAGTGCCGCGGATCCCGCCGGCGTCGAGCCCGCCCCGCCCGTGGCGCTCGAGTCCGCGCCGAGGGTCGCCCGCGAGGCGCTGCCGCCGGGGCTCGAACCGCTCGAGCGGCCCGCGCTGTCGGCGGGCGCCACGGCGGTGCGCCGCTGCGGATCCATGTAGCGCCCGAGTCCCACCCAGCGCAGGATCTGCGGGTAGAACAGGAGGAAGAGGACGCAGAGCGCGATCGCGGTGAGGGTGCGGCGGTCCATCAACGTCTCTTCTCCACCGGGTCGTAGCCGCTCGCGCCGAACGGATGGCAGCGCAGCAGGCGCCGGGCGGCGAGCCACACGCCCTTCCAGCCGTGGCGTTCGATCGCTTCGTAGGCGTACTCCGAGCACGAGGGCGTGAACCGGCAGTGGCCGCGGAACGCCGGCGAGATCAGGCGCTGGTAGGCGCGGATCAGGAGGAGCGCGAGCGCGCGCATCGGACTAGTGGGCCGCCTCGGCGGCGGCCATGATCCCGGCGCTCGCCAGCAGGCTCTCGACCTCGGAGGCGAGCCGCGGGTGGGACGCATCGAGCGCGGCGCGGCTCGCGATGAACACCATCCAGTAGCCTTGATCCGCCACCCGCGCCCAGCGCCGCCTCAGGATCTCGCGCAGCCTGCGGCGCGCGCGATTGCGCTGCACCGCCCCGCCCACACCCCGCTTGCTGGTGACGAATCCCACGCGCGTGGGCTCGCCGGGACGCGGCAGCACGAGCAGCAGCATGCAGCGCCCGCGAAAGAGCGTGCCGCCGGTCTGGACGGCGACGAACTCCCGCGAGTTGCGGAGCTTCCGTTCGCGCCCGAGGCGTTCCGGATGGCGGACGGTCATGGGACCCGGCACCCGGCGGATGGGCCGGTCGGCCGGATCACCCGCTTCGAGCAGGTCGACCGGGCCGTGCGCGCTGCGGTGGCCCGAAGGGCGCGCCGAATCGGCGGCGACGGCGATGGGTTCCAGCCGCAAGATCCGCCGCCCGCCGCGGCTAGTGTCCTGTCCCAGGAGTACGTTGACCACAAAGGCTGCCGATGCGCCCGTCGGGCAAGGCGCGACGACGAAGTCGTATCATGAAGATACGTCGAGGAGGAGCAACGCAGCCCGGCGGGATGCAGCGGCAGCCGACTGGCAACGTACTCCTGGGACAGGACACTAGCTCGTGGAGACGGTCAGGCGCTTGCGACCCTGCGCTCGCCGCGCGGCGAGCACCTTGCGGCCGCCCTTGGTCTTCATTCGCGCCCGGAAGCCGTGCGTCTTCTTGCGGTGGCGATTGCGCGGGCGATACGTGCGCTGCATGGCTCTCTAGAACCTCGGGGTGACAACGGGTTGCGGTGCGGAGGGACGGCGCATCCTACGGGATGGCTCGAAATCGAGTCAAGCGCTCAGAGTGCGTCGCGCGCCGGTCCGTGCCCCCTCATCTCCCTGCCAGATCGGCCGATAACGCGGGTGAGCCCCGGGGTCCCTTGGCCCCCGGGTTGGCAACCGTGCCCGGACGACCGCAACGGGCCCGGCCGCTCAGGCATGCGCCGGCGCGCAACCCGGCGCCCACCAACGGACGGATCTCATCGGATGGGCATCCTCCCCGGAAGCTCGCACGCGCGGCGCCGCGACCTCAAGGATCTCTCGCCGCAGGGCCAGGCCGCGGCCGAGTGGCTGCGCAGGCTCGCCCACGCCCTGAAGACGTCCCGTCTCTACCTCCCGGACAACGTCATCGTGAAACAGGTGCGCGAGGATCTGGTGGAGGAGCTGATCAAGGCCCTCAACTACTTCGGGACGTGGCGGTTCCTATTCCTGTCAAACGAGATCCTGCTCGAGAAGGAGCAGGTCGTCCGGCCCTCCCCGATCGATCCGGACCTCGGCATTCCCCTGGTACGGAGCCCGGAAGAGGTGCTGCCGTACATCTTCTATCGCGATGGGATTCGCAGCATGACCTTGCGCAAGGGCCTGCCGCGCCGGGAGATCGACGTGCTGTTCGACGCGTTGCGGATCGTGGGCGCCTCGGCGATCGGCAGCGACGACCTGGTGACGCTCCTCTGGCAGGCCAACCTGCGCGAGATCCAGATCGAGTCCGTCCCGCTCGAGCAGGCCATCTACCTGTCCGCGAAGGCGGCGCGCAAGCGCGGGGATTCGGCCTCGAAGGGGCTCGCCTTCGCCTGGGCGCCTTCGGGCAGCGAGATCCGCGCCGACCTGGGGCAGGAGGCGGGCTCGCAGGGGCTCCACAAGGACACCTTCGACGACTGGCCCCTGCCGGAGGTGCACACCCAGGCGGTCAACGCCTACCGTGCGCTGCTGCCGGTGATCGAGCCGCTGCGCGCCGGGACCCTGGCCCAGTGGGAGGAGGAACGGAACGGCGACTGGAGCGAGGACGCCGCGGTCGTGCTGCGCCAGATGCTCGCGCTCGACCCGGGGGAGGAGATGCAGCGCAGCCTGGCGCACTCGGTCGTGACCTGGTTCGTCTCCTCGATCCGGACCTGCTCGTGGCACGAGGCGACCCGGGCGCTCGCGCTCCTGAAGGAATTCGATCCCGATCTTTCGCGGGCGAACGAAGAGCTGGAGGAGGGCCTGGGCGACCTGCCGGAAGACGAGATCGTCGGCCGCCTCGACGAGGCCGAACCCGCGGAGCTCGCGCACTTCACGTCGCTGGTCGTGGCCCTGGGCGAACGCGGGCAGGGGCTCGCCTTCAACGTGCTCTCCTCCTGCGTCCGCATGCGCGCGCGCGCGGCGGCGTGCACGGCGCTGTCCTACATCTACGGCGACGACCCCCGGAAGCTCGCGCCGCACCTGGAGAGCCCGCACTGGTACGTGGTCCGCAACGTGGTGTTCGTGCTGGGCCAGATCGGCGGCCCGGGCGTCGTCGACCTGCTGCGGGGCGCGGCCCTCCACTCCGACCTGCGCGTGAAGCGCGCGGTGGTCCAGGCGCTGGGCGGCGTGTCGCGCCCGGAGCGCACCCCGGTGCTGATGAGCCTGCTCCAGACCAAGGACTCGCAGCTCTTCTCGGCGGTGTTGAACATGCTCACGCGCGACCGGAATCCGCGCGTCACCCGGGCGCTGTTCGACCGCGTCGCCGGGCCGGATTTCGCGGACCTCAGCGAGGTGAACCAGCGCGCCCTCCTGAACGCGCTGCTCGAGGTCGTCGACGAGGAGCTGATCGAGCCGCTCCAGCAGGTCCTGAATCACGGGAGCTGGCTCTCGCGGCCCTCGCTCGCGGGCATCGGCGCCGCCCGCGCGCTGCGCCGCATCGGCACCGAGCCGGCGCTTGCCGTGCTCGAGGCGGGCCTGCGGTCCAAGAACGAAGCGATCACCGCCGCCTGCCTGGACGCGCTCAGCGAGCGGGGCACGCTGTGACGACGGAACGCGAAACCCCCGCGCCCGCCCCCGGACCGGGCGACGAGCGGCCGCTCGACCAGCGCTTCCGCGAGCTGGGAGTCAGGCTCCTGCAGCGGCTCAACACGATGTTCAAGGTCGGCCGGACCTACAAGGTGGGCAACTCCGTGTTCGCCCAGCAGGTCGAGGGCTTTCTCAACCTGGTGGCGCCCGGGCTCGCGGAGACCGAGGAGCTGGTGCTGGCCCGGCTCGACACGGACTTCTACCTCAACGGCTACCGGCTCCCGATCCGCCCCACCAACGTGCGCTTCCTCAACTCGGCGCTGCAGGAGTTCGGCCGCCGCAGGATCTCGGCGATCCGGATCACGCGTGGCATCGAGGGGCATGAGGTCGAGAAGTTCTTCGAGTTCTTCATGCAGTTCGAGGTCTACGTCGGCCAGAGCATGCTGGACGCCTGCGTCGGGGCGGGGATCAAGCACATGCTGCCGGCGGTCCACGTCAGCACCGATTCGCAGGACTCCGACTTCCTGACGGGAACGCCCCAGCCGGAGAGCCAGCACAACGAAGAGGATTCACGTCCGGACCGGCGCGCCCCGGCCGCGGAGGACGCGTGGGGCCGGTTTCCCGAGCCGGCGGTCCGGGGCAAGTCGCGCGTGCCCCGCGGGGCGGTGCGCAAGAGCTACCGGGCCGCCGTGCTCGGCACGCGCTCGCTGCTCGCCGCGACATCGCTCCACGATCACATGGAGCTCAAGCACGCCAAACGCGTCGTGCAGCCGCTGGTGGACGGCGCGTTCGAGAGCGAGCCGGTGGTGGTCGGCCTCACCAGCCTCGGACATCACGACGAGTACACGTACGCGCACGCGGTCAACACCTGCATGGTGGCGGTCACCATGGGCCACTTCCTCGGCCTCGATCGGCGCGCGCTCGCCGACATCGGCGTGGCCGCCCTGTTCCACGACGTCGGAAAGAACACCGTCTCACACCTCATCACGCGCCCGTTCGACGAGTTCACCGAAGACGAGCGGGCCGCCGCCGAGCGCCACCCGGTCGAAGGCGCCAAGCTGATCGCCCGCTCCACCTCGCTCAACGCCACCACGCTGCGCTGCATGCGCGTGGCGCTCGAGCACCACATGCATCCCGGCGGGCAGGGCTACCCCGCCGTCCCGAAGCGCTGGAACACCAGCCTGCTCTCTCGCATCGTCGCGGTCGCGGACTGCTATGTCTCGCTCCAGACCTACCGCAGCCGCCACGGCGCGAACGTGACGCCCTACCAGGCGCTGGGCATGATGCTTGGGCCCATGCGCACCAGCTTCGACCCCGTGATGCTGTGGGCGGTGGTCCAGTCCGTTGGCCTCTACCCGCCCGGCCAGATGGTGGAGCTCAGCAACGGCACCATCGCGCTCGTGCTCGGCCCCAACCCCGCCGACGTCGAGCGCCCCAACGTGCGCGTCGTCGCGCGCGCCGACGCGCGGCGCCTCACGCCCGAAGAAGCCGTCGAGCACCGCCCCATCCCGCCCGAGCTGTCGGTCAAGCGCGCGCTGAAGAGCGAGGAGTACCCCGACGATTCGGAGGAGGCGGCGGCGTAGAGGTTACCGCCCCCCGCCCTCCATCATCGCGCGCTTCAGCTCCCGGAACTCCTGGAGCGAGACGTGCTCGTTCGGGCGGATCCCCGCGGTCTCGGGCGGTCGCGCGTCGTTGAAGACGTAGCGCCGCTGCCCCTCGGGCACCATCACGCCCGCCCCCTCCGCCGGCCCCGCCACTCTCACGCGCCCCTCGAGCACGCAGACGCACGTCCCGGTCGGCTCGCAGATCACCGCGAGCGTCGTGCCCGTCACCTCCACCATCGCCTCCGGCGTCTCGACCGCGAGCCGCGCCCCGTGGAAGCCGGCGCCCGTCGTGATGCGCAGCTCGCCGTGCGCAACGTTCGCGCGCGTGCTCCGGCCGAACCAGCGCCCCGCGGAGGCCGGAAGCGTCACGTCCGTTCCCGCAACCACCTGCATCGCGAGCTGGCCACGGAGCGCGATCTCGATCTCCCCGTCCGTCGGGAGCTGCAGCCTCACCCCGGGCTTCAGGCACCGCGCCAGGTTGGCCGCGCGCGCCATCGGAACCGGCACGCCGTCCACCACCGCTTCGCCCGCGCCGCGGCTCGAGACCAGCTCCCAGCCCGGGCCGCGGTTCAGCGCGCCCACCACGATGAGCGCGGCGGCGGCCGCCGCCGGGAGCGCCACCCAGGCCAGCGCGGGACGGCGCCAGAACGGAAGCGGGGGAGGGGCCGAACGCTCGCGCGTCCCGGTCCCCGCGAGCGCGCCGCTCGCGAACTCGCGCTTGAGACGCGCGCGGTAGGCCGCGTCCGCCGGCGGAGAGGCGAGCGACCGCACCGCCTCGCTCGCGCGCTTCTCCTCCGGCGACAGCAGCTCGGGATCGCGCGCGCTCATCCCAGCTTCTCCCGCAGCAGCGTGCCGAGCGCCGCCAGCGCCCGCGAGTAGCGCTTGCGCGCCGCCGCGTGATTCACGTTCAGCACCTGCGCGATCTCCTGATGGTTCAAGCCCTGGTAGTCGTAGAGCAGCACCACCGCGCGCAGCGGCTCGGGCAGCCGGGCGATCGCCTCGCGCACCAGGCGCTCGCGCTCCGCGCCGAGCAGGGCCCGCTCGGGGTCGTCCGCGTGCGCGAGGCGCAACGCAACCGGCGCGTCCTGCTCGACCGATGCGCTGCGGCGCGCCATGCGATGGGCGCCCGAGCGCCACAGGTCGCGACAGGTGTTGTAGGCGATCGTCGAGAGCCACGGCGCGGGATCGCGGTCCGGGTCGAGCTGCGCAGCCGCGCGGTGCACCTTGAGAAACACCTCCTGGGTCGCATCCTCGGCGGCGGCCCGCTCGCCGAGCAGGTGGAAAACGAGCCCGTACACCCGATCGAAGTAACGCTCGTAGAAGGCCCCGAGCGCCTCCGGGTCCCGGGCGCGCACTCGCTCCAGCTCTTCCCGCGAGGGCGGGGCCGGACGGCCGCCCGAAGCCCGCGGCGCGGCCAGCGCTTCCGCCCGGCCATCCGCCGTTCCCGCTGCGGACGGCACGGAAAGGCCGGGGGCTCCTGACGGAACTACGCGGATGGCGGGATTCTGTGTCGGATGGCTCGAACCCGGCACGGGCGTTTCCTCGAGGACCTGGGGTCGTGGCCCGGAACGCCGGGGATACACCGCCGGCCGGCGGAGTATGGCACGCGGGGACGCGGGAGCGGAAAGGGCGGGGCGGGCCGGGACTACGCAGCCTTCTGCTGAGCCTCCGGGAACCCGGCGACGGGGTCGCCCGGTTCACCGTGCGCCGGCTGGCCGGCCGCGGCGCGCTCCGCCTCCTCGGCGAGCGAGGCGGGCAGGCGCACCCAGAACGTGCTGCCCTGGCCGGGCTGGCTGTTCACGCCGACGTGGGCACCGTGCAGCTCGCTGATGCGGCGCACGAGGTGAAGGCCGATTCCGAGCCCGCCGGTCCTGCGGTCGAGCCCGCGCACGCCCTGGCCGAACAGCTCGAAGATCCGCACCGTCTCCTCGGGCAGGATCCCCGGGCCCTGGTCCAGCACCTCGATGATCGTGAACTTGGGCTCGCGCCGCGTCACCACCTTCACCGTCCCGTGCTCGGGGCTGAACCGGATCGCGTTGACGAGCAGGTTCACGACCACCTGGCGCATCTTCACCTCGTCGAGCAGGAGCGGCGGCAGGTCCTGGTCCAGCACCTCGATCAGCTCGACCGTGTGCTTGACCGCCGTCGGGCGCGACGTCTCGACCGCCGCGCGAACGATCTCGTTCACCGAGAGCGGCATGCGGCGCAGCGTGAGCTTTCCGCTCTCGATGCGCGACAGGTCGAGGATGTCCTCGATCAGGCCCAGCAGGCGCCCGGCCTCGGAGCGCAGCCGGCGCAGGAACTCGGCGCGCTGCTCGGGCTGGATCTTTTCGGAGTTGTCCTCGAGCAGCTCGGCATAGGCGATCACCGAGGAGAGCGGCGTCTTCAGCTCGTGGCTCGCGGTCGAGAGGAACACGTCCTTCATCTGGTTCATCTCGCTGAGCTTGAGGTTCGCCGCCTCCAAGACGCGGGTGCGGCTCGTCAGCCGGTCCACGGTCTCGGCGCGGTCGATCACCGCCCCGACGTGCTCTGCGAACATGCGGAGCATCTCGCGATGGTGCTCGGTGAAGCGCTCGCTGTTGTTGATGCGGTTGACGTTGAGCACGCCGACCACGCGGTCGCCGAGCCGCAGCGGCAGCGAGAGCGAGGACGTGATGTTGCGGTCGGACTTGAAGTGCCGGCCGAGCTGGGGGTTGCTGCTGGAGTCGTTGAGCAGCACCGCCTCCTTGCGCTCCGCCACCCAGCCCGCGATGCCTTCGCCGAGCCGGGCGCGCGCGTTGCGCGCGAACTCCGACTCGAGCCCGTAGGAGGCGCGGGTCTCGAGCACCCCTTCCTCGGGGTTGTAGATCATGATCGAGGACTGCTGCGCGCGCAGGGTCGAGACCACGCGGCGCACGATGATCTCGAGGATCACGTTGAGCTGGAGCTGGAGGTTGAGCGTGGTCGAAACCTGGAACAGCGCCGAGAGCTCGGAGAGCCGCGCCGACGCCTCCTGGCGGCCGCGTTCGTTGTGCTCGAGCGCGTCGCGCGTCTTCATCAGCTCGTGCTGCTTCAGCACGACGTAGAGGCAGAAGATCAGGATCAGGCCGCCGAGGCCGACGATCGCGTAGTAGCCTTCGGACGAGTTCCGCGTGCCCCCCAGCTCCTGGATCAGGCGCACGAGCGGGTAGAAGAGCAGCGTCACCGCCGAGGCGAGGGCGAGCACGACTGCGAGGGTCGCGGCCCACAGCAACCAGCCCCGCCGGTTGATGTGGTTCTTCATCAGTTCCGCGCTGACTTCCAAAACAACGCCCTCCCTGGTTCGGCCCCGGGGGACGGGGCCGCCGAGCCACCCGTGCGTTATCGGCGGGCGATGGGATGCGGATTAGCCCTGGTTCCGCGTTTCGGGTGTAATCTCCGCCGGATGAAGCGCGGGCAGGTGATCCTGGAGGAGTTCGAGAGCGAGGTGCTGCGCGGCAATCCCGCCCGGGACCCGCACGTCCGGATCGTTCCCGTCTACCTGCCGCCCTCCTACGGCGCGGATCGCGCGCGGCGCTTTCCCGTGTGCTACGTGCTCGCCGGCTTCACCGGTCGCGGGCGCGCGCTCCTCAACGACAACCCGTGGTCGCCCGCCCTGCCCGAGCGCATGGACGCGCTGATCTCGCGCGGCGCCTGCGAGGAGATGATCCTCGTCCTGCCCGACTGCTTCACGCGCTACGGCGGCTCGCAGTACCTGAACTCGAGCGCCACCGGGCGCTACGAGGACCACGTGGTCGAGGAGCTCGTCCCGCACGTGGACCGCGCCTACCGCACGCTGCCCGGACGCGCGCACCGGGGCGTGATGGGGAAATCGTCCGGGGGCTACGGCGCGCTCGTGCTCGCCATGCGCCACCCGGAGGTGTTCGGCGCCGTGGCCTCGCACAGCGGCGACGTGTACTTCGAGTACTGCTACCGGGGCGACGTTCCCCGGTTCTGCTCGCAGGTCCAGGAGGCGGGCGGCCTCGAGGCCTGGCTCCGGGCGTTCGATGCCAAGCTCCAGAAGAAGCACGAGGACCTGACGGTGCTCAACATCCTCGCGATGGCGGCGGCCTATTCGCCCAATCCGGGCGCGGCTCCGCTCGGAATCGACCTCCCGTGCGATCTCGAGAGCGGCGCCTTCCGCGAGGACGTGTGGCGGCGCTGGCTCGAGCACGATCCGCTGCGCATGATCGAGCGCCACGCCGAATCGCTGCGCGCCGCGCGGCTCGTCTACCTGGACTGCGGGACGCGGGACGAGTTCCACCTCCATCACGGCGCGCGGCTCTTCGCGCGGCGCCTCGCGGCGCTCGGCGTCGCGCACGAGTACGAGGAATTCCCGGACGGGCACATGAACGTGCACTACCGCTACGACGTGAGCCTGCCGCGGATGAGCAAGGCACTCGCGCCGGCGGAGGTTCGGCGCCAGGAGAGCGCGCCCGGTCCGCGCGTGTGAAGCTCCGCGCGCGGCCGGCGAAGCGGCGCGCATGATTCCCGCGGCGCGCCTCGATCTTCGCCCGCCCGGCGGACACAACCTCCTGCGAACATTGCGCTTGGCCGAGGTGCCCGGCCCGGCCGTCCCGGGGCCTTCGAGCGCCGGTCTCACACCGAAAAAACCCCACTAAATTCCCCGAAGCCTCCGCCGATAACGCTGCCCAGTGGCGTAGCCGACCGCCGCACGCTCACCGGGCCGAAACCGGACCCGGACTAGCCCCCGGATCGGAACTCGGGATCGGAGCGCGGGTCGTGGTCGGAGCCCGGTCAAAGGAGGAGAGTCATGCAGAGGTCCAAAGCCGTTCTGGTGGCACTTTCCCTGTTCGCCATGGCGGTGGCGCCGTCGCTCGCTGCGGCCGGCTCCTTCGGCGTCGAGGCGTTCGGGAGCTTCAACACGTACTCCATGAAGGACGTGAACGACGGCATCGCGGCAGCGAACCTGGCCGGGTCGAATTTCGACGACGTGTCGACCGGCCTGTCGGGCGGCGTCGGCCTGCGCATGTGGGCCAACCAGAACTGGTGCCTCGCCGCGAACTGGGAGCCGCTCCGTGCTTCGACGGAGAGCGCCACGACGAGCGAGAAGTTCAACGTCAACGCCAGCTCGTTCGGCGTGGGCGGCACCTACTTCCTGCCCAGCGCGACCAACGCCCGCTACGGTTTCGGCGCCGGTCTCGGTTACTACTCGATCGGCGGCAAGGCTGAGGATCCGACGGGCAGCGCTGACATCGAGGGCAGCGGCGTCGGCTTCGATTTCCATGGCACCGGCGAGTGGTCGATCAACAAGCAGTGGTCCTTCACGGGCACCGCTGGCTACCGTCTGGCGAACGTCGAGATGAAGGATTCGGCTGGCAACAATCTCACGAACGCGTCGGGCGAGAACGCCACCGCCGACTACTCCGGCTTCCTGGGGCGCGTCGGTCTGGTGATGTACTTCCCGAACTCCAGCAGCAAGTAAAGCTTCGCGAGCTGCACGCGACGCCGGGCCACGAACGTGGCCCGGCGTTTTCGTTTCCCCCCTGACGCCCGTGCCTTCCCGCGCCGGGCGCCTGCGCTGCTAGACTCCCGCGCCCATGGAGAGCACTGCCCCGCCGCTTCGGATCGAATCCCTCACGCACCGCTACGGCGACCTCATCGCCGTCGACGGCCTGAGCCTCGAGGTGCTCCCCGGCGAGATCGTGGGATTCCTCGGGCCCAACGGGGCGGGCAAGACCACCACGCTGCGGGTGTGCGCCGGCCTCCTTGCGCCGCACGCGGGCCGCGTGTCGATCGCGGGCGTGGTGCTCGGCGATGCTCCGCTCGCGGCGCGCGCGCGGTTCGGGCTGGTGCCCGACGAGCCGTTCCTCTACGAGCGCCTCACGCCCGGCGAGTTCCTGGAGTTCGTGGCCGCGCTCTACGACGTGCCGCCGGCGCTCGCAGCTCACCGCGCGGGCGAGCTGCTCGAGCGCTTCGAGCTGTCCGGGGCCGCGGGCGAGCTGCTCGAGACCTGCTCGCGCGGGATGCGCCAGAAGGTCTCGATCGCGGCCGCCCTGCTCCACGATCCGCCGCTCGCGCTGCTGGACGAGCCGCTCACCGGGCTCGATCCCCACGCGGTGCGGGCGCTGAAGGACCTGCTGCGCGAGCGCGCCGCGCGCGGCCTGGGCGTCCTGGTTTCGACTCACCTGCTCGAGGTGGCCGAGCGGCTCTGCGACCGGGTCGTGATCATCCACCGCGGGAAGAAGCGCGCCGAGGGAACGCCCGCCGAGCTGCTCGCCGGGCGCGCGGACGCCACGCTCGAGGATGTGTTCCTCGCGCTCACGAGCGATCCGGAGACCGCGCCGTGAACCCGCGGGGCGTGCTGCTGGGCCGCGCGCGCGCGCTGCGCAACTCGCTCTTCGGGCGCGGCCGGGCCCGCGCGGTGCCGCGCCCCCGCGGGCCGCTCTACAGCCTGGCGCTGGTGGCGGTGGCCGCGTGGATCGCCCATTCCGGATTCGCGGCGCTGTTCGCGGCGCTCGCGCGCTCGGGAGCGACGCCGGCGGAGCTGCGTGCAATGCTGGCGCTCGCGCTCGACTTGGCACTCGCCGGGCTTCTGCTCTTCGACCTCGAGAGCGTGGTGTCCACGCTGATCCTGGATCGCGACCTCGACCTGCTGCGGGTGGCACCGCTCTCGTCGCGCGCGATCCTGGGCATCAAGCTGCTGGACGCCGTGCCGCGCACTGCGGCGCCGCTCGTCGTCGTGGCGCTCCCCGCGCTCCTCGCCTTCGCGAAGACCCGGCCGGCTCCAGGGGCCGCGTGGCTCGCCGCTCCGCTCGTCCTCGCGCTGCTCTGGGCGATCCCGCTGGGCGCGGGAACCGCCCTGACGCTCGCGCTGCTGGCCCGGGTCCCCGCGCGGCGCGTGCGCGAATCCCTCGGGCTCGTCTCGACCCTGGCGTTCACGGGGCTCTGGCTCCTCAACCTCTTCGTGCTGCCGCGCATCGCGTCCGAAGCGGGAGAGCCGCTCGAGCGCGTCCGCGCACTGGTCCTCGCGGCGGCCCCCGCGCTCGCGCTCACGCCGGGCGGCTGGGCCGCGACGCTCTTCGGCGGCGGAGCGCCCGGCGACCTCGCGCGCTCCGCCCTCGCGCTGACCGGCGCCGCCGCCGCGAGCGTGGCGCTCGCCGCCTTCGCCGGCGGCCGGCATCTGGCGATCGTGCTCGCGGCGGCTCGCACCCCGGTCGCCCGCGCGGGCGCGCGCCGTCGCCGGCCCCGCGCCGCCGCGCGCCGGGTCCCGCTCGTTCTCGCGGTGATGCGCCGCGACCGGCTGCTCTTCGTGCGCGACTGGACCGTTCTCGGAGACGTGCTCACCGGGGCGCTGCTGTGGACGCTCGTGCCGCTCCTCTCGCTGCCGCTCCAGCCGCTTCATTCGCCGGCCCTGGTGCGCGCGATGCTGCTCACGCTCTCGGTCGGGATGGGCTACGAGATCGCGGCGCGCGCCTTCCCGCTCGAACGCCGCGGAGCCGAGTGGATGCGGCTCGCGCCGATCCCCGCCCGCTCGTGGGCCGTGGCCCGGCTCGTGAGTGCGGGATCCCTGGCGCTCGCGCTGGTCGCGATCGCGGGCGCGAGCCTCGGGTGGGCGGCGCGCCTCGGACCCGGAGACTGGCTCGCGACCTTGGGCCTGGTGCTTCCCGCGCTCGCGCTCTCGATCGCGGTAGGGCTCTGGACGGGAGCGGTCTTCGGGGACCCGAACTGGACCAGTCCGCGGGCCGTCCTCAC
>Ga0210379_10000431_pt1 | contig 13467 bp, 12 predicted proteins | sample PLMedo_2_FD_155468 | JGI IMG/M metagenome (GOLD analysis project Ga0210379, IMG submission 155468) | Groundwater sediment microbial communities from an aquifer in East River, Colorado, USA - PLM4_32_coex redo | ecosystem: Environmental > Terrestrial > Soil > Riparian zone | place: USA: East... | reverse complement strand
AGCCGTTTCTGAGAGGCCCTCGCTTTGTCCGGTGAGGGGGCCAGTGAAGCAAGCACTAGGGGGAAATTATGCGCGTGCGCCGGCTGTTCACCGTTGATGGGAAATCGCCTTACGAGGGCATCGGATTCAACACGGCGACCAGCGAGATTCGGAATCCGGATGGGTCGGTGGTGTTCAAGCACGAGGGGATCGAGATTCCCGACAGCTGGAGCCAGGTCGCCTGCGACGTGATGGCCCAGAAATATTTCCGGCGCGCCGGCGTGGCGGCGCGGCTGAAGCCGGTCAAGGAAGCGGACGTGCCGTCGTTCCTGTGGCGTCAGGTGCCCGACGGCGAGACGAGCTATGGCGGCGAGACGAGCGTGAAGCAGGTGTTCCATCGCCTGGCGGGCACGTGGACGTATTGGGGATGGAAGGGCGGATATTTCGATGGCGAAGACGATGCGCGCGCGTTCTACGACGAGATGTGCCACATGCTGGCGACGCAGAAGGCGGCACCCAATTCTCCCCAGTGGTTCAACACCGGTCTGCATTGGGCGTACGGCATCGATGGGCCCAGCCAGGGCCACTACTACGTCGATTTCAAATCGGGCGAGCTGACGAAGTCCTCCTCGGCTTATGAGCATCCGCAGCCGCACGCATGCTTCATCCAGAGCGTATCCGACGACCTCGTGAACGAGGGCGGGATCATGGACCTCTGGACGCGCGAGGCGCGGCTCTTCAAATACGGCTCGGGCACGGGCACGAACTTCTCGAGCCTCAGAGGCGAGAACGAGCCGCTCTCGGGCGGCGGCAAATCGTCGGGCCTGATGAGCTTCCTGAAGATCGGCGATCGTGCGGCGGGCGCGATCAAGTCGGGCGGCACCACGCGGCGCGCGGCCAAGATGGTGATCGTCGATGTCGATCACCCCGACATCGAACAGTTCATCAACTGGAAGGTGATCGAGGAGCAGAAGGTCGCGTCCATGGTCGCGGGCTCGAAGCTCGCCGCACAGCATCTGAACGCGATCATGAAGTCCTGCGTGAACTGCGAAGGCTCGGGCGATGATTGCTTCGATCCCACGCTGAACCCGGCGCTCAAGCGCGAGATCAGGGCCGCGCGCAAGGCGCAGATCCCCGACAATTACATCGAACGCGTGATCAGTTTCGCGAAGCAGGGCTACACGCAGATCGATTTCAAGACCTACGACACTGATTGGGATTCGGAAGCCTATTTGTCGGTGTCAGGGCAGAACTCCAACAATTCGGTGCGCGTGACCGACGAGTTCCTGACCGCGGTCGCCGAAGACGCCGACTGGGAGCTGAAGCGCCGCAAGGACCGCAAGGTCCACAAGCGCATGAAGGCGCGCGAGCTGTGGGAGCAGATCTCCCATGCTGCGTGGGCGTGCGCCGATCCCGGCATCCAGTTCCACTCGACCATCAACGATTGGCACACGTGCCCCAAGGGCGGCCAGATCCGCGCGTCCAATCCGTGCTCGGAATACATGTTCCTGGACGACACGGCGTGCAATCTCGCCTCGCTCAATCTGATGACGTTCCGCAAAGCCGACGGCGACGGGATGAAGCAGTTCGACACGGCGGCGTTCGAGCACGCGGTGCGCCTCTGGACGGTCGTGCTCGAAATCTCCGTGCTGATGGCGCAGTTCCCCTCGAAGGAGATCGCCACCCTCTCCTACGAGTACCGCACGCTTGGGCTCGGCTACGCCAATATCGGCGGCCTGCTGATGGCCGCGGGCATTCCCTACGACTCGCGCGAGGGCCGCGCGATCGCGGGCGCCATCACCGCGATCCTGACCGGTGTCTCCTATGCGACGTCGGCCGAAATGGCGGGCGAGCTCGGCACGTTCCCGCGCTTCGATGACAACCGCGACGCGATGCTGCGCGTGATCCGCAATCACAAGCGCGCCGCCCACGGCGAATCCTCAGGGTTCGAGAAACTCGCGACACCGCCGGTCGCGCTCGACCACGCCGCGATCAAGGACAAGGCGCTGGCCGACGCCGCGAAGTCGGCCTGGAACCTGGCGCTCAGCCTCGGCACCGCGTACGGCTTCCGCAACGCGCAGGCGACCGTGATCGCGCCCACGGGCACGATCGGCCTCCTGATGGATTGCGACACGACCGGGGTCGAGCCCGACTTCGCGCTGGTGAAATTCAAGAAGCTCGCGGGCGGCGGCTATTTCAAGATCATCAACCGCTGCGTCCCCGAAGCGCTGACCACGCTCGGCTACAATTCCGATCAGATCTCCGACATGGTGCTCTATGCGGTCGGCCGCGCCACGCTGATCGGCTCGAACGCGGTGAGCCACTCCGCGCTTCGCGCCAAAGCCTTTACCGACAAGCAGCTCGACGCCGTCGAGAAGGCGCTCGAGCAGGCGTTCGACATCCGCTTCGTCTTCAACAAGTGGACGCTCGGCGAAGAGTTCTGCGTGAAGACGCTCGGGCTGGACAAGACCGTGCTCGATTCGCCCGACTTCGATCTCCTGAAGACGCTCGGCTTCTCGAAGGCCGAGATCGACGCCGCCAATCTTCATGTCTGCGGCGCCATGACGCTCGAAGGCGCGCCGCATCTGAAGGACCAGCATCTGCCGGTGTTCGACTGCGCCAATCCGTGCGGCCGGCTCGGCAAGCGCTCGCTGTCGGTGGAGAGCCACATCAGGATGCTCGCCGCGTGCCAGCCGTTCATCTCGGGCGCGATCTCCAAGACCATCAACATGCCCAACAACGCGACCGTCAAAGAGTGCGGCGAGTCGTATCTGCTGTCGTGGAAGCTGGGGCTCAAGGCCAACGCGCTCTATCGCGACGGCTCGAAGCTGTCGCAGCCCTTGGCCTCGCAAGTGCTTCAGGTCGACGACGACGAGGACGAGCTCGACGATCTGATGGCGCAGCCGCAGACCGTGCGCACGACCGTGGTCACCGAGCGGATCATCGAGAAGGTGATCGAGCGCATCCGCGCGCGCGAACGCGAGAAGCTGCCCCACCGCCGCAAGGGCTACACGCAGAAGGCCATCGTCGGCGGGCACAAAGTGTACCTGCGCACCGGCGAGTACGAGGACGGGCGCGTCGGCGAGATCTTCATCGACATGCACAAGGAAGGTGCGGCCTTCCGGAGCCTGATGAACAATTTCGCCATCGCGATCTCGATCGGGCTGCAATACGGCGTGCCGATGGAGGAATTCGTCGACGCCTTCACGTTCACGCGTTTCGAGCCCGCGGGCCTGGTGATCGGCAACGATTCGATCAAGAACGCGACGAGCGTGCTCGACTACATCTTCCGCGAGCTCGCGGTCAGCTATCTCGGGCGTCACGATCTTGCCCATGTCGTGCCACACCAGGATGAGGATCTCGGCGGCGGCGTGCGCGAGGGCGTGCGCGAGTCGTCGAAGGAGCTGCTGTCGAAGGTGATGTCGTCAGGCTACGTGCGCGGGCAGCTCAATCAGCTCGTCGTCGTGCGCGGCGGCAACACGCTGCACAAGATCGAGGCGCACGCGGAAGGTGCCGCGCATCTGCACGATCACGACTATGAGGAGGAAGAGATCGTGTCCGATCAGCACTTGGCCGAAGTGCACGCGCAATTGCGCGCGGCCTCCGAGAGTCCGGTCGCAACCGCGCATGCGCGGCTCGAGACGCATTACGCGCACACCCACGAGGCGCCGGTGTCGGCGCCGAATGGCGCGGCAAAGAGCGGCACGACCAAGCGCGATCTTCACGCCAAGCGCGCCGCCGAAGCGCGCCTCAAGGGTTACGAGGGCGATGCCTGCGGCTCGTGCGGCAACTTCACGCTGGTGCGCAACGGCACGTGCATGAAGTGCGACACCTGCGGGGGGACAAGCGGGTGTAGTTGAAGGCTTCGGACTAGGTGATAGATGCGAAAGGGTCGGAGGGACTCCGGCCCTGCGCTCGCGTGATGTATGTCGCCAACCAAGGAGTCTGAGGAGCTTATGACTTTAGTTGTGGCCGTTACCACGCCTGAATCGATTTGGCTGCTTGCCGATCGCCGCTTGTGTCGTCACGGCCGGCAGCCGATCGACGACGGTCAGAAAGTCATGGTTCTTGAAACTACCGATGGGGTCGCAATCCTCGGATATGCAGGGCTTGGCGCAACTGCTCGTGGAACGGAGCCAGCAACGTGGATGAGCGGAGTGTTGCGCGGCCGAACCCTACGGCTAGAACAATCGCTCGATGTTCTCGCGCGTGCGATGCATGACCAATTGCCTCGCCATATGGCCAGCCTTCCTGCAAGCACCCCAGCGCATCACGTCATCGCCGTAGCCTTCGTAGAAGGTGAGCCGCGAGCGTATTCAATCGACTTGGTCTTACGTCGCGCTCGCAACGGCTGCGATTTTCGATACACGCGGTGGGTTGTAGACAGACCACCGAGACCCCGGGCGACACCGTGGCTAGCATTGGCTGGCACTGGTGGGGAAGTTCTTGTCAAAAATGAGACGTGGATGCGGCCGTTGCTGCGGGTCGTCCGTGCCCACGATAACGGCAAGATATCTCGTGGCGAGGTTGCAAAGTGTTTTGCGAATCTGAGCTACGATGTCTCGCTACTCGAAAAGTCAGTTGGCCCTCGATGTACAATTGTGTGGCGTGCTCGAAGAGGAGGACGCCACAAGATGGGCGGCGATGTATGGTGTTATGCGGGCTTGAAACGCGAGGCCGATTCGACTGGTCCGGCCACGATTTCAAACGGCATGGATATCCGGGCTCTGTCACAAGCCATAATGCCCATAATGATGAAGAACATAATGGACCAGTTGGCACACCAGCCTATTTCAGACTCGAGTAGGGCGGAAGAGACCGCGGCGATGAATGCGGCATTGGCTTTGCTGCCCGACAAACCGGAAGAGAGACTTACCTAGCCTCAGACGCGGACGGTCTTGTTTTGGGCGTCGTGCTAGTGCGTTACGCAGTGCATAAATGAGCGGCCTCCCTAAGGACGTTCACCGACCCTTGAACTTGCCTACGACGATTTGGTACTTGGGCGCTCCGAGATTCGCAAATAATCGCACGTCCACGACTGCGTAGTGGCGATCATTCAAGCTGACCCTCCGCTCGTTGAGACGGTGCAGCGTATTCGGCTCCGCTGCTGGTATCGCGTATTCGCCTCCGACGAAAGCGGACAGCGCTTTCGATCGACCAAGTACGATGTCAGGAAGTAACGGCTCCAGCTTATCAAGCCCGATCACCGCCGCCGCATAGGCATGGGCGATCTTGGCCAGCATCAAGCCGAATTTGAAGGGTACAAAATTGTCGAACTGCAATCCCTTCGCGCCAGGCGGCAACGTCAACCGCGCCGCAGTATCTATCGCGTACCAACCATCGATTACTCTGATGCCATCTATGGGAGGGCGGCCCGTTAGGATATCTGGAGTTTGCAGCGTCGCCATGAGCAATGTAGCCGGATGAGCGGCAGCTGCTACCACCATGGTTTGAACTCGATCACCGTCCGTCAACACTTGTAGCTCGAACGTCTTCGGTCTTTCTTTCGGTCTTCGAGTTGCGAGGCCAAGTCGAGCACGCGTAGCGCCAAACATCCCTCGGAGGCACAATTTCTCTATTCGGCCAGTAACCCTAGCGCAGGACGTGCAGCTTGCTTTCGGCAAGATCAGGTTGCCGCTAAGGCCGAACGGAATGATGTGTTCCCTTGTCAGCCCAGAGCCGGCGCCACAGTAAATACACCGACCGATTGGATCATATGACTTCGTAGGGCTAGATACGGGCATCTCGGTCGCTGACTTATGCGCTCCCTAATTTGGGCTGGGTATGTCACGACGGAACGGAGGATTAGATGACGAAGGTGAAAGTACACCTGAAGGCAAATCGCCAGATTAATATCCACAATGATATCGGGAACGCGGCATTCTATTTCAAAGAGCGAGTTAATGCTCGAATCGCGAAGAACGACCGCGAGGGCATTTGGCACGAAATAATGGCCGGCTTGACCCTCCTTGCGTTTGAAGTAGAGGCCCGCTTCAACTTTCTCGGCTACAAGTTGATTAAGTCGTGGGACGAGTGGCAACCCGCGAAGAAGAAAATCGAAGCAGTTTGCGATGCCCTTGGCGTAAAGCCGGACTTTGCTGCGCGACCTTACCTGAACATCGAGAAGCTCCGTGCCTTCCGCAACACCCTAGCGCATGGAAAGCCTGAGGAGATCAACCTGGAAAAGGAGATCGTGGCCACAGCGGAAGAACTCGAGGCAATGGGTATTTTGCATGCTGAATGGGAGGCATATGTTGATCAAGCGTTCTTCAACGAAGCTTATAGTGATGCAGAGCAAATCTGGAAGGACCTGTTGGCCAAATCTCGCCTGTCGGTCTTCGAAACGATGACCCATGGGTCGAGTCACATGAGCTTCATTGAACACGTCAACGCATAATGTCTTAGGCTAAACAATCCGATTGGTGATACCGCCCGCTGCAAACGCGGGCGGTCTTGTTTTTGGTCCGGCGTGACCTCTGTGGGTTGAGGATTTTTCGTCACCACGGCAAGGCCGCTGCGGCGTTAGCATTCATCATGCCACGCCGCGCCCCTCCGCCGATCCCCACGCTCTCAGAGATCGCCAACGCGCGGGCTGGTTCGGGGTCTATTGCAACAACCGCGACTGTCCCGCCTTCGCTCTTCCTCCTTCGCTCTTCGAGCTTCGGAGGGCTGAAGCGCAAAGACCGTCCGCGACCAAGCGCCCGTATGGCAACCACAATCGAGCCGCACTTGACACTCCCGCGCCCGCCTGATGCGGTTCCCTTAGGGGACCATCGGACATTGGGGGGCCACATGTTCTATTCCGCACACGATCTCGCACGCCTAAAGCGTTTCGCCCGCGCGGTGATTGCGCTCACCTTCCTCGCCGGACAGATCGCGCCCAGCTATGCGCAGGGGTTCGCCGGAAGCGGTCTTCCGCAACGGGGCGTCACCTCTTTCGCCGGTCATGCGGCAATGCTGGGCGTGCGAATTCCGCTCGGCGGCGCAGGAACAGTTTCATCGCGGCCGATGGTTGGGCTCATGTTCGGTTCATCCTTGAGAGCAGTTCCCGGATCGACGAGCGCTCAAGCCTATCGTTTCGTTCCAACCGTCGAAGCGGGCCTGACCCTTCGCGGCGACCCAATCTTACGTCTGAGCTCATTCGAAGTGAGAGTGGACCAGCTCCGCGCTGCCGCCGAAGATGCGGGCGGCGAAACGTTCTGCGGCAGGAACCCGGGCGTTTGCATCGCAGGCGGCATCGCCATCGTCGCGGTCGCGGTTGTCGCCTTGACGGGCGGGGACGACAATTGCACCTCGGCGCCGGGACAGTATCCGCCGGGCGAGGACCCCTGCCGGTGTTACGAGCCGGATGGGTGCACATAGAGGCTTGGTGCTGCGCGAACAGACCTCGGCTTGCGCGCAAGCAACCCAAAACAAAACCGCCCGCGATTTCCCGCGAGCGGTCTCATCTAATTCTACGATCGATACCGTCCAAAATAGTCCGGTTCCGTCCGATCTTCAAGCGAGCTCGACGGGAAGATGAGTGCCGGATCGCGCCGTCAGGTGTTGCGCAGCGACTTGAACCCTGCGCGCATCTCATCCACCAAGAGCTTCGGCTGTTCCCACGCCGCGAAGTGCCCGCCCTTGTCGAGCTGGTTGTAATGGACGAGGTTGGGATAGGCCCGCTCCGCCCAGCTCCGCGGTGCAGGGACGACCTCGTCGGGAAAGACGCTCAGCGCAACCGGGATGGTGATGTTCTTGGGGCCCAAGTCGGTCTTCGCGAAGCCCTCCCAGTAGAGCCGCGCCGCGGAGACTGTCGTGTTCGTCAACCAGAACAGCGTGGCGTTGTCGAGCACATCGTCCCGGGTAAGGCCTGTCGGCTCCCCGTCGAACGCACGTGCGATGAGCCGCAAACTGATCGGGTCATGGTCGAGCAGCCAGGCTGCCACGCCGATCGGTGAATCCGCGACGCCGTACAGCGTTTGCGGGCGCGCGCCCATGAAAAACTGTGTGGGAATGGTCTTGTACAAAGCGACCATCGTCTCGTACGCGCGCTTCTCTTCGGCCGAGAGACCCGACGGCGGCGGGCCGCCGGCCGCGGCCGCCTTGTTGATTTCGGGTGGAATCGCGCTGGGCAGGTTCGTGTGGAGGCCGATCAATTCCGGATGTCCCTGCGTGGCCATCACGTCGTTGATCAGCGCGCCCCAATCCCCGCCTTGCGCCACGAACTTCGTGTATCCAAGGCGCTTCATCAGCACGACCCAGGCACGCGCGATGCGCGCCTGGTCCCAGCCGGTCGTGGCCGGCTTGCCGGAAAACCCGTAACCCGGCATCGACGGAATCACCACATCGAAAGCGTCCGCTGCGGTCCCGCCATGCGCTGTGGGATTGACGAGCGGGTCGACAATCTTCAGCTGCTCGATGATCGAGCCGGGCCAGCCATGCGTGACGATGACCGGCAGCGCATTGTCGTGTTTCGAACGAACGTGAATGAAATGAATGTCCAGCCCGTCGATCTCGGTGATGAAGTTCGGCAGGGCGTTCAGGTTCGCCTCGCAATTGCGCCAGTCGTACTCTGTCGCCCAGTAGCGCGCGAGCTTCTGCATCGTGGCGAGCTGCACACCTTGCGATGCATCCGCGACCGTTTCCTTTTCAGGCCATTTCGTCGCGTTGATGCGCCTGCGCATGTCGACGATTTCCGCTTCCGGAACTTCCACATGAAACCGGCGAAGAGCGGTCTTATCACTGCCCTGCCGTTGTACCGCTTCAGCCATAGATTTTGATCCTTCCGATGGACGAGCTGCCACCCCGCGCCACTATCGGACGGCAATGCCGACATGGATTGAAGGAAAGTGCGTTCCTATAACAATTGTCGTTGCATTTCGGGGCGCGGACGCGCATCTGAGCATGCTGTCGTGAGGATGCGCCCATGGCTCACCGCCAAGACGTGCAGAAGGTTACGGGCGGAGGCCTTGCGCATTGGCAAGTCGCACTCGCCTTGCGGCTGTTGCTCCGAGATCTTGGCGACGACTCGCCGGTTGCGGATCTCGCGAGCCGGTGCGGCCTGTCACGCAGCTACTTCGTAAGAGCATTCAAGCTCAGTATGGGAACGCCACCTCATCGCTGGCTTGTGCGTGAGCGCGTTCACCGCGCCGGTGAAATGCTGGAGCGAACGAACAAGAGCATCAGCGCGATCGCCGTGAGCTGCGGCTTCTCCGACCAGAGCCACCTCACCCGGGTGTTCCGCGCGAGCATTGGTTCCAGCCCAGCCGCCTGGCGGCGCCAGCGCAAGGCCGGTGTCGCACCACCCATTCCATCCGTCACGGCTTCTCCGGTTCGATCAGGAACTCGGTTTGGCGGCGGTGCTCTTGTCCGCCTTCGGTCAAAGAGCGGAGTCTGAGTTCAACGACTGAACGAGCCGTTTCCCGGTCGAGTGGCGTAATCGCCACAGCGCAACGTCAGGCTCTTACTTTACGCCGAGAATTTGCCGGAGCAGATGTTTCAAGAAAAAATTCATTGGCATTCGTATCGATCTGCACATCGAGCATGTCAGCGATCCTCCGCGCGCGCTCTGTGCTGAGCGGAAAATCACCCATTTCTTCCACTGGAACTCTCACGCCCGCAATCTCGACAACTTCATCCACGAGATCTGGCGGAATATCGCGTTGGACGACAACGCGATCGGTCTTGCGATCGAACCCAACGAGCCTAACGACGAGATTCGTGGTCATGGTTCTACCCTTCTACTCGGAACCGCCTCCTCCACCTGTTCACCCGTCTTGTAGTCGTATGCGCCGAGGTGCTTTCCCCGCAGATCATATTTTTCGACATGGCCGTGCCGGTAATCCCATTCATAGATATGGTTACTGTCTCGCCAACGGCGCCTCTTTCCGCCTGCAAACCGCGTCTTTGGACGCACTTTTTCGGCGTCCGGAAAACCGGGCAGTACGTCATCCGCCGGTGGATGGACGTAGCCGTTCACCCAAACGGCCTCGTAGCTTGGACGTTCCGTCCAGGCGGTTTTGTGACGTTCATGTGTTCAGAATTGGAATCGACTGCCCCCAACTCCCGTTCAACTTGTACGCGGTCGCGATTCGTGTCAACCGCAGCGGGCGCTCGGCAATTAAATTTCGGTCATATGTCGGCGGGCTTGCTTTGCTTCACTTTGGATGAGTCGCTCAAGCGGGGGCGTTACCGTTGCTTTATGCCCAGCAGCAGACTGCCGCCGATGCCGACCTTGGGTCAGCTTCAGGGCCCAGGATGAGGGGAGTTCTCAAAAGTCCGGTGCGTTTGCCGTTGGAATATGCTGATCCGATCCGCCGAAGTGCGGATTTTCGGCGCAGACCACTTCGGGCCATTCGGCCGGCCACGGCTTGATCACCGGCCGATACGTGACGCGCGCCGACCACGGCGTCGTGAAGACGCCGTCGTCCTCCACCGTGAACTCGACCTCGAGGCCTTTCTTCGTCGTATCCGGATCGATCAAGCCGCGCCCGAAGGAAAGAACGGCCGTGCGATGATTCCGTGCGCTGCTTGCGCGCGAGAAGCGGCCTCACCGTCGATAAAGCGATAGCGCTCGACGACATGCAGCGCGGCGCTAAAGGGCGTGCCGAACGGATCGACCGTCGACAACGGCGTGACCTTGATCCCTTTTGTGTCGATGCTCTGTGACGAAACTCACACTCGCGCGGTGAGCTGCCCCACCAAACCCATTCCTACGCCTCGCTAGACTCCAGCTGGGGCAATCTTGCCTCATGGATCGGCTGCAACAGACGTACCCGCCGCATTCGTGTGTGAGGAGGAGCACGTCCTGCAATCGCCGCACGACGAAAGGAGGGGCAAATGGCTAGAGAGTGGAGGGATGTCCTGATCGCTCTTATTGTGATCGGGGCTGTCGTCTGGATTGTCACTTCTGTGTTCGATCATTTCGCGGGCGCTTTCACCATGGCGTCGGACGTTATTTCGTTGGTCACCGTGATAGTGGGTGTTATCGGAACGATCGCGGGGGTTGTCTTCGGCGCAAGCGCGGGCGCGCAAGCAGGAGCAGGTGAGCGGGCTCGATTGACGCAGGAGCTCAACACCGCTCGTGGCGTAATCCGTGGGGACCAAGCCCTTTCGGATGCGTTCCGCGCGCAGGGCGGTCATCTCTGACGTCTATCCGCTGCCAGACATTCTGAGTCCGCTTGAACATCGGACGGAACCGGACTGGCGGAGTCGTCGTACGATCCCTGTGGGTTGAGGGTTTTGCGTCACGACGGAACGGCCGCTGCGGCGTTAGGATTCCGGAATCCCCACGCTCTCAGAAATCGCCAAGCGCCGAAGCAGATCGTCGATCAGCACAAGCGCTCAGCGTTGAGTGCTCGTCCGGCGATTTCGTTGTCCCGCGCCAACGCCGCTTCGAGTTCGGCGGGATCGACGGCGAAGAAACGCATGACAATGGGTTCGGCGTGCACGTCGTGCATCACGGTCGATCGGCGGCGGGGGATCGAGAAGAACAGGATGTCGACGTTTTCCTCCTCCGTCTCGACGACGTAGGTGCCGGGCGGCCGCTCTCCATCCACCTCGTTCAGAGTGAAAGGACCCGAGAAGGTTACCGCTTTGGTTGCCCGTTGAATCGCCATTTTACGCCTCACTTGCAGCAGCACTTGACCCACGCGGCGAATGTCGGCGAGCTGGGCGCCATGTGCAACAAACGTTCTGCTCGTCGATAAATATTGTCTTGTGTTTGACGAAAAGCGGAAAGGTTAATCGGAAGAAAGCCAGGACAACCTTGGTGTATTGCGAACCAAAACGTTAAACGCGGGTCCTCTCCGCCCGAAGGGGTGCGGAAATCCGCTCCCGCAGAGTCATGTCGAAGCTCGGGATGTCGCATGATCCCAACGAAGAGTTCTATCGCCTGTCCGCGTGCGCGAACGGAGTTATGTACCCGTCGTTGGGGTCCCGTCGTCGTGGTCGTCGTCATCGATGCCGATCAAGAGAAATAGGACGACAAAGGCGCCGATCACCAACGCAGCCTCGCGCCAATACCCGCTCTCGAGACCTTGTGCTTTTTTGATTCCAGCGGCGCCTCCCGGCGGCAGTGCCGGCTGATTGCCTGCTGCAACGGTCCTAACCGGCTCTATGGAAGCGGCCGTGGCCGTTGCCGACCAAGCGTTTAACACCAAGACACTCGAAAATAGGGTCGCCAACAACACTCGTGACATAGGACACCTGTACGAGGAAGCACTCTCCAAAACCGGTCAAGTATGTTGTTGCGGCTTGGCTTCCGCAAGCTGCACTGACACACCAAACGCCATTCCAATGACCGGTTCTGGGAGAACGAGACATTTCGCCTATCCCTCTGGGGAAGGCAGGTTCTGACCCCTTATCGGACTAGACCTTTGGTCCCATAGCCTGTTTCTAAAGCCGCGAATAAGTTCCATCCCGAGATACGAAATTTGATTTCCTTGATGACGAGGGCGGCAATGTTGAGTCACGAGCTTACGAACGCGGAATTCTCGGGTTTGTCCCCCAAAGAACTCGTCGCGAAGTGTCGCGAATACGGTGCCGAAGCTGAGCGCTTGGCCGCGACCGCAAGCGGCGAAATACGCAAGGGCTAAATCTATCTTGCGATGGAATGGTCCACTCTTGCCGACGAAATAGAGAAAGGAATCCAGCAGAGTTCCTACGCGCACGCGGCTTAACGGGGCAATTGGACCGCTACATAGCGCGAGGGACATAGACCTTCGCACGAGCAACAAGGGGGAAAGTTTGCTGACGGACGAGATCGAGACGGCCGCGCGATACCGCTTGCATGCGAAAGAACTCCGCATCTGCGCAGCCGATAAGGAAGCACGAGATATCCAGCAGCCCTTGTTGAAGCTCGCCGATGATTACGAGCACCTCGCAGACGAGCTGGAAGCGATCGCTTGCCGAAACCTGAATGACCGCTTCTGGCGAGAAACGGACTAGGAACGGCACCGTCGGGCAGGTCCGCTTCTGGACCCTTAGCGGTCAGAAGTTACGCGCATCCCGGCCCAGCCCGAGGCAGTGGGTCCAAAGTCCAAATATGCCGCCCCGACAAAGAGCAACGATTATCGGCGCAGGAGGGCCTCATGCCTCACAAGGGAGGTACCTATGACGCGCCATCAAGCGATGTTTGGGAGCGCGCTCATAGCGTCGCTACTAGCAACGCCGCTAATGGGACAGCCGCAGACCGTGTGCCTACAGCGCAAGGATATCGTGAGCTCGAAGGCGTACGATGAAAACACGATCGTTTTCATGGATCGGCTAGGAAGCAACTACACCCTTAAGTTCACCGACACCTGTCCGACCGGCGCGCGCAACCCCGGCGTTGTGATTCAGAGTATGAAGCCGTCCGGCTGTCTCACGCACGGAGATCAAATCGATGTCACAGCAGGCGGCCCGATACCGCCACCCGTTTGTGTCATCGAATCCGTTACAGAAGGGACGCCGTCCAATTTTCCAGTTGCGGGCGCGGCGGGTGGACTGAGCAAGCCTGCGCCCTAA
>Ga0210379_10000430_pt1 | contig 13479 bp, 14 predicted proteins | sample PLMedo_2_FD_155468 | JGI IMG/M metagenome (GOLD analysis project Ga0210379, IMG submission 155468) | Groundwater sediment microbial communities from an aquifer in East River, Colorado, USA - PLM4_32_coex redo | ecosystem: Environmental > Terrestrial > Soil > Riparian zone | place: USA: East... | reverse complement strand
CCTCAATTCCGTTGAAGCAGTATGGTGGGCGCGACAAGGATCGAACTTGTGACCCCTACGATGTCAACCCGCGGCGCTCGGGCGAAATCGTAGTATGGCAGCTCCTAGCTACTGTACCTTGCTTAATCGACGTATTCGGTCGCCGGCCTCGAACCTTGGCTCGAATGCTCAAGGCCCACATCGGAACGGGCGGACGACGCGACCGATTCGGTGTCGCCGAGCCGCTTCCGCAATGTAAAGCAGTAATATTGCAATTGTCCGTTCGCCAGCTGGGTTGGAATTCGCGAGCCCGGCGTCCCGGCGAAGGCTCGCATCGCATGACGAAGCAACCATGGCGCATTTGCGCGCACGCACTCGGTGCGGCGTTCCGAGTCGAGCTCGAGAGCGCGTGAAACGTTGGCGGTAATGTCGTCTGCGTGCAGCATGTCAAAGCCTAGACTCTCCAGACCCGAAATGAGTCCATCGATGCTTTCCGGGGCGTGCAGATCCGTGTAGAGGAAATGCCCTCCGGGCCGCAGCACGCGGTACACTTCGCTGAAGAATTTCCCAAGATCGCCATAGCAGAACGAAGCTTCCACATTGACGAGCGCATCCGCGCTTTCGTTGAAGAGCGGCAGTTCCTCGGCTTCCCCCTGCAGGAAGCGCAAGCACGGTGCGCGATGAACGCGCCGGCAGAACTTGATCGCCCCGGCCGCGATGTCGATGCCGGTCATCGTTCTCGGGCTGAGATATCGGTGGATGAAGGCGGAGCCGCCACCACGCCCGCAGCTCACTTCGGCCACATCCTTGCCCGACAGATCCACACCGTTCACGGTACGAAAGTAGAGCTGGTGGCAATACCGCTCATGCTCTTCGTCCGGCCGAAGCGGGATCGTGTGTCCTCGGCCCGTCCCCTCCGCGTAGCCGTAGTTCATCTGCGTCCAAGTCGTCATGTGCTGGGAGCGCCTTGCGAGGTATTCGAACAGCCCGCGAAAGACAATACGCCGCCCCTTCGGTGAACGGTTCACGATCTCAAAAAACGTAGCCGTCAACATGCTGCGATCCCTTCGTGGCTGGAATTTATCATCGCGCCGATGCAAGGTGCGGCGCGTCGTCGGGTTGGAGCGTGAAACTCACCTTGCCTGTGATGTCGCGGTACTCCGCGAGCAACAGCGTGCCGTCATCGTCAAAATAGAGATGGTTGGACGTGCCGGACCTCTGCACATAGTGGCGGACGGACCTGCTCACGCCTCCGATACGGATGGATTGCCGGCCTTTGTCCATGATGTCGGCCGGGAATGTCCGGCCCGATTCGGGCGACATCAGAGTCGTTGCGCGAACGAACTGGAGCGACCAGGGATGAGCCGGATAGATGTCGGCGGGCACATGGAATTCCTGCCCCCCTGCGTGAACGATGAAACTGCCGTTTTCGTGCTGCCCGGAAATGGAGTCCGTGCTGCCGTTGCGTGTGGTTGTCGCGCGAAAATGCGTCAGCACTCCCGCTTGCCAGGTTTCCCTCCACTCGGCGCGAACGTGATGCAGCGTGATCCCAAGGACGTCGACCCTGACGTCGGCTCGGGTGACTACCCGCGTATTGTGTCCCTCCCTGGCGATTTCGTCCGACAGCGTTCCGATGTCGCCGAACAGAGCGTGATGGACGCTGTAAGTCCTGATCTCGATTTGCTCCTCGGCCACGGCCGGAGCTGCCCATAGCAAAGCGGCTGCAAGGGCGGTTTTCAGCCTGCCCATGGCTAGACCTCAATTCGTAGCTGCGAGAAGAGAAGGGGAATCCGCGAGCGGATTTCGCTGCAGATCGCCAGTATCGTCAGCACGTAGAGTCCCGTGGCAGCAGCGGCTACCCCAAAAATCGCCTTTGGCGTCAGTTCGATCACGTCGTGGAGCAGCCAGAGTGCCGTCGAGGCTGACAACACGCCCACCATGCTGACCAGATTGTTCGTCGAGAGGATCAGACCCTTCTCGTCGGCGCCGGTCGCCTTTTGAAGCCAGGCGAGACACGGCAGGAAGAACAGGCCGCCGAACAGTCCGAGCGCGAACAGAAGACCGCAAAGAACCGTGTAGTCGGTCATGCTCGTTGCAAGCGCGACCAGCACGGTCGCGACTCCAAGTCCCGCCACCGGCACGATGCCAAGCTCGATCCGTGGACCGGATATCCGTCCGCAAAGCAACGCGCCGGCGCCGCACCCCACCGCGGCAAACCCGCCCAGCGCGCTCGATGCCGCATCGCCCACGCCGAGTTCGAGTTTGACCAGCAACAGAGCATTGAGCAGGACAAGGACCGCTATCGATTCGAAGAACGCGATGCTGGCAACCGCTACGGCAAGGGTGCGCGATGATCCCAGCCGCCGCAGCCCTTTGGGAAGCGTGCTCCAAGGATGGCTGGGCCACACAAGCTGAGCAGTGGAGGGATCGAGCCGTTTGATCCGCAGCGTGAGCAGCAATCCGCCAAATGCGATCGCGATCGCTACCAACCCGATGCGATAGCGCGCGCCGCCCCATAACTGCATCAGGAGCCCGCCGCCCGCGGTGCCGACAATGATGGCGATGTAGCGGGATGCTTCGAGTACGCCGTTTGCGCGCGCAATGTCGCGGGTAGCGACGATTTCCGGTACGGAGCCGTATTTGGAGGGACTGAAGAAGGTCTCATGCGCCGCCATCAAAAAAAGGATGACGAGCAATCCTTCGACCGATCCGAAACCGGCAAGCACGATCAGTCCCGCGGCCATCATGACGATCTCCGCAACCTTGCAGAGGTTCATGACCGTGCGCTTCGAGACGATATCCGCAAGGTGCCCTGCGTAACCTGAGAACAAGAGATAGGGCAGAACAAGCAGCGCGCTCGCGAGAGACAGATAGAAGCCGGCCTGCGCCTGCGCGTACTCAACCGCGATGAGGGAGACCACCATCTTGAACAGGTGGTCATTGACGTGACCGAGGAACTGAGCGCCCGTCAGACTGAGAAAGCTTCGGTTTCGCATGAAGGGCGCGCTCATTTTGCGGCCGAAATGAATAAACGTTCGTTCATTATAGAGGCGCAAGAAATAGCGGGCTCCTGGTCGAAAGCGCGCGCCCTCGCCGGGGCCTGTGCAGCAAGTGAAAGACCTGCGGTCGTTTCATGGAGTTCGGTGCCGAGCCGAGCCGACCGGCGGATCATTTTGCGGGCGATCCGCTGGAACTCGTCTCCTTTCGCGACGCTCGCATGGCCATGGCTCACCAGGACGGGATAAAGGTCGAGTTTCGCGGGACGGGAATCCCGGTACTCGACGACGAACGCGAAGCTGTGATCGAGCCGAAGACCGGGATAGTACGAGTAGTCATCGAGGAAATCGCCCGTGTCGTAGAGGATGAACCCGCCTTTGTAGGACTCGACCCCCTGGATGACGTGTGCGGAGTGGCCATGAAAGACATCCACGCCAGCCTCGATCGCCGCATGCGCAAATCCGCGGAAACGTCGCGAGGGCCAGGACTTCATGTCCGGACCCCAGTGAGCCGACAGGACGACTGTTGCAGCCCCCGCGGCGCGCAATTCGCTTGCGAGCCGTCCGATCAGCGCCAGAGTTGCGGGTTCCGAGCTGATCGACAGGAACGCCGTTCCCGGAGCGTCCTGACCCGCCGCGAATTCTTTCATCCGGCTGGTGAGGCCGATAAGCCCGACAGTCAGCGGACCTGCGCGAAATAGTGCCGGCCGCCACGCCGCCGCCAGGTCCATCCCTGCGCCCGCATGAGCGATCTCGGCCGCACCAAGATGGAGGATGGTGTCATTGAGCCCTTGCGCCCCGTAGTCGAGAATGTGGTTGTTGGCGAGATTGACCGCACGAACATTGCCCGCCTTCAAGACATCGATGACCTTCGGATCGGCCCTGAAATGATGAGCCTTCCAACACTCCGACCAGCGAGTCGCATGGGTCGTGATCGCGCTTTCCAGGTTGGCGATCACCGCATCCGCGCTCGTCAGAATTGGCGCCGTGTCGCGCCAGAAGTCTGCGGCGGGTTGTCGGATCGCCAGCTCGGAGATACTGCCCCCCAGCATCAGGTCGCCGACGAAGCAGAGCTTCACCGGTCTGGATGTGGACAAACCCGGTCGGCTCAGTGACGACCGTCCGCCGGCAAACGCACCAAGCACATTCGCGTTGTACATTCGATGTGTCCTCGCCCTTGCGCGTGCACCAGGCCCGATCGCCAGGGAAGAGCAAAGTCATTGGAATGCCAGCGCCGAACGCGCTTGCCGAGCGGCAGGGTGAATTTCAAGAAGGCCGCCGGAGACGAACGTGCGCGAACGATCTGAACGAGCGACGTCGGGCGAAATCGTCTTGCGTCTCAGGTCGAGCAGGGCGGACGACGAGTCAGGCGCCGAGCATACGCACGCAGCAATCGGCCGTGACCGCGGCCGTGTCGGAAAGACGCCCTTTGATACGGAATAGAATCGCCGAGTCCACCGCTTGAACAATGGCGCCGACAATGAGCGAGGTTTTCACCTCCAAATCGCCGGAGGGGATTTCGCCGCGACGGGCGGCATCCGCGATGATCAGGCGGAAGACCGTATAGGGATTTCCGCGACTCGCGGGCAACCGCTTCAGGTGCTTGTGACGGGTGCGGAATACATAGTTGACAAGCAGCCGATCCTCGTCGAAGCGGCGAAACACATACTCGATGATCACGCGGATCTTGTCCGACAGCCGCGGCTTACCCCGGGTACAGCGGAGCATACCCTCACCGATGTCGTTCCAGCCGTATTCGAAAATTTCCCAGGCAAGGTCCTCCTTGCTTTCGAAGTGATTATACATCGCGCCCATGGAGACCTCCGCCTCCCTCGCGATCTCCTTGATCGAGGTTCCTTCTATCTCCCCCTCTTCCAAAAACAGCTTGAGAAACGCGCGCTCAATGCGTTCGCGCGTATCTGCCTTGCGCTCCGCTCTTCGCTCCATACCCGGGAACTCACTAAATGAACATTCATTCTAGTCTATTGCCGGCGCTTGGCCTTCGCAAATCACCTTTTCTAGGGACCGAGAATCGTGCGCAGCTGCCGTACGCCGAGCGGCATGGCCGCGCCCGATTTGAAAGCTCCCCACAGCCATTCGTGGGGTGTGCCCTCATAGCCGGCGGGCATGCGGTCGTGGGTGCGGTCAAAGCGCCAGCTCGATGCTGCGTAGCGAACCGATAATTGATGGATGCGAGCCGCGCGCGCGGAGGGCGGGAGCTCACCGAAGTGTTGGGCCGCGAGCCGGCGCAATGCGGCGTCTCGCGCCCGCATTTTCGCTTCCATCCGCCAGGGCACGCCACCCCGCGCGTTGCGCAACCCGAAAGCGTCGTTTAGCGACTCTGCGCGCTGCTCGAGAAATGACTCCAGCGAGTTTGCCAGCCAGGACGCCAGCATTTCCGGCAAGGGTTCCTTGGCTTGGCACAACTTCGTGACGGCACGCATATTGTTGATCGACGCCAGCATGTTGTTGCCCCCGCTTCCGCTAGCTATTATGAATAAACGTTCACTCATATTCTGGTTCAAAGAAAAGGCACCCGGTGCCTGACGAATGAATGTTCGTTCATTTATTTCCGTTTGTCAAGCAGCGGCGCACAAATCTGTCGTCTTTGAAAACACCATTCGCGTCAATGTCTTCAGCATGGGGCCGCGCGAACCGGCGGTAATTTGGCAGTTCGATCTCATTTGATTTGCCACCCGAGCTGCCGAGAACGGAAGCCGTCGAATGAAGGGGGGACCATGAACTTCTGCAAACACGGAGGGCGATCCGCTGCGGGCGGCATGTCGCCCCGCTCGGCTGCGCTCGCGGGCGCCGCTTTTGCGGTCGCTATGCATTTGGCGCCGGTCCGGAGCCACGCCCAGCCTCTGCCTGCGGAGGCTGAACCGGCCTCGCCGATTGAGACGGTCATCGTTTCCGCGGAGAAGCGCGGGGTGGCGGCAAATGCGCAGACGGTGCCGATCGCGTTGACGGCCATCAATGGCGTGGAACTCGAGAAGCGTCATGTTCGCGATCTTCAGGATCTGACCGTGGCAGCGCCCAACGTCACGCTTGCCGATGCGGGCACGGTTCCCGGATTTGCCAATTTCACCATTCGCGGACTCGGTACGAACACGACGATCCCGTCCATGGAGCCCGCCGTCGGTGTGTTCGTGGACGGCATCTACCAGGGCGTCTCCGCCGGTGTGGTCCTTGATCTCTTCGACATCGAGGACGTCGAAATCCTCCGCGGGCCGCAGGGCCTTCTGTTCGGGCGCAACACGACGGGAGGCGCGGTCCTGATCAACACGCGGAGGCCCGGCGATGAGTTCAAGGTCCGCGGCCGCTTCAATTATGAAACGGCCCAGGCGACCGGCGCCGTCAGCATCGAAGGCCCGATCGGCGATCAGTTTCGCGCCAAGATCGTCGGCTATTACAGCAATGACGACGGCTGGTTCACCAACCAGTTCGACGGCAGCAATTTCGGCGCTTCGCGCACGGGTTTCGTCCGTCCGACGCTCGTGTGGTCGCCGAGCGCCGCTTTCGACACCGCGATCATCTACGAACGCGGCTGGAATCGGGGCGACGGCCCAGTGGCGCAGAATCCCGCTTATTATCAAGGCTTCGACATCGCGCTCGACAACCCGGGGTATGTCCGCCTGGACTGGGAGGCGGTGACGGTCGAATCCAATTGGCGCCGACCGCGTGGGGTCTTCACCAATCTGTTCGGCTATCGCCGACTTGATCAAGACTCATCAGCCGATATCGACGCCCGTCCCGTCCCCGGTTTTAATGGTCTCACCGTTTTCGGCCAGCATCAATTCAGCGACGAGTTGCGCTATTCGGGGCGGTTCTTCGACCGCCTCGACGTCACGGCCGGGCTCTATTATTTCACGCAGTCCTACACCTATCTGGAACGGCGCGTGCTCGCCGGTGGCGCTATCGATTCGACGCTGGGGGCCGATGTCGAGAACAGCAATTACGCAGTGTTCGCCCAAGCCGACTACCATATCCATCCCGCCCTCACGCTGACCGCGGGCGGCCGCTTCACGCGCGAGGACAAGACGGTGCAGATCGCGACGTTCGTGCCGGTAACGGCCGCCTCGCGGTGCAATTTCGTGACCGAAAGCTGCATGTACAATTTTCCTGGCCCGGCCTTTCCAGGCGCGCCGGGAAGCGAGTCGTGGGACCAATTCACGCCGAAGCTAGGCGCCCAATGGCAGCCGAACGAGGACATGTTCGTCTACGGCCACTGGTCGCGCGGCGTGCGCAGCGGCGGCTACAATGTGCGCAACACCAGCCTCGTGGTTCCGATTCCGCCCGGCCCCTACGGTCCCGAGCTGCAGGACGCGTTCGAGGTGGGCCTGAAGAGCGACTGGCTCGACAACCGCCTGCGCATCAATGCCGCGGCGTTCTACAACACGATCGAGGACATCCAGCGCGACATCAATCAAACCGATCCGGTGGTCGGCGTCGTGCAAGTGACGAGAAACACCGCAGACGCGACGATCAAGGGTTTCGAGCTCGAGCTTGCCGGCGCACTGACCGACGAATTGGTGCTGTTCGCCAATGTGGGCTATCTCGACGGCCGCTATGACGCGATCTATTTCGATCTCGACGGCGATCGTATTATCGGCGCCTCCGACCTGGCGCTGAACATTCCGCGGCTGTCGAAATGGAGCTATGCGGTGGGCGCGACCTACGCACGCAGTCTGCCGGGCGATTTCCTGCTGAGCCTGCGCGCCGATTACGGCTATCGCTCGCGCGCAGCCTACACAGACGCCAACACAGCCTATCTCGCGCCGATCGAGGATCTGTCGGCCAGTGCCACGTTGACGCTGCCGCAAGGCCATTGGTCGTTCTCGCTCTATGGGCGGAACCTGCTGGACAAGGTGACAGACGGCGTGAATTCGCCCTTGCCCCCCTCCATTGGGCCAATCCCGATTGGCGGATCATTCCGTACACTGAACGAAGGCCGCGTGATCGGTGTGGAGGCGAGTTTCACCTACTGAGCCATAGCCTTGACGTGGCTCGGTCCATTATGGCGCCAGAGGTCAGGCAGTCGAATCTCTTTGGGAAGAATGGTGGGCGCGACAAGGATCGAACTTGTGACCCCTACGATGTCAACGCGCCGTGCTCGGCGAAAACCGTAGCAAATCAGCGCGCTTAGCGACTCGTCGTGACAGTTCGGAGCATTCGAGAATCAAACACTTAGCTACGCATTCTCTCAAGATACTCCCAACACCCATTCACCAATCACAAAATTTGCGCATGCATATTTCGCAAATGGGCCGTACACCGAGCGGACTTTGCGCAGCACGTTACTCCCCACGGGAGGAAGGTGGATCGGTGGTCAGCAAGAAACAATGGTTGGCGGGTGAGGGCGACCCTGATCAATCCGATCCAAAGGCCAAATCGCCCGCTTGTTTGGTCGAGAAGAACGAAAGGCTCGCGCGACTAGGCCTGCGCGGAAGCCCTCGATCCGGTGACGCCACCTGCATTCATTGTGGCAAACCGTTCAATATTGGGCAGGGCTACATCGGCGACGAAGCAAGCATCTGCGACGTCTGCAACGACTGAGCGCCAATCATAACGGCGTGGACGGTTTGAAGACACGCGCCGAGGAACGATAACAACCAAAGCAAAAAAATCTTTTCTAAGATTGCACCGTCGGAGATCAGCGCTCCTTCTCAAAGAAAATCATGTTCACCATCGGCTTATATCGGCGGTCAATTTCATCGAAAAATGCTTGATACTCGCTGACATCGACGTTGATGTTGACCTGCTCCGCCCATGCGCGCATGAGGCCGACAAAGACCTTTATGATGTGGCCTGCTGAGCGGATTAAGCCGTCGATGAACTGGAGTGCATTGGCACGCCCTTCCTCATTGCTGAGGTCCCAACCGGGAGCGTCTTCAACGCGGTGAACAAGAATGTTTCTCTTATCGAGAAAGTCGCCAAGTGTTGCATCGAAGGAGTCATCCAGATCAACTCGTTTTCGAAGCTCTTTCAGAAAGTAGCCGAGAGTCTTCTTTCGCGCGTCCTCGCTTTGTGCCTCCAGGGCTTCTAGCGTCACGCCTGCTTCGCCCGACAGAGGCAACGTGAGGCAAGAATGGATGACACGCTCTGCGGTCTGAACAAGCAGCAGCGCGACACCAATATGGGTCAAGACATTCTTCTCCCCCGGCGTCATTTTCGACCCTTGCCTGACAAGTATGGTGAGACGCCAGATTTCTTTGTGGCCGATAGCGCTCCCGGATAGCGTCTCAATTTGCTGACCAGAGTTCCGAAAGTCCAATAATGCAGCCAAGCACGAACAGTGCTGCAGATAGAAGCGCCGCTTTGGTTCTGACATTTCTCAAGGTGAGCCCAGCCCTTTCACTCGGGCTTTGAGCCTGTCCCGACGGTAACTCTCTGAACGACGTTGCCCGTTCCACCGCACGAACTTTGCGCCCTTCGGTCCAAAGAAAAATCCCCGTGCCTACACCCATTGAGATTAGACCAAGTACGAAGCATGTAAGCGGCCACATTAGCTGAGGTGGAAATTTTCCATCCTGCCAAGTAGCCCCAATAAAGCTCAAAACGGCAAGCGATGCAGTGCCGTTCCCAAGCCATAGGCTGGTCAAGATCTGCCGATAGTCTCGTCCTGCAGGTTCAAGGAGGCCTTTGACGTACCTTGCAACGAAGGCTTCTTCCCGCAACTGCCGTGCGGAGGCTTCGTCTTCTTCGTCACTCATGCGTGCGATGCCAGAGCCACAAATTCCGCCAATGTCCATAGCCCAAGGCTCGCTCAGTCGCGCGTATTCCCATTAGATCAAACCGAACCGCAGCAAATCGCGAGCCGTGGCCCAAGTCATGATGGCTGCGAGTCCGATCACGCCGAGCATAAGGCCTATGCGAACATAGAATTTAAGCCAGCTTGGAAGCGCCGTGAATCCCGCACGAAAGATGCCAACCAGTGACCAAACGATTCCAAGCAAGAAAACGACAAAGACCGCTACTTCAACAGACCGATTCGCACCCAACGACCTTAAGCCCGCGAAAATCATCACAGGGCTGATGTAAGCGATGAGGCCGTTTAGGAAGGAACGGGAGAGCGATTGCTCCCCCCTCCAATGAGTGGCGACGTATCTGAAGAGCGCGTTTGCGGACAACCAGCACCCTCGTTATCGATTTCGATTCAAGATTAGGCTCCGAGACATTTCCTCCAGAGTCAAAGATAGGAGTTTAGTCGGCTGTCTGCGGCACTCCGCGAGAATGCGAAGAACTACCGTTTCCACATTCTCGTTGCGGAGAAAGTCAACCCCAGCGCCTTGGGCTACCCCCGATAGAAAACCGGTCGCCCAACCAGACAAGGTCAACAGTCTTTGTTGATCCAAAGTGTCCATCGCCGTCGTGAATGCCGCGCATGAATCGTTGTTCGGCGTAAGAATCTTTATCGATGACTGGGCGGCGGCTTGGGAACTCGTCAGTAGAGCCACAGCGAAGGCGACAGGCCTAAACATCATTGGCGTGCCTCCCATTGAACCGCTGTACGTCGCCTTACTCAGTGTCATTGGCAGTTTGTGTAGACCGTATTTCCCAGCACGTTTGAGGTGCAGTTCGTCGTCGGGCGAGTTGGCATGATGTAAGGCTGTATCGGCTGTGGCTGAAATGGCTTGCTCAACAGGAACTGCATGAGTGCATTGCGCCGCGCTTGTTCGGCAGCAGCGGCTTGAGCGGCGCTCTCACGTTCCGCCTGAGCCTGAATCTGTGCCCGTTGTTGTGCGGCGGCAGCATCGCGCTGCGCGACTTGCGCTTGGAGTTGAAGAAATGCTGATTGAGATGCCGCCTTAACGTCCTCATCCGACATTTCGCCGCGATCAGCTTTGGCGTTGATCTGAAGCCATGCCAGTTCGAACTGAAAGATCAAATCCATGTAGGGGAAATGAAAGCTCTGGAACGCCTTAGTTACGCCGTCGTTCGTGCAAATCGCAGCGTCCACGCGAGTCCTGAATTCACCATCGGCGGCTTTGGCATTGCAATACGCCATCGCCTCCGCCAGTGCCCGGTCTAGCGCACTCGACTGTGTTGGCAATTCCGTTACCTGAGCTTGTGTTGGTGTCAGCCACAGAAGCAGCGCGCCAACGGAAAGCATGAGTGGTCGCTTCATCGTCCCCGCTCCTGGTGATCGGGGAGTTAAGAAGCCTCGGTTAGGAGAGCCGCCAGCGCCTTTAGGCTTTCGCCCTGAACATGCGCACTGGCCTCCCCGACCGTGAGGCGAGGAGTGCTCTACCGGCAGCACAAGGCCACCTTAACCGAGAGGTTTCTTTAGGCCCCAGGACGGTTATTGAGCCATCCCAAGCGGATTATGTCATGGAAGACCGGGCGGCGCGACTAAAAGCGGCCCCTACAGCGCGGCACCCAGACGCAGGCCGCAGCGACGAATGACCGTATTTTGCGGCAGTAAACAAACGTTGCCGAATCCCTCTTGTGTCCGGAGGAAAGCCTCACCCTGAGCTACTCTCGTTTTCGGGTTGTCGCCTGTTCCGTTGTAATCGGTGCATCGGGCTCGACGCGGATTGTTGAGATTAGATCGGAAAGGCGCTCGCGGATGGCGTCAGCGCCGTAGGCGAACGGCCAGGCAGGTCCCTTGCTATCAGGGTTGACCAGCCCGCCTAACAGATCGCGGGCGTATCCTTCACCGAGGCGACCAAATGCGTCGGCCGGAAGCCCCATGGTGTTGGGTGGAGATACGATCTTGCCGTGCGGCCTGAAGGCTTCGAGCAAGGAAACGATCCCGCGCATGGCCTGATCATAGGCATAGGGATCAGCCATCCAGTCCTCGCATCCCTCGAAATTCCATTGGCTGACGGAGACCGCCCTTGTGCCCGTGATCTGGGCGACCTGAGCAATTGCCAACAGGAGCCCTCCCCAGCGGCGTCCATAGGCCAGATCGAGCGCATCGAAGACGGCATTACCCGCATTGAACGTGTTTTCGAGCCGGGTCTCGGCTTCCTGACTGAGGGAACGGCCGCTCGCATCGGCGGCCTTATCCAGTCTCGCCTTCGTTTCTTTCGTGACGCGCAAGCCGAGCGGAAGCCTCTCCCCGAACTCCACAGGCCTCCCAGGCTTCCGATCCGGACGATCCGGAGGCTTTTTCTTGTTCTTGTTGAAGAGCGCCATTAGTGCTATACCCATATTGCGTTATTGAATTTGTGCTGTGAAATGTAATTTACGCTGTTTGGGCCGAGAACTCAAGGGTGGGGAGTGGGCGCAGCTAACCACAAGCAGACCGACGGCGCTGGCGCGGCGCGCACGATCTAGGACGAGAAAAGGACCCCGTCATGACCAAGGATGAATTGCAGACACTAAACGCCGAACTGATCGAGATGCTGATCGAACTATGCGGGGCGAGAACTGCGTCGCGCCGAAGGCCTTCCTATCGCAGAGGTCTGGGCCATCGAGAGACGCGTGCGCGACGAGCTTAAGGCAGTTGAGGGCGACGAGACGACCGACGACATCGAGGACTGGGTGGACGAAATTCTGGAAGACGAAGGCGTCGGATGGGACGAGGACGATGACTGAGTTGGTACGCCGCGCCTTCCTTCGCGTCGCACGTCACACCAATGGGTGACGTCGGACAATTGCCAAAGCTCTTGCGCGAGTTCGAGCTGATCGACCGTTACGCGAATCTTGGTTTGACGCCGCGCTTGCTTAGGAACGAACGCAAGGCCGGTCGCCTAAAGTTCGTGCCGATAGGCCGGACCATTTGTTACACCGAAAAGGCCGTAGCCGATTGGCTCGCGGCCAAGGAGCAAACATGCCCCGTTATCGCAAAGGAAAAATCTTCGAAGTCGGCGAATGGTGGCTCGACCGTATTCCAGGAAGCCCGTTCTGGTACGGCTTCCGGTATGAGCCCGACACAGGAAGAGTCCGCCGCGAGAGCCTTGGCGTCGGCGATCTCGAAGAAGCCAAGCTCGCCATCAGCGCCAAGGCGCTGATAACCGCTCCCAAGAAGATCGACAGTTATCTGTCGGCTATTCTCGAAACCTATTTCGAGGAAGTGTCAGACGCGAAGCCCAGTGGACCGCAAGCCCGCTATGCTGCCGGGATTATCCTCGAATTCTGGGGCGAGACGGCCCGGGCCTCAGATATCAGCGAGAAGCGACAGAAGGCTTTTGCCGAATGGTCGCGGGATCGAAAGCATTCCGTCTCGTACATCGCACGGAATCTTTCTGTGTTATCGGCTGCGCTTCGGCACACGCTGGGTGAACAGGCACCCAAAGTCTGGTCATGGGCGGGCACGGTTGCCGACAAGATCGGAGCGGCCGAACCCGAGGCGCGTGAGTGGATTCCTACTGATACGCAACTTGCGGCTCTTCTCGACTCCCTTGCAAGCGATCAAGCCGAGCACGTTTTCCGATACTGCGTCCTTGCTCTCAACACGCTCGCGCGTCCGGCTGCGATACTCGAACTGACTCCCGGCCAAGTGGATTTTGCTCTTGGGCTGATCACGCTGAATCCCCCGGGGCGTAAACAGACCAAG